>Ga0233417_10000559_pt1 | contig 11253 bp, 12 predicted proteins | sample Sed_MG_FD_189023 | JGI IMG/M metagenome (GOLD analysis project Ga0233417, IMG submission 189023) | Sediment microbial communities from Lake Towuti, South Sulawesi, Indonesia - Sediment_Towuti_2014_0.5_MG | ecosystem: Environmental > Aquatic > Freshwater > Lake > Sediment | place: Indonesia... | reverse complement strand
AAGGCGCCCCCGGCCAGGGCGACCTGCTGATGATTCCGGGCCCGCTCGGCCTGCGTTGGCGGGACCGGCTGCTGCCGCGGCTGGAAACCGGCGAGCTCGCCAGCTATGACCCGCCTACGGCCTACCGCGTCTGCCGCTGGCTCGACCTGGCGCCTCGGGTGGGCGCCGACCTTTTCCTGAAGCTTTACGCCCACGGCGCCCAAGAGGCTCACATGGAAGCTTTGTTAGGCGGCGGACTCGACACTCTTTTCCGTGCGCTTGCCGTCGAAACCCGCCGCCGGGGGCTGGAACTCCAGTACGTGTCTGCCTGGGACATGTACCGGGCGGTGATCGCGGCCGCAATGGCGCAATCTAACATGGGTTCATAGGCATGGGGTTTATCCTCACCATCCTCTACCTCATCCTCAGCTTTCTGTCGCCGGCGGACATGATTCCGTGGGCGGCGCCCTACCGTCCGCTGATTATCATCGGCGGTTTAGCGCTCATCGCCAGCGTGCCTGCCGCAATCCTCAACCAGTTCACTTTCCGCGCCTGGCAAATCTATCTTCTGCCGGGGCTGTTGCTGGGCATGGGCATGTCGCGGATTTGGATGGGATGGATTGGCGGCGCTTACGACGCCTTGTTCGAGTTCGGATTTGCCGGGATTGTCCTGTACCTTGTCGCCATCAACGTCGATTCATTCGCCCGGTTTCGCGCCGTCTTCACTGTCTTTGTTTTGCTGGCGCTCTCCATCCTTGCCGTCTGCTTTTCAGCGTATTACTTCGGTTTCGACTCCGAGAACCTCATCCTCCAGCAAAACATTTACCAGTACGAAGGTTGGGGGCCAATTGCCGTGGAGCCCCGGCTGCGATGGTACGGCTTCCTGAACGATCCTAACGATCTTGCGCAAAACTTCCTGCTCACCATTCCCTTTTTGATCCTGCCGTGGATCAGGCTACAGCCTCTCAGCCGCTTTTTCCTGATTGTGCTTCCGATCCTTGTTCTGTTGTTCGGCGTCTACTTGACCCATTCCCGCGGCGCGCTCATCGGCCTGGGCGCCCTTGTCGCCTTCGCGTTCAAGGACAAGCTCGGCTACCTGGGCTCGTTCATCCTGTCCTGGGCCGCTTTCACCACGATGCTCGGCCTAAATTTCGCCGGCGCGCGGGGCTTTTCGCTCGCCGGCTCGGCGCGTTCTCGACTTGACCTGTGGTCCGACGGCCTCGGCATGATCAAGTCGTCGCCGATTTTCGGCATCGGCTTCAACCGCTATAGCTATCACGCCGACCAGACTGCCCATAATTCCTTTCTGCTGCCCCTGGCCGAGATTGGATTGATCGGTTACTTTTTCTGGCTGGGCATCATCGTCTTAACCGTAATCGAGCTGAATACGCTGTCCAATCTCCATCCCGCCGACGAATCGCTGCTGCTGTTGCGCCGCTATAGCCGCGCCGTCCGGCTGGCGCTGGTCGCCTTCCTCGCATCGAGCTGGTTCCTGTCGCGAAGCTACACAATAACCCTGTACATGCTGCTAGGGCTAGGCGTCGCGCTCGCCGAAATGGCCCGCAGACGGGGCATCAATACAATGCCACGCGGCATCCAGCACGCTCTGGCCGTCACCGTTTTTTGCGAGCTCGCAACCGGCTTCCTGGTCTACCTCATGGTCCGGTCGCGCAGCTTCTAGCGGCCGGTTGCGATACACTGGGGCGTTCCGTTCATGGCAACCCGCAGAATCTCGCTGCTCGTGCTTGGCGTGTGGCTTGGCACGATGCTGCTGGTCGCCCTGCTGGCTGCCGACAACTTCAACTCGCCGGCGCGCGCGCTCCGCAGTCCCAATGGGCGCGTGCTGGCCGAGGTGAAACGCATCGGGGAACCCCAAGCCCGGGCTTTCCTCCGTTTTCATGCCGCCAGTATTAACCGCGACTTGTTCGAGCGATACGGTTACGCGGAGATAGCGCTCGGCGCCGCCCTTTTCCTCCTGCTGCTGTTTGCCACCAGCGGCAACCGCCTCATCCTTTTCCTTTCCTCCGTTATGCTGCTGCTTCAGCTTGTCTTGCAGTTTGCCATCATTCCCCAGATGGGGGGACTCAGCCGGGGGCTCGACTTGGCCGGCGCCGCGGAAATGCTCCCCGAGCGGCGCAGTTTCAGCGGATATCATGCCGCCTATGCGGTCCTCGGTTCCCTCAAGCTGCTGATAGGGATTGCACTCGCCGTTCGCCTCGTAGCCGGCGGCAAGCGCAGCCGCTTACGAAACGATCGCGTCCGCCACCAGCTCGATGTGGTCGATCACCCCGATCACCGACATGTCGATGGGTGAATTGGCGCGGCCGACGCTGGTCATGGCGCTGTAGCCTTCGGTGGCAAGCAGCACCTTGTCGCCTACGCCGGCGTCGACGGAGTCAACCGCCACGACGGCATCGCCCCGGTCGCTTCCATCCAGGTTGAGCGGTTGCACCAGCAGGACTTTCAGGCCTTCATGGCTCGGGTGCTTTTGAGTCGCGACGATTTCGCCGATGACGCGGGCGATCAGCATCAGTTCTTCTTGTCCCGCGCAACCGAAAGCTCGTCGATGATCGCCACGATGGTTCTGTCTGCCGGCACCTCGACCGGCAGAAAAGAAAAGCTCGCTTCACGCCCCCCGCACCAGTACACCAGCTCTCCGGCCCCGGCCCCCACCGAATCGAGGCAGATGAGAGGCTTGCCGGTGTTGTTGAGTTCGGGCGTCAGTGGCTGAACCAGCAGGAAACGCTGTCCGGTCAGGCTCGAGTTCTTCACCGTTGACCACACCCGGCCGATCACCCGCCCCAGGACCATCGCCCGCCTCAGCCCCCCTTCCCAGCCTCGTCCAGGCTGACGGTGTCCACGATGCCGACGATGCTGGAGTCCACCGGCGTGTCTTTGCACCCTTCGGCCATCCTGGCGGAGCTGCCGGCGACCACGATCACCACTTCACGGTTGCCTGCGCTGACCGTGTCCACCGAAACGAGGTATCCGGATTCGTCCTTTCCCTCGGGGCTGACGAGCCTCAGGACGAGGAGTTTCTTGCCCTCCAGGCGCGGATCCTTGCGCGTGGCGACAACCGTGCCGATGACGCGCGCTAGCAGCATCTTGCCGTCCCTCCGCTCCGGCGGCCCAGGCTCAGGCTACTTGCCTGCGTTCTGCGCTTTGCCGATCGGCAGTACATCTTCCAGGCTCGGATGAGGACGCGGGATCACATGCACCGCAATCAATTCACCGACGCGGCGAGCCGCGGCAGCTCCGGCGTCCGTGGCCGCGCGCACCGCGGCGACGTCGCCGCGAACCAGGGCCGTCACGTAGCCCGAGCCGATCTTCTCCCAGCCCACCAGGGTCACCTTGGCGGCCTTCACCATCGCGTCGGCGGCCTCGATCATGGCCACCAGTCCGCGAGTTTCAATCATTCCTAACGCTTCACCCATCGAACCTCCAGAGTAGTCTCTGCTCAAACCTTACTTTATACTACTGGTCCTCAATTCGCGCTCCGGGACTTCATCGCTTCGTCCACAAGGGCGATCAGCTCCTCGCGCGTCACTTCGTATATCTCTCCCGCGGGCGCCGCCATTACGTCCTCCGCGGCCACCGGACACCCAGGTTCCCCGCTCACCTTGGCCTTGACGCCGTACCTTGTCCGCGACTCCAAGAGCTTGGTCACCTCCTGGCGCGGCAACACCGTCGCGCCGCCGAGCAATTCCGCGACCAGCGCAATCCGCGCGTAATGCTCGACCGTTTCCATCTTGAAAAAGGCTTTGAAAACGTCCTCGCCGTAACAGACCGCGCCGTGGTTGGCCATCAGGATGGCATCGTACTTTGGTATGTACGGAAGCATCGGATCGGTGAGCGCCGGCGTCCCAGGCAAACCGTATTCCGCCAGGGGGACGCATCCCAGCCCGATGATCACCTCGGGAAGCAGCGCCTGGTTCAGCGGCTTGCCGGCGGTGGCGAATCCCGTCGCCACGGGCGGGTGCGCGTGCACCACCGCCTTGATGTCGGGCCGCATCTGGTAAACGGTCAGGTGCATCAGGATCTCGGAAGTGCGCTCCTTCTTCCCGGCGATCTTGTTGCCCTGCATGTCGCAGATGATCAGGTCGTCCGGGTCCATCATCCCCTTGCTCACGGCCGTCGGGGTGCACAGGAGGCGGTCCTGATCCAAGCGGATCGAGATATTGCCATCATTGGCCGCCACCCAGCCCTTCTGGTACACCATGCGGCCGACCTGCACGATGTCTTCCCGTAGTTCCCGTTCCGTCTTCGGCATGAACACCGACGAATGTTTGATTGTATCAGAGCCGGTCCCGCTTACTGACCGCTTTGCCGGGTGGTGCACGCCTACAATGGAGTGAAGTGGAAAAACGCCGCATGTGCCCGAACTGCCGGGCCTTCATCACGACCGACGACAAGGTCTGCCCCTACTGCGACGCCAAGGTCGGGCCGCGCGCCGTCGACCTTCGGAGCCCGCCGGAGGTTCTCGCGGGTTTCATTTCCGCTGACCGCTTCACGACCTTCATCCTGCTGACCGTCAATCTCGGCCTCTACGCCGCCACCATGCTCTATTCCAAAAACAGCGGAAACCCCGGGTGGCTGACCCACATTGACGTCGACACTCTGCTTTACTTCGGGGCAAAACGCCCCGACCTGATCTTCGCCGGCCAGTGGTGGCGCATACTCACCGCCGGCTTCCTGCACGGAGGGTTGATCCACTTCCTGCTGAACACCTGGGCGCTGCTCGACCTCGGGCCGCTCATCGAGCACATCTACGGCACGCGGCGGTGGGTCGTCATTTACACTATCGCGACGGCCGGAGGGTTCCTGGCCAGCGCGCTGAGGTCGCCCGTTATTTCCATCGGCGCCTCGGCCGGCATTTTCGGTCTCATCGGCGCGATGATCGCCTACGGGGTGCATAGCCGCTCGGCGCTGGCCCAGGAACTGAAAAGCCACGGGATCAGTATGGTCATCTACGGGCTGGTCATCGGCATCCTGGGATGGTTTCCCATCGACAACGCGGCCCACCTGGGCGGCGCCGCCGCCGGATTTGCAGCCGCGATGCTGACGGGCACGCCTCGCCTGATTGACGACTGGCGCGAGAAGCTCTGGCGCGTGGCGGCGGGGCTTTGCCTGGCGGTCACCGCGCTCGCCTTCATCGAGATGTTCCTCGCCTTTTCGCGAGCCGGCGCGCGGTAGCCGCGACGCGGCTTTAACCCTCCATCCCCATCTGCGCCAGCCGGTAGCGCAGCGCGTTGCGCGTGAGCCCCAGCAGCCGCGCGGCCTGGCTCTTGTTCCCGTTGGCCCGGCGGAGGGCCTCCCGAATGACGGCCCGTTCGTACTCGTCGAGAGTCATGCCCTCCGGCAAGAAGGCTGCCGGACCCTCTTGGGCAGGCGCCGGCGCGCCGTCCAGCTTGATATCGCGCGCCTCGAGGCGGTTTCCGCTCGAAAGCAGCAGGCTGCGCTCGATCACGTTTTCCAATTGACGCACATTGCCGGGCCAGGAGTACTCCACCAGCAGGCTCATCGCCTCGTCGCTGATCGAGTCGACCGGCGCCCCCAGCTCCGCGGCGAATTTATTCAGGAACCGGTGAACGAGCGGCGGTATGTCTTCCCGCCGCTGCCGCAGCGGCAACAGGTGAATCGGCATGACGTTCAGCCGGTAATACAAATCCTCACGGAAGGCACCTTCCTCCACTGCCTTCTTCAGGTCTACGTTCGTCGCCGCGACGATGCGCGCGTCGACCTGGCGCGTCTTGTTGCTTCCGAGCCGCTCGAACTCCCTCTCCTGCAACACCCGCAGCAGTTTCACCTGGATCCCGAGCGGGACATCGCCGATTTCGTCCAGAAAGGCGGTCCCCCCGTCAGCCTGCTCGAACTTGCCTGGCTTGCTGCCGGCGGCGCCGGTGAAGGCGCCCTTCTCGTAGCCGAACAGCTCGCTCTCCATCAGGTTTTCCGGGATCGCCGTGCAATTGATTTTCACGAACGGGCCGGTGCGGCGGGGGGAGTGATAATGAATCGCACGGGCGATCAGGTCCTTGCCCACCCCGCTCTCGCCGTACAGGAGCACGGTCACGCGGGTCGGCGCGACTCGGGCGAGCGTCGCAAGCACCTCGCGCATGGCCGGGCTGTTCCCGATGATATTGTCCAGGTCGTAGCGGAAGCCGAGCTCTTCCCTCAGTTTCCGGTTCTCCTCGCGGAGCGTGCGCACCTCGCTCGCTTTCGCGATCACCGTCATGAGGTGGTCCATCGAAAACGGCTTTGGCAGGAAGTCGAGCGCGCCCGCCTTCATCGCCTCGACAGCCGTTTCCACCGTGCCGAAGGCCGTCATGACAATGATCGGCGTCTGCGTATTCAGCGCCCGCAGCCGCCGCATCAGCTCCAGCCCGTCCATGCCCGGCAGCCGCAGGTCGGTCAGGATGAGGGTGGCTCTGTCGGCCAGCTTGAGGGCGTCTTCCGCCGTCCGCGCCTGGTCCACTTCGAATCCGGAAGCGCGCAGTTGCAGCTCAATGACACGGCGCAAGTTGTCTTCGTCTTCCACCACAAGGATGCGCGGGTTCATGTAGGCCGAGCCAGCGGCAAGAGCACACGGAATACGCTGCCCTGGTCTTGTTCGCTCTCGACCGCCATTTTACCCCCGTGCTCGTCAACGATCCGGGCGACAACCGCCAATCCCATGCCCACGCCTCCTGGCTTGGTCGTGAAGAACGGATTGAAAATGCTCTCGCGGTGCTTCGGGTCGATTCCCGTCCCGCGGTCGATCACGGCGATCTCGACGGTCCCGCCGATCCGGCGGGTCTTCACCGTCACTGTGCCGCCCGGCGGGCTCGCTTCGGCTGCGTTCAGCAAGAGGTTGTACACGACGCGCTCGATCAGCTCCGCGTCCAGTTCCACCGGCGGGATGTCCGGAGAGTAGTTTTTGTTGACCGCCACCTCCGCCGGAGGCTGCTTGTTTTCCAGCATCGCGACGGCGCGATCCACCAGCGCGTTCACATCCGCCGGGCCGGTCTTCAACGGCACCGGCCGCGCAAATTCCAGAAACCGTGAGATGAGCGAGTTGGTGCGGTCCACCTCCTTGGCGATGTAGCCGGAGAGCTCGGCCGCGACCGCGTTGCCCTCCGGCACGTTCTTGGCCAGCAACTCCGCCGACGCATTCATGGTCCCCAGCGGGTTGCGGAGCTCGTGGGCCAGGCCCGCCATCATCTGTCCGAGGGCGGCCAGCCGCTCCGAGCGCCGCACGGCCGCCTCGGCCGCCCGCAGGTTGCGATTGGCCTCGGCCAGTTGTTCGGCTACCGTCTTCAGTTCTTTCGCCTGCTGCCGGCTGGCTTCCACGAGCTGGTGCGTGACAAAACCGATCAATCCCAGCAGCAGCACCCGGAGCCACAGCTCGCGCAACTGGTCCGGCGGAATCACGTAGCGGGCCGGATCGACAAACCACACAAAGGACCAATACGTCCCGGCGGCTGCCACAGAGACCACCACGGTGCCGAGCAGGCCGAATCCGGTGGCCCCGGTAATCACCGGCAGGATCAGGATCAGGTAATAGCTGCTGGTGATGCCGCCCGTTACCCCGAGCAGCAGGAAGCCGAGCAGCAGCTTCAGCAGCACCAGCAGCACCACCCCGCCGCGGGTGGCGAATTACGCTAGCCGCGGCTCGACAATTTGCAGCGCCGCAAGCAGCGTCAGCAGCTCGATTTCGGCGTCATTGCGGGTCGGACTCACCAAGGCGAGCGCCGAGAAGAGCGCCAGCCAGGCGACGTCCTGGGGCCGCAGCCATTTTCGCCACCGCACGCTGCCATCTTACCGTCATTCCCGCGCTGCCCCGCCCGGTCTGCACGTTGTGTGAAAATGAGGTAGTTCTTCGTTCCCTCATGATGTCCTCCAACCAGGAAACCGAAACTTCCTTCGCCGACATTCTCGCCGAGCACGAGCGCCAACAATCGGGCGCGGCCGCCGAGCCCGGCCAAGCCTGTACCGGCCGGGTGATCGACGTCCGTTCTGACGCAATATACGTGGACATCGGCCGCAAGCAGGAAGGCGCCATCCCGGCCGACGCGCTCCGAGATGCCGCCGGCGAGATCGGCGTCAAGCCGGGCGACAGTATCCTGGTGACGGTCACCGGCCGGGATTCCAACGGCGTGTACGTCCTTTCCGCCGTGAGAGTCGAGGTCCCGAAGGATTGGGCGGGTCTTCAGCGCGCCTTCGATTCCAAGGCGGTCATTACCGGCACTGTGGAGGAGATGATCAAGGGCGGTTTCCGGGTCGATGTCGGAGTCCGAGCCTTTCTTCCCGCGTCGCGCAGCGGCGTCCGCGAAGCCGGCGAGATGGAAAAGCTGGTCGGCCAGCAGATCGAGTGCATCATCACCGAGCTGGATGTGGAAACGGAAGATGTTGTCGTCGACCGGCGCGCGGTGCTGGAGCAGCGGGAGAGGCTCGCCAAGGAGGCCGCATTTGCCGCCATCGAGGAGGGCCAGGTGCTGAGCGGCAGGGTCCGCAGCCTCACCGACTACGGCGCATTCGTCGACCTCGGAGGCTTCGATGGCTTGTTGCACGTCAGCGATATGTCGTGGTCGCGTGTCGGCAAGCCGGAAGAAGTTCTCAGCGCCGGCGACAGCGTCCAGGTCAAGGTTCTCAAAGTCAACCGCGAGGCGAGGAAGATAGCTCTCGGGATGAAACAGCTCCAACCCGACCCCTGGACGGCCGCGGCGGAGTCGTTCAAGACCGGCGATCGGGTCCGCGGCAAGGTTGTCCGGTTGACCGATTTCGGCGCTTTCGTCGAACTGGCGCCCGGCGTCGAGGGGCTGATTCACCTGACCGAGATGTCGTGGTCGAAGAAGGCCCGCAAGCCTTCGGATGTCCTCAAGCCGGGCGAGATGGTCGAGGCGGTGATCCTGACGATGAACCCGGCCGAGAGGCGCATCGGACTGGGCTTGAAACAGGCCCTCGGCGACCCGTGGGAAGAAGCCCCCAAGAAGTACCCGGTGGGCGCGGTTGTGGAACGCGAGATCGCCAGCCTTGCCAATTTCGGCGCGTTCGTTCAGATGGAGGACGGCCTGGAGGGAATGATCCACGTCGGCGACATTACCCGGGAGAAGCGGTTGAACCACCCGCGCGAAGCGCTCAGCGTCGGGCAGAAGGTACGCGCGCAGGTTCTGGAGTTCGACTCGCAGCGGCGCCGGATCCGGTTGGGCATGAAGCAGCTTGAACCGACCAGCGCGGACGAATTCATCAGCGAGCACAAGGTCGGCGACATCATTTCGGGCCGTGTGGCGGAGGTCAGCGAGACGCGCGCCCGAATCGAGGTCGGCGAAGGCGTGACGGCCCTGTGCAACCTGCCGCCGAAGAAGGAAGAACGGTCGCAGAAGGACGCGGCGGGGAGTGCGAAAGCGGACGTCTCCACGCTCGGGGCCATGTTGGCCGCGCGTTGGAAAAGCGGAAGCTCAGCCGCGCCGGCGGCCGGGCCGGAGGCCCTGAGCGCTGGCCAGGTGCGCCAGTTCCGGATAACGGCCCTCATCCCCGAGAAGAAGCAGATCCAGCTCGAGCTGGCGTAACGGGAACCTCAGTTGGGCTTCTTCGGCGGGAATTCCTTGAACGCTTTTTCGACCGCCTTGGCGATGTTCTTGTGCCGCTCTTTCATATCGCTGATCTCGTCCTGGCAGAAGGCGCGCCACACCAGGCGGTTGGCCTTCGCGTCGACGATATCGATGACCAGCGTCCCGGCGAGGAATTTCTTGTAGATGGTCTGCGTTGCGCCGCTCCAGTAAGGCGTCGGCCCGTAGAACCAGCTTGTCGTCACCATCGTCGCCTCTTCCTCCTGCGTGCCCTTGACGAAGAAGGTGGCGTAGAAATCCGGCTCCGCATCCACGGGCGAATAGCCGCGGCCCATCAGGATCTCGTTGGCCAGTGACATCACGATGTCTCCCGCGATGGCTCGTTTGGCCAGCTCGGGGTTCTTCTCCATCACCGGGTGGGTCCGCCACGCATAGCTTCGCAGACGGGAAAAGTCATACTGAGCGTCGTGATTGACGGAAACCTTCGGGCCGGCCCGGAGGACAAGCGCCGGAGAAAGCACAGCCAGGAATACCGCTTTGCGAAATGTGGAGCGTTGCATAAGAGCTTACGTATAGGATCGCAGATGCCGGCCAACGCCGCCGACCGGCCTCTCGCGATAGGATGGCAGAAGCCTACAGATGCAAGTCACAATCGGCGCAGGGACAAGGGAGCGTTTCCGCAGCGGGCGGATCGTCAACTTCACCGAATCGGTCATCCGCGAGATGACGAGGCTGGCGGTGAAGCACGAGGCCGTCAACCTTGCCCAAGGCTTCCCCGATTTCAACGCGCCGGAGATCTTGAGGGCGGCGGCGCGCGAGGCGATCGAGTCCGGCGTGAACCAGTACACCATCACGTGGGGCGCCAGGGATTTTCGCGAGGCTATCGCGACGAAGTACCGGCGCACGTACGGGTTGGATTACGACCCGGAGCGCGAAGCGACGGTATGCTGCGGCTCGACGGAAGGAATGATTGCATCGCTGCTGGCGGTCACCAATCCGGGCGACGAGATCATCGTCTTCGAGCCGTTCTACGAGAACTACCGGCCGGACTCGCTGCTGTGCGGCGCGGTGAGCCGCCTGGTCACCCTGCATCCGCCGGACTGGACCTTCGATCCCGACGAGCTGCGGCGCGCCTTTTCGGACCGCACCAGGGCCCTCATACTGAATACGCCGAACAATCCGACGGGCAAGGTCTTCCGGCGCGAGGAATTGAGCTTCATCGCTCAGCTTGCCCAGGAGTTTGACACGCTGGTCATCACCGACGAGATTTACGAGCACATCCTCTATGACGGCGCCGCGCACATACCGATGGCTGCGTTGCCGGGAATGCGCGACAGGACCGTGCTGGTGAACAGCATGAGCAAGACGTACTCGGTGACCGGCTGGCGCGTGGGCTGGGTTCTGGCGCCGCCGGACCTGACCGATTCCATCCGGAAAGTGCACGACTTCCTCACCGTCGGGGCCGCGGCGCCGCTGCAAAGAGCGGGCGTCACGGCCCTCTCGTTGCCGGAATCCTACTACGCGGAGCTGGCGCACGCCTACACAAGCAGGCGCGACTTGCTGCTCGGGCTGCTCGATGGCGCCGGATTCCGCTGCTTCCGGCCGAGCGGGGCGTACTACGTCATGTGCGACATCACGGAGTTCGGATTCGAGAACGATGTCGCGTTCGCGCAGCACCTGCTGGAGAAGGCGGGCGTCGCCGCCGTTCCCGGGTCGAGTTTCTTCGACG
>Ga0233417_10000557_pt1 | contig 11261 bp, 10 predicted proteins | sample Sed_MG_FD_189023 | JGI IMG/M metagenome (GOLD analysis project Ga0233417, IMG submission 189023) | Sediment microbial communities from Lake Towuti, South Sulawesi, Indonesia - Sediment_Towuti_2014_0.5_MG | ecosystem: Environmental > Aquatic > Freshwater > Lake > Sediment | place: Indonesia... | reverse complement strand
ATCGGCTCCATTTCGGTCGAGGTACGTCCGCCCGCACCAAATCCCAAGCCGCAGGTTCCGGGACCCCGCCGCACCAGAGAGCCCGCGCCTGAACAACCAGCGCCGCTGCGGCTGAGCAGGCTGTATTGGAAGGGCTGGTAACGCATGCCGCTGGCTGACACCCGCGAGGCGATCGGGGCGGTGGCGGAACTGCTTCAGTCCGAGCTGACCACTCGCACTTCGGCAGTAACCGTAGACGTGGGGCGGCCGGAAGCGGCGGTGGGCAGTGGCGGCCCGAAGTTCAACTTGTTTCTGTACCATCTGGGGTTCGATGGATTCCTGCGCAACCGACTGATCGACCGCGGCCAGCCGACGCCCATCTGGGTGGTGTTGCATTACCTGCTGACCGCGTTCGACTCCGCCGGCGAAACGGACACCATTGAGGCGCAGAACCTGCTGGGCGAGGGACTGCTGACGCTCCAGGCACTCAATTTCATCAACCCGACGGATACGGCTCTGATCGACAATCCGGAGCCGCTGAAGATCACGTTCGACAACGTGGATGCGGACATGTTGTCGCGGGTGATGCAGGGGCAGAACGAGCACTATCGAATGTCGGTGGCATTTGAGGTGCGTCCGGTAATGCTGGCGTTCGATAGCCCGGCTACCAGCGCGCCGCTGGTGCAAACCGTAGGCCCGCCCGGCGCGGAAGGGGTCGTGGTAATTCCTTCGCTGGGTCCGTATATCGCGTCGGTGACGCCCGACCGTTTTGAAGCCGGGCAGGGGCTCACTATCTCCGGGCGCGACCTTTCCTCGGATGTAGTGGAGGTGCAGTTCGACGGCACAGCGGCGGCGCCTACGAGGGTCCGTGCGGACCAGATCCTGGTGAACGTTCCGGCAACGCTGTCGCCAGGGACGTATATCATTCGGTCGGCGTATGTGCTCCCATCGGGCCGGCGTTTCTCGAGCAACGCGGCACTCGGCCACCTGATGCCCACGGTGACCGCGGTCAGCCTGCCCAATCCGCTGGGCGTTTCCGGGAGCAATCGATTCGGGCTGCTGCGCGTCACAGGATCGCGCCTGGGCGGCCCGGACGACATGATCTTCGTGTCGTTCTACGCCGATGGCGCGGTAGCCCTGACCATGGAGGCCACCGGCATCGCGGCGCAGAGCGTTCTAAATGTGGACGTGCCGGCGGGGCGCGCCATCCCGACGGGCTTTTACAGAATCATTGTCCGGGTGAATGGGGAGCAGGCGGTGAATTCGCCCGAGGTGAACTGGACATGATACCCGCAGCCACGCAAATGACGCCGGGTCTGAAGGTGCGCGACGCAGATGCCGCCTACTGGGTCGGGCGCGCGATTCTCAGCCTGCGTCGCGAGATGTGCTGGTGCTGGCGGCTGCGCGATACGGGCGTGGAGCGTGGCAGCCTTCCTCCGGTGCTCGATCCTGGCGCAGAGAACCTCGATGTGATCCGCTACGAGGCGGAGAAGCCGCGCTTTTTCGAAACCGATCCCGCGGCGGGGTACTTGAGCGAGCAGATCGCGCGGCTCGAGAGGCCGCAATCGACTCACGGGCCGCGCGGCAGTTGGGCATGGGTGGCGCGGGAGCTGAGCCTGGATGATGCCGCACAGTTTCTGATGGGTCTGGTGGTCGCGCATCAACTCGATGCATCAGTCGGACCGGCCATGGGGACGTGCCTGAATGATCGGACGCGGCCTTTTCCAACGCTGGCGCTGGCGCAGCGCCTGTGGGATGGCCCGGCGGAGGTGACGCCGCTGGCTGACTCCGCGCATCCGCTGTTCCGGATGCGGCTGGTATTGGCGGCCGACGGCACAGCAGCCCCGGTTTGGATGACTCCGCTGGCCATGTATCCGGCGGTTGCCGCCCTGCTGGCCGATGCCTCGTCGCGGCTGCCTCACGGACTGCGAATCATCGAGGGTAGGAGCGGGCGTCTGCTGGATGAGAGCGCGCGCATGCTTGCGGCCAGGTTGCGCGCGAATCCGCCCAGAAGCATGGAAGTGGTCCCGGTATTCGGTTCCAAGGGCAGCCGTTACCAGGACTGGGCCGCGTCGATCTCCGCCGAAACGGGGCGGAGGGCAGTGGCGGCCGATGCGGCGGAAGCAGGCGCGGACGTGGTGGCCTGGTTGCGGGACCTCGACCTGGTGGTGCGCACTCCCGAGCAGTGCGCGGGCGGGGGGCTTGGAGTGCCGGTGCGCTGGTACGTGCCTGTCAGCGACGATGAGCAACTGCGCAGCCTGCCGCAGGCGGCCACCGCACCCGCGGTACACATTCCCGCGCTTACGTTCGAGGAGCGCGCTGGCCGGTTCCGAGAGGGTCTCGGCGAAGCGGCTGCGGGGCTCGACACGGCGATTGAAGAATGCAGTCGCCGGTTCCGCTTTCAGGAAGAGGCGATTGACCGCATCGCGCGCACGCTGCGTAGTACGCCCGGACGGTTGGATTTACCGGCGCTGATCGCCGCGTGCCGCAACGAAGCCTCCGCTCCTCTGCACGGCCTTGCGCAGGCAGTCACGCCTCGTTTCGGCGCCGCCGACCTGGTGCTGCCGGTGCGGCAGCGCCAGCAGTTCACCGAAATCCTGCATGCCATGCGCGCGCTCACCGAGGTGCATTATCACTGGGGCACGGCCCGCGTATGGAACGAAGGCGGTATCGCCGTCCTGTTCTCGGGAGTTCCGGGAACCGGCAAGACCATGGCTGCGGAGGCGCTGGCGACGGAATTGTCGCTGCCGATGTACCGTATCGATCTTTCCCAAGTCGTGAACAAGTACATTGGCGAAACGGAGAAGAACCTGAAGCGGGTATTCGATGCGGCCGAGCTGAGCGACTGCATTCTGTTCTTCGATGAGGCCTACGCATTGTTCGGCAAACGCACCGAAGTTCGCGATGCGCACGACCGGTTCGCCAACATCGAGGTGAGCTACCTGCTGGAGCGCATGGAGCGCTTCAAGGGGCTGGCGATTCTGGCCACCAACCGGCGCAAGGACATCGATGAGGCGTTTCTGCGGCGGCTGCGCTACGTGGTCGAGTTCCCTCAACCGGGCGTCGGGGAGCGGGAGCTGATCTGGCGGCAGGCTTTTCCGCGGGGCGCCGATACCTCGGGCCTGGATTTCGGTTTCCTGGCGCGGCAATTCACGCTTACCGGAGGAAACATCCGCTCCATCGCGTTTGCGGCCTGTTTGCAAAGCGCTGGGGGCACACAACGAAAGGTCACTCTGGACACCGTGCTCGTGGCGGTGAAGCGGGAACTGGAAAAGATGAACCGCGCGGCCGGTGATGCGGTGTTCGGCAGTCACGGCGAGGTGGTGCGGGAGAAGACCTCATGAGCACGCTCGCGGTGCAGATCGACCGGCTGGTCATGGCAGCGGAAGGGCTCCAGGAAGCGGTCGTGCGGGAGGCCGTGGAAGGGCTCGCGGGCGCGTTGACGGCGCGCCTGCCCCGCCTGCTGGAGGTGGCCGCGGCGGCGGAAGCGATCGAAATCGGGACCCTTTCGCTCGAGACAGTGCGAGCCGACAGCGCGGCAGCATTGCGGGCGCTGATCGCGGAGCGGCTGGCGGACCGCATCGCGCTGCTGATTCCGTCCCGCGAGGGCGAGGACGAGGAACGGGAGGAGGAGCGCTGATGGCCGGGTTTCTGATCCGCGGGGCGCTGGTTCAGTACAGCAAGAGCGTGCTGGGCCCGCTGCCGAACATCGTGGTGTTTCAGTTCAACCCGGAGCAGATTTCGAGGACTTTTGAAATCGCCGACCGGCACGAAGAGGGCGCCGGCGCCGCACGGCCGCGGGCCCGGCAGCGCGAGCGCGCGCAGACCAGCGGGCCGCCGACTGAACGGTTTTCCATTACCGCGGAATTCAGCGCCATCGAGGACATCGCCACCGGCGGCGCGGGTGCCGCCATTCCGCGGATCTTTGGCGTCGGGCCGGCGCTCGCTGCACTCGAAAAGATGGTCTATCCGACCACCGGGTTCCTGGCGAAGGCCATCGGAGCGGTGGTGGATGCCGTGGGTAGCGCGCTAGGCGCGGCCGGAGGCCCCGCGCAGGCGCCCGGGCGCAAGGTGCCGCGCGAGGAACTGCCGAGGATTCTGTTCATCTGGGGCCCGTCGCGGGTGCTGCCCGTGGAGATCCACACCATGTCCATCTCCGAGACGCAGTACGACGCCTTTCTCAATCCGACCGTCGCATCAGTTCAGATCGGCATGTCGGTGGCGACGATACCCCAGAATTCGGACGACGTGGTAGGCAAAGGGGCCCTGGCGTGGACCGGCGGGGTCAAGGAAGTGCAGGCGGCGGCCAACCTGGTCAACGCCGTGAAGCTGGCATTGGACATTATTCCGTTCTGAAGGGCTTGCCATGTTCCTGAAGAATTCGCGCTACTACGGGTTGGAGACGGTGGAGGCGGAAGACCGGAGCGGGCGTTCCGTGTCCGCGGTGAAGCTGAGACGCCTGCCCGAGACGCCGGGCGACCCGGTGACCATCACCGAAGGCGACAGGCTGGACATCATGGCGGAGCGGAACTACAACGATGCGACGCGCTATTGGCATATCGGTGACGCGAATACCGAACTGGAGGTCAATGAGCTTGTCCGGACGCCAGGAAGGACGATCAACGTTCCGAAGAGTTGAGCGATGCCGGTTGCGGAGTTTCGGGTGTTCGTAAACAACGCCAGCGTGGACGAGGAATTGCTGGATCGCTTCACGCAGATACGGGTGGACGAAGCCATCGGTATGGCTACGGAGGCGGAGCTGAACCTCAACCTGTTGATGAACGATACCGGAGACTGGTCGGACCTGGGGGCCGATTTCGCGCAGCCGATGCAGCGCGTCCGCGTGGAGGTGCGGATTGGAACGGGCGATTACGTTCCGCTGATCGACGGTCCGGTGGTGACGCAGAGATTTGATTTCGACGCCTCGCCCGGAAGTAGCGGACTGACGCTGATGGTTCAGGACGACAGTGTTCTGCTGAACCAGGATGAGGATGTCGAGCTGTTCGAGGACCAGACGCCGGACCAGATTGCGAGCCGGCTGATGGGGGACGCGGGAATGGAGGTGCAGGCGGACGCGGTGGAGGATGCGGGCAGCACATTCACGCGCTACGTGGTCCGGCGCGGAACGCCCATGCGCCTGCTGCGGGAGCTGGCTAAGCGGCACGGGATGTTCGTATATGTGCGCCCCGGCGAGCAGCCCGGCACGAGCATGGGGTATTTCGTGCGCCCCGATCTGACGCCGGGCGATCTTCCGGAGCTGCTGGTCATGGGCGAGGACCGCAACGTGAATCAATTGTCGATCGAGTTTGACGCACTGCGGCCCACCCGGGCGACCGCGGGCTCGGTGCGCCTGTCGGACAAGGAGGTGCTGAACAGCGAGACGGACACTCCCGATCTGAACCCGCTGGGCGACACGGCCGTGCACGATATCGTCACGCCGGGGCGGGTACTGCTTGCCGGAACGCGGGAGGAGGAATCCGATCTGGCCGCTGCGACACAAGCGGCGGTGAACAGCTCGAGCTGGGCCTATTCGGCGCAGGGCGAAGTAGCAGCCGACATCTACGACGGTGTGCTGCAAACCCACAAAGTGGTACAGGTGGCAGGTGTCGGCGACTTAGGCGGCAATTATCTCATCAGCCGGGTTACTCACTTACTGGATTCCAGCAGTTACGTGCAGCGTTTCGTGCTGGTGAGAAACGCGCGGCTGAACGGGTCGGCGCCGTCGATCCCGGGAGGTGTGTTCTGAATACTGACCAGTTGACGAAGCTGCTGGTGGACGTCTCCGACACCATGCTTCACAAGTTGTACGGCAAATATCGCGGGGTTGTGCGCAGTGTGGATGACCCGGAGAATTTGGGCCGCATCCAGGTAGAGGTGCCCGAGGCGCTCCGGGGAGTGGTCTCGCCGTGGGCCACACCGTGCGTTCCGTATGCGGGAGACAACGTGGGCTCCTATCTCATCCCGCCGGTGGGCAGCGGGGTGTGGGTGGAATTCGAAAAGGGTGATCCATCCCTCCCCATCTGGACGGGTGGGTGGTGGGCTTCGGGCGAGATCCCGAAAAACGAGAGCGGGACTGAGGCCACGCCGCCGCTCAAGATCATCCGCACGGAGAAAGGGCTGCAACTGTCCTTCGATGACGACGGGGAGCGCATCACGATCAGCGATGAGAACGGGCACAACCTGGTGAAGGTAATGGTGCAGCAGGGGCAGATCCGGATCGAGGCTCAGACCAAGGTGATTGTGGAGGCGCCGCAGATCGAGTTAGTGGATGGAGCATCGCATCCTTTGGTTTTTGGCGATGACTTACTCCAGTATCTGAATCAAATTGTAAATTTATATCTAAGCCATACGCATATGGGCGAGACGGTGGTGGGTATCCCGGTTACGCCGGCGCCCCCAACGCCGCCGTTCCCGCCCCCATCGCCTTCGATGCTTTCGCTGAAGGTGAAGACTGGATAGCCGCATGGCCAAGCTGAAAGCCGGAACAGTTGCCGATTTCAACAACAGCCTTGCGGCGGAGATCGAGACGGCGATGAAGGCGGAGTGGCTGGCGGTCAAAGGGTTTCCGCTGCCTTCGCCGAAAGGAGAGGAAGACCGGCGGATCCTGTTCGTGGCCATTGCCCGGGGCCTGCTGAAGTTCCTGACGGATCACAGATACGACATCGAGACGGACGACGAATCCGGTGATCCGCACGATCACTTCATCGAGTGGGACTACGAGTGAGGAGGAGATTGACATGAGCGGCCGGCACATGGCCTTTCCGTTTCATATCGGCTCAGACGGGAGAAGCGCAACGCCCGCGTCGGTAGAGGAGCATGTGCGCGGCGAGATCTTGCAGTTGCTGCTGACCAGCCCGGGCGAGCGTCCGTTCCTGCCCTCATTCGGCGGCGGGCTGCGACGGCTGGTCTTCGAGCCGAACGACCAGGTGACCTTGGGCCTGACGAAAGCGGCGGTGATGCAGGCGCTCCAGCGATGGCTGTCGGAGCGCGTGGAGGCGGTGCGGCTGGACGTGACGACGACTGAATCGACGCTTACCGTGGATCTCCAGTATCGCGTGATCGCCACCGGGGCGGAGAAGCAGATGCGCTTCGAACATCAGAGGCAGGCGTAATGGCCATCATCGTCAATCAGGAAGCGCTTGACGAGCGGGCGCGAAACCTGGGAACGCTGAACGGCTTCCGGCTGGTTTTCGTGAGCCTGGCCGCCCCTGATGCGCTGCTGGATGTCGAGTTCTGGAACGCGAACTCGCTAGCCGCGGTGGTCACCGACATCCAGGTGAACGGCGTACCGGCCAACACGATCTTTCGTATTTCCGGGGGATCCCGCCTGCGCGGCGGCGAAGACCCCGGCGAGGTGCAGGTCCAGGATGTGACGGCGGGGGCCACTCCGGAGGTGCTCCGGCTGCGCGTGCGTCCGATTGGCGACTATTCGACCTACACGCTCACCGTGCGCCACAATCAGGACTTCGATCCGGTCTTCAGCCAGATCCGGTTCAAGTTCCGGCCGGGCTGTTTCAACCTGAACTGCACCGACCTTCCGGGCGCCGCGGTTCCACGCCCTATCGAACCGCTGATCGATTACCTGGCGCGTGACTATGATTCATTCAAGCACGTGCTGATCAACGCCATGCGCCATCGCGTGCCCGGTTGGGCTCCGACGAGCGAGGCGGACCTGGACCAGGTGCTGATCGACCTACTGGCTGCCGAGGGCGACGAGCTTTGCGACTTCCAGGATCGGGTCGCAAACGAGGCGTATCTGGGGAGCGCGCGCAAGCGGGTGTCGATTGCGCGGCACGCGCGCCTTATGGATTACCACCTGCATCAGGGCAACCAGGCGAGCACCACGCTGGCGGCGACGGTGAACATTCCGAGCGTTGTAATCCCCGCCGATTTCGGCGCCTGGACCGGACGAAGGTGGCAATCGCCCGACGCCGTGATATTCAAGACTTCGCAGCCAACGCACTGCCTGGCAATGCTGAATGAGTTGTCGCTGTACACGTGGGGGCTGGTGGTCACCGCTCTGGAGGCGGGCAGCACGGAAGCGGATATCGCGCTTCCGGCGCCGCTCAATCCCACCGTGGAGGCGGATGCCGACGCGCTGGCGGACATCTTCCGAAGCGGCGATTTTCCCGCGCTGCTCATCGAGCAGAAGCTGAATCCCGAAACCGGCGGCGAATCCGGCCGGGATAAATCCGCGCGGCAGATTGTGCGTGTGCTGGACGGCGACCCCGCGGCGGAAACAGTGTTCGATCCGCTGGCGGGCAACTGGCTGGTTCGCGTTCACTGGCGTGTCGAGGATGCCCTGCGGCGGCGGTACTGCTTCTTGACCGCCTGCACGGGCCAGCCAGTGACCGAAGGCGTGAGCGCGTTTCACGGGAACCTGCTCCAGGTGACGCAGGGCCGGCCTTACCAGGCCATCTTCCGAGCACCAGGCGAGCACCTGGCGGGCCCGGACGATTCGTTGTTCCTGCAGACTTCCGAAGCGTACTTCGAGAAGACGCTGCATTGGGGTGTGCTGTGCACTCTTCCGGAGAATCCGCTGGCGTATCGCATCACTCCGCCGGGCGGAGAGCGCCCGCCACGCACAACGTTGCGGGTATTCGTGGACGGCACCGGGGAGGAGTGGCAGGAGCAGACCGACCTGATCGAGAGCGAGAGTGACGACCGCCATTTCATCGTGGAAACCGATGAGCCGGGCGTCAGCCGGGTGCGCTTTGGCAACGGTGTGAACGGCGCGGCGTGGGACACGGACGAGGCCATCCGCTGCGTGTACCAAGTGGGCGGCGGGACGACCGGGAATGTCGGGCCGGACGCAGTGACGGGCTTCGATAATGTTGCGTTTCCGGCGGTGTCCGCCCTGTGGAACCCGCTGGACGTGACCGATGGCCGCGATCCGGAGCCGGCTAAGGACGCATTGCGCCGCATCCCGGAAGCGTACCGGGCGCGACAGTTGCGCGCAGTCACACTGAAGGATTACGAGGATCGCGCGAAAGAGCTGCCGGAGGTTTCGCACGCCTTCGCGCGGTACGCATGGACCGGGAGCTGGCGAACCGTTCGCGTGCTGATCGATCCGGTGGGAACGGACACTCTCACCGAGGAGCTGCGCGAAGAGCTTGCCGGGTACCTGGACGCGGTGCGCCTCATCGGCGAGGACCTGGAGATTCGCGGTGCGCAGTTCGTTTCGCTGGATATTCACGTGACCGTGTGCGCGGACCCGGGCTACTGGCCGGAGGATCTCGCCAATGTTTTGGAGGCTGAGTTCTCCGACAGCTACACGCCGGATGGCCGGCGCGGTTTCTTCCATCCGGATGAGTGGACCTTCGGGCAGCCGCTGTACGCCAGCCAGATCCAGGGCCGCGCGCTGGCCGTCGAAGGTGTGGAGCGCGTGCTAAAGGTCAGTATCCGGCGGTGGGACGGGGTGATCGGGCCGAATTCGGGCGTGGTGGTCATCCAGCCGGAGGACCTGTTGGACGCAGTGGTGGACAAGATCGAGGTGCAGCCATTCGAGGTCATCCGTGTGGCTAACGATCCGAGCCAGATGGAAAAGGGCCGGATTCGCTTCACGATTCTGGGAGGACGGCGATGAGTTGCGAGCACGACTGCACCAAGCCTCCCGTGTTCCCGGCTCCGATCTTCAACCGGCCAGGGCTCGACACCATCGCCTACCGGATCGGTATGTACACGGAGATGCGTGCCTACATGCTGGACCGCATCGATAAGCGGCCGGAGCTGAGCGGGTGGACGCATCGCGAAGCGGACGATCCGGCGATTGCGCTGCTCGAATGTGGCGCGGTGGTTGCCGACATCCTGACCTTCTATCAGCAGCTATATGGCAACGAGGCCTTCCTGCGCACGGCCATGTGGCAGGAGAGCGTGTTCGAGCTGGTGCGGCTTCTCGGATACCGGCCTGCTCCGGGCGTCGGCGGGGTGGCCACCTTCGCCGTGAAGGTGAAGGGCGATGCGCCGCTGGTGGTGCCCAAGGGATTCGGCTTCAAGGTGAAGCTGGGGGGCGCCGATGCGCAAGCCGATTTCGAGAGCACGGAAGAAGTAACGGCGTGGGCGCACCTCAGCGAGTTTCGTTTGTACCGGCCGCGGCTGGCGCCCGCCGCTATCTCGCCAACCACGGCCGGGAACCGGCTGGAGCTGCAAGCGGTGGATGGCAGCACGCTGCTGAGCGATCTGACGGCCGTTCCGATCAATAAGGGCGACCGCATCATGCTGGTGCCGCCCGCGGCGATGTATGACGACACGGGCACGTCGTGGTCGGCGCAGCAGCCCGCGGAGATTCTGGTGGTCTCCGAAGTCGAGACGCTGCTCGACCGGATCACGATTACCTTCGAAGGCGCGTTGACGGTGACCCGGGGCACCACCGTGGACGCGTACGTCATCGACCGGAGTTTCCGGCACTTTGGCCATGACGCGCCGCCGCTGACGTCCATCTTGTCGGGAACGCCGCCCGAGGCGACGCTGACGCCGACGCGTTTCACGCGGCAAATCTGGACCAACGACACGCCTTTGAGCACGGAGGTCAACTACTACTCGCGGATTTTGCTCGAAGACATGCCGCTGGATAAGGAAGTGCAAGACCTTGCCGCCGGCGGAAACCTGATCTGTGAAGGGATGGTGACCTTCGACGGCCAATCGACCGCGACGCCGTTCACTGTGGTCCGAACGATCAGTGCGATCCGGTCTGATTCGCTCACCTGGGGCAACAAGAGCGGCGGCACGACAGTGGTGACGCTGGAAGAGCGGCTGATTGCGAATCTCGACATTCTGAACGAAGCCGCGGATTTGCGGAAGCTCCGCTTCCATGAGACGGTGAGCCCCCGGTTGACATTGCGCGCTGCGGCGAGTTGGGAATCGGGCGCGTTTCCCGACGCGCGGCTGAATTACTTCGGAACGTTCGACCAGGCGCAGACGCTCATTGACCGACGGCTCGCGTTGGCGGGCGCTGACGGCGAAACACAGGACGTCATCGTGGAGAGCGTCGCCGCGGGTTCCAGCGCCGATGGCGAGCGCATGTGGGAGATCATTCTGGATCGCCTGCCTGATTTCGTGCGGGAGGACTTCGATGAAGAGGCTCCCGAAGTCCAGGTGTACGGGAACCTGGTCGACTCGACGCAGGGCAAAAGCGAGAAGGAGACGGTCCTGGGCAGTGGGGATAACCGGCAGGCGTTCCAAACCTTTGCCGTGCCTAAAGCGCCGCTCACTTTCCTGCTGGACCCCGCGGCGACGCCTCCGCAAGTGCCGGAGCTGGAGGTATACGTCAATCGCGTTTTGTG
>Ga0233417_10000556_pt1 | contig 11267 bp, 8 predicted proteins | sample Sed_MG_FD_189023 | JGI IMG/M metagenome (GOLD analysis project Ga0233417, IMG submission 189023) | Sediment microbial communities from Lake Towuti, South Sulawesi, Indonesia - Sediment_Towuti_2014_0.5_MG | ecosystem: Environmental > Aquatic > Freshwater > Lake > Sediment | place: Indonesia... | reverse complement strand
CATCGGTCCGATGCTCGGAGGGTTAGCCCTCACGCAGTTGGGCGCCTCGTGGTGCTTCTCCTTGAATGGGGTCTCCTACATCGCGGTGATCGCTTCGCTGGTAGCCGTGCGTCCCCGTTTTCAGCCCGCGAAGACAGAGGAATCCATGCTGGCCAGCATGCGGAGCGGGATCAGCTTCATTCGCAAGCAGGGGTCGATGGAATCCCTCATCGCGCTGGCGTTTTTGACGACGTCACTGGGCATTCCGCTGATTGTCTTCCTGCCGGTGTTCGTGCGTGACGTTTTCCAGCGGGGCCCGAGCACGTATACCCTGCTTCTTTCCGTATCCGGAGCGGGTTCGGTGGCCGGGGCGCTGGCGGTGGCCGCGTTCAGCCACAGCGCACACAAGGGCCGGGTGGGGCTGATCATGATCGTTTTCCTGGGAGTCTGCACGTCGGTGTTTGCCGTGTCGAACTCGATTGTGCTCAGTTGCGTGTCCCTGTTTCTGGCCAGCGCCGCCCTGGTCGCCGTATTCGCGCTCGTCACGTCGCTGGTCCAGCTCATCACCACCGACGAAATGCGCGGCCGGGTCATGAGCGTTTACAATGTGGCTTTCCGCGGCGGCATGCCTTTTGGAAACCTTGCCTCAGGTAGTCTCATCGAACGGTTTAATGCCCCCGCTATCATTGCTCTCAACGGACTGCTGCTGACATGCCTTGGTGGCTACCATCTGGTGCTGCGCCGCAAGATCTCCTCGCTATGAGGAAGCTGCTGCTCGGGTTGACGTTGGCCGGTCCAATCCTGCCGGCGGCACCGGCGCGAAATCCGGCCGAAGAGGCGCTTGACCGGCAGGACCGCGCGGCCTTGGAACGGATCGTCCAGCAGGCGGCGGAGCAAGCGAAGCAACGCCCGGCGGATGCCGGCTTACAGTACAAGCTGGCCGCGGCCAGCTCCACGATGGCGCAACTGGCTATGGAACTGGGCGATAAGGCGGCCATACGAACAGCGGCGGAACCCGGCATTGAAGCCGCCCGCAAGGCTCTGGCCGCCAATCCCAAGTCGGGCGAGCATCAGCGCATCCTGGGAACTCTCTGCGGCCAGATCATCCCGGCGAATCTCCTGGCCGCTCTTCAGTATGGCCGGTGCGCACTGGAGAGCTTGAACAAAGCCGTCGAGCTGGATCCGAAATCAGCGATGGTATGGTTGAGCCGGGGGGTGGGCCACTACTATCTGCCGGCGGCCTTCGGCGGAGGGACCGAGCCTGCGATCAAAGACCTTGAAAAGGCGATCGCACTGGACGCCGGCCTGGCCGACGCCCATCTCTGGCTCGGCATCGCCCTGCGGAAGGCGAAGAGGAACGAAGAAGCGAGGCGCGCCATCACGAGGTCGCTCGAGCTGAATCCGAACCGGGCGTGGGCTCGACAGCAGCTTGCAAAGACCCCCCAGCAATGAAGGCCCCTCTGCGGATTGTCCTGCCGGCCATTCTGATGCTGACAACGCTCGGCTTCTTCGTGTTTCCAGGCAGCACCTACCTTCAGCAGGACACACAGATCTGGGCGCCGATGATCGAGCACCTGCGGGACAACACGGTCCTGGACCGGGATATGCTCGCCCGTCGCCCGCATCTTGCCTATACGATCTACGACGAAGCCACGCGGATTCTCAGCAGGCTCGCCGGTCTCCCGCTCGAGTATTCGCTGCGGTCTCAGCAAGCCGTCGCCAGGGCGCTCGGCATCTATGGCGTATGGATGCTGGCCGTCGCGGCGGGATTGCCCTGGCTCCCGGGGTTGCTGGTGGCAGGATTCTATTCGCTCGGGGCGACGATTGCCGGACCGGCCGTGCTGACGCTGGAGTACGAGCCGACGCCGCGCGCCATTGCCGGCCCACTGTTGATGTATTCGCTCGGCCTGGCGGCTTCGCAGCGGTTTCTCGCCGCCGGCATCGTCTGTGGCGCGGCATTTCTGTATCATCCTCCAACCACGGCGCCGGTCCTTTTCACGTATCTCCTGCTGGCCGCATGGCCGGGCGGGATGGGCAGCCGCACTTCGCGACTACGTTTGTTGCTGCCGCTAGCGGCATCGTTCGTCTTGCTCCTGGTCTTCGCAAGATTCCAAGCGGGAATTCGCGAGCCCCAGGAGCTGTTCGGTCAGATCGAGCCGGAACTGGAAGAGTTGCAGCGGTTTCGCGGCGCCTACAACTGGATCAGCACGTGGCGTCCGCAGTTGTTTCAACATTTCGAGTTCCTGGGACTGGCGGCCATCGCCGCCGTAGTCCGCCTGTGGAGCTTCCTCGGCGCGCCGTTGCGGCTCATGATGATTACTCTCACTGCCGCCGGCTGGGCAGGCATATTGCTTTCCTACGTGCTTTTGGAGGGCCTGAAATGGTCGCTGTTGCCCCAAATCCAACCGGCCAGGGCGCTGGCCTTCACGGTTTTGATCGCCGGAACCGGTTCGGCGGCGGCGGCAATCCGGGCCGTTCAGCAGCGACGCTTCGGGGAGGCATTCGGCTGGTTTCTCATCGTATATGCCATCCCGATGCAAGCGGAGATCCTGCCGCTTTTGCTGCCGGATTTGCGTTCCCCACAGGCCGCCGCGCGGTGGCTGGTGCTGCTGGGCTGTGCCGGGCTGGCCGTCATAGCCGTCCATCGGGCCGGCAAGGCGGGATGGGCCGGCGTCGCGCTGATCTTTGCGACGCTGCTGGCGCCCATAGCGCTCAACCCGACGGTCGCCGGGGTGGTGAACTACCCCCACCTTCACCATGAGGAACTCTACGAGTTATCCGCCTGGGCGAAGAGCAACACGCCAAAGGACTCGATGTTTCTCTTCGCCGGTTTTGGCAAAGACCTCGACGCCGGGATCTTCCGCGCCCGCGCCCTGCGGAACATCTACGTCGACTGGAAAGGCGGCGGCCAGGTCAACATGCTGCGGAAGTTTGCCGAGGAGTGGGGGAAGAGGTGGGCAGCGACGCTGGGCGAGGACTTCGCCCCCGAGAGAATTCCGCACTTCGCCGAGCTCGGGATCGATTACATCGTCCTGCGCCCGGCGCAGAAACCCGCCGGATACACGCCGGCCTACGACAACGGGCGCTACGTGGTTTACCGGCTGCGCTGAGACGCTGCTAGCCCAGATCGATGCCGAGCTTTTTCAGCTCCTCCGCATAGTAGCGGCGGTGGAGCAGACTCCATTCCTCGGTGCCTTCGGGGATTTCCTTCTTCTGGCTGCGAATCTTGCTGCGAGCCGCGCGGTCGACTTTGTCTTCAGTCTGGAGGATGTCGGTGATGGCCCGGACGACATCGAGCCGGACGTCGTTGGCGTCCTTCTTGAGCCGGAAATCGCGGGATTTGCGCATCAATGCGACCAGTTTGTGGGAGATGTCGGTGATTTTGTCGCGCGACAGCTTCATTGCATCCCCAGTATCGCGACCGGAAGCCCGGACTACTTTACGCTGCGTGATAATCGTATTCTTGATGCGGCGGAACATCTCCTGATAGCTCACGCCTTCGCGGCGCATGTAATCGCTGTACTGGCTGAGGATTTCGCGGACTTCGTCGTTGAGGCGGTCCTCAACCACCAATTCTTCGGTGATCAACTCACCAATCGTCTGAACGGCTGACTGGGGATTGCCGGCCTCGATGGCCTGCGGGGTAAGGCGCTTGACAATCTGGCGGGCTAGATACTCTATGAACTCCTTGGGAAGCAACATCCGGTTGGGCTTACACTCCTGACCGTCTTTACGCTAGTCTAATTACCGCCTCCGACGAGTGTCAAATCTCGGGGTCGCCACGGTGACCGGCGAGGAAATCGGCATCGATCTCCTTCCGGCCGCGGTAGCCTTCCTCCGCTCCGTGCCAGAAGCGGATGGCCTCTTCCCCGAGGCGCCAGCAGAGCATCACCTCCCGCCCGCCGAACAGGGTTGGAAAGTCGATCAGGCCGATGTCGAGGTCCTTGATCAGCACCCCGGCCTGCTGCACGGAGGCGACCACCTCGCTGAGCCGCATGGCGGTAGCGTCCATTCTGGCTCTCAACCGAAGGAGCTCCTGCCGGTCGATCAACATGCCGCCCATGCTGGCGACCCGCTGGTTGTGTCGCTGGAGTTCCCGCTGGGCGCCTTCGGACTCCTGCTTCAGTTTGATGGCTTGTTCGAGCTGGCCCTTGACCGCCGGCAGGAGGCTTTCGGCCTGCTCCAGCGTGAAGTAGCGCGGCATTCAGCTTCCCGGTCCGGGCCAGTCAAATGCCACAGATCTGTACCGCCACCGAACGGCTTCGCGGTCCGTCAAACTCCGCCAGGATGATGCTCTGCCAAGTGCCGAGCAACAATTTGGCATTGCGGACCTGCAAGCACAGGGTCTGCCCCATCATCATGCCGCGAAGGTGCGCGTCCGCGTTCTGCCGCTCGCAGTCGGAATGCACCGGGTCGTTGTGGCGGTAATAGCGATCGCGCTCGATGGCCTCTTCCAGGAAGAGCCTGACGTCCTGGAGCAGCGCATCCTGCCATTCGTTGAGGAAAAGCGCCGTGGTCGTATGCAGCGACTGCAAATGAATGAGGCCGTCGCGAATCCCGCTCTTAGTAACGATCTCGTTGACGCGATCGGTGATGTTCAGCAATTGCATCCGTTCGCTGGTAATCCAGTCGACGATGCGATTGAAGATGCGGAAGTGCCCGGCTGCCGGGGACGCGCCGGCCGCTGACGCCGATTCGCTGCCAATTTCAAGACTTGCGGGGGCATCCATGAGCACCTTCCTTACTGTCGCCTCACCCATACAGCAGATTCTATCAATGTTACGAGGCGGGAATGCCAGCCTTGTCAAGGCACAGGGGCCAATCCGGCCACCGGCTGCCGAGAAAAACGCCGCTCGACATACCGGTCCAGAATTTCGATGAATTCCTCAACAATTCGATCGCCCTTAAGGGTCAGCGCCAGTTTACCGTCCACGAACACCGGCGCTTTGGGTTCCTCAAACGTACCGGGCAGCGATATGCCGATGTCGGCGTGCTTGGATTCGCCAGGGCCGTTGACAATGCACCCCATCACGGCCACCTTCAACTCCTCGACGCCTTGGTGCGATTCCTTCCAGACGGGCATCTGTTTTCGCAGGTAGGCCTGGATCTGCTCGGCCATTTCCTGGAAAAAGGTGCTGGTGGTACGGCCACAGCCGGGGCAGGCGGTCACCTGCGGCGTGAAGCTCCGCAAGCCCATCGATTGAAGAATCTGCTGGCAGACAAGCACTTCCTCGGTGCGGTCGCCGTTGGGGGCGGGCGTCAGCGACGCGCGAATCGTATCGCCGATGCCTTCCTGGAGCAGCACCGCCAGAGCGGCGGTGGTCGCCACGATTCCTTTGGCCCCCAAGCCGGCTTCGGTCAAGCCCAAGTGCAGCGGATAATCGCAAGCGGCGGCAAGTTGACGATAGACAGCGATGAGGTCTTGCACGCCGCTGACTTTCGCACTGAGGATGATCCGGTCGTGGGGCAAGCCGTGGGACTCGGCGGCCCGCGCCGAGAGAAGGCAGCTTTCCACAATCGCCATCCGGGTCACCTGCCCGGCATCCAGGGGCTCGGCCAGGCGCGAGTTTTCGTCCATGAGGCGCGTCAAGAGAGCCTGGTCCAACGATCCCCAATTCACTCCGATGCGAACCGCTTTCCCGTGTTCGACGGCGGTTTCGATCATGGTCCGGAAATTGTCGTCGTGCTTTTTCCCGATATTGACGTTGCCGGGATTGATTCTGTATTTGGCCAGGGCGCGCGCGCAATCGGGGAATTTCTTCAAAAGAATGTGCCCGTTGTAGTGAAAATCGCCGAGGATGGGCACGCGGACGCCGAACATGTGGAGGGTGGCGGCAATCTTCGGGACAGCCGCGGCGGCTTCTTCCGTGTTGACCGTGAGCCGGACCAGCTCCGAACCGGCGCGGGCGAGTTCCATGACCTGATTCACGGTTGAGGAGACGTCGGCCGTGTCGGTGTTGGTCATCGATTGCACGACGACCGGGTGGCTGCCGCCCACCTTGACACCGCCAACGTCAACAACGACGGACGCTCTCCGCCCGGGAATCGCCATCACACCTCCAAGAGCCTAATTCTACCAATCCGTCATCTTGCCCGCCCCGGATGAGATATGCTGTCGCACAGCTATGAAACGGCTCGCAATCCTGATTCTGGCGCTGCCAGTGACGGCCGGCGCCGAAGCGAAGTTCGCCTCCATTCGCGGCGGAACGCTCGGTTCGGGCGCCTCCGCCCAACGCGTGGACGACTTCGAGATGGCCGTCCATCCGGTGACCAACGCCGAGTTTGCCCGCTTCGTCGCCGAGACCGGGCATGCCGCGCCGCTGCACTGGACCAGCGGAAAGCCTCCGGCAGACATGGAAAACCATCCCGTAATCTTCGTCAACCGCTACGATGCCGCCGGTTACTCGGCGTGGCTGTCGGGGAAGGAACGCCGCGTGTATCGCCTGCCCACGGCGAGCGAATTCGAATACGCCGCGCGCGGCGGCGACCCGCGCGGGAAGTATCCCTGGGGAAACGAAGCGCCCGCAGGCAAGGCCAATTTCGATACGGAGGGCAAGCGCACTTTCGCCGAATGGCGCCAGTATCTGGACCCGGTGGGGCGTTACGCTCCCAACCGCTGGGGCCTCTACGACATGGCCGGCAACGTGTGGCAGATGGTGGACAGTTATCCGGATCCGGCGGCAGCCCGCTTCAAGTACCGCATCGCACGACAGGAGGACCTGGAAACAGGCATCGCAGGGGGTTCCTGGGCGCGGGCCGCCTATTACCTGGAGTGCGGCGTCCGCGGCGGAGCGTCGCCGGGAATCCGTCATCCCGACCTCGGCTTCCGGCTCGTGCGGGAGCCCAGCGGCAGCACGCATTTTCGACGCCAGACGCGCCGTCTCATCGCCCTGCCGGCGGGGAGCTCGCGGATCTTTCTCGGCTGGCAACTCCTGGCCTCGGACCAAGGGGCTACCGGTTTCCACGTGTACCGGAGCACCCGGCGCGACAGCGCCGGCCAGCGCCTGACAACGAAGCCGGTCACCGTTTCGACCAATTTTCTGGACGAGCCGGCGCCGGCCTCGGGGCGCCTCTATTACCGTGTACGAGGTGTCGGCGCGGATGGCGAGGAGGGGCCGCCGTCGGAGTGGGCGGCCGTCGAGGCCGGCAGTGAACCCAGCCTCGCCGCCATGGTCATCGAGCCCACAGCGGCCCAGGGCGGCTGGCTGCCCGTTTTCGGCGACCTGGACGGAGACGGCGTGCTGGACGCGGTCATCCGGCTCGACAACGGCCTCCGTGAGATGTCGCGCGACGGCGGCTTGCCGGTGGAGTTGGAAGCCTTCACGCACTACGGCCGCCAGCTCTGGCGGCGCCCACTGGTCCGGCACGACCACTGTTTCGGCAGCGCCAACAATGTGCCGGTAGTGGTTTACGACCTCAACTCCGACGGCAGGGCGGAAGTCGTCGCCCGCGTGCAGGAGGAGGGCAAGATCTGGCTTGCCATCCTGGATGGGATGTCGGGCCGAACGCTGCGCCGCACGCCGTGGACGGACATGGTCAGCGACTTCTCGAAATCCTCGACCCGCATTCATATGTCGGTCGCCTTTCTGAATGGCAAGACGCCCGCGCTGATCACGCAGACCGGCCTGTACGAAAACGAGATCCTGGACGCCTTCGACGGCGAGCTGAACAAGCTATGGCAATACCAGAGCTTCGCCGAAACCAACGGAAGCGGGTCGCACCACATCGATATCGCCGACGTGGACGGCGACGGCCGCGACGAGGTTTTTAACGGCACGATGGTACTCAACCCCGACGGCTCGCTCCGCTGGGCGCTGTATCGCGAGCACCCCGACATTGTCGCCATCAAGCACATCCTGCCGGGCCGCAAGGAGCGACAGGTCTACTTCGCCGTCGAGAGCAACGTCCATGCCGGCGCTTACCTAGTGGACGCCTCCACCGGGAAGATCCACTGGAAAGTGAACCGGGAAGACGATCCACGATGGGTGCATGCCCACACCGGCTGGGCGGCCGACATCGACGAGTCTTCACCAGGGATGGAGATGCTCACCAACCGCGACGGACACCTGGTCAAGGACCTGGTGCTGTTCTCCGCTGAAGGCAAGATTCTGATGAATCCCTTTCCGCAGGGCTGGCATCCCGTGAACTGGACCGGAGGGAGTGTGCGCGAGCTGATGTCAACCGATGGCCTCAGCCTCGGCCGCTTTACCGGGAGCGGCGTAACTCCACTTGGCAGCCCGGGACCGAATCCGGGACCCAAGGGGAACTGCCGCATGGTCGCCGACCTGGTTGGAGATTACCGCGATGAAGTAATCTGCGCCGGTGTGACCAGTGAAGGCAGACCCGCCCTCTATGTCTACACGAACACTGATGTCGCCACGCGAAGGGACATCACTCGGACAGCCAGCCGCGAGTACAACCTGTGGCTAGCCCGCAATCAGGGCGGCGGCTACGCTTCGTATTTCGAATGGCAGCGGTGATCGAGCGGGAAGCGGGCACGGCCGAAGATGCCGCTATACTGAAGTTAACCGGCAAGGAACCCGGAGCTGCGTCTGGGAGTCACCTTACAGGAGGAGGCCAGCGGCGATCAGCATTCTATGTCCGCCTCACTGACAGGGACGGGGTCCGCTGAAGTCCACGACGGGTCCGGACTGAAGGTGCTTCACGTCTTGCAGTACTCGTTGCCGAACCTGATGGGGTATGCCATACGAAGCGACGGCCTGCTGCGGGGGCAGCGGGAACACGGAATCGAAGCGGTCGCGCTGACGGGGTGCCTCCAGACAAGCACGGACGGCGCCGAAGAAGTGATCAGGGGTGTCCGCTACCTGAGGACGAGAGGCCTTCGTGAAGCCAACGAGAAACGGCACGTGTTGCGGCAGTGGAAGCTGAGCCAGGCGCTGATCCGGCGGCTGAGCGAGGTGATTCAAGTAGAAAAGCCCGACATACTCCACGTTCATTCACCACCCTATAATGGCCTGGCGGCGATCCGGGCTGGAAAAGCAGCGAAGGTGCCGGTAGTTTACGAGGTGAGGGGTCTGTGGGAGGACGCAGCAGTCGATCAGGGTAAGTTTGCCGGATCCTCCGTTTACTACTGGATGGGGCGGGCGCTTGAGACTCATGTCTTGCGGCGGGCCGACGCGGTAACGGTAATCTGCGACGGCTTGCGGCGCGAGGTGGCCGCGCGCAGCGTGACGCCGCGGAAGATCTTCAAGACGGAAAATGGCGTCGACATGCGCCAGTTCCGGCCGCGGCCGCGCGACGAGGAACTGGCGAGGTCTCTCGGCTTGACCGGGGGACCGGTCTTCGGTTTCATCGGCTCCCTTTTCCGGTACGAGGGGGTGGAGGATCTGCTGGACGCGATCCCGGAGGTGTGGCGTAAGTGCCCGCGGGCGAGTTTCCTCATCGTCGGCTGGGGTGAACGGGAGCGCGACGTGCAGGCGCAAGTTGAAAAGTTGAAACAGGCCGGGACGATCGTCTACAGGGGCAAGGTTCCCCACGAGGAAGTGCTCCGGTATTACTCGGTCACCGACGCGATGGTCTATCCGCGCCGGCGCAATCGGATCACGGACTTAGTCACACCGTTGAAACCGCTGGAGGCAATGGCGATGGAGAAGGCAGTGATCGCGAGCAACGTCGGGGGGCACAAGGAGATGGTGCGGGATGGCGAGACGGGCGTATTGTATGAAGCCGGCAAATCCATGGCGCTGGTCGACGCTATCGCGCGCGTTGCGTCCGCCGTGGAGTTCCGGGTTGATTTGGCGCGGCGGGGACGGCAATACGTAGAGGAAGAGCGGAACTGGAAGAAGGTGTCCGCGCCTTATGTCGAGGCCTATTCGGCAGTGTTGCGGCAGGCGGCAAGATTCCGAGCATGAGTGAGTGGTCTGATCGGGCGCCGTGTTCTATGGAGTAAAGATGAAAGGTCTTTGCTTGTTGGTGACGCTGTCGATGGCATGGGTTTGCCAAGGCCAGACGATCCGGTCAGAACGGCCCAGAATCTACCTTGACCGGAATACGCTTTCGATTCTGCGGGGCAAGCAGAATGGATCCGGTGAAGCCCGGCAGCAGTGGAACCGTTTCAGAGAAAGCGTCGACGCCTTCGCCACGCCCAATGCCCATGTGGAGTGGGGCATGGCGGCGGCCTTGCTTTACCAGATGGATACGAAGGAGTTCTATGCTTACGGGCGCCGGGCTTGCGAGATCGGGTTGTATAACACCGCCGGGACACGGTACCTCAGTCAGGTGATCTTACAGAATCCCAACGGGTTCCGGGACTATGGCCCCAGGGGGGCGATGATCTTCGACTGGGCGTATGACGCCTGCACGGATACGGAGCGCACTGCCTTGCGGAACGCGCTGGCGGAAACCTATTCCTACTGGAAGACCCGTTATCCCACCGACCAGGCGCTGTATCGCTGGTCGAACAACTACGGGACGGCGGCTTTCAATACCATGGCGATGATCGCCCTGGCTTTACACGGAACCGCAACCGGCTCGGAGTCGCCTCAGGAATGGCTCGCCTCGGTGGTGAGCAAGTACAGGACCAGCACGAAGGTCTGCCTGGAGAGCTCGGCCGCGTCCACCCCCGGCGAATTGTGCTACGGCGGACTATGGCCCGAGGGGAACTGGTATGCGAGTGAGACCAAGCGCCTGCTGCTCAGCTTTCTGGAGGCGGTGCGGACCGGCACGGACCTCGATCTCTGGCGCGAATCCGAAAGCGTCATCTCCCAGTTGTCCGACTACGAAATCCATGCGACGCTGCCGACCGGACCGGAAGGGAACGCCGGTTTTCCTCTCTATACGACGATACCGTTCCGGGACACCGATCCCGCGGCCCTTGGCCGTATCTGGCTCACTGACCGGGAAGTCATGCTCAGACTGCTGGGCTATTACCAGCGGATGCGCGACGATACAAACGCCGGCAAGGTCAAGTACTGGCTGAATAACATCGCGCCGTACTGGGATATGCGATCGGCAAGCTATCCCGGGTATGGCAGAATCCTGGATTTTCTGCTGGACCGCCCGGAAGTTCCGGAACAGGACTACCGGAATCGTGATCCGCTGAACCTCATCACTCCATTCGGGCTGATGTCCCGCTCACACTGGGGACGGGAAGCCACGCTGGTTGGGGTGCTGGCGACTTATGCCATGAATCAGCATTCCCACTCCGATTCCGGCCAGTTTCAGATTTACCGGAAGGGAGAGTGGCTGACTCGCGAGCAGGCGGGTTACGCCAGCGGCATAGTGTGGCCGGCGCTTACAGGAGCTTTCGCACACAACACCCACGTGCT
>Ga0233417_10000555_pt1 | contig 11274 bp, 10 predicted proteins | sample Sed_MG_FD_189023 | JGI IMG/M metagenome (GOLD analysis project Ga0233417, IMG submission 189023) | Sediment microbial communities from Lake Towuti, South Sulawesi, Indonesia - Sediment_Towuti_2014_0.5_MG | ecosystem: Environmental > Aquatic > Freshwater > Lake > Sediment | place: Indonesia... | reverse complement strand
TGTCTCAAACGACCGGATTGGTGAGATTGGTCGTTGAAAAATGATCGAAAATGATGAAATCGATCTATACTTGAGTAAGTCTCGTCAATCAAGATCATCTGATTGGAGGAAATGAGAGCAAAATTATGGAAACGTGGAATCCCGGTAGGTATTTGATCGCTACTGTCATAGGCGAAAGTGACAGTATCGCATGGATTATGTCAATGCACAGGGTATTGACAAAACCCTATTTGTTATATACAATATAATTATCGATAATCGATATTCGTTTATTGATAATTTAAGGTGGTTGATATCGATCGCAAAACCCGAAGAGTCATATGATCCGTACGCTCACGTTACCCGATCAAATTCATATGCGTCTGCTTGAAGAAATAGTAACGGGCGAGTTACCTCCCGGGTACCGGATTATTGAGGTTGAGATCGCTGAACGTTTCGGGACAAGCCAGGCGCCAGTGCGCGAGGCGCTCCAGCGCTTGGAGAATGATGGCTTGATAAGCAAACATAAACGTACAAGTGCGATTGTTCTCAATACCACTCTGGAGGATTACTACGAGTTATTTGAGATCCGCGCCTTGATCGAACGAGTTGCTGTCCGTCGCGTCGCCACGACCATCAGTCCAGAGCAGTGCCAGGTGTTGCAAGATCTGATCGAGGCAATGATGTCTGCTGCGCGGAAAGACGATTTGTTTACCTTATCAATTTACGATATGGAATTTCACCGCATGATCTGCGAGTGGTCGGGGAACTCTGCTCTGTTGCGAGCCTGGATACCCCTGTCTGCGCAGGTGCTCCGCTTCTTGACACAATACGAGATTAGAGACTATGAGAGCCCCAATCAAATCGCCGAAGAACATGAGGTCCTTTTGGAAGCGCTGCGCGCACACAATATCAACCGCGTTGAATCCTTGTGGGGCGAGCACATTCTAAATAGCTTTCAACAGCTCGATTTCATTAGAGCCAGGGAGAACAATAGCCATCAGGACCCTTCTGCCTGAATTATCCCGATATATGGTCTTTCCAATTCAAATCCTCATCAGGAGACATTATGAAAACATCACCAAAGATCGCCCGCTTGAATTTTTTATCCGCTGATGACGTGGAATTGATCCACGAGAGTTCTATCGAACTGTTGGCAAGCCACGGTGTTCGCAGCGAATCACGCCCGATTTTCGATATTTTCTCCAGAGCGGGCGCCCTAACAGATCTAGATACCCAGGTGATCCGCCTGCCGCGGGAGATGGTAGATGCAGCGTTGGCAACTGCGCCAAAAAGCTTTGTGCTCTATGGTCGAGACCCGGCTATGGATCTGTTAGCTGAGGCGGGTCGCCCGTATTTTGGAATGGGCGGCACATCCGAACCGTTTTTCTGGGACTACGATCTAGGTAAGACCCGCCAACCAACCAAGCAAGATATGGTTGATAGCACGCGGATCGCGCAGGCAGCAGAGAATATCGACTTCGTCATGGCGATCTGTTCTGCTGGTGATGTCCCCAAGGGCGAGATCTATCTGCATGAGTATGACGCCATCTTCCGTAACACGACAAAGCCGGTGATATACACCGCGCCATCGCGCAGGTTCACCACCGGGTTCATAGAGATGGCCATCGCGGCAAGTGGAGGAGAGAGCGCCTTCCGAGAGCGCCCATGGGTGGTGCTATACACCCAACCGATTTGTCCAATGGTGATCGGCGCTTATAGTGAAGGGATGATCGATGCGGCTGAGTTCGGGGTGCCCCTCATGGCTGCGCCGGGTCCTCAGATTGGCGCGACAAGCCCTACGACGTTGGCGGGGACGTTGGCTCAGATCAACGCTGAAGCCTTATTCAATGTGGTGCTATCCCAGTTGATCAAGCCGGGTATCCCGGTCATCTACGGGCCTCAGACCGGTGTGTTCGACATGTCAGCATTCCAATCGACTTATGGAAGTGCAGAGCAAGCCGTAGCCCGGGCGGCTGTTGCCCAATTGGGTCGCTATTATGATCTGCCTTCCTTTGGTCTCGGCGGTGGGGTTGAGTCTAAGCTGCCGGATGCCGAAGCCGCCGCCCAGGCTACGATGGGCATCATTCTCAATGCTCTGTCAGGTCTGACCCTCACTCAAACACTTGGGACGATGGGCAGCGGTTTGTATGGATCCCCTGAAATGGTGTTGATCTGTGATGAGATTGTCCGAATGGCTAAACGTATTCTCAAGGGGATTCACGTTGATCAGGCAACCCTGGCGGTCGATGTGATCCGGGACGTGGGGCATGGTGGTCAATACCTCAGCCATGAGCATACACTGGAGTATTTCCGCAGTGAAATGTTCTTCCCCAAGCTCTTCAAGCGCCAGTCCATTACCGACTGGGAGTGTCGTGGGATGAAATCGGCTATGGATGTTGCTCATGAACGTGTGGAGGAAATATTGCAAGGCAGTAACACGGTCACGCTTCCGCCCGGCGCCAATCAAATGTTAGAGACAGCGCTAGCGTCAGCCATCACAAATATCAATCTTTAGGAGCCCATCATGGAACGGACTTTACAAGCGATTTATAACTTTGTAATCGATGGCAATCGGAAAGCTGTATCAGAGCAGGTTGCTAATGCCCTGGTTGATCAAATTCCCGCAGACCAAGTTCTAAACGAAGCGCTGATAGGCGCTATGACGGAGGTAGGCATCCGATTCCAAAACGGCGAGTATTATGTTCCGGAGATGTTGGCTTCAGCCAGAGCCATGCAGGGTGGGTTAGATATCCTTAAGCCCCATCTGACGACTGAATCCATCCGGGCGAAGGGCCGCATCGTGATAGGGACAGTTAAAGGCGACTTACACGATATCGGAAAGAATCTGGTGAGTATGATGCTCGAGGGAGCCGGTTTTGACGTGATCGATCTTGGTGTTGACGTCTCTCCTGAACGCTTCGTGGCAGCGGCTAAGGAGAGCAAAGCTCAATTAATCGGCCTCTCTGCCTTGCTCACCACTACGATGCCGAATATGAAATCCACAATCGAAACATTTGTTGAACATGGAATGCGCGAGAGCGTGCGGATTATTGTTGGTGGGGCTCCTGTAACCGAAGCCTATGCCAGAGATATCGGCGCCGATGGGTATGCCTCGGATGCGACACGAGCTGTCAATCTTTCCAAGTTGTTAATGGAGAAGGAGGTGTTGACATAGGTAGATGGCAGCAACAAGACGGGCGTATAAATCTGTTGTTTGAAGCATGGGAAACTGTGCTGGCACTATAAAACCCACGCAGGATAATTTGGGATAGGGTGCATTGATATGGACTTAGGCGGTGCACGCGGTAGTTACGCCGTGCTTGCAGCGCCTTACCAGAAATTTGAAACGATTTCTAGCGATAACACTGTGTTGTTCACTGGACGGTGTTCCAGGTTTATCCTCTGGAGGTGTGTTTTATGACCAATCCCAATATCCATGCTGTTCATCGCGAATGGAACCGCGAATTTCCAATTATGGATCGCGCTGAAGGCATCTATCTCTACGATCAGTTCGGCAAGAAGTATATAGACGGTTCTGGTGGTTCGTCGGTAGTGACATCTATCGGATACGGGGTAGAAGAAATCCCTCGTGCGATGGCTGCTCAAGCCCATAAGTTCTCTTTCTACCCGGCTCACGCATTTACCAACGCGGCTTTTCTGGAGCTGAGTGACCTAATTGTGAAGGCGGCGCCGGGTAAGCTGAAGGATTCCAGTCGCGTGTGGATTACGTGTACCGGCACCGACGCTACCGATGATTCAGTAAGGCTGGCTCGGCAATACTGGGTCGAATCCGGGAAGCCGTCCAAGTACCAGGTCGTGGCCCGTTGGCAAGCGTTTCATGGTAACAACCTTGCAGTGGCTGGTATGTCGGGGCTCACGGGTCGCCGTAAGATTTTTCAGCCCATGTTTGTGGATTCTCCTCACATTCCTCCGGCTTATTGCTACCGTTGCTATTTTGAACAACAATATCCATCCTGCAATTTGTTATGTGCTCGCTCCCTTGAAACAGTCATTCGGCAGATCGGGCAAGAAAATATTGCAGCTTTCATCGCCGAGCCAGTGGTAGGCGCAGCCTTAGCCTGTATACCAGCCCCTCAAGGCTATTTCCAGAAGATTCGTGAAATTTGCGACCGGTACGAGATCCTCATGATCAGTGATGAAGTGATGACCGGTTGGGGACGCACCGGGAGGATGTGGGGAATCGAGCATTGGGATGTGACACCGGATATCATCGGTACAGCTAAGGGTATGACCGGGGGGTACACCCCGCTCTCTGCAGTCATCGCCAGAGATGATATCTGGGCAGTGCTGGAGAAGAAGAATTCGCCCTTCAAGGCTGGTCACACACTCAACGCCAATCCGGTGTCTTGTGCGGGCGCCGTAGCTGTAATTCGTTATCTGATCGAACACAACCTGCCAGAGAATGCATGCGCGAGGGGCCAGCAAGCGCTTGCCGGGTTGAAGAAATTGATGGACAGGCACCCGATCATCGGTGATGTACATGGCCTTGGTCTGATGTTTGGCTTTGAATTGGTTAATAAACGGACATCCAAGGAGCCTTTCGATGCCTCGAAGAAGGTGAGCGCACTCTTAGAGAAGTCTGCCATGCAGCGCGGCCTGGTCATATATCCGTGTACGGGTTCTGTGGATGGAATTGCAGGTGACATGGTCCTCCTGGCGCCACCGCTTGTGATAACAACAGGTCAGATGGACGATCTGTTGAAAATCCTGGACGAGGCGATTGGCGAAATTGAGGAGACACTCGGGCTGAAATAGATTATTACCGGTTCCTCTGTGAGATCGCTTAATATCCCGGCGCGTGAAGCACGGTTACCTTTTGAGCAGCCTGGGTTGGAAAGGAGAAGAGGAATGATCATATTGTGAAGTGATGCAAATCAATCATCCAAACTGTAGCGATCAGGTGACATCTATATTCGTATTAACCGAATCGAACCGTATCAAAGGAGGCAGGAAATGTTTAGCATTCGACCCCGTGTATTGACCTTTGTGCTTGTCGTTGCTTTATTGAGCATAGCGAGCCTGGTATCAGCCTGTAGTCGTTCCGCCGAGCCCCAGAGTGCAGAACCTCAGAAAACCGAGCAGGTAAGCACTGAGCCAGTTAAACTGGTTGTCTGGTGGTGGGGAGAACAAGAGGCGCCAGGGGCGCAAAAATGGATGGATGAAACCATTGCTCTCTACCAAAAAGAAAATCCTAATATTACGATTGAAGCCGTACTTCAATCAACAGACGGAATGATTCCAGCCTTTCAGGCAGCGATTGCTGCAAAATCAGGTCCGGATATCCAATACGTCTGGGGTGGGGTTTGGACGCTCGAGTTCGTTTGGAGCGGTGGACTCCGCCCCCTTGATGATCTAATCCCGGCTGAAGAATGGGAACATTATGTAAACAACTATGAGCGCGCCTACGATGGTAAGACATGTGGTATCCCCTGGTATTTATCCGGCAATCCACTGGTCTACAACAAGCAGCTCTTTTCCAAGGCTGGACTCGATCCAAACGCCCCTCCTACCACCTGGGATGGGCTTCTAGAAGCCTGTAAGAAGTTTAAAGATATCGGAGTGGTGCCATTCTCCGGGGGGATGAAAGATGGTTGGTATGGAGGCTGGTTGTTCTCGATCCTCGGACGTCAGCCGAATGATAGCGAGAAAGACTACATGGATGTTACGGTCGGCGCTGCCAAGTTTACAGATCCAGAATACGCCGAATATTGGACCCGCCAACAGGAATTGATCGATGCTGGGTGCTGGAACGAGGATATCATGTCGTTGGACCAGTACCAGGGTCTTGATATGTTCGTCCAAGAGAAATCAGCCATGGTTTTCGGCAATGACACCTTCCTCGGCACTTGGGTCACTCAGATGGGCGAGGACAAGATCGGCGTGATGATGGTTCCGAAGTATAGCGATGGCAAGCTCGCGGATACCTATGTGGTTACTGCCCAGGGTTTGGGCGTCACCTCGTGGTCCGAGCATCCTCAGGAAGCCGCGGATTTCCTCATGTTTATGCATACACCTGAGCGCCTGAATGCCTGGTTCAAAGATACCGGGGTCTTGCCCGCTGACGACCGCATGGATGCCTCCCTGATCACGCAAGGACCGATTAAACAACTCTATAAGTGGGCTACAACCGTCGCGGGACCTAATCTTGAAAACTTCATACCCAGTCAGATCGACGTGGATTGCAACTACACCGGATTTCAATTGCTTCTGAATGGAGAGAAAACGCCAGCCGAGATCGCGGCAATGTGTGAAGAAGCTGTTACCAACTGGCGCGAACAGAACCCAGAGGTGCTTAAGAATTGGGAGACGTGGATGTCGACTTACGGAAAATAAGCTCGGCTAGATTCAGCGTAGGCTTTCCGGATTTCAACTGAATGTCCACATGCTGTTGGGCAGCCATATAAAAAGATGGTGCTACGTTGTGAGGCAGCGTAACGCGAGTACCGTGATGCGATGAGGTTGCAATATTTACGATGAAGATCATGCGCCAGATCGAGCCGTGGCTTTTCTTAGCCCCAAGCCTGATCGTTATCCTTGCGGTATTCGGCTATCCTGTTATCCGCTTAATACAGCTCAGTACACAAAAGACCATTGAGGGGGTTACACGCTTCACGGGGTTGGCGACCTTTGGAACACTCCTCCGGGATGATATATTTCTGAAGGCGGTGACCAATAGCCTGTATCTGCTCCTGTGTATCCCTGTGATGGTCTTTATTGCGCTCCTGTTGGCAATTCTCTTGTTTGAGCGTGTCCGGGGCTGGCAAACTTATCGAAGCATTCTATTCCTTCCTTACTTGCTACCGATCACTGTGGTAGGGCTGGTCTTCGCGTACTTCTTCGAGCTGAACGGGGCGTTCAATGATCTCCTTCGGGCAGTCGGCTTGGACCGGCTGGCTTTGGAGTGGTTGGGCAACTCGCGCCTGGCCCTACCCACAGTGATGGTGGTCATTATCTGGAAGGAAGTCGGTTTTGGGATGATTCTCTTCCTTGCCAGGCTGATGTCTGTTGAGGAAGATTTGTTTGATGCTGCCAGGATAGACGGCGCTGGTTGGTGGCAGCTGCAGCGTTATGTGACCGTGCCTCAGCTTGCCACCGTGATCGAATTCTTTTCCGTGGTCAGTGTGATCACGATGTTATCCTGGGTATTTGGTTATGTGTATACCATGACCTTTGGTGGTCCGGCAAATGCCACCATTGTGACCGAGTTCTATATCTACCAGAAGGCGTTTCGCTTTAACCAGATGAACCTGGCGGCTGCCGCCTCGCTCTTGCTCCTGCTGGTAACATGGGTGTTTATCTTTCTGGAGCTACGTTTACGCAACCGTTCTGGCCTTCGGGAGGTATCTGGATGAAGCTCGCCAAGAAGCCATCCCTGTGGGTGGGTAAGCTCTCCCGGCAGCTCATTCTCCTCGCCGCCGCGACCGTATCTTTAATTCCGCTCTATTTCATGGTGATTTCCGCCCTCAAGGGGCGCGAGGAGTATCTCGAAAACAAGTGGGGTCTTCCAAGCGTACCGGTGCTCACCAATTTTGTGACTTCGCTCGTCCAGGAGTCAACCCCGAACCGTTATTTCAACAGCCTTGTCCTGACGGTCGGAGCAGTGGCAATCTCAACGTTGTTTGCCTGCCTTGCAGCGTACGCTTTCGCTCGCCTGCGCTTTCCTGGGAAAAATACACTCTTCAACATGATCCTGGCGCTGATGGTGGTCCCTCCTGTCGTAATGGTAGTTCCCATGTTCGTTTCGATGGCAAGATTAAAGCTGGTGAATACGTATGAAGGGGTCATTCTGATCTATGTTGGAATCCTGCTTCCTTTTTCAGTCTACCTGCTTACCAATTTCTTCGAGACGATACCGCAGGCGATTGTCGATGCTGGTCGGATCGATGGTTGTAATAACCTTGGTATTTTCTTTCGCATTATGCTGCCGTTATCGGCGCCAGCTTTGGTCACTCTGATTGTTGTCAATTCTATGTGGGTTTGGAACGAGTTACTGATCGCCCTCATCTTTCTGCAGAAAGATGATCTGAAAACCGTGATGGTGGGCGTCTCGGCGATGCGTGGGCGTTACTACCTGGATGTCCCTGCGACCATGGCCGGATTGCTCATCGCGACCATCCCTATTATTATCCTATATCTGTTTGGGCAAAGATATTTTATCCGTGGCCTGACGAGTGGGGCTGTCAAGTGATTGGCTATTACCCATCCCATACCTTTGACAGAGATCGTAAGTAGTTGTTTCGTTTTCGGAGGCAGCATGACAATTGAGAACGGACGGCTTTCGGGAAAGCGAGCCGTCATCACAGGAGGTGGGAGTGGGATTGGTAGGGCTACAGCCCAGCGCTTTGCCCGTGAAGGGTGCCAGGTTGCCGTAGTCGATCGAGACCTGGTTGGATTAGAGGAGACTGGCGCACAATTCCGCCTGGCTGGCTTGGAACTTCTGCCCTTATGCGCAGACGTCTCCTCGGAGGCAGAGGTAGAGGCCGCGCTGGCTGTGGCAGCCCAGGCGTTCGGAGGGCTCGATATCATTGTTTCCAATGCAGGAATAGAGATGGAAGGCAGAGATACATTTGCCGATCGGATGGAACTGGATATCTGGTGCCGGCTCTTAGATGTAAACCTTACCGGACAATTTCTCACTTGTAAGCATGGAATCCGCCACCTGTTGAAAAACGGCGGAGGGGCAGTAGTTTGTATAGGTTCACCATGCGCGTATCTGGGCATATGCTACCAAGAGCCTGGATATAGCGCGAGCAAGGGTGGGGTATTGGGATTAATGCGAGTCCTGGCGTATGACTATGCCAAGAACAACATTCGCGTGAACATGGTTGTGCCTGGGCTCACTGATACCCCATTAATCGGATATGTGACACAAGAGCCTGAACTGCTCAGTTCCTGGGTGAACACTATCCCATTGGGGAGGCCAGCCCGGCCGGATGAAATTGCCAATGTGATTCTATTTCTTGCCTCTGATGAGGCTTCTTATTGCGTGGGTTCAGTTTTTGTTGTTGATGGTGGCCAGACTTCGATATAGATTGACTATATTCCATGTGTCGCCGCTTGGGATAACCGGAGACTCAAAATCGGTTTGACATCCCTTTCCGCTGAAAATCATTTTATGTGGTGGGCGAACACCCCCTGGCGGGGGTAAACTTCGGTTCGCCCCTACGGCTGTTGGCGATTACAACATCGCCTCTACCGCGGCGACGATGTCCGCCGGCTGGGGTAGCACGGCATTCTCCAGCGCCTCGGCGACGGGTATGGGGACATGTACCCCTCCCAGGCGCCGCGCCGGGGTTACCAGCACATGCGGCTCCTGTTCGTACACGCGGGTGATGATCTCAGCTCCCATGCCGCAGTTGTTATGCGCCTCATGCACAACCAGCAGGCGGGCCGTCCCGCGCACTGAGTTGAGCACCGTCTCCATATCCAGGGGCTCGATGGTGCGCAGGTCAATCACCTCCGCCTCGATGCCGCGTTGGGATAGAGTCTCTGCCGCTTCCAGGGCGAACAGCAGGCTGCGCGAATAGGCCACGATGGTGATATCGCGCCCGTCACGCTTGACTTCCGCCTTGCCGATGGGGACCGTGTACTCGCCCTGGGGCACTTCCCCTTTGGTGTTGTAGAGCAGCTTGTGCTCGAGGAAGACAACCGGGTTGCCATCGCGGATGGCGCTCTTCAGCAGCCCTTTGGCATCGTAGGGCGTCGCCGGGGCTAATACCTTCAATCCGGGGACCTGGGCGAACCAGGACTCGAAGGACTGGGAGTGCTGCGCCCCGTTGCCGCGACCGCCGCCTTGTTGTGTGCGTACCACGATCGGCACCGAAACCTGCCCGCCGGACATGTAGCGCAGCTTGGCTGCCTGGTTGATGATCTGGTCGGCTGCCACCAGGGCAAAATCGACGAACAGCAATTCGACCACCGCGCGCATGCCTGACATGGCGGCTCCGACCCCCATGCCGACGAAGCCCGCTTCGCTGATCGGTGTCTCGATCACGCGCTGCTCTCCGAACTCATCCAGCAGCCCCTGGGTTACCCGGAATATACCGCCGTGCAGGCCAATATCTTCCCCCATGACGAAGACCCGCGGATCGGCTTGCATTTCTTCGCGCAGGGCTTCGTTAAGTGCTTGAGCGTAGGTCAGTAAAGGCATCCTGTCCTCCCTTGTTATATAAACACATCGGTCAGTGCGTCTTCAGGCCTGGGCAGCGGGCTGCTCTCGGCGAACTGCAGCGCGTCTGCGATGACCGCCGCGGCTTCAGCTTCCAGGCGAGCCAGGTCGGCGTCGCTGTAGCCCAAATCTTTCAGCCTGCCTCCCAGCCGCTGGATCGGCTCATTCTGGCGCGCCTGGGCTACCTCTTCTTTTGTCCGGTAGACCTCCGGGTCGCCCATCATGTGGCCCCACAGGCGGTAGGTCATCGCTTCGATGAAGGTAGGTCCACCCCCCTGACGAGCGCGCTGGACGGCCTCTTCTACTGTGGCGTACATCTGCTCTACATCGTTGCCATCCACCTGCACGGCGTGCATGCCGTAAGAGGCGGCCCGCTGGCGCAGATCCCAAACCGAGGTGGTCTCTTTATAGGGGGTCATCTCGGAATACAGGTTGTTCTCGCACACCAGGATCAAAGGCAGCTTCCATACTGTCGCCATATTCATGATCTCGTGGAACACCCCCTGGTTGACCGCGCCATCCCCGAAGAATGCCAGGGCGACCTGATCGCTCTTCTGCTGTTTGGCAGCCAGGGCAACCCCCGCAGCGTGCGGGATCCCCGCGGCGACGATGGCATTGCCGACCAGCACGCCGTTTTCAGGATCTGCGAAGTGCATCGAGCCGCCTTTGCCTTTGCAGCAGCCGGTCGCCCGGCCGAGCATCTCTGCCATGGCCGCGCGTGGGCTCAATCCCTTGGCCAGGGCGTGCCCGTGGCCGCGATAGGTGCAGCTCATGCTGTCCTCGCGGCGCAGCGGCCAGCAACCTCCCACCGCGGTGGCCTCCTGGCCGACGCTGGGGTGGAAAGAGCCGCGGATTTTGCCCTGCATGTATAGATCACGAATTGTCTCTTCGAATTTGCGGATGACGTGCATCTGCCGGTAGGCATCTGGCAGTCGGTTTGGGTCGAGGGGCATGCTGTACTCTCCTGATTTTATTGAAAATCGTTTTGTGTGGGGGGCGAACACACAGGTTCGCCCCTACGACTTATAAAATTAAATATGGCTCAATCCAGGCGGTAGCGGGCGATTGTTTCTTCATTCAAAGTCAACCCTAACCCGGATCTG
>Ga0233417_10000554_pt1 | contig 11288 bp, 6 predicted proteins | sample Sed_MG_FD_189023 | JGI IMG/M metagenome (GOLD analysis project Ga0233417, IMG submission 189023) | Sediment microbial communities from Lake Towuti, South Sulawesi, Indonesia - Sediment_Towuti_2014_0.5_MG | ecosystem: Environmental > Aquatic > Freshwater > Lake > Sediment | place: Indonesia... | reverse complement strand
TGCCTGGTGAGGTCCGTATAGGCGCCGGGTACGCCGGGCACACGTCCCAGCGAGGAAACGTGCAGCCAGGCTCCACATGTCGGTGCGCGATATGACCGATGCCAACAAGGTTGGGATACATGCTGGGCGACCATCGCCAGGAGATTCCTCGGCGACCCCCTGGGACAGAGTTCGTAGCGGAGCTGTGGCTGCTGTAGTCTTGGGGTAAATCCGGCGCTGAGAAGGTGCAGATACGAACCCGTCAACCCATTACGTCGCCAGGCTACGCGGTGGCAGGGGTGCCTCGGCGATGGTGCAAGTGCCTGAGAGTCTGTCTGAAGGCCAGGGCGACATCTGCATGGGATGCCCGGGTTGGGTGCGTTCTCTCTATCCGATGTCCCCGGACAAATAGGCCCGGGTGCGCTCGTGCTGGGGTGCCCCAAAGACCTGGGCCGCCGGTCCAGCCTCAACCAGCTCGCCCAGCCAGAGGAAGATGATGTGGTCGGCCAGACGACGCGCCTGCCGCAACAGGTGGGTGACCACGACAATGGTCATATCTTGCTTGAGGGATTGGAGCTGGGCCTCGATGCGCTGGGCAGAGATGGGGTCCAGCGCCGAGGTAGGCTCGTCGCACAGCAACACCTCGGGGTCGACGGCCAGGGCTCGGGCCAGGCACAGGCGCTGTTGCTGGCCCGTGGAGAGCTTGGAGGCGGGGGCCTTGAGCCGGTCGTTGACCTCCTCCCATAAGCCAGCCTGCAGCAGATGGCGTTCCACGACCTGATCCAGGCCCTTCCCATTGCCTCGATGGTGGATACGCGGCCCGTAGGCCACGTTTTCGTAGATGGACATGGGCAGGGGGAAAGGCTTGGGTGCCAGCAACCCGATGCGGGTGCGCACCTCGGTCACGTCCACGCCTGCCTGGTAGATGTCCTGGCCATTGAGCAGAATCCGGCCAGTTACGCGTACCTCGTCGTTCTCCTCCAGAAGCCGGTTCAGGCTTTTGAGCAAGGTTGACTTGCCACAGCCCGAAGGCCCGATGATCGCCGTAATGCCGCGCGCCGGGATGTCGGCGTTGATGTTCTTGAGGGCGTGGTGGGGGCCATACCAGACATTCAGGTCTCGAATCTGGATGTGGGGCCTCTGCATGCTGCTTACCTCCGTATTACCGTACCACGTGTTTATTCAGCCGCCCGGCCAGCCGCCGCGAGATCAGGCTGAGGGCCAGCACGATAACCGTCAATACCAGGGCCGAGGCATAGGCGCGCTCCTGCACCGCCGGGAAGGGGGTGCCCAACTGGAAGAAGACGGCCAGAGGTAGGGAGGCGGCCGGGCCAAACAAGGAGTCGGGCAGGCGATCGGTGTAGCCGGCCGTGAACAGGACCGCTGCTGCGTCGCCAATGCCGCGCCCGAAGGCCAGTAAAACTGCCGTCAATAGAGCCGGGGTTGTCTGACGAACCACGACTTTGAGGGCCGTCTCCAGGCGGGTGGCGCCCAGAGCGTAGGAGGCCTCCTTCAGCGCCACGGGGATCATGGCGATGGCTTCGTCCATGCCCCTGATCATGATGGGCAGCTCCAGCAGGGCCAGGGCGATGATGCCTCCCAGCAGCGAGGCGCGAACGCCCAGCCACACCATCAGGGTGAAGCCGAACGCTCCGTAAACGATGCTGGGCACACCCCACAGCACATCCAGGGCCAGGCGGGCCAGCTCGCCCCGACGAGAGCGGGCCGCATACAGGTTTAGATACAGGGCAATCGGCAGGCTGATCGTCAGTGCCAGCAAAGTCGCACCACCTGCCAAGTAGAGGGAGCCGACGATGGCGTTCAGGATGCCACCCTCTTTGCCCAGGTAGTATCCCCCTTTGGGGGTCTGGGTGAGCATGGCCAGATTCAGCGCCGACAGCCCACGCCAGACGACGGTGCCCAGGATGAGGATCAAGCTGCCCAATACCAGTGCCGTCGAGCCTATCATCAGCACTCTAAAGAAGCATTCAACCACCCTGCATTTCTTCACGGTTCTACTCCTGTCCTGTGAGCCCGCGCACGCCAGCCTTCCTATTCGGCCCTAGTTACGCGCATCAGCACCAGGCGGGAAATCATGTTAAACGCCAGCACCATCAGCAACAGGATCAAAGCTGCCCCCAGCAGGGCTGCGTCGTACAGTGGGACGGACATCATCTCCCCATAGTTGTTGGCGATAAGGGCGGGCAAGGGGTAAGCCGCGTCGAAGATGGAGCCGGGTACCCGCGCCACATTGCCCACGACCATCAGCACGGCCATCGTCTCGCCGAAGGCGCGCGAGAACCCCAAGACCACCGCAGCGATCACACCTGGCCTGGCGCGTGGCAGCACCACTCGTGTCACGGTTTGCCAGCGCGTCGCGCCCAACGCCAGAGACGCCTCCCGCAATCCCTGGGGGACGGCCCGGATGACTTCCTCGGCCACGGCAATAATGATGGGAAAGACCATCACCGCCAGGACCAGGCCCCCGGCCAGCACACTGTAACCGGTGGGGTTGTCGGCACGGAAGAGGGGGATGAACCCCAGCCAGGCACCTATGCTGGGAGCGGTCTTCTGGATGAGCGGCACGATCATCAGCACGCCCCATACGCCATAGACCACCGAGGGGATGCCCGCCAGCAGGTCGATGAAGGGCTTGATCAGGGCGCGGGTGCGGGCCGAGGCGTACTCGGCCAGGTAGATGGCCGTGAGCAGGGAGGGCGGCACCGCCACGCCCATGGCAACCCCTGTCACCCACAAGGTGCCCGTGATGAAAGGAAAGTATCCAAAGGCACCTTTGAGCGGATGCCAGGTACTGGAGAACAGCAGCTCTCCCAAAGGGCGGGCCTCCAGGATAGGCAGGGACCGCAGGAGAAGGGCCAGGGCGATCAGTGGCACCAGCAGGACGGTGGCCAGGGTAAGCAGCGCCGCGACCCGCCCAGCCAGCCAATCCTGCCCGGGTCGGCCTGGCCGCAGCGAAAGCGACCACGGCCTCTTCCAGTGTTTGGGTTGAACGGATCCTAACGCGTTTTCCATCGGTCTAAGCCCCCCCCTCACTCCAACCTTTCCAGTTCAGCCTGCAACTGGTCTTCTGTCAAGGGGATATAGCCCACCTCAGACAAGTACTGCTGGCCTTCGGTCAGAATCCATTTGATAAAGTCTTTTGTCAGGCCAGTCGGTTTGCCATGGGTCACCAGATTGAGATCACGCGCGGGAGGCGAGGGATACTGCCCGTTGGCCACCGCGCTGACGGCCTGCTCTTTGGTGTCGTAGATCTCCTCGGGGTCGGCCGCACCGTTGTTGTTGGCATCCAGCGGAACCGCGAGTGCCCCGGCTACGGGCAGGCCGGTGGCCAGGTCGCAGGAGTAGCTAAGGTTATTGTAGCCGATGCCCAGCGGGTCCTTGATGACGGCCTCCAACAGGCCGGGATCACCATATACCGCTACACCCAGCAAGTCCTCCTGCTGCTTGCCCAGGTATTCTGCCCACGTGGCAGGAGCGCCGGCTGCATCGGAGCGGGTGAAGACGTGAATGGCATCGGTCACCTCGGGCCGACCGACTACCTGCCCCCAGTTGGTGATCTCGCCGGTGATGTAGATGCCGATCAAGGTGTCCCGGGTCACTCCCTGCTGATGCAGCTCCTCCCAAACCGGGTTGTTCTCATTAACAGATAGAAACACCGCATCTCGGGTGACGGCCACGGGGAAGGCGCCCTTGGCGGTCTCCTCCGGGTAAATCTGGCGAGAAACCATGCCGATATCCACAGCACCAGACAGGGCATCAGCCATACCTTTGCCGGCACCGCCGGCCGAGATATCCAGCCTGACCCCCGGGTAGAGTTTCTGGTATTCTTCGCCCCAGCGGACCATCATGGGGTATAGGGCCCAGGCTCCCGAGATGGTGATCGTCCCCTGTGGCCCACCCTGGCCGCCTGCAGAGGAAGTCGACTGGCCACAAGCGGTGACCAAACAGGCCAAGATGGCGACGACGGCCAGCAGTTTGCCCAGCTTTGTTATGCCCATGGTCTTCACCTGCCTGTAAAAAAAGTCCGCAGACAGTTCTGCGGCTTGCCAAAAATGCAGACCTGTCCCTTCCGATGCCGACGAGGTTAGCTGACGGGTTAGGGCGGGAAGGTGCCCCTCTCGCTACGATGTGGCCGGGCTTGTGCCCGAGCTGTTGGGTGAGGTTCGCACCGAAGCTGCGAGATACACCCCAGACCTTGCATCCCCCGCTCGGTGGGCGGCGTCCCGTGCGGGCGGCGCCCCCGTCCGATTAGGCGACAGAATTCGTATTCAGTTGGATACCCGATGCCCTGAGGTCCGGCCCGGTTGGAGGGTGGTTCAGTCCACCCGCCGAGTTGTACACGAATTATAGCAGATGGGGATGACAGAAGTCGTGATGAAGTTGTGACAAAGTTGTGACAAAATTCCAGGGGCAGGCGAGGGGACCTGCAAAGTTGGGACGTGGGACGTCTTTGCCCCACATCCCAGTTCTGCCAATCTGACTATCTCCAGCTCAAGACGCGCTCGTCCACAAAGTCATAGTGTAGCTCAAGCTGGCGGGCTACTTCAGGCGCAAACAGCGGACGCTGGTTGGTCCCGTCGGCGTTCATCACCCAGATCTCCCAGCGGCCGGCGCGGTCGGTGAGAAAGGCGACCTGCTTGCCATCCGGAGACCAGGCCGGCGCGACGTTGTTCCAGGGCTGCTGCTCGCCCGAAGCGGTCACCCACAAAGGCGTCTTGGTCAGGGCGAGGCGCCCGCTGCCGTCGCTGTTCAGGCGATGGATGTCATACTGGCCGTTGTTGTTGTAGGCGACGGCCAGGTAGCGCCCGTCCGGCGAAAAGACCGGCGTATGGTCACTGCCCGAGTCGGTGAGGGCCCACTGCTCGGCGCGATTCACGTCCAACTGGACCAGCCCACTCTGCCCGCTGCTGACGATGCGCCAGGCGTTGGCCGGGTCCCAATCCGGACCGAAAGCGTAGGCGTCAGACGGCATATCCGCAAAGCTGCCGTCTGCCAGGCTCACCACGCGCAAGCCCCAATGGGGGTCGGGTGGCAGCGTCCAACACAGGTAGGGTAAACCCTTCTTGATCTCCACGCCGACACTATCCGAGTCCACGTTCCAGGGGATATCCGGATTCCGGTCGCCCAGCTTGATCAGGTTGGTGCAGTCTCGTTTGGGGTCGAGTCGGCCCCCGTGCTGGAAGTTGACTACCAGTCGCTGTCCGTCGGGTGACCAGGCCGGGTGCTTGGCCTGCTTGGTCTCGCCCAGAATGGCCCGCTCATGATCGCCGTCCACGTCGATGAGCCACAGCGATCCGTCTTCGCCGGTCCAGCGGGTAAAGGCCACTGTTTGTCCATCCGGGGCCAGGGCCGGGTCGATGCCCTGGGTCAGCCGACGCAGGCCGGTGCCATCCGGGTTGGCGATCATAATATCGCCGCCGTTGGACGTTTGAAACACGAGATGGCTGGGACCGCCTGAGACCGCCGCGGGGCTGGCCTGTCCCGCTGAGGCGGCCTGGCTTGCGCCGCCAGAGGATCCGCCGGCGGTCGATGCACCAGACTGGACAGCGAGTGGATTGGCGGGCAGGACAGGTGCCCCTTCCAGGCTGCCGGTGACCCGGACGGCGTCGCGTGGCAGCCAGCCTTGCAGCCCGGAGATGGTGATGATGTACAGCCAATCCCCGCCGGGGTTGGTGCCCAGCACGCCTGCCAGCTCACCCTGCTCCACGCTGCCCGCGCTGGGATGCGATGCCGCCGGCCCCAGGCGCAGCACGACATCCTCAGCGGTGACCAGGGCCACGGCTACCGGCTCCAACCCGCCCAGTGGGTTGGCCGGGGCGGGCGCCGACGACAGCGCCTGGTCCGGCGCTGGAGCCAGGGGATTGTCGGGCAGCACGGGCGCTTCTCCCAGCGACAGGGTGACCTGCAGGGCCTGGGCGGGCAGCCAGCCTTGCAGGCCGGAGCGCGTCAGCACATACCGCCAGTTGCCGCCGGCGTCCTGTCCCAGCACGGCCGCCAGTTCGCCCTGCCCGGGCGTACCCAGGGAGGCGTACGTATCGGCAGGCCCCCAACGCAGGGCGACATCCGGGGCCTTGACTGTCGCAGCGGCCACAGGCGGGAAGCCTCCACTCAGGTCGGTGACCTGTTGCACCAGGTCCGCGATGTTACCGGTGAAGGTCAATTCCTGCCGCTGGGAAACCGCGGCAGGCCCCGAGCTCTCCCCGGTCGCGCGGGGAGTCGGCGTGGCGGTAGGTTCCAGGGTGACCCTGGGGAAGGGCGTGGGCGAGGCCGGGGCGAGGGTGGGCTGCGGCGTCGGCCAGGCGGCCGGGTCCAGCGGCTGGGCGGCTATGGCGTGCTCCTGCTCCGCCCCCCCCACCAGGTTACAGCCGGTCATGGCCCCGGCCAGGACCAGCAGCAAAGTCAAGAACCACACGAATCTCTTCATGGTTGCATCCTATCCGCAGCTTAGGCCGCATCTGGGCCGGCTGGCGAGGTGGAGGGGCGCTCCCCAAAGGGGGCCTGCGGCCGGGACAGGGACGCCGCAGGGCCCGGCTGGGGCGCCGGCCGGGGCGAGGGAGTCCGTTCCGCGCCCGCCTCCTCCTGGGGCGCCTCACCGCCCAGCAGCCGGCGCAGGGCGCGGGAGACCACGCTGCTGCCCCCATCAAAGAAGTTGTACGCGACCGGGACCAGGATCAGGGTGAGCAGCGTGGACGTGATGTTGCCGCCGATGATCACCGCAGCCAGCGGGGCTCGGGTCTCTGCCCCGGCCCCTCTCCCGAGCAGAATGGGCAGCAGGGCAAACACGATGGCGGCGGTGGTCATCAGGATGGGGCGCAGGCGCAGCCGGCCCGCCTCCACCAGGGCTTCTTTGCGACTGTAACCTTCTTTCCGGCGCAACTCGTTGGTAAAGTCCACCAACAGGATGGCATTCTTGGTGACGATGCCGGCCAACAGGATGATGCCCAGCATAGACAGCAAGTTGAGGGTGTAGCCGCTCAGCCACAGCCCACCAAAAGCACCCACCAGGGCCACCGGCAATGAGACCATAATGGCCAGGGGATGCAGCCAGCTCTGGAAGAGAGCCACCAGCAGCATATAGACCAGCAAGATACCCAGGCCCAGAGCGGTGGTCAGATCGGCAAACGACTCGCGCTGTGCCTCCGATTCACCGGAAAGCCGAAAGCCATAGCCGGCCGGGAATTCCACGTTGGCCCGGATTGCGGCTTCCACGTCGTTGGTTACATCGCCCGAGGCGCGACCTGTCACCCCGGCACTGACAGTCAACTGCCGCTGGCGGTCGGTACGGTTGATGACAGCCGGAGCCAGGTCGCGCTGGACGCTGGCTACCTGGCTCAGCCCAACTGGCTGCCCATTGCGATAGCCTATGGGCACTTGCAGCAACCGATTCAGGTCACTGCGGGCCTGTTCGTCGGCGCGCAAGACAATGTCAATGTCCGTGGCACCCGCCTGCTTGTACTTGCCCACGTCCGCCCCGCTCAACGCCGTGCGGAGGGTACCGGCCACCTGCGCCGGCGAGAGACCCTGGTCCAGGGCTCGTTCGCGGTCCACCACCAATCGAGCCTCAGGCGCCTGGGTAGCGCCCGTGTTGAGGATGTCAATGGTGCCCGGGACGGTCCTCATCACGGCTTCGACCTGGTTGGCCAGGTCAACCAGCACGTTCGGATCTTCTCCGTAGACCTGGATCTGCACGGCGCCACCTGCCCCACCGCTGAATATTGAGGACAGCACCAGGGAGATGTTGGCCTCGGGAATCTTCTTGATCTCCGGCCGCAGCGCGTCGATGATTTCCGTGGTGCTCCGATCGCGCTCATTCTTGTCGACCACCTGCACCAGAAGGCTGGCCGTGTTGGCGGTGCCGCCCGCGCCAAAGAAACTGGCCACACCACCAGCAGCGCCGACGCGGGTCAGAATCGAAACCGTTTCGGGTACCTGTTCCAGGACGATACGTTCTGCCTCGCGTGCGGCCTGGTCGGTGGCTTCCAGGTTGGTCCCGGCCGGCATCTCGATGCTGACGGTGAACTTGGCATCGTCTTCCTGGGGGAAGAACTCGGTGCCCACCACCCCGCTGACGACCAGGTACACGCCCAGAACCACGGCCACTGCGGCAAGCAGCACCGCCAGCGATTGGGTCAGAAAGTTCTTGAGCACAAAGCGTATGGTGGCCGCATACAGGCGGGTCAGGGCGCCAAAGCCCACGTCCCACAGGGCCACGAACCCTTTCCAGAGCCTGTCGATCGGCCACAGCAGGAAACCGAAGATCCTCCGTAAACCCCGGGACTTGGTCTCGGGCTGGCTCTCATCTTTCATCCAGAGCGAGGCCAGCATCGGGGTCAGAGTGAAGGAGACGAACAGGGAAAATAACACGGCGGTGGCGATGGTGATGCCGTAGGAGCGGAAGAACTGGCCCACGATGCCGCTGGTAAAGGCGACCGGCACGTAGATGGCCACGTCCACCAGGCTGATGGTAATAGCCGCCAGCCCGATCTGGGCCCGTCCGTCCAGGGCCGCTTGTTTGGGTGTCTTCTTCATCTTCAGGTGGCGCTCGATGTTTTCCAGCACCACAACCGAGTCGTCCACCAGAATGCCGATGGTCAGGGTTAAGGCCAGTAAGGTCAGCACGTTCAAGGTGAATCCCAGCGCCCACATGACCAGGAAGGTAGCGATGAGCGAGGTGGGGATGGCCAGGAGCACGATAAAGGTGCTGCGAATGGTGTGCAGGAAGATCAGCATCACCAGGCCGGTGACCAGGACAGCCAGGATCAGGTCTTCCCGAACGGCCGCCACCGACTCGCGCGTGAACTGGGAGTCATCGGCCACAATCGTCATCTCAGCCCCGGGGGGCAGTTCCTGGCCCAGCTCTTCGATCATCGCGCGCACCGAGTCGGCCATCTCGATGGTGTTGGCGTCGCTGGTCTTGACGACGCTGATATTGACCGCCTCCTCCCCGTTGTAGCGCAGCACCTGGCTGGCATCCTTGAAGCCCTCCGACACGCTGGCCACGTTGCGCAAGAAAACCAGGCCGCTGGTATCCTGCCCCGGCGTGGAACGGCCGCCGCCTCCAAAGGGGGACGGGCCGCCGGCGACCACCACGTTCCTAATATCCTCCAGGCTGGTAAATTCACCCACTGAACGGACAGACGTTCTCTGACGTCCCTCCTCAATGGAGCCGGCCGGGAAGGTGAGGTTGTTTAAGGCCAGGGCTTGCTGGATACTCTCCAGCGGGATGCCGTAAGCAGCCAGCTTGGCCGGATTGGCGTCTACCTGGATCTGGCGATCACGTCCGCCTGAGATATTGACGGCGGCCACACCCGATATGGTCTGGAGGTGCGGCTTGATGTTGTCGCGGGCTTCCTCATATAGAACATCCTGGCCCTGCGGGCCGCTCAGGATGATTTCCATAATAGGGATGGCGTTGATGTCGGCCTTGATGATGGAAGGATCGTAGGCTTCGGCCGGCAACTGGCCACGCACGGTGGCCACCTGGCGCTCCACTTCAATGGCAGCTTGGTCGCCGTCTACGCCCTCTTTGAAGGCGACCACGACGAAGCCAACACCCTCCTGGGCGGTTGACAGGATCTGGTCTATGCCCGCGATGCCCGCGACGGCATCCTCAATGGGTTTAACCACCAGGTCCTCCGCGTCTTCCGGACCGGCCCCGGGAAAGACGGTCACGACGCTGACAAAGGGAAAGTCGACCGTCGGATAGCGATCCACCGGCATCTCCGTTAGAGCCCGGTAGCCCAAGACCACCAAGCCCAGGATGATCATGAGCATGCTGAGTGGTCTGGTAATAGACAATCTGGTAATTCCCATGAATTATCTCCCTGAACCGCGAAACGTCATAGGTTAGTTGCCGGTGCGAAACCCTGTAGCTTAGGGCCTTGCCTGCCCTACGGCAGTCCACCTGTGCCGCACCGCAGGTGCAGGCAGGGTGCCCGTCCCGTGGCCTGACCGGCGGGCCAGGGCGCCCGTCCCGACGCCCACCAGGGGCTAAGCTACCCGTTTCGCACCGGTATTAGTTCGAGCTCCTGATCTCGACCTTGGTTCCGTCCTGCAGGCTGGCCTGGCCGGCAATGACCACCTGCTGGCCGGCGGTCAGCCCGGAGAGGATCTCGACCTGGTCACCACTCGTCACGCCGGTCGTCACCGGGCGCTGTTCGACCGTGCTGTCGCCATTGACGACGTAGACGATCTCCTGGCCGTTCATCTCAGTCACGGCGGTGCGAGGCACCAGCAAGGCTGCCTGCTTGTCATCTACCAGGAGGGATACATTGGCGTACATTCCGCTGCGCAACAGGTGATCGCCGTCGACCGGCGTTACTTTGACCACGAAGGTGTGGCTCTCTTTATCGGCTGTGGGGGCTACACTGGTCACTACCGCCGGGAAATCCTGGCCGGGATAGGCAGATACCTGGATAGCGGCACTTTGTCCATCCTTCACCTGGCTGATGCGGCTCTCTTCGACGTTCAGGATTGCCTCGACTTGGTTCGACACAAACAGTGCCACCGGGGCCTGGGGCCCTACCATGCTGCCCTGGGTGATATACAGCTCAGCCAGTACCCCATCGAAGGGGGCACGGATGGTGGCTTCCTCGAGCTGGACCTTGGCCATGTCCACCGCGGACTGGGCCAGGTCGATGCGGGCGCGGGCCAGTTCGAAATCGGTCACGGTAAAGGGATTCTTGGCCAGGGCCAGGGCCAATTCCGCCTGGGCCAACTGCACCATGAGGGGCGACAACTGTAAATCGCTGGGGTTGGTCTGTAGTTCATAAGCGGCCTTGGCAGTTTCGTAGGCGATGGTGGCCTGCTCCAATTGCAGGGCCTGGGGCATCATGCCCACCTGGCCGGCCCAGCCGATCTTGTCGTATTCGGACTGGGCCAGGCGCAAACCGGCCTCGGCCTGGGCCAGGGCGGCCACGGCCGCCGTGCGCTCCTGATCGCTGATGGTGGTCAGGTCGTTCACGGCGTTGCGGGCGAACTGGACAGCCGCCTGGGCCGCGGCGATCTGCTCAGGGCGGGTACCCTCCTCCATCTTGGCCAGGCCTAACTGGGCCATTTCCAGGTTGGCTTCGGCCTGGCTCAACTGGGCGGCGTACACCTCGCTCTCCAGGGTGGCGATGGGGTCGCCGGCTTTAAGTTCGTCGCCGACCTCTACCAGGACGGATTCGACACGGCCGGCAGCCCCGGGCAGAACACTCACGCGCTGGGCGGGTTGGATGTCGCCCGCATAGGTGTATACCACGGCGATATCTCCGGTTTCGACGGTAGCTACCTGGACCGGCACGGCC
>Ga0233417_10000553_pt1 | contig 11291 bp, 7 predicted proteins | sample Sed_MG_FD_189023 | JGI IMG/M metagenome (GOLD analysis project Ga0233417, IMG submission 189023) | Sediment microbial communities from Lake Towuti, South Sulawesi, Indonesia - Sediment_Towuti_2014_0.5_MG | ecosystem: Environmental > Aquatic > Freshwater > Lake > Sediment | place: Indonesia... | reverse complement strand
AAGCGGAGGAAATCAGCAAGATGTTATCCGCGCCCCAGGCAGGCGTCGAGACAGCAATGCCGAGTTCGGTTTTGTGGTCATGTTGCCAGAGGTCGTCTCCCGTGTTGGGATCGAAACCGATGACCTTGTCCGCAACCAGAGCGACAACCTGTTTTCGGCCGCCGAGGTCGATCAGCAGCGGCGAGGAGTAGGCGTTCCTGAAGGACTGCCGCTTCCAAACAGTCCCGCCGTCACTCTGGCGAAGGGCAACCGCCGCCGAACCGCGCCCGCCGGCGAGAAGGATCAAGTAGTCCTTGTAAGGCAGGGCGTGACAGGCGTAGCCGAACTCGACCCGCGTTCCGTCGAACTCCCGGTAGAGGTCGCGTCCCCAAAGAAACTTCCCGGTCTTCTTTTCGATGCCCCAGATCTTCGCCGTGCCGCCGGCGGCGATGATGCGGTCACCCACCACCTGCGGCATGGCATAGGGGCCGGGCCCGGCACCCTCCGAATAGGCATTGCGAAAGGGAGATGGATAGTTGAACTCCCACAGCGTTTCTCCGGTGGCTTCGTTCAGCGCTCCAACCACGTCCGTTTCCCGGCGCCGGAATGCCGTGTACAGGGTGCCGCCCTCCTCCGCGATACCGGAATAGCCGTCGCCGAGCGGCCTGCTCCACAAACGACGAGGTCCATTCGCCGGCCAGGAAGCGGCCAGACCGGTGGCGTCCGATGAGAAGTCGGAGTGGGGCCCAGCCCATAATGGCCAGCCGGCTGATTCGGCCGGTGAGCGCGCCGGCGGCGCCTTTTGCCGCGGCGCTCTCGCGCCTTTTTGGGGCGTTTGTCCTAAAGCGAGAGCGTTAAGGAAAGAAATGGCACATCCCAGAGTCTGCCGCCGAGTCATTTAAGCCTTAGACGGATAGGCCGCTGGTTTGTTCCCGCTCCTTCTAAGAAACCCTCTCCAGGCAGATGCGGCGGACCAGTTCGGCGTTCTCCCGCATCTCGTCCTTGAACTTCGGGAACATCCCGACGATCACCGCATCCTGGGGCTTGATATTGGTGAGAGCGAAGCGGAAGGCCCGTTCGAGCTGTTCCGGCCGGTTGACCGTCCGGCCGGCGCCAAGAATCTTGAAGGCGAAGCAGGGTTTCTTAGTCCTCCGCACGGCGGCGCACATGCGCTCAGGGTCCTTTTCCATGAAAGTCTCCAGTAGCGGCGACTCGCCGAACTCGGCCCGAGCTTCCTCGGCCGTGCGGCTGACGCGGTACAGGCAGGTCATGTAGTAGTCGACTTTCCAGTCGTGGTCCTCGATGTAGGCCATCACCGCCGGGTTGTGCATCGACACACCCGCCGGCACGCCCGCGTCGTGCACGGCCTTGGTGAAATCCTGGACGATGTGCATCTGGCCGGAGCGGAATCTCTCATCCGTGCGGTTGCCGTGGTGGCCGATGCCGATGGGGCCCAGTTTGGCGACTTCGCTCAGCAGCTTCCAGTTCTTCATCAACTCGAAGTCGGCCAACAGGAGCCACTGCATCTTGCCGCCCCCGTCGCGGTAGCGCTTCAGGTCCTCGATGGTCGGGTCGTTGTAATGCACCTGCCAGGTGTTGATGCCGGCGGCCTCGGCGCGGTGCAGGGTTTCCACGCGGTGGTGCTGGGTCATCCACTCTCGCATTAACCTGTCGAGGATCGTGTTGAAGTGGGAGTAACCGTAAAGCGGATTGGATCCAACAATAAGACGGGTGATCTCCCGGTCGAGAATCCTGACCTTGGGCAAGGCTACCGGATCCACCGTCGGAGCGGCTGGCACCGCGGCCAGCGAGCCCATCAGAGCGGTGGAAGACTGCAAGAATCGGCGGCGGGAGCGGGAACCTGGGATCGGCTTCATCTTTCAACCCTTTCGTAAAAAGAAGGTGATAAGACGATTCTAAACTCGGTTATTGTCTCGGCTCAAGGCCTTTTTTCAAGGCTACGTAACCCTTTCAGCGTATCCGGTAAAGAAACCAGCCCATTCCGATGGCAAGCAGGAGCCCGGCCAGCGAGCGCTGCGGGTGCAGGCGGGCTGCCGGCGGACCCAGCCTGCGGCCCGCGGCATAAAGGGCAACCAGGGCCAGGAACTCAGCCAGCGAGGCCCCGAGCAGAAACCACGCTTGCGGCACCTCGCTAACCGCGACGAAGCTGGCGAAATACAAACCATGAAACAGACCCAGGCCCGCGACAACCAGGGCCCGGTAGCCGGCGGTGGGGAACAGCAGGATTTCCACGGCAAGGTAGGCGATGGTCAGCGCGGCCGCTGCTTCGACGAAGTTCGGGGCGGGCTGCCAGTTCAGCCGCGGGGCAAGCAGGCAAGTAGCCGCTTGCCCCGCCAGGAATGCGGCGGCCAGGGCGAGAAACTCGCGCCGCCCGCGGGCAGCCAGCGCCATAGCCAACAGGAACAGGAGCTGCGCTGCGCCACCGAAGGCGCGGCGCATACCGGCCAGGATCCCCTGGATGGCCACTTCCCCCGGCCCCGGCGGGCGAAACCTCAGCGTGGTTCTGGGGAAAGTGTAGTCGAGCACGGCCCGGTCTGCGCCTTCCGGCGAGGCCGCGCGGAGGATATGAGCATGATTCTGCACGAGCACCTTGTGAAAATTGCAGACCACCTCAACCGTCTCGACCTCCCGCGCGAACTCATAGAGGGCCTCACATTTTAGCGACTCGCTTGATGGGTCAGGCCGGCATTGGCCCTCCAGGCGCCGTCCATCGAGGCCGCCGGCCAGGAACCGGATGTTCTCCAGAAGTTCGATTTCCGGCCGCTTCAAGTGTTCTGCTTCGTAGGCCGGCACGCTAAGCTCATAGCGTGCGCGCGTGCCTTCCACGCGCAGGTCGCCGGTGCTGATGCTCACCATGTGGCCCGCCAGACGGGCGGCAAGACACAGCACTGCCGCCGCCGCACCGGTCCGTCGAAAGTTCATGAGAAAACAAATATCGCAAATATGGGGAAGCCCGTGGCGCGGGCGCGGTATTTTTATCCCGTAGCCACGGTGGACCGCCCCCGCAACGTCGGGTCAGTGCAGCGACTCTGCCCGCTCCAGTCCGACAAGCTTCCAGCCGGCGCCGAGCCGCCGGAAGTAGACCTTCACCGGCCGGGTCCAGGATTCGTGGGACGGATCGAGAGCGCGGACTTCGGCCAGAATGAACGAATCCGGTCCGGAAGGCAGTCCGGCCGGAGCGGACATGCGGGTATCCGGGCCCTTGGTTTCCCCGATGAGCCGGGTGGTTCCGGATTTGTTGTCGAACGAGGACCACGCGACGGCGTAGGAAGCTGGGGCTTTGGCAAAGCCGAACTTCACCGGCTCGTTCGAGAAACTCAAAAGGCCGGAGGAATCGAGCGAAAAATCGACCAGCGGATTCAATCGCGTGAGATACACTTGCCCAATCTTGTTCCGGCGTTTGATAAGCACGTCAGCCAGGTACCCGGCAGCCGCAGTGTCGCTGTATTGGCCGGTTTTCACGATCTCGCGAATCATCTCGTCGCTGAAGGCCATGACGCGGCGCGCCGCCCAGAACAGGTCGTCGTCGCGGACGCGGAGCAGCGCCGAAACCGGCACGCGGGTCTTCCAGGCGTCGGGGTCGAACTGGTCGCCCTCGAACCGGCCGACGGACGGGTACTCCTTGTAGTGAGCCTTCTGCCAGGGCTGAGTGTAGAAGCCGACGCTTGCCATTCGTTTGAGCAGCTTGTCCTGCTCAAAAAGGTGCTCATAGCCCTCGGTCCACTCACGCGGACCGTTGGCGCCCATGCCGAATGTGGATCCGACGTCGAGCAGGTAGTGCCGTACGCGCGCGCGGCCGTTCTCGGTGATGAGCGTGTCCATCGTGTTGAGTGCCTTCATGTCCACCAGGTTGGTCCAAGCGCCAAAGACCTTCAGCGCCCGCAACTCGCGCCTGTGCTCATGGGGAATGACATCATTCGGGTCGTCGGGCCGCGTGCCATAGTACCTAAAGCCGCCCAGCGGTTTTCCAGGCAGAAGGCGGCTGGCCAAAACGCGGTACACGCCGTCAGGTCTGTGCGCCACTCTGCTCAGGACCGGTTCGATGTCTTTGAGAGTCATCTTCCTTTCTCTGCCGGATGGCGGCCGGAAAGTGGCCTCAGGATCCACGGAGAGCTGTTCCCGGCGAAGCTCGGCAATGAAATACTCCGCCTGATAGTACCCGAGTGTCCAGAAGATCTTGCTGGCGACGACGGCCGCGCCGGTTGCGCCTTCCGGATTGCTCGGCCGGTCAAACGCCAGAAACCAGGTGACGCCGGCGCTATCGCGAACAGTGAATCCGGGAGCGTCGCCTTCGGTCTTGGCGGCGACCACGACCCATGATCCTGGGGCGGGGCCATTACCGGTGACAGGACCACGGGCGGCTTCGGCGATGCGTACCGGACGGGACAGGATGCGGTTGGTAAACCAGCTCGAATCCGGGACCTCGTCAATGGTATTCACGTTCTGTGCGCGGGGTCCCGGCGGCAGCCCAGGCGTAGCGAACTGGTTGAGCATGAGGTCGTAAAAGAGGTCAATCTTTTGCCGGACCACGTTCGAGGCGTCCTGGGTTTCCGGCTCGACCGCGATGGGATCGTCGGCGTAGAACTTGGGTCCTGGTTCACCCGGCGCGATCCCGGATACCAGCGCCAGCAAGCAAGCGGCGGCAAGGGATTTGTTCAGAAGTGTATTTGCCATGTGCTCCTTCCGCTTGCTAGAAGATCGGCCCCCCGGCGATTACCATCTTGAATCCCTCATTGCCGATCGCGAAATCGACGCGCAGCGGAGTCGCGATCAGGCCATGAAATCGAATACCGACTCCGACGTCGCTTTTGAGGCCCTTGAAATTTAGGTCGCCACGGCGGCTGGCGACCTTTCCCGCGTCGTAGAAAAAGGCCATGTCAACGGCCGGGCCAGGAATCCAGCGGAATTCGGCCGTATACAGTATGCTGTGGCGGTCCCGGTATCGGTCGGTGTCGAAAGCGCGAAGACTGCTGCCGTCGCCGAGCGCCGGAAGGAGAAAGTAAGGAACGAGGTCGTTGTTGTTAAGCGTCGTCATCGCGCGGGCGCGACCGGCGAGCACCCACGTTTCCCGGTACAGAGGGACGTGTTGGACAATCTCTCCATCGAGCCGCTGGAAACTGTATATGCCGCCTTCGTTGCTGTGATAGTCGTGAAAAGTTGCCTGGTAGAGGCCGCCGCGGCGCGCGTAGCCGGGCGACGGACGCCAGTCGAATCCGGCGGAAACCTGGGAGTGAAGATACGTGGGATTTGCGCCCAGACCCGGAGCAGTGGCTGGCGTATGCACAGTCTCGATCGAGGGGAAACTGCCCTTTCCCTCTTTGACTTCCCAGTGTTCGGCGGCGACGCTCGCTTGGATGGGAAACCAGCGGACTGGTTTGAGGGTCGCATGGCCGTCGGCGTAGGTTTGTTGGAAGCGGAAGTTGGTGCGGGCATCCTGGCTCGAGCTCATGCCGAGCCCGAAGTAACCCACCTGGGTGGCGTCTCGCCAGCCGAGTTTCGAGCCGAACGACAGGCGCTTGGAAAGATGATCCCGGGACTGGACGCCGCCTTCAACCAGCTTGTAGTTCTTGACCGAATAAAGCCCCTGCACATTCCAAGAAGTGTTGTCTCCAATAAATTTCCGGTACCCTCCACCTAACGTCAAACCGCCGCCGTGGTAGACGCTCGCAAAGTAGGGAAAGAAGCCGGAGGGGAATTCGAGAAACATCGCTTGGCCCCGGCGAACCAGGGCCTCGACGCGGTCGGGACGGGGCGGTTCCAACTTCCGTGATTTTTCCTGCTGCTGTTGGGCTATGACCGCAGTCCGGGACTCGGGAACCGGCTCCGCGACCTGCGCGAGGACAGCCGGGCTGAGCGCCACCCAAAGCAATGAAGTTCGCCAGGGAGCCGGCCGGCGGCTATTGGGAGTGAGACGTAGTTGCCTCAAAGCAGAATTCTTCAGTATACACATGAGGGGAGGGGTGGGCACAACGATGAGACGGACTCAGGCCCCATCTTAAGCCATGCGAATCGCATTCTTCAACACCAAGCGCTATGAGCAGGCGGTTTTCGGCCGCTTGGCGCCGGAGTATGGGCACGAAATCCTATACCTCGAGCCCCGGCTGGCGGAGGCCACGGCGAGTCTCGCGCGCGGCTGCGAAGCGGTCTGCGTTTTTGTGAATGACGAGCTTCCCGCCGCGGTGCTCGAGCAACTGGCCGCCGGCGGCGCCAGGCTGATCGCGTTGCGGTGCGCGGGCTTCAACAACATCGATATCGAGGCGGCCGGGCGGCTCGGCCTCGGGGTTGTTCGCGTGCCGGCGTACTCGCCGCAAGCTGTCGCGGAGCACACCGTAGCGCTCATGCTGGCGCTGAACCGCAAGGTGCACAAGGCGTACTTGCGTGTGCGCGAAGCGAACATGTCGCTCGAGGGACTGCTGGGCTTCGACATGCACGGCAAGACCGCCGGCATCGTGGGGACCGGCCGCATCGGAGTAGCGGCGGCGCGGATTCTCAACGGATTCGGTTGCCGCCTGCTGGCCTTCGACATCACTCGGAACCCGGAGGCGCTGGCGGCGTCCGTGGAATACGTTTCCCTCGAGACGGTATGGCGGGATTCCGACATCGTCACCCTGCATTGTCCGCTGACGCCCGAAACTCACCACCTGGTCAACGACGCCGTGCTGGCGTCGATGAAGCGTGGAGTGATGTTGATCAACACGAGCCGCGGCGGGCTGATCGACACCAAGGCGGTGATTCGGGGGTTGAAATCGGGAAGGATCGGCTACTTAGGCCTGGATGTTTACGAGGAAGAGGGCGATCTGTTCTTCCATGACCTGTCCGGGGAGATCCTGCATGACGACGTCTTCGCCCGCCTGTTGACATTCCCGAACGTCCTCATCACCGGGCACCAGGGCTTTTTCACGGACTCGGCCCTCGAAAACATTGCGCGCACCACCCTCGCCAATATCGCCGATGTCGAGCGAAAGGGCGAGTGCGCCAACATCGTCACTGCCGCCTTGGCCAGAAGGTAGGCGAGCCGGTGCAGCGTTTACCGGTAGGCGGAAGCCTGGATGCCGTAAAGCTCGGCGTACTGACCGCCCTTGGCCATCAGCTCTTCATGCGTGCCGGTTTCCACAACGCGCGCGCCGTCCAGCACCACGATCTGGTCGGCCATGCGCACGGTACTGAAACGGTGCGACACAAGAATCGTGACGCGGCCGTCGCGCGCGGCCGCACGGGCGGCGGCCGAGTAGCGCTCGAACAGGGCGTGCTCCGTCTCAGCGTCAAGCGCGGCGGTGGGTTCATCCAGCACCAGCAGCAGCGGACGATCACGCATGAAGCCTCGCGCAAGCGCCAGCTTTTGCCACTGCCCGAAGCTCACTTCCGCTCCGTCGGGCCAGGTGGCGCCAAGCTGGGTCTCAAGGCCCGAGGGCAGCCGTTCCACCACGTCCTCGGCCCCGGCTCTGCCGACCGCCGCGCCCACCGCGGGGCGATCGTCGAGCCTCGGCAGATCGCCTAGCCCCACCGTATGCTGCGCGCGGAACTCGAAGCGGAAGAAATCCTGGTAAGCGCCGGCGAGCCGCGAGCGCCATTCGCCGGCCGGAATCCGCGCGAGATCCACGCCATCGGCCAGAATACGGCCGCGAGAGGGTGGATACATACGGCAAAGCAGTTTCACCAGCGTACTCTTACCCGCGCCGTTTTCGCCCACGATGGCGACCACTGACCCGGCCTTCAGGTCGAGGTTGATGTCCTCCAGCACGTGGCGGGTCGTACCGGGGTAAGCAAACGAGACATGCTCGAGCCGGATTCCGCTAGCCAGGCGCTCAGGCACACGTTCGGTGGCGCGGTCGGAGGCAGAGGCCGCGTAGTCCTCCAGCCATGCCATGCGGCGCGAGCCTTCCAGCCAGAAGCCGCGCAGAAAGCCGACCTCACCCACCGCCGCCGCGACGTATGCGGTGAGGCGCGACCCCGCGGCCAGCACGAGGACGACTGCGCCGGCGGTCGCGCCAGGCCGAGAGGAAACGAGCACCACCGCGCCGGCGTAGGCGGCCCCGAAGACAGCCCAACCCAGGATGTGCCATGCGGCGCTCGCCCATCGCGCGGCCGCCACCGGCTTGTACCACCGCTCCCAAACGCGGCGGCGCTCTCGCGCCAGGCGTTCGCCGATGCCTGTCACGCGCGCTTCCTTGGCCGGCGGCGCTGTGGTTGCAATATCGAAAAGATGCCGCGCCAGCCGGTTCGCCGACGCCACGCGCTCCTCCACGGCCCGCTCCACGCCGGGACGCCAGCTCGAGACCAGCACCGTCGGAAGGGCGAATACCGCAAGCAGAAACAGCGCAGGATGAATCGACACCAGCAGCGCCACGGTCACGGCCAGCCGCAGGATCCAGCCGCAGGTCGAGAAGAGCGACATATACATGTGGTCGAGCACGAAGACCTGGTCGCGCAGCATCGCCAGCCGGTCGAGGTACTCGGGGCGCTCGTGGTGAGCGATCGTGGCGACCGAGGCCTGAAGCCGTGCCACGTGAGATTCCAGAGCCACGGCGACACGGTCGCGGAAACGCCGCTGGGTGCGGTCGCTGATCACTTTGAGAAACCATGTGGCCGACGCCGAGACGCCCAATCCAACGGCAGATGCGAGAAGCAAGGCGTGATTGCCGGCGAGAAGGCCGTCGGCCAGCAGTTTCACCCACAGCGCCAGCAACGCGTCCGGCAAGGCCGCGAGCAACGCGAGGCCAAACGACACTCCCAACAGGGCCGGTTCGGCTTCGTAAGCGCGCTGGAGAGCGCGCCACATCGCGGGCAGGGCGGGCGGCAGCTTATCAGGCGAGGACTTCAAGCTGAACTCCCTCTTCGCCCGCGTCGAAGCGCGAGGCCTGCAAGTCGAACATCGTGCGGTAACGTCCGTCGGCGGCCATGAGCTCGTTGTGGCTGCCGAGCTCCACGACGCGCCCGTGCTCAAGCACGCAAATCCGGTCGGCGTGGCGCACTGTCGAGAAGCGGTGCGAGATCAGAATCGTAGTGACGCGGCGGGTGGCCGCCAGCATCCGCTCGAAGATCTCCGCTTCGCCGCGAACGTCGAGCTGGGCGGTGGGTTCATCGAGCAACACGACGCCCGCTCCCTGCTTCACCCCGCACAAGGCGCGCGCCAGCGCGATCCGTTGCCACTGACCTCCGGAGAGCTCCGTACCGCCTTCATAACCTCGAGCGAGGATCGTGTCCAGGCTGGCAAGCCGCGACGCACCTGCTTCGTCAAGCGCCGCCTGGATGACGGGGTCCGGCGCGCCGCCGGGGGCAACGTTGTCGCGTAGCGGCAGCTCGAAACGAATGAAATCCTGGAAGACGGCCGCCAGGCGAGTACGCCATGCCTCCACGTCCAGCTCGCGCAGGTCCATGCCGTCGATCTCGATCGACCCCTCCTGCGGGTCGTAGAGCCGGCACAGCAGTTTCGCGAGGGTAGTCTTTCCAGCGCCGTTCTGCCCAACGATGGCCAGAGACGACCCGGCCGGAATCGTCAGATCGAAGTTCTCGAGTACAGGCTGGCCTCCTCCCGGATAGGCAAAGCGGACGTTGCGGAACCGGATCTCACGCGCCGGTAAGCGCCGGGCCTCACGCGCGCCGGAAGCCAGCGCTCCAGCGCGGCTCATCATCTCCCGGAACCCGAGCACCGCTCCTGCCGGCGCGGAGGCGCCGTCGAGGGCCCACGACAAACCGCCGAACGCGATCGCGCCGGTGGCCGCCGCGGCGCTCACAAACGTTACAAAGAGTCCGAAACTCAGGCGGCCCGCGAATGCATCTCCGGCCATGACGCAGAACAGGAGAACGTTTGCCGAAAGCACCAGCAGCAGGCTCCACACGACAGGCCGTTCCCGCAAGCGCGTCGCGCGCCACTGGAGGTCCAGGAGACGGCGGCGATTCGCGGTGAACCGGTCCACGATCCAACCCGCCAGGCCGAAGAGGCGCAATTCCTTGGCCGGCGGCGCGCCTACGGCGAGACGATAGGCGTAATCGGCGTGGCGTTGCGCTTCCCGCACCTCCGGCGTGTTGCGATCCTTCCAGACGGCGCTTTCGCGCAGAAGCCAGTGTGTGGCGAGCCACGCGCCGGCAAGCAGCAGAGGCGCCCACCATGCGTAGGCCGCGAGCACGGCCGCCGACGCTAGTCCGCCCACCATCTCCACCAGGCCGGCTGAGATGAAGCCCATAGCGACCGCAAGCGGCGGGCCGGTGATGCCGAGATCGAAATCGCGCGCCATGCTGAGGTCAGCGGCGGCACCGGGATCCTCCAGGTGCGCCACGCCGGGCGGGCGGACACAGGCACTGGTTAGCTCGTCATAGAGCCATGCGGCAGTACGGCTACCGAGGTTCTCGCCGATCGCCTGGTGGAGCGGCGACAGAATCTGGAGCAAGACGAAGGCGAAACCAACTGCGGAGAGCGGTACCGAGAGCGATGCGCCGCGCTGCACCGCATCCACAAGGCTGCCCATGGCGACCACGAATGCCGCCGGAAGCAGCCCGCGCAGCGCGAGTACGGTCCACCAGGAGAGAGCCAGCCCGCGATCCGCCCTCAGCAGGACGCCGAAAAACTTCCAATAGTTGCTTGCCCGAAGGCGGCCGATCGTCGTCATCGCATCCCTGACCGTGCCACGGCCCAGTACTGGACATTGTAGCCCAGCGTTCCTGACGCCGAGTTCGAACTGCATCCCCGGCGGGCTGTTGCGCCTCTGCCGCCTGCCGCCATAGACTCGTTCAAGAACCATTTCCAAGCTGGGAGGCTACGTGAGAACTGTCCTTGGCGCGATTCTGGCTTTGTCGGCGATGCACGCCGCGAACTGGCCGCAATGGCGCGGCCCGCTCGGCACCGGTGTCACCAGCGAGACCGGCCTGCCCGTGGAATGGAGCCGCGACCAGAATGTTGCGTGGCGGGCTCCATTACCGGGCCTCGGCGTCTCCGGTCCGGTCGTCTGGGGCAACCGTGTCTTCCTGACCTACCAGGTTGGCGCCGGCGCCCTGCGTGGAGGCAATCATCCGTCCTTCATCCAAGGCGGCAGCCCGGCGGCGGCCGGCGAACTCCCGCTGGGCGGGGCGCGCCCGTCGAGCGTCGATGACAAGATCGCATTTGTCGTAGCAGCGTTTCAAGCTTCCGACGGCAAGGCGCTCTGGGAGCACAAGGTCGCGGCCGAGGGCGGGTTGCCCGAGGTTCACGAGAAACGCAATCTCGCCGTGTCAAGCCCCGTCACCGACGGCGAGCGGGTCTACGCGTGGTTCAGCAACGGACAACTGGTCGCGCTCGACGTTACTGGTAAACCGGC
>Ga0233417_10000550_pt1 | contig 11319 bp, 9 predicted proteins | sample Sed_MG_FD_189023 | JGI IMG/M metagenome (GOLD analysis project Ga0233417, IMG submission 189023) | Sediment microbial communities from Lake Towuti, South Sulawesi, Indonesia - Sediment_Towuti_2014_0.5_MG | ecosystem: Environmental > Aquatic > Freshwater > Lake > Sediment | place: Indonesia... | reverse complement strand
GGATGCGGCACTCCGTGTGACGCGGACCGCGCACAGCGTCATGCATACGAGCGGGACGGAGTGACCTCGGCGAGCGGACGCCCGAGGACCCGCTTCGAGACGCCCGTCTGGTCGAGGTGCTTCGTGATCCCGCCGAGCCAGAAAGGGAAGCCGGCGCCGAGGAGGAGGCAGGTGTCGATGTCCGCGGCCTCGGCCACGACGCCGTCCTCGAGCACGTGCCGGGCCTCGTCGGCGAGCGCCTCGAGCACGGCCTCGTGGAGCTCGTCCACCGTGCGTGGCGCGTGCTCGACGACCACCTGCTCGCCGCCCTCGGCGAGGCTCTCGAGCGTGGCGGAGAGCGGGAAGCGGTCGGGCCAGACGTCGTGAAGCGTGTGGCGCACATGGTTCGCCACCTTCGGTCCGACGAGCTGCAGGAGCACCGATGGCGCCATCGGGAGGCCGAGCCGGAGGACCGCCTCGTCGGTCTCCTCGACGGTGTTGCCGTGGTCGAGCGCCTGCGTGAGCACCGAGCCCTGGCGGGCGAGCAGCCGGTTCACGACGAACGCCGGCGCGTCGCGGACGAGCACGCCGCGCTTCCGCAGCTTCTCGGTCACGGCCCATGCCGTCGCGAGCGTCACGTCGTCGGTCTGGGGCGTGCGGACGAGCTCGACGAGCGGGAGGATCGCCACCGGGTTGAAGAAGTGCATCCCGACCACGCGCTCCGGATGCACGAGGTCGGCGCCCATCTCGGTGACCGAGAGCGAGGACGTGTTCGTCGCGAGGACGCACTTCTCGGAGACCACGCGCTCGAGCTCCGCGAAGACCTCCTTCTTCACGGCTACCTCCTCGAACACGGCCTCGAGCACGAGGTCGCAGCCTGCGAAGACATCCCACGAGGTGCCGCCCGAGGCGAGCGAGCGGAGGAAGCGTGCCTTCCCCTCCCCGAGCCGGCCCTTGCGGACGAGCTCGTCGAGCTCGTCGTCGATCCACGAGAGCGCGCCGTCGACGATCTCCTGCTCGAGGTCGCGGAGGACGACCGGCGCCTCGAGCCGGCGGAGAAACAGCAGCGCGAGCTGGCGCGCCATCAGCCCCGCGCCGACGATCCCGACCTTCTGCACGCGCCGCAGCTTCGCGTCCGGCCTCCCGACCCCGCGTTTCGCCCGCCGCTCGACGAGGTTGAAGGCGTAGACGGATGCCTGCGCCTGTGGGCCGGGGAGGAGCTCGGCCAGCGCCTCCTCCTCCGCCTGGCAGCCGTCCTCGAGCGACCAGCTCGCGGCGCCCTCGATCAGGTCGAGCGCGCGGTACGGCGCGGGCGCGGCGCCGTGCACCTGCCCGTCGAGCCGCGAGCGGGCCTTGCGGCACACCTCGGCCGCGTCGGCGAGATCTGCCTGCTCGCGCGGAAAACGCTGCTCCGCGATCGCCTCGAGCAGCCAGGCGATCGACTCGTCGAGGAACTCGACCGGGTGGAGAAGCGCATCGGCGAACCCCGTCTCGAAGGCCTGCGGGCCGGTGAGCATGCGGTTCTGGCGGAGCGGGTTCTCGACGACGAATTTCACGGCTTCCTGGGCGCCGACGAGGCGCGGAACGAGCTGGGTCCCGCCCCACCCGGGGATGAGCCCGAGGAAGACCTCGGGGCAGGCGAAGTGGCGGACCGAGGTCGAGATCGTGCGGAAGTCGCAGTGGAGCGCGATCTCGACGCCACCGCCGAGCGCGGCGCCGTTGATCGCGGCCAGCGTGGGGCACGGGAGCGAGCGGATCCGGCCGAAGAGCTCGTGCCCGGCCTGCCCGCCGAGCCGGGCGCGCTCGGGCGTGATCTCGCCGAACTCGTCGATGTCCGCGCCGACCGCGAAGACGAACGGCTTCCCGGTCAGCACGAGCCCGCTCCAGGTCTCGGCCTCGATCCGGTCGAGAGCCTTCTGGAGCGAGCGCAGCGCCGCCTCACCGAAGGTGTTCGGCTTCTGCCAGTCCTTGCCGTTGTCCATGGTCACGAGGGCGAGCGGGCCCGCCGTCGTCTCGAGGCGCTGGAGCTTGAACAGGGTCGGGCTAGCGGCCATTGCGCTGGAGGTTCTCCCAGACGATCGCAGCGCCCATGCCGAGACCGATGCAGAGCGCGGTCAGGCCGTAGCGGACCTCGCTGCGGTCTCGGAGTCCACGGGCGAGCTGCGCCATCAGCCGTACGCCGGTCGCGGCGAGCGGGTGGCCGCAGGCGATCGCGCCCCCGTACGGGTTGAGGCGCGGGTCGGCGGGCGCGACTCCCACGCCGTCGCACCACGTCAGCACCTGCACCGCGAAGGGCTCGTTCAGCTCGAAGAGGCCGACGTCGTCGAGGGAGATCCCCGCCTGCGCGAGCGCCCTGTTCGTCGCCGGAACGGGGCCGAGCCCCATCAGCTCCGGCTCGACTCCCGCATAGGCGAAGGAGACGAGCCGCATCTTCGGCTCGAGCCCGAGCTCCTCGGCTGCCTCCGCCGAGGCGAGGAGGGCGGCGGTGGCGCCGTCGGTCAGCCCGGCCGAGTTCCCGGCCGTCACCCGGCCGCCGGCGCGAAACGGCGTGCGGAGCGCGGCGAGGGCTTCCATGGACGTGTCGGGGCGCAGGAACTCGTCCCGCGCGGCGAGCTTCCAGCCCTCGTCCGTGAAGACGGACATCGGGACGACGAGCTCGCTCATCACGCCCTCGTCCCACGCCTGCCCGGCCTTCCGCTGCGAGGCGACCGCGTACGCGTCGGCGGCCTCCTTCGTGAGGTGCGGGAAGGCGTCGTGCAGGTTCTCGGCGGTCTGGCCCATCACCGCGGCCGACTCGTCGACGATTCGCTCGGCCACGAAGCGCGGGTTGAAGTCGACGTCGGCGCCCATCGGGTGGTGGCCCATGTGCTCGACGCCGCCAACGAGGACGACGTCCGCCGCGCCCATCGCGATCTCGCCGGCGCCGGCCGTGGTCGCCGTGAGTGCGCCCGCGCACATGCGGTCGACCGCGAAGCCCGGGACGGACGTCGGCAGCCCGGCGAGGAGCGCCACGTCGCGGCCGAGCGTCAGGCCCTGATCGCCGACCTGCGCCGTGGCGGCGAGGACGACGTCGTCGATCCTCTCCGGCGGGAGCTGCGGGTTCCGGCGAAGCAGCTCGCGCACGACCTTGACGGCCATGTCGTCCGCACGGGTCTTCCAGAAGAGCCCGCCCTCGCCGGCCCTCCCGAAGGCGGTGCGGACGCCGTCGACGTACACCACTTCACGGAGCTCGCGCGCCATGGGTCGAGACGATACTTCCGAGAGCGATGACGGACTGGGACGAACGCGCGGCTCACGCGATCGAGCGCTACGAAGACGGGCTGACGCGCCTGCTCGAGGAGCGGGACGCGCGGCAGCGGCAGCTCACGAGGACGGCCAACGCCGCCTGGGCGGCCGGCGTTTCCTTCCTCATGCTCGGGCGCCGTGACGAGGCTCACGAGTGGCTCCTCCGTGCGGCGGAGCGATACCGGGAAAGCTGGCCGTACGCGCCTCCGGGGAGCTGGGGAAGGCCGATCGGGGCGATGAAGTCGCGACTCGTCGCGGGAGATCTCGAAGGCGCCCAGGACGACGCGCGCTGGGCGCTCGAGGCGGGCGCCGCGGGGTCGGAGAGCGCCATCGGCCGCTATGCGGCCGCGCTCGCCGAGCTGACGCTGGGAGAGGATACGAGCGCGTCCGAGCTGGCCGGGCCTCTGCGCGAGGTCGAGAGCTTCCCGCCCGGTGTCATCGACGCCCTCGTCGCCCTCGCCGCGCGGGACGGTGTCGCGTACGACGCGGCGATCCGCGAGCTCCTCACGGACTTTGAGGCGCGGGAGGCGTTTCTCGAGGACACGCCCGTTGCGGACACCGTGATCGCGCTCCAGGCGCTGGCGGAGCCTCGCGGCCTGGTGGTCGAGCTGCACTCGTTCGTGCTTCCGGCGTAGGGCATGCCGATCGATCACGTCGAGCTGCCCTCGCCGATCTCGAGGCGAGTCGCGCCTTCGACGTCGCGGCGCTCGGGCCGTTCGGCCAGCTACTCCTCGCCCGCGGCGAGCTCGCGCGACCGCACCATCGCAGCCTGGATCGCGTTCAGGAACGCGGCTCGCACGCCCGCGGACTCGAGCTCGCGGATGGCGGCAATCGTGGTCCCGCCCGGGGAGGTGACCATCTCCCGCAGCTCGACCGGGTGCATGTGTTCGTCGCGGAGCTGCTTGGCGGTCCCGAGCATCGTCTGCACGACGAGCTGCGTCGAGATCTCGCGCGAGAGCCCGAGCAGGATCCCGGCCTCGATCATCGCCTCCGCGAGGAGCGCGAAGTAGGCCGGGCCCGATCCCGAGACGGCAGTGATCGCATCCATCGCCCGCTCCGGGACGCGCACGACGCCGCCCAGGTGCGAGAGCGCCTCCTCGGCGATGTCCAGGTGCTCCTCCCCCGCATGCGCCCCAGCGCAGAGCCCGGCGATCCCCTCGTGGACCGTGGCCGGGGTGTTCGGCATCGCACGGACGACCGGGACGCTGCTCGCGAGCCTGCTCTCGATCTGCGAGGTCGGGATCGCGGCCGCGATGCTGAGGACCGTCTGCTCGGGGGAGACGAGGCCGCCGATCTCACCGAGCAGAGCTTCGATGTCCTGCGGCTTGACCGCGATCACGACGAGCGCGGCCCCGGCGACCGCCTCCGGGTTCGAGAGCGTGGCTGACACGCCGTAGCGCTCCTCGAGCTCGACGACCCGCTCCTCCCGCCGGGCCGTCGCCGCGATCTCGTCGGGCCTCCTCCAGTCAGACGAGAGCAGCCCAGAGATCAGCGCCTCGCCGATCCGCCCTGTGCCGAGAATCGCGATCTTCCGCTCGTCGACCATGCTCGGAGTCTAGGCGGGAGGCCCGTCGCGCGGGCCTCCCACCCGTTCCCTCACGGCGTCACGGCGTTGTCGAGGGGCGGCGTCGAGCCGGGCTGAAGCGCCCACTCGCCGACGACCTTCCCGTTTTCGAGCTGGTAGACGGCCACGACCGTCCCTTCCTCACCAGAGCTGGTGCTGTAGCGGAGGAACGTCGTCGCGAAGTCACCTTCGACCGTGACGGGTGCGACGCGCTCGAGCTTGAAGCCCGCGGCCGCGGCGCTTGGCACCATGCCGGTGATCTCCTTCACTCCGGAGAGCGTGTCGCCGAAAGGCTCCACGTAGACCGCGTCGCTCGCGTACAGGCTCTTGAGCGCATTGGCGTCGCCGTTCGACCAGGCGGCGGTCACGTCGTCGATCAGCGCCGTCGTGTCGTCGGGCCCCTGGTACTGATCCACGATGATCCACGTACCGAGCGCGACGAGCGCCACTGCCAGCGCAATGACCGCGACCAGCCAGTAGTTGACGTGCCGCCGGTGCGCATGGACTTCGGGGGCATACGTCGTCATGGGAATCACCCCCTTCCTACGGTTGAGCGTGACGGCGCCGGCGGGCGCATCCATCGGTGTATCCGCCTACCGGAGTTGCGGCTTTCAGGCAGCCGTGGACGCTCGTCTGGCGAGGCGCGCGCGGTCGAGGCTCGCTCCCGGGACCAGGCCGCGCTTCAGCCCTGCGAGCAGGAAGACGCTCGCGAGCCCTTGCCACTCGCCGTAGGGCTCGAGGAGCTCGGCCGTCTCCTCCGGATCGGGCCAGCGGCCCCGGAGCGAGGCGAGCAGCTTGACGAGCCCGAGGTCGCCGACGAGCCCGACGTCGTAGCGGCCGAGACCTTGCAGCGCGATCACGCCGACGGTCCACGCGCCGACACCCCGCTCGCGGAGGAGCCGGGCCACGACGGTGTCGGGCGGTTCCTCGCGCAGGCGCTCGAGATCGAGGTTCCTCGCGAGACGGGCCAGGGTCGCCGCCCGGCTCGCCGCGAGCCCGCAGCCGGTGAGCGCGGCCGCGGAGAGCGAGGCAAGCGCCTCACGAGTCGGAGGGTCCTCGCCGCAGGCTCGGACGACGGAGCGCTCGAGCTCGAGCGCCTTTCCCGCCTGGACGAGCTGGCCACACACGGCCCTGAGGGCGGCGTGCGCGACGGTGGCCTTCCTGCGCGGGCGGAGGCCGCGCAGGGTGCGAACGGACGGGGCGAGGAGCGGATCCCGCGCGAAGAGCCGGTGGAACTCGCTCGTGTCGTCGTCGAGCGCGAGCATGAACCGGGCGCGCTCGACGCTCGGCTCGTCGGACGCACGGACGAGCACGCGCCCGCCCGGGAGCTGCGAGGCCGCCGCCCACGTGTTCCCTGGCAGCCGGACCTTCCAGGTCTTGTCTCGTGCGGTCAGCCGGAGCGAGTACGGACCGCGCGGCCGGATCGTCGCCTCGATCACGACGCCACCCTACTGGTAGTCGGGGGACCCGGACGTGTCCCGAACGGCCATGCGCTGCCTACCGCCCCACCGTCCACCACGGACTGGTCCAGGGTCTGACCCCAGCTTCGGCCCCGATCCCGATACTTACCGCGTGCGACTCGCGGACGCCGTCTCGCTGCGCTCACGCCGGCGGAAGCTCGGGCTCTTCCTCGACGAGCTTCAGCCCACCGCGGAGACCACCGTGCTCGACGTCGGCGCGGACGAGCTCGGCTTCGGCGAGGGCGACGGCTGCGGCACGCTGAACTTCTTCGAGGAGCTCTATCCGTGGCCGGAGCGGATCACGGCGCTCGGGCTCCACGACGGGACGGGCTTCCGCCGGCGCTACCCGCGAACTCGCTACGTCCGGGGGGACGCGTGCGACCTCCCGTTCGAGGACGGGTCGTTCGACGTCGTCTTCTCGAACGCGGTGATCGAGCACGTCGGCGACAGCGAGCGGCAGCGCCGCTTCGTCTCCGAGGCGCTCCGGGTCGGCCGCCGCGCCTTCATCACCACGCCGAACCGGCGCTTCCCGATCGAGGTGCACACGCGGCTCCCGCTCGTGCACTGGCTCCCGGACCGCGTCTCGCACGCCGTGTACCGCGGTCTGGGGAAGGGCTTTGCGACCGAGGTCCGCCTCCTCTCGCGCCGGTCCTTCGAATCCCTCTTCCCCGGTCGCGTCCGGATCGTCAACCTCGGGCTGACGCTGGTGGCGATCGTTGACTAGGGCCGAGCGCTTCACCGCCTTCGCGCTCGCCGCGCTGGTCGTGGGGCTCGCGCTGCACAACGTCGTCATGGCAGGCCTCTGGGAGATTGGCGTGCGCGGCACGGCTCTCGACGCGTTCGCCGCCTGGAAGGAAGCGCTGCTTCTCGCCGCGCTTGCCGTCGTCGCGTGGAACGTGCGGAGCCGGCCCGTGGTCACCGCCGCCGACGTGCTGGCAGTCGCCTACGCGGTCGTGATCGTCGTGTACGCGCTGCTGCCTCGTGACTGGCTCGAGGGCGACGCGACCACACGCGGAGAGCTGCTCGCCCTCCGTCATCACCTGCTCCCGGTGGCGGCGTACGGGCTCGGACGGCTCGTCGGGGAGGTCTGGGGCCAGCGCGTGCGCCTCGGCACGCTCGTCGCGCTCACCGCCGCCGGGGTGGCCGTCGTCGGGCTGCTCGACCTCGGGCTCATCTCGCTCCAGGCCTGGCGCGACTCGGGCGCTCCCGGCTGGTACCGGGAGCAGCTCGGGCTCGACTACGAGGGACTCTCGGGGCTGCCCGAGAACTGGGTCTTCAACACCGGCGACGAGGAGAACCCGATCCGGCGGCTCGTGTCGACCTTCCTCTCGCCGCTGGCGAGCGCCTACCTCTTCGTCGTCGCTCTGATCTACGTCGCGAGCCGCCCCTTCCGCTGGTGGTGGGGGTTGCTCGCCCTGCTGCTCTACGCGGGGCTCCTCTACACGCACACGCGCGCCGCGCTCGCCGCGCTCGCGCTCGGGCTCGCGGTGCTCGCGGTCGCGCAGCGGAGGGCCGCGCCCGCCGCGCTCGCGCTCGCGTCGGTCGTGGTGGCCGCTGTGTTCCTCGTCGCCTACCCGTCGATCGGACCCTCCACGAGCTACACGCAAGAGGAGCTCGAGTGGCTGCGCCAGAACGCGGCTCGGAACCCGGGGGAGAGCTCTGACCCGTTTGCGGCGGACGAGTCGTCGGCTTCCAGTCACTGGCGGAACCTTCGCGACGGGCTCCGCGTGGTCTGGGAGCATCCCCAGGGCTTTGGGCTCGGGAACGCGGGCGTGGTCGCCAAGCGGACCGGCGTCGAGATCAAGGGCGGGGAGTCCACGTACGTCGAGCTCGGAGTCGACGCCGGCGTCGCGGGCCTCGTCGCCTTCGTTCTCTGGAGCCTCGCGCTCCTGCGCGCGCTCTGGCAGCGCGAGGCCTGGCTCGCTGCTGCGTTCGCGTCGGTCCTCTTCCTCGGCCTCCAGACCGACGTGATCGGCGTCCACTGGATCGCGGTCGCGGTCTGGGCCGCGGTCGGACTGGCGGTCACGCCTCCGCGACGTGAAGCCCTGGAGACGGAAGCGGCGGCGCGCTAGCGACGAAGCCGTTCGACGACGTCGAGCTCGAGCCGTGCGTGGACGCCGGCGACCCGATTCACCACCTGCGTCACGCGCAGGTCGACGACGACGCTCGCGAGCGCGAGCGCCTCCTTCCGATCGACGTCGAGCTCGCGCTCCATCAGGTCGAGCATCGCGTTCAGCGCGTGCACCATCGCCTCGTCCAGATCCTCGTCGAAGCCCAGCGTGAGCCAGGCGGAGGGCGTCCTCGCGATTGGCGTGGCGAGGGAGAGGTCGTCGCGGACCGAGAGCGTCAGCCGGACGCGCTCGAGCGGGCACTCGATCGCCATCTGGCCGACCTCCCCGTCGCCCTGCGCGGCATGACCGTCGCCCGCGGAGAGCAGGGCGCCCTCGACGGCGACGGGCAGGAAGAGCGTCGATCCTTCGACCAGCTCCTTGCAGTCGATGTTGCCGCCGGTCGGTCTGGGCGGGATCGTCGAGTGGACGCCCGGCTCGGCTGGTGGAAGCCCGATCACGCCGAGGAACGGCCGGAGCTCGACCTCACGCCCTTTCTGGTCCCGAGCGACTCCGCGGTGCGTGTCGAGCGTCCACTCGAGGAGGCACCCTTCCAGGTCGGGGAGTCGCAATCGCTCGTTGAGCGTGCTCTCCCAGCCGCCTGCGGCCCACGTCCAGCCCCAGTCGCCCGCCCGGATCTCGTCGACTCGGACCTCGAGAACGGACCCGGTACGCGCTCCTCGGACCTCCACGGGGCCGACGAGAGCGTGTCCCTGGTCGCGCTCGGGATCCTGCGGCTCGAGCTGCCACCGCTCTCCCGCCTCCGGAGGAGGCGGCCCGCGCCCCCAGCCGGCGTCGAGCGTCGGGAACGAGATCGTGTCCCCGGAGTCGATCGTCAAGATCGGCTCGAGCTCGCGCGAGAAGTGCCCGTGGACGGTGCGCTGCTCGAGCGCGATCTCGTGCGTCGCCACGAAGGAGACCGGCCCGGGCCGCTCAGTTCCCGCAGGGTGCGACGTTGCGCCAGTTGAGCACGGTGTCGTTCACCGCCTGCGTACCGTTGGCGCCGTAGCTGAGCGTCAGCTGCCTGTTCGCGAGCTCCTCGCACGCGGCGCCCTTCTCGACGAAGTCCCAGGAGCCGAGCGCGTACTTGTACTCGATCTGCGTCCCCTCCCTGCCGGTGAGGGTGATGCGCCAGTGGGTCACGTCGACGCGCGTAAGCCCGACGCCCGCGGGATCCCACTGCGGCAGCTGGCCGTCGAGCCGGTCGAGCGTGCCGGCGATGTACACGCTGCGGCCGGTCCCGTCGGTCGAGGCCGGAACGGTGACGGTGAAGGCGAGCGTCACCGTGCGCAGCTCGGCCTTCGCCTGCACCTCGGCAGAGTTCGCGGAGCGGTTGAAGGACAGGTCGACCGAGCGGACGACGTAGTAGTAGGTCGCCCCCGCCTCGACGTCCATGTCCGTGTACGACGCCGCGGTCGTGAGCGCGAGCGGCGCGTACGGACCGCCCGCCGTGGAGGAGCGCCTGACCTCGTAGCCGTACAGCGTCGGGTCGCCCGTGACGGCGTCCCATGCGAGCGAGATCCCCTCCGGAGACGCGCTCACCACGTGGAGGCCCGTCGGCACGGCCGGCGGGGTGGTGTCCCCGCTCGAGACGACGGTCAGCGCGCCGGCCTGAGCAGGGCTGTAGCCGTTCGGGCTCCCGTCGAGATCGGCGTAGACCCAGTCACGTCCGTTCGTCGTCGAGTAGCGGTAGGCGTAGTCGTACGTGCCGACGGCTTCGGGAAGGAGGCTGGCGACGAACTCGTCGTTGTTGCCCGCGTCGACGTTGAACGAGGCGTCGACCCACGTCCACGCAGAGTTCCCCGCCGGGCTCGACCCGTCGGGGCCGAAGCCGAGCTGGGCTGTCAGGCCGGGCGTGGGCCCTGGCTTGCTCGTCTCGCCGTCGATCCAGACCTGCCCGTACACGTTTCCGGTCCGGTTCGTGGCGCTGATCGTGTGCGTGAGGGTCGGAGGCCACTGCAGGTTCGACCAGCCGACGACGAGGTGCGGCACCGCCGCGACCTCGTTCGACGAAGCGCTCTCGTTCCCGACGCCGTCGAGCGCGCGGACGACGTAGTAGTACGTGCGGCCGTTCTGGAGGCCCGTGTCGGTGAAGGACGTCGCGGTCAGCGACGAGCCGCTCACCTTCACGTAGCCCCCACCCGAGAGAGGGCTGCGGTAGACGGCGTAGCCGGTCGCCCCGTCCACGGCGTTCCAGGTGAGGGAGACCGAGTGGCTCCCCTCGCTCGCCGCGAGCCCCGTGGGCGCGGCCGGCGGCGTGAGATCGGCTCCCTGCGTGATCAGCACCACCCCGGAGCGAGGCCCGAGCGTCACGGCGAGCTTCCCGCCCGCGACCGCGGTCCCACCCGCGACCGTTCCGACCGAGAACGCGGCGGCGAGAGCAGTCCCGTCGGGCAGGAAGCCCGCCACGGGGATCTCGAGTGTCTGCTCCGCGCCCGAGCGGTTGAGCGCGACCACGGCGGCCTGGTCGCCCGCCTTCCGACCGTAGGCGAGAGCTCCGGCCGCGTCGTCCGCGAGGAGGAAGCGGATGCTCCCGTCGCGGAGAGCCGGCGTCGCACGCCGGAGCGCGGCGAGCCCCTGGTAGTGCGTGCGGAGCGCGAGATCGGGCGTCCCGCCCAGGTCCGCCCACGGCATCGTCCGCCGATCGTCGGGGTCGTCGTCGCCGGTCAGCCCGACCTCGTCGCCGTAGTAGACGGTCGGGGCGCCCGGGACGGTGAACTGCAGGAGCGAGGCGAGCCGGACGCGCTGCTTCCCCTCCGCGAGGTTCCCGGCGTTCAGCTCGCGGCCCGCGCGCGTTTCCGCCCCTGGCGTGAGCGCCCAGAGCAGCCGCTCGGTGTCGTGGCTGTCGAGCAGGTTCATCAGCGAGTAGTACGCGGCGTCCGGGTAGTCCTCCAGGATGGAGGCCAGCCGCGCCACGACCTCC
>Ga0233417_10000549_pt1 | contig 11321 bp, 6 predicted proteins | sample Sed_MG_FD_189023 | JGI IMG/M metagenome (GOLD analysis project Ga0233417, IMG submission 189023) | Sediment microbial communities from Lake Towuti, South Sulawesi, Indonesia - Sediment_Towuti_2014_0.5_MG | ecosystem: Environmental > Aquatic > Freshwater > Lake > Sediment | place: Indonesia... | reverse complement strand
TCGGCCTGACCCTCAACGACGTCCATGTCGACCGCCTGCCGGAAATCGTCGTCGCCGGCAAAGGTGTTCCCCGTTCCCTCGTCGTCACGGAAAAACTCAACTTCGGCCCGCGCATCGGCATCGCCTACCAGGTTTCACCGGCCACCGTCATCCGCACTGGCTACGGGCTGTTCTTCGACACGGTCCCCATCAGCTATTTCGAGGATTCCATCGAGAACATTCCCTGGACGCGCGAAGACCTTCAGACGCTTTCCCCTTACCAGTTCGGTCTTCCGCCCGCGGAGGGAATTCTCGGATTCATCAACCCAAACCCGAAGCTGACCGAAATCACTCCTGGTCCGAACAGCTACGACGTCGATTTCCGCAACGCCTACGTGCAGCAGTGGAACTTCACGGTTCAGCGTCAATTCGGCAACGATCTCGTGTTCGAAGCCGGTTATGCCGGCAGCAAGGGGACGCGGCTCAACCGGCGTGAAGGCCGGCTGCCCGCCGAGCCGCGCTCGGCCAACGCCGTTCTTCCCGCCACGCTTCACCCGCAAATGCGCCTGCTCGTTCCGTTCATGGTCTTTGACAATCAGCTCATCACGATTAGCGACTGGTACAGCACCACCGCCAGTGCCTTCTCCAACTACCATGCGCTGGTGGGCCGGTTTGAGAAACGCTTCGGCGGCGGCCTGAGCTTCATCAACTCTTTTACGTGGTCGAAAGCCATCAGCGATGCCCAGCCGTTTAGCGGCGGATCCAATGATACGGGCAACCGCATCCAGGACGTCTTCAACAAGAAGGCCGACAGAGGGCTCGCTCCCTACGATCACAAACTGCGCTTCGTCTCCAGCTTTCTGTACGAGCTTCCTTTCGGGCGTGGCAAGCGGTTCGGCTCCGGCGCTTCCGGCGTCCTCAATGGTTTCATTGGCGACTGGCAGCTCAATGGCATTTTCAACTTGCAGTCGGGATACCCCATCACCGTCCGCCGTTCGGGCGATCCGCTCAGCATCGGCACCGATGGCGCGGTTCGCCCCGACATGACCTGCAACCCGAATCTTCCCCGCGGACAAAGAACTGTCGATCGCTTCTTCGATACCGCCTGTTTCGTCGCCCCGCCGGACCGCTTCGGCAATGCCGGGCGCTCCACAGTCATTGGACCGGGGAACAACTCCTGGGATCTGGCCATGTTCAAGGCATTCCGCATCCGGGAAAGCATTTCCCTGCAATTCCGCGCCGAGTTCTTCAATGCCTTCAACCATCCCGACTGGGGCCTGCCCGGGCGTGACGTCGGCGCGGGCGGGCTCGGTCTCGTCAACTCCGCATCCGACCCGCGGATCATCCAGTTCGGCTTGAAGCTGCTCTTTTAGGCACTATCCGCCAGTCTAGCCCCATTGACTGAGGGCGGCAGGGGAGTTCATAGTCAGTTCAGAGAGGATAAGGTCGCATGATCGCTTTTACCGTGCGTTTTTGTTTGCTGGTTGTGCTGGCCGCGACGGCTGCATTCGCACAGGCCAGCTTCACCGGCACGATTCTTGGGACCGTCACCGACCCGGCCGGCGCATTGGTGGCGAATGCCTCGGTCAGCGTCGCCAACGTTGCCACCAACGAAGTCAGCCAGGCGAGGACCGATGCTGCCGGCAACTATTTTGTCCCGAACTTAAGGCCCGGCGTCTACCGCGTCTCCATCGACACCCCTGGATTCAAGAAGTTCATCCAGGACGACATACCGCTCCAGATCGATCAGCGCGCCCGCGTTGACGCCCGTCTCACGCTCGGCGCCACCACCGAGGTGATCGAGGTCACCGGGGTGGCCCCGGTTCTCCAGACCGAGTCCGGCTCCGTCGGCCAGGTCGTCGATAACCGCAAGATCGTCAGCCTTCCGCTCAACGGCCGCGGCGCGTTTAATCTTATCGGCTTGGTTCCAGGCGTCGCCGAAGGAGTCAACTCCAGCACGTCCGGCGCGTCGGCGCGCATCAACGGCGGCCGCAATCGTCTGAATGAAGTGCAGCTTGACGGTATCACGGCCATCAATGTGAAAGGCGGCGGTGTTGGCTACACGCCCATGGTCGACGCACTCGAAGAATTCAAGATCGTCACCAACAGTTTCTCGGCGGAGTACGGCCGTACCGGCGGAGGTGTCATTCTCGCCACCATCAAAAGCGGCGCCAACGCCTTTCACGGCACGCTTTTTGAGTTTCTTCGCAACGACGCGCTGAACGCGCGCAACTTCTTCGCGCGGCCGGAGGAGCCGAAACCCGTTCTGCGCCAGAACCAGTTCGGCGCGGCAGCCGGCGGGCCCATCAGGCGCGACAAGACTTTCTTCTTCGTCGACTGGCAGGGTACCCGAGTAAGGACCGCCGCCGTTCGCACCTCGGCCGTTCCCACGGCGGCTTTGCGCGCCGGCGACCTCCGCGGATTCAACCCGATCTACGATCCGGACACCACCAGAGTCGTCAACGGACAGGTCGTGCGCGACCCCATTCCCAACAACTTGATTCCGGTTTCCCGCTTCGATCCCGCAGCGGCTAAGGTGCTTCCTTATTACCCGGAGCCCAATGGTCCGGGGCTGGCACGCAACTACGTGCTAGCTGGCCCCGGAACGCGCCGGGCGGACCAGGGCGACGTGCGTGTGGACCACAACTGGAGCGACACCATCAAACTCATGGGCCGCTATTCGCTGAACGATAACGACAGCGTTCCCTCGCCGACATTCAACACCCCAGGCAACCCGTCCAACTATCCCTCTGAGGGCCGCCAGCAGAACGCCGCTTTCAGTTACCTCCACACTATCGGCCCCGCCGTGATCAACGAGCTGCGCCTGGGCTTCAACCGCGTCTACTCCCAGGACACCTCGCCAACGCTGGGCCAGAATTACCCGGAGAAACTCGGCATCCCCGGCGTGCCGCAAGACAACTTTCCCCGCATCAACATCACCGGTTTTTCCTCCGTCGGCAACGACCGCAGCCGTCCCGCTTTGCTGCGCATGACCGCCTACCAGTTGATCGACAATGCCACTGTCATCAAGAGCCGTCATTACCTGAAGTTCGGTTTCGACATTCGCCGCAGCTACATGAATAACTACAACCCCACCAACGCCAGCGGCGAGTTCAGTTTCGGCCCCCTGCAAACGGGTATCTCGGGCAACAATCGCACCGGTGACGCCTTCGCCAGCTTCCTGCTGGGCCAGGGCAGCGGATTTCAGCTTCTGCCGGGCCTGTCCAGCTATCTGAGCTTTCCCTCCTACGACGTGTACGTTCAGGACGAAATCAAGCTCGGCCAGCGCCTGACGCTTAACCTCGGCCTGCGCTATGAACCGTCGTTCCACTTTACGGAGAAGTACGACCGGATCACTTGCTTCAACCCGGAGCGGCGGACGCTCGATTTCGCCGGCCAGAACGGCGCGCCGCGCCACTTCTATGTCAACGACTGGAACAACCTTGGCCCGCGCTTTGGTCTGGCATACCGGCTCACTGGGACCACGATCCTCCGCGCCGGCTACGGCATGTACTTTGCCTCCGCGCCGGTGGCTTCCAACCCCGGGACGCCGCTGGAGGCCCCCTTCCCCTACGCGCGCAGCTTCACAATATCGCCTGTCGCTTATCCCAACCTCGCTTCCTATGTCCTCTCCAAGTTCCCCGGCGGAGCTTCCGACTTCGACACGACGGGCCGTACGGCAGGGGAAAACGTCTTCTTCGACCGGAAATCGCGCGCGCCTTACATGCAGAGCTGGAATTTCTCCATCCAGCGGGAACTGCGTCGTAACCTCGCGCTGGACTTGGCCTACGCGGGGACCAGCGGCGCCAAGTTGTACACGCCTGGCAGTAACCTGAACCAGCTTCACCCGTCGTTGCTCGGCCCTCCTTCGCAGTTCGGTGGCCTCACTTCGCAGCAAAGACGGCCCTTCCCCGAGTTTCAGAACATCGCCTATAACACCTTTGGCGTTTCGTCCATTTATCACTCTTTTCAGACCAAGCTGGAACAGCGGTTCTCCGCCGGCCTGAGCTTCCTGCTGTCGTACACATGGTCTAAGGCGCTGGACAATGGCTCCGGCTTGTTCCCGAGCGACAACCCGAGCATCAGCTCGTCTTTCCGTCTTCAGAACCTTTACAATATGCGCGGCGAGCGCTCGATTGCGGCCGACGACCAGGCCCACCGTTTCGTCGCCAGCTACACCTACGATCTGCCGTGGGGGCCCGGCCGCGCGTATCTCAATTCCAACAGTGTCTGGGCGAAAGTGTTCGGCTCCTGGCAGATCGGCGGCATCGCGTTGCTGCGCAGCGGTCTGCCCTTCGGCATCGACAGCACGCAGAACACGACCGATTCGCAAGGCGGACGCCAGCGCGCCAACCGCGTCGGCGACGGCAAGCTGGGCCGCGACGCGCGCACCCTGGATCGCTTCTTTGATACCACCGCTTTCGTGAACCCGCCGCAATACCAGTTCGGCAACTCGGCCCGTAATGTTGTCCGCGCGCCTGGTTTGGTGAACTTCGACCTGATGCTTGCCAAGAACTTCCCGATCAGCGAGCGCTGGCGGCTTGACTTCCGCGCCGAGGCCTTCAACCTGACCAATACCCCGGCTTTCGGATACCCTGGCGCGACGGTGGGCACGCCGCAATTCGGCGTCATTTCCAGCGCCGGCGACGGCCGGCAGATACAGTTGGCGCTGAAACTGAACTGGTAAAGAGCCCATGACACACCGCGAACGAATTCTCACAGCGTTACGCCGCCGTGAGCCCGATCGGACCCCGCTGGACCTGGGGTCGACGTTGGCCAGCACAATGACGGAGAAAGCGCACGCTCGCATGCGGGAGCACCTCGGCTTGCCGGCCGGCCTGCCTCCGATCGTGTTCTCGAAGCGCTCCTGCACCGTGGTCCCGGACGAAGCTATCCTCGAGCGTTTTCAGGTCGACTGCCGGCCGCTGTTGCTGGGCAGCGCTGAAGAAAGGCCGGACCGCGAGTTGTCCGCCGACTCCTTCCTCGACGAGTGGGGCGTCACCTGGTCCCGGCCGGTCGGCGGGCACTTCATCTCCGCCGGCGGGCCGTTCTACAAGTACGATGAACCGTCGCCCGCGGACCTCGATTCTGTCGAGTGGCCCGATCCGGCCGACCAGGGCCGTTTTCGCGGTCTGGGCGAGCGCGCCCGGCTGCTGCATGAAACCACCGATTTTGCCGTTGTTCTCAACCTCGGCGTCGGCCCGGTGCACCAATGCCAGTTCCTGCGTGGCTACGGCGAGTGGCTGGAAGACCTGGTGGCGCGTCCAGTTTTTGCCGAGGCATTGTTGGACCGCGCGACGGATTTCTGGGGAAGTGTCAGCGACCGTGCGCTCACCGAAGCCGGCGAGTTCGTCGACCTGGTCTGGTACGGCGATGATGTTGGCACCCAACGCGGCTGCCTGATGCGGCCGGACACCTATCGCCGGGTGATCAAGCCGCGGCACAAGCGCATGGCGGAAGTGGCCCGGCGGTACGGCAAGCCCATCGTCTTTCACTCGTGCGGCTCGGTCTACCCGCTGATTCCGGACTTCATCGAGATCGGCATCGATGCGCTGAACCCCGTGCAAGTGTCTGCCGCTCGCATGGATACAAGACAGCTCAAACGCGAGTTCGGCCGCGATCTTACCTTCTGGGGCGGCGTGGACACACAACTGGTGCTGCCGTGGGGAACGCCGGAACAGGTGCGCGACGAGGTGCGGCGCCGCATCGGCGACCTCGCCGAAGGCGGCGGCTACGTCCTGTGCGCCGTGCACAACATTCAGGCGGAAGTGCCGCCGGCAAATGTCCAGGCCATGTACGAGGAGGCGCTGGCCTACGGGCGCGCGGCCGCCCCGGCGTCGTAGTGCGGGCGGCGCTGTGCAGCGGCGTCACGGTGATCTGAACTTGAGAGCGCATGACAGACCAGGAGCTAGAAGCCCTGCTCGGCGACTTGGAATCCGACAGTGTCGAGCGGAAAGCGAGTCTGTCGGACACCGACAAGATCAGGCAGGCCATTTGCACATTCGCCAACGATTTGCCTAATCATCAGTCGCCTGGAGTGCTCTTTATTGGGGTGAATGACGACGGCTCGTGCGCTGGCCTTCCGATTACCGACGAACGCCTTCGCACGCTTGCCGACATGCGCTCCGATGGGAATATCCTTCCTGTCCCCTCGATGACAGTACAAAAGAAGGTGCTGGGCGGATGCGAGATGGCGGTGGTGATCGTTCACCCATCCGAGGCGCCTCCGGTCCGCTATAAGGGTCAGGTTTGGATCCGTGTCGGTCCCCGCCGTGCTCTAGCCAATCCGGACGACGAGCGGCGGCTCACCGAGAAGCGGAGGTCGAGGGATTTGCCGTTTGATGTGCGGCCCTTTGCGCTTGCCGGGATCGAGGACTTGGACCTCGATCTGTTTGAGCGGGCCTATCTGCCCGCCAGCGTGGCCGCCGACGTCTTGTTGGAGAACAGGCGACCCGTTGATCAGCAACTTGCCTCGCTTCGCCTTGTCGCCCTTGAAAACGCGCCGACTGTCTTGGGCCTCCTCGTTTTGGGGAAGGATCCTCGATCCTTTCTTCCGGGCGCCTACGTACAGTTCGTCCGCTTTGACGGCGCCACATTGACAGATCCGGTCAGGGATGCCGCGGATTTCTCAGGTCCTCTGCCTGAACTGATTCGTCTTGTGGAAGAAAAGCTTGAGGCGCACGTCGAGAGCGCTCGCGATTTCACCAGCGGTCCCGTTGAGATACAGCGTCCTGAATACCCGATCGTCGCCTTGCAGCAACTCTCGCGGAACGCGATTCTTCACCGGAACTACGAAGGCACCAATGCTCCAGTCCGCGTTTCCTCGTTCTCCGACCGCATCGAGTTGCTCAGCCCCGGCGGTCCATTCGGACAAGTGAACAAGGCCAATTTTGGCAGGCCGGGCATCACCGACTATCGCAATCCCCACCTCGCCGAGGCGATGCGTAATTTGGGTTACGTGCAAAAATTTGGTGTCGGCATTAAGCTGGCGCGCAAGGCATGGGAGGAAAACGGTAACCCTTCGGTTGAATTCCAAGTAGAGGACACGTATATCTTGGCAATCGTTAGGAGGCGCGTTTGAGCATCCCGGTAGTGGGCTTCTTCAACAACCAAGGGGGTGTCGGCAAGACATCGCTCGTTTACCATCTCGCCTGGATGTATGCCGATCTCAGAGTCCCCGTGCTCGCCGCCGATCTCGATCCTCAGGCAAACCTGACTGCATCCTTCTTCGACGAGGACTTTCTCGAGGTCCTCTGGGGAAACGACGAGGGCGTCGGCACCGCTTACGGTTGCGTGCAACCTCTTGCGCGAGGGCTCGGGGACATTTCCCGACCGGAGCCCCTTTCTCCCGCCGATTACATTTCGGTTCTCGCTGGCGATCTTCGCCTGTCTTCTTTCGAGGGTGAACTCTCTTCGCAATGGCCGGAGGCGCTCGATGGGAGAGAACGCGCCTTTCGTGTCCTTTCCGCTTTTTGGCGCCTGCTTCAGGAAGCTGCCAAGGCCTCAAGATCGACACTGATTCTCGTTGATCTCGGTCCGAATCTAGGCGCCATCAACCGCGCGGCGTTGATTGCCACCGACTACGTGGTCACCCCACTTTCTCCGGACCTCTTCTCCCTGCAAGGTCTGCGCAATTTGGGACCTACTTTCACTCGCTGGCGCCGTGAATGGAGGGACCGTCTTGAACGCAAACCACGCATAGAACTTGAGCTCCCGGAAGGCCGCATGGAACCGATGGGTTATGTCGTTCTTCGGCACAGCGTCCGTCTCGACCGCCCCGTTAAGGCGTACGACAAATGGATCAGCCGCATCCCTTCTGACTACTGCACTCATGTGCTTGACCGCTCAGCAGACACCTCCACTACGATAAGGACGGACCAGCGCTGCCTCGCCCTTCTCAAGCATTATCGGAGCCTGATGCCCATGGCGCAGGAGGCCCGGAAGCCCGTGTTCCATCTCAAACCGGCCGACGGCGCCATCGGCGCGCATCTCCAGTCGGCCCAGGACGCCCGAAAGGACTTCAAAGGCTTGGCGCTGAAGATTTTAGAGAAAGCGCGGATCGCGCTGCCGGTGAATAGCTGACCGGCCGCCGGCAAGCCCCGGCAGTCCGCGCTTCCGGGCTATAATCGAAGGAAGAGGAATTTTGTGTCTCTTCGATCCTTTGCCCGTGTCGTAGCGCACACGCAGCTTTTACCAATCCTGGAAAGCGGAGAAGAAACCCTGATCGGCGGACAGGCCGTGATGGAAGGCGTCATGATGCGGGCTCCGCACAGCTATTGCGTGGCCGTGCGGAAGCCCGGCGGGGAGATCGTAACCGAAGCCAGCCCGATCGCCAAGGTCTCCGACAAGTACCCCATCTTTCGTTTCCCCGTCCTGCGGGGCGTCGGCACACTCGGCCAGGCCATGTCGCTGGGTGTCCGCGCGCTCCGGTTTTCCGCCAATGCGGCGCTGGACGAGTCCACCACGAAACCCGCCAAGGGGCCGGTGTCCTCGGGCCTGATGGCTCTCAATATTCTCTTCTCCATCGGCTTCTTCATTTTTCTATACAAGCTGGTGCCGCTCTGGCTCACCACCCGGCTGGAAGAGTCATTCCCGGCTCTTCACGGGCGGATCGCTTTCAACCTCGTCGACGGCGCTATCCGTCTCCTCATCTTTCTCGGGTTCCTGCTGTTGATTTCCCGCTGGCGCGACATCCGCCGGGTCTTCGAGTTCCATGGGGCCGAGCACCGCGTGGTTTTCAATTTCGAATCCGGCCAGCGGGTCAGCGTCGAGAATGCGCAACAGTTTGCCACCTGGCATCCCCGCTGCGGCACCAGTTTTCTGATGGTGGTGATGGTGATCTCCGTAGCGATTTACGCTGCCCTTCCGTTTGACGGCTTCCTCGCGAAATTCCTGTCGCGAGTCGCGCTGCTGCCGCTAATAGCCGGCGTCAGCTACGAGGTCATCCGCTTCGCCGCCAGACATAGGAGAAGCTTTCTTTCCTTCCTGACCGCCCCAGGCCTCTGGCTCCAGCGCATCACCACGCAGGCGCCCGCTGACGATCAGACCGCAGTGGCAATTCGCGCGCTGGAAGGCGCTATGGAACTCGAGCACGCCCAGGGCGGCCGGTTGGTCATCGCCTGACGGTCGATCTCCATGCTGTACCGGAACAAACTCGACGAGATCGAGGCGCGTTTCGAGGAGTTGAGCCGCCAGATGGCGGATCCCGACGTCATCGCCAATCCCGATCTCTATCGAAAAACCGCCAAATCGCACAATGATCTCAGCGACATCGTCGCCCGGTACCGGCAGTGGAAAAAGTGCTATTCCGACCTGGAAGGCGCACGGCTGATGCTCGCCGACCAGGAAGCCGAACTGCGCCTTATGGCACAGGATGACGTGGACAGGCTGGAGCCCGAGCTGAGGAGGCTGGAGGAAGAAATCAAGATCCTTCTGCTGCCCACCGACCCCAACGACGCGAAGAATGTAGTTCTCGAGATTCGGGCCGGCACGGGCGGCGATGAGGCGACTCTGTTCGCCGCCGAAGTATTTCGCATGTATTCGCGCTATGCCGAGTCGCAGGGCATGCGCGTCGAGGTCACATCGGCGAGCGAATCTTCGGTGGGTGGCCTGAAGGAAGTGATCGCGCTGGTCAATGGTGAGAAGGCATACTCCAAGCTCAAGTACGAAAGCGGCGTCCATCGCGTCCAGCGCGTGCCCGCCACCGAACAGCAAGGCCGTATTCACACGTCCGCCATCACGGTCGCCGTTCTACCCGAGGCGGATGAAGTCGAAGTGAAGATCGATCAGAAAGATCTCCGAATCGACACCTTCTGCTCTTCCGGACCCGGCGGCCAGTCCGTCAATACCACGTACTCGGCCGTCCGCATTACCCACCTGCCCACCGGACTGGTTGTCTCCTGCCAGGATGAAAAGTCGCAGATCAAGAACCGGCAGAAGGCCGAGCGGGTTCTCCGCGCCCGTCTCTACGAAATCGAGCTGGAGAAGCAGCGTGCCGAAATCGGCGCCGAGCGGCGCAACATGGTGGGCACGGGCGACCGCAGCGAAAAGATTCGAACGTACAACTTCCCGCAGAACCGCGTCACCGACCACCGCATCGGCCTCACCTTGCACCAGCTCGACCTCATCCTCGACGGCCGCCTGCAACCGATCATTGATGCTCTGACCACTCACTACCAGGCTGAAAAGCTCAAACAGCAAGAGCAAGCTGCCTGACGCCCTCCGCTGGCTTCTGCCGTCCGGCCATGATCGGTTGCTAATTCTCGCACCTAATGGCGACTTACGGCGCCGCCAACACATCCCCCCACGCGTTGTTGCCGCTCGAGGCGATGCTGGTGCCCCAGGTCACGCCGGTACCCCACACCAGGTTGGTGCCCCAGGTCACGCCGGTGCCCCAGATCACGCCCTGGCCCCAGAACAGGTTGTAGTCGTAACCATAGGCGCCCCAGACGATGTTGGTGCCCCAGATCACGCCGGTGCCCCAGGTCACGCCAGTGCCCCAGGTCACGCCAGTGCCCCAGACGACGTTGTTGGTATTGATGGTGTCCCCCCAAATGATGGTGTCGCCCCAAACGATTTTGTCGCCCCAAGCGATGCTTTGCCCGTCGATCGTGGTCGACTTGGTGACGCCCGCCGCCAGCCAGTAGCCGTTGACTGGCACGGTGGGATTGATGGCACTTGCCAGCGTGAGCGCCCCGGCGGTATTCAACGCGCCAGCCCCTTGCGCCAGAACGTGGTACGGGTGGTTGTCGGGATCGCTCATCGGAAACGCGCTCACCTGCAACATCGCCTTGATCGCGTTTGGCGGCGGTGCCGCGCCGTAGGTGGCCTTCGATTCCTCGATCATCAGCGCGACCGAGCCGCTCACAACTGCGGCGGCCATGCTCGTGCCGCTCAGCGTCAGATAGGGCCGCCCGGCGATCGTCTGCCGCAGCGCCGGGTAGGACGTGTAGAGTGTCTGGCCCGTGGCCGCCGCTGCGAGCAGCCGATGGCCGGGCGCGACCACGTCGGGCTTCGTTGAGCCGTCGTACCACGTCGGGCCGCGCGACCCGTAGTCGGCAACGCGGTCGTCACTGCGCGTCGCCGTGTCGAACGTCTTGAGGGCGCCCACCGTGACGGCCGAGGGCGCGTTACCCGGCGAGCTGATGCCTGCGTAGCCGACCTGACCCGTCTGCGGGTTCGTCCCGTAGTTCCCGGCAGCAGCCACCACGACAATGTGCGCCCGCACGGCCGCTTCCACCGCCTGCACCAGCGGGTCGGTTGCCGCGGGTTCGTAGATGGGGTGGCCGAGCGACAGATTGAAGATGTCGATGCCATAGGCGGCCTTGTTCGCCACGGCCCAC
>Ga0233417_10000548_pt1 | contig 11325 bp, 19 predicted proteins | sample Sed_MG_FD_189023 | JGI IMG/M metagenome (GOLD analysis project Ga0233417, IMG submission 189023) | Sediment microbial communities from Lake Towuti, South Sulawesi, Indonesia - Sediment_Towuti_2014_0.5_MG | ecosystem: Environmental > Aquatic > Freshwater > Lake > Sediment | place: Indonesia... | reverse complement strand
ATTGCTGCATTCCAGCGTCGCCAATCCGGCAGGGAGCGGCTGGTCATAGTTGGATAGTCTACAACAGTCCAACGTGGTTAATCCGGCAGGTAATGGCAGTTGGAATTCAATTGCCACCCACAACATCCAGTCGTGGTTCAAATGGCTTAAATCTTCAAGAATCTCGGCATCTGATTTCCAGTCTCTTGATAAAAAATATTTTATTCCGGCTATGCAGGCCCGTTTTGTTTTTAATTGCTCTAAGGTTATTCTCATTTCGTTCTCCTTTTTGATTCAATATATTCATAATGTTCACCGTTATCCTTTCAACGGCTTCGACTGCGTTTAACCGGTATGTTGCGGTCAGCGCCTGAAATCCAATTCTTTGCCCAATTCGTCCATTGACGAAACTCTGTTCGAGTTTCACATTCAAAAGTAATTTTTTTTATCTCGTCTAGTATTGCGATAATTGCAGCTTTAAGTTTTTTTTCCATTTTCTTCCCTTTCTATTTTTGATAAATGTTGCCTTTGTTCAGCGAGCCATCGCAATAGGTCAGGATCATCTTTCCAGGTTTCCTGTAAACAGCCCAAGTACGCGATAATAGTTGCTATGTCTGCCCCTTTTGCTAAATGGGTAAGACATACTCCAAGAATAGATTCTTTTGTATTTTTCATTATTTGTTCTTCTTTCGGTTTAAATTAAAAAAGCTATTACTTAAAAAACTTTGGTTTAAAATTTAAAAAAAAATCACCTCCTTTTATCTATAAAAAATGGTTAAATTAATCATCTTTGATGACCGGAATTGCCCCTTCAACCTTAATAAGTCCTAAATCATCAATATTTGATGGATTATAAAGGTAGCCAGTATACTTATTATTACCTTCAGCCTTTAAGCAATAATGTTTAATCGTCCCCCTCACCTCTAACGTTGCAGGGAAAACAATACTTGTTTTTCCTTTTAATTTTATTTTTGCTCCAATATTAATCCACCCTTCATTAAAATGATCAAAAAAAAGTTCGATTGGATTGTCATAATCAATTTTAAAATTTTTGTAGTTCATTTTTATTTCTCCTGATAAATGGCTGTTAACGCGGTAGCAAAAATATTTGCCTCATATTTATTGCGTTCTGAAATAGCCAAATACCTAAAATTTGGATGGTAATAAACTTCTGGTTTGTAGCCTTTTTTTTCATATGGCCAAGCTTTTTTCTTTTTACTTCTTCATTTAAAACTTTCCGCACATCCTTAGGAATTTTGCAGGGGACTAAAAAAACTCGCTGCATTAATACCTTTGCAACGTTAGCTTCTTCAATAGTCATTTTACCGAGTTGAACCATGTCGATAAGATATTCTCTGTCGTTTTGTTTTAGTTCCATTTTTTATCCCTTCAAAAATTTTTTAATTAATAAAAAAAAAGCATCTCTTGTTTTTTCTTTTTTATATCCTCATTAATTGATAAAACATTTAGAATATCTAATTCATGTTGATTCCTTTCTGTTTCAGCCAAATGTTCAAACCTGGGATTATAAAAAACTTCCGGTTTATGTCCATCTTTTTTCATGTGAGCGAGTTTTTTTTTCTTTACTGAATCGTTTAAAATTTTTCGGATATTAGCCGGTATTCTACCGACAACTAAAAAGACTTTTAGTATTAACACTTTTTTAACAATTGCTTGCTCAACTGTCATCTCTTTCCAGGACTCTTGCCTAAAAAAATATTTAGCAATATTTTGTATTCTTTCTTTTTCTTCCAATAAGCAATCTTTGTCGGATTTAATCGTAATTGTTTTCATAGTGTTTTCCTTTCCTTTCAAATTGAAAGCAGTTTAATTCAATTCGTCTAAAACAAGTCCTTCTGCGTTCACTAAATACACTTCCCAGTTACAGCAGACAATGTAATCTCCATCTTTTGTTTGCCAATGACGAGTTATAGGGGCTATGATGTAAATTCCATCGTCATCTCCTTCTTCTCGTAAATGTTCTGCTTTGTTCACAAACCATTTTTTTTCATCCCACCATATTAAGTGCGTCCAATTCATAAAATTTTCCTTTCAATTTCTCTAAGTTAAAAAATAAATTTGGAATTATTGCAAAAAATCTTTTTTTTTCTCCAAGTTTAGTGTTTTAGCATCTTATTATCCCGTTAGGATAATAAAAAAATATTTCCTTAAAAATAATTTATAACATCTAAAATATTTTGTCAAGAGTTTTTTAAAAATATTTTATTTATTTTTTTTTAAAAAATGTTGACATGTTTTGAAAATGTATTTATATTATTTTTATAAGAGATATTCAAGGTTATTTTTATTAACAAAAAAGAAAGGGTAGAAAGTTATGAGTAAGAAAGAAAAAAGAAGTGGTAAAGCTGAAGGCACTTTTAGACCTTTTAATCCAATTCAGGCTTGCGAAAACATTGTAAAAAACTACATTGGCAAACCAACTATAGGCTTTGGTGCCAGGGCTTGTTATCAGACGTTCAGAGATAACATAATTATGCCAAAACCAGAAACTTTCAATAATCCAGAAGTGTATTATTCGACTTTGTTTCACGAATTAGCCCATTCAACAGGCCATGAAAAAAGATTGAACCGGTTTAAAAACAATTCTAGTTCGTTATCTTTTGGTTCAACAACTTATGCCAAAGAAGAATTGATCGCAGAAATGACAAGTTCTTTTTTATGTAATTTAGCGGGTATAAATAACCAAGTCATAGACAACCAGGCATCTTATATTGCCAGTTGGTTAAAGGCGTTAAAAAATGATAGCAAGTTAGTTATTGTTGTCACTTCTAAGGCACAAAAGGCATTTGATTATATAATTGGCAAAAATAACCAATAAAAAAAGGAGCAAACAAAATGAGAGTAACCGTAGCAGTTAGGAAGATTAAAAGAAACCAAGCTCGTTCAATAACCAGTAAAATAAATAAATTGAACTAATAACGTTAAACAGGAGTAAAAACAATGAAGATTTTACCGTTTGATTGGGACAAGGAAATATGTCAAGAAGGTTTAGATATAGGCATAGAAATAACTGGATATCATCTCTATGTTGGAAGCATTTATATCAAGTATTTAGAGAATTTAAATTTGATTGCAAGGAATATTATTAATTATTGGAGCCACAAGAAATTAAACATCATCATGGCATCAGAATGTTTTTTGAAGGGTAAAATTGATTTGGATGATTTCAAGTTTGAGATTAAAGTTCATTTTCTCGCTGAACTTCAAGCTAAAAGGGATTTGTTAATTAGTTAGACCAGAAAAATAAAAACATTAAAAAAAACTCATTATGGCCATTTTAAGAGCTATTGGCAGGGTTAGTGTTCAAAGGTAAATGAAAATTGAAATTTAGATAGTCTAATGAGTTTTTTTTAACCATTGCTAAGAATATCGCGCTCAAGTTTTCAATCTAAATACAATTAAATTATTCCAGCAATAACTATAAGATATTATTATGGTCTTAAAATGATATTTAAAATGTTTATATTTTATTTTGTAAGTAGTTGAATTTAAACGAGTTATTATTTTGGGCCGGATACTCATGTTATTAATATAAGGCTATTTTTATAATAAGGGTTTCGTAAACTATTGATTTTTCAGCTTGTTATTATTTTGAACCGTAAACTGAACCCCTAAAAATCGAAAAAAAATAGGGGGGGGTAGCAAGTGCAAAATGAAAAAGAAGGAAGATAATATATCTATATTAAAAAAATAATATAAATTTTCGTTATGAGCTTCGTATTTCCTTTAATTACTTTGCTTTATACCCCCCCCCTAAAAATCATAGTTCATTAACTGTGCAACAATGCAATTACCTTTTAACTCATTTTATTTTCAAGTAATAAAAACGCTATATGTCTTGCCCGGAATTTCCACTCGGCGGTTGATACCTCAGCACACAGGAAATATTACATTACTGTAAAATCAATGGTTTACCAAAAATGTTTTAAAAATAATATTTTACCATTATATTTTTTTTTACCTCTCCCTAAGTGATTGATTTTACACGAGTTATGAAAAATTGATAAGCCTTACGAATTCCCTAAGGAAGCCTTAAAACTTACATACCTATAAAATCAATGGTTTACAGACTGTAAAATAAAAATATTGTTTTATTATTATATTTTTATTATCCTTGCTCCATTTTAGCGTAAAGTTCTTTAGAATCAATAACTTACAAGAAAATTGATAATAAAAAAATAATAGAAGTTGTAAGTTTTATGCCCGATTGCGGGAGGGGATTCATAATAAAAAAATAAAAAAAGACAAATTTTTGACCATTTTTTCCATTCTTAAATCCAGGTTTTTTCCGTATTATTTAGATATTATGGGCTAAATAATACATGGACGTAAATTGTCAATTTTGTTGTCAAATGGCGAAAGTCTTTTAAAAACAATAGTTTACAAAAGGTTTATATTATTTTTTTACTGCCTTAGAGCCGTAAAACGAACCATTCCGGTATCCTGTTCAAAATAATAATCGCTTTAAAATCAACAATTTGGCGAAAATTAGTTAATATTTATGTCTTATATATCGCCGGATAATTAGACATACTAAAATATTAACTAGTTGTAAAATCAAATACTTAGCTATAATATTTTTAACCCTGGTTCAAAATGCCTTATTTTAAGGCGCCTAAAGGCGGCCTGAACCTGCAAAAATGTATGAAAAAATACACAAAAAATACTTTCTTAATTAAATAATTAATCAATTAATTAAATAATTAATTAAATGACTAAATAATTAATTAATTAAGAAACGATGTAATAATGTTCTCTGAGGGTATCCTGCATTAAATTAAAAAAAACGCCTAAAAAGTACATTTAAATACGAAATTAAGGCATTCCATAAGAGCTTATATTTTGAGTTTTTCGGAAGGGCTTGGCATTTAGTATTACCCTTTTTTAAGCCTCTAAAAACGTTATATTATAAAGTTTTTAAAGATATACAATATAAAGTATAAAAATATTTTTTTAATATACTATCTAATGTATATAAAACTATTGTAAAAATAATAAACACTACTGTAAAAAAATAATATTAATAAAATCAATAGTTTATAAAAAATGCTGTAAACAATCTTGATAGCCTTGTTTTTTTTTGGCATTCTAGGGCGCAGGCCGGAATAGACTCAATTTGCAAGTCTTTGTTTTTATTGATATTAGAAAAATATTATTTTTTTATTATTTTGGCATGAGTGTTGCAATATATATGTAAAGCGGGTAGGGTTAACAATAACAAATTGAAAGGAAAAGAAAAATGGAAACGAAAAACTTTATTGCGACAATTAAATGTTTACCGCCATTTAAAAATGACGGGAGATTAAATAGGAATGTTATCAATGTTTTCTATAGCGGGGGTAAAAGGTACTCCCCTATTTTCATGACATACCTTGATAAAACCCCCTGTGATCCGCAGGTATTAATAGATAAGTCTTGCTATATAAAATTTGAAATCAAAAAAGACCGGAAAGGACTTGAAAGGATATACATACATTTGTTAGGTGATTCTGAAAAAAAATGCGGTCAATCCGTCCGCATGATTTTAGCGGATGAAAAGGATGTAGGTGCAGGTGCTTACATAAGATACGACTGGGGCAAAGCCCTTTTTACCACAAAATTTTCTTCCCGTGGAGGAACCCACTGGGAAGTTTTTGCAATAGTACCAAATGAGCCGGTGCAAGGAGTCAGGCGAACGGCAACGGCAAATAAACATAACACCTACGCCATCACGGCTTAGGTGCTTTTAACAACAAAAAAGGAGAACGGGAATGAAAGTCAAACTTATAAAAAAAGTAACACAAGGAGAAACAAATCTGTCTTTATTTTATTATAAAGATAACGAATGGGTAGCGTCCCAGCAGGGTTATGGTCGCGAGATCACAGGGCATACCTGTGGATCAAATAACGAGCTAATTTCTATCCTGCGTGGAAGCTCTGGAAATCTGTCATATGGTAAACATCTCAAAACTTTTTTAGGTATCGAGAATATTGAACCCAAAGAATGTATAAAAAAAATAAAAGAAGTGAAAGGCTGGATTAAAGAATGTGATGAATTAGATGACGAGCAATCATGGGAATCGGTGTTTGAAATATGACCAAAGAAGCAATAGACGGATTAACCGTTCAAGACATTATAAGTAAATACGGTTGTCACCGCGCAACAGCTTTCAGAGCGGTTAAGCGCGGATATATTGTACCTAAGTACCATGTCCGTAGTGTGCGACCGCTATCGGACATGGCACTTTTCCCAACATCATCGGCAACAAAAATTGCCACCGCCGTTTTTTGGCGACATTTTAGATCGTGCCTCAATGAAAAAGACGACATCGAGCAAGAGTCATTATTGCGGATGATCGAATTGTCAGGCAAGTCAATTGATCCAAATTTTTTATATTCCGTGGCAATTAATGCCATGAGAAATTTTTTAAAAAAGAAAGGAAACAAACAATGGATAAGAGAGAAGAAGAAATTATAACAGAATCTATTAAAATCTATAATGGGTTAAGTGGATCACTCTCACACTAATTACAAAGGGTTAAAAAAAATGAAAACCAGTCTAAGTAGAGCCTTCAAAAACTTTGAAGGCAACTCAGAAGAATATAGGCATTATCTTAGAGATAGAAGGGCAGAACTAAGGGGAATACTCCTATCCTCAGAAGGAAGAAATTGCTTACCGCTTATCAAAATGCAAAAAGCCATTTCAGGCAGAAGCGCGGCATACCGGAACGGAACAATAGTACCGACTGAACCTACAACTAGACTACTGGAGGAGGCCTTATCTTTGGAGAATGTCTCCATAGCTCTGAAAGAGAGGGTAAAAGACTTCCTGGAAAGCAGGTAAAACTTTTTCACAAGCTATTATACTGAAAGGAAAACAAAAAAATGAAAACAGAGGATAGCATGAAAACTGAAAAAAAAGAGCCGATTTTAATTATCACGGATGAAAGATGGAGCCAAATTCCATACGTCATTTTTGATGAGGACGAGCTTGAGCCATATATTGAGCTGGCCATGCATCATGGGGCGGATTACGATGATGATGCAGATATAGAGGATATCAGAGAAAGTATCGAGGACGATATCTGGACTGACAATACCGTTCCGGACGAAATTTTACCCGGAAATGTCATCCGAGCAGGAGCCAACTATTATTTATATCACGATACTGGGGAGGTTCGGTTTATTAAAAATATAGACGACCTGCCTGAGGAGGCAAAAAAATATTTAGCAAGTCTTTAACAATGAAAGGAAAACAAAGTGAAAACTTTTAAAGAATCCACAACAGAAGGGGATAAAACTATGACATTTCTTTATTTTTTGTGTATATGGCTTTTATTAATTTTTTTGTTTATGAGGTGAGAAAAATGGATCTTGAGTTTTTAGGTTTTAAAAAAAAAATCAGGGAAATTTGAAGTGTCAAAAACTGTTGAGCAACTAAATAAAATTCGTGACAAAATTTGCGATAATTTAGAATATCTTATGGAGTTGATTAGGTTGATTGATGAAATTGATTCGGGTATGGAGGAAAACGCAAAACTTATTAAGCTAGAAAAACAATTAGAAGAAAAAATAAATAAATAAATAAATAAAAACCGCCTATAAAACATCTATAGGCGGTTTTTGGAGTCCCAAAACGAAAAAATAAAGACATTCTCGTCTCTCTCTCCCCCCTCCACACCACCCCTCCCCAAAGGTAATCTCCCGTAACCGCTTCCATTTCCTGTTTATCTCTGTTAAAATCCACCCATAACAACTTTTTAGAGGTAATCATGGGTAAAATACAAAAACCAGCTTTCCCTTCCCTGATCAAAAAGGGTGAAGTTTCAGATTTTTTAATTAAAGAGCGAATCATAAGCGCAGTAATAGCCGGTGCTTGCGATCGTGAGAGCATTTCTCTTTGTGCTGGCATAGAATTAGATTTATATGATTATATGTGTTCAGCCTATCCCGACCTAGAGAAAGAACTTAAAGTCCGATCGGAAGACCTATTTTTAAAGAGCATGGAAGTAGTAAGAGAAGAAATTGTCACTCATAAAAATGCTGACCTGGCTTTCAAGATAGTTAAGACATTAAAGGAGAGATACCGAGAGACAACAAACTTAAATACTACAATCAACCAAATACCAAACGTGGAAGTAAATTTTATTTCAACTCCTCAACGTACACTTGAGAACAAAGATGTTAAACCCGCTTTTAAGCCTATACCCGCCGCAAAGCCTGGTAAAAGCAAAGATTAGACTGTGCCGTTCCTGCGGACATACATGGCGGCCAAAGGTAATGGAGATTTTTCATGGTATAAAAGATTACCAGTGTCCTAAATGTGGTAATAAGAGATTTTGGGAACCAGGCAGGGGTAAAAGGAATTGTTATACTTGCCAAAGTCTATCTGGAGAGGTTGATTTTACTTGCAAGTATGGATATAATGGTTCAAAAAGCAAATGTAAGCATTGGCGGAAGATGGAAAAAGTAGAGAAGCCGCTAAGGTTATCAATTTTATTTGGCGAATTAATGGTTGAGCGAGGTTGATCTTTGTTAATCAAAAAAAGAATAAGTGAATCGCCAACTAAAGACAGAAATGGCAACACTTTTAATGTGTCGGTGGGAACTTCTGCGGTTCAAGATATAATCTTGACCTATGATGGGAACGGCAACGCCAAGTACATTTGGATAAGTGCTGGAACAAAAGTGTATCGAGTGGACATTTCTGATCCTACGAACATGGTTGTGGATCCAGCAGGCGGAATAACTGTTACTGGTACTCCTAAGGCGATGACGTTTGATGGAACAAATGTCTGGGTAGTTTGTACAACCGAAGGTAGTTTTGGAACGCTTAAGACAATTCACAAAGACACTTTAACAGTAACCTCTATATATGCTCCATCTAGCGGCGCGGTATTAAAAAGCAACATCGGGTATGGTGATAACAATTATGTTTATTTTAGTAAGAATACCGATGGTTTATACAAGATATTAAAAGATAGTCCCTTTACTGTATCCGTAGTGAGTAGTGCGGCCACAGTATTTGATGGGGATATGGTAATGGCTGGCGGGTATTTGTATATAGCTGGCCGCAGTTCTGCTAATCAAGTTGCAAAGCTGGATCCAACAAACGATACATTTTTTGCAACTAATTTAAGCTCGGCTTCCAGCCATCTTTTTTCGGATGGAGTAGATGTATGGAAAGGCCTATCATCTGGAGGGAGCGCTAATATACATAAAGTTATCCCGTCAGGAACATCTTCTGTAACTGTTTGTCAATCGCCTTTAGGATATGCTGATAGTGTCGGGGTTACTCCTTGGGATCGAGTAAATGGTGAAGCAACAAGACTGTGGTACATAACCTCAAATACTGGGGATTATTTAGTTAAGATAGATTTAAATGGATATGTTCGAGTAGTTTACTCGGACACTCATCCATCTCCTTGGAGTGGAGTGCAAACTCTTGAAAAATTTACATGTTCAGTTAATGTCGCTGACCCTAAATACGTTTTTTTGATATTATCAACATCTACAACTAGATATTTAATGGCAGTGGAGAATAAATAATGCGTATTAAATCAAAACAAGATCATTATTTATGTTTTAAATTAGAAAAGATAGACGAAGGTGGCATTACAGGCGAAACTCCGACAATTGTAGTTAGAAGAGTAGTTGATGGTTTTTATTTTGATTTTGATGCTGGCGAACTGGACTTCAAAAATTCGGCATGGGTACAAAAAGAAGGTGATTTAACTGAGGTTAACGCTACCGATGAACCAGGTGTATATGACATCACGTTGCCATGTAACGATTGGGATAATGGACTGTATGTAATAAATTGTTCAACCAATAGTTATCCTGGTTTTGAAACTGATGAATTGTGGATCGGGGATGATATTGACGATTGGGATGCTCTTACTGGCAATATATTAGTAGATAAGCTTAATTTAACTGAGACTAGATACCGCAAAGATGGTGTAACAATTTTAGCTGAATATGATTTAACAAAAACCAAGACAGAATCTTCGAGAACCAAAATATGATAGATATAATAACTGAAGGATATTGGAGTGAGGGTATAGGTATTCCTACAGATGGATACTGGTCAGAAGAAGAAGGTGAATATGATAAGCCTGAATGGAAGATTAAGAAACCTCCTAGATGGGAGCAATTGAGATGGGTTTTCAGTCGCTTTCGGGTAAAAAACAGGTAAAGATTGAAGTACCTGAAATCTTTGCTCCTTTATATAACCCCTACAGACATAAAGTAGTTTATGGTGGCCGAGCTGGCGGGAAATCGCATGCGATAGCCGAGGCTCTATTGATTTTGGGAATGCAAAGCCCTCTTTTCATTGTATGTGTCCGTGAATTTCAAACGTCCATTGCCGATTCGGTTAAAAAACTATTAGAAAATAAAATTAAACAATATGGTCTTGAAAATTTTTATGAAATTTTAAAGACAGAAATTAGAGCGATTAATGGTACCTTAGTTATTTTTAAAGGTTTAAACGACAGAAGTTCCGATACGCTTAAGTCACTTGAAGGAGCCAAAATAGTTTGGGTAGAAGAGGCCGACTCTGTTTCAGATGATTCACTAACCACTTTAATTCCTACTGTTCGGACAGAGGGTTCTGAAATATGGTATAGCCTGAATTTGAAGTATGAAGATTCGGCTGTATATAAAAGGTTCATAGAGAATCCCTCTAAAAATTCAGATGACACGATTGTGTGGAAGGTTAATTATTATGATAACCCTCATCTTCCAAAAACAATATTAAAAGAAATTGAATGGGATAAAGAAAATAGGCCGGAAGATTTTGCCCATGTTTGGCTTGGTGAACTTAAAAGTTATTCTGATTCAAGGGTGTTTCTTAATTGGATAGTGGAAGAATTTGTCGCGAAACATAATCAGGTATTTTATTTAGGGGCTGATTTTGGTTTCAGTAAAGATGCCTCAACTATGATTCGATGTTATACTGATGAACCAAACAGACGACTATATATTGATTATGAAGCCTATAGTCCAAATATAGAACTGGATAAGTTACCTGCTTTTTATGATAAGTTTATTCCTGATTGCCGGAAATGGAAAGTTATAGCTGACTCATCCAGACCTGACACAATTTCATACTTACGCAAACATGGATTTAAGTTTATGCCATCAAAGAAGGGGCGTGGATCGATTGAAGATGGGATTGAATTTATTAAAAAGTATAAAGTGGTAATTCATCCGAGGTGCGTAAAAACTGTTGAAGAGTTTAAGAATTACAGCTATAAAACAAATAAGAAAACAGGAGAAGTTTTACCAGTAGTTAAAGACGATTATAACCACATAATTGATGCCTTAAGATATGCGCTAGAACAG
>Ga0233417_10000546_pt1 | contig 11339 bp, 11 predicted proteins | sample Sed_MG_FD_189023 | JGI IMG/M metagenome (GOLD analysis project Ga0233417, IMG submission 189023) | Sediment microbial communities from Lake Towuti, South Sulawesi, Indonesia - Sediment_Towuti_2014_0.5_MG | ecosystem: Environmental > Aquatic > Freshwater > Lake > Sediment | place: Indonesia... | reverse complement strand
CGAGCTCGCGGTGCCCTGCACCACCGTCGTCCCAGGCGAGGCGGCGAGCTCGAAGCTCGCCGCCGTCGAACGCATGGGCGCGCGCATCGTGCGGGTCTCGCACGAGGAGTGGTGGGCGGCCATGGAGGCCGGTCGGGCGGAGGGCGTCGACGGCTTCTTCGTCCATCCCGTGCGGGACGAGACGGTGATGGCAGGAAACGGGACGATCGGCCTCGAGCTCATCGAGGAGCTCGACGGGATCGGCGCGGTGCTCGTGCCCTGGGGAGGCGGTGGGCTCACGACCGGGATCGCCAGCGCCCTGCGCGCGCTCTCACCCGCGACCGAGGTCCACGTCTGCGAGCCGGAGACCGGAGCGCCCGTGTCGGCTGCGCTCGCGAGCGGAGGCGTGCCGGTCCCGGTCGAGTACACGCCCTCCTTCGTCGACGGCGCCGGCGCCGGCTCGCTCCTCCCGGGGATGTGGGAGCTGGCGAGGCCGCTCGTCACGGGCGCCGTCGCGATCTCGCTCGCGGCCGCGGCCGACGCGGTGCGCCTCCTCGTCGAGCGGGCCCGGGTCGTCGCCGAGGGCGCAGGGGCGCTGCCGGTCGCGGCGGCACTCGCAGGGAAGGCCGGCACGGGGCGGGTCGTCTGCATCGTCTCGGGCGGGAACATCGACTCCTCCCGTTTGGCCGCGATCCTCGACGGACGCGTCCCCGTCTAGGGGCTCCAGGGGCGCGCACGCGCGGGAGCCAGCGCGGAACGTGCGCGCAATACGCCTCGTACTCCGTGCCGAAGCGGCACCGCAGGCCGGGCTCCTCGACGAGCGGGATGTACAGGGCGTTCGCAGCCACGAACGCGGAGAGCCACCAGACGAGCGGAACGGAGCCGAGCAGCGCCGTCTCTCCGGCGAGCACGAGGGCGACGCCGCTGATCATCGGATTGCGGACATGCCGGTACGGACCGCGCACCACGAGCCGAGAGGTCGGGTCCCAGGGCGCCAGGGTCCCACGACCAACGCGGGCGAACAGCATGATCGTCCAGACGACGAGCGTGCCGCCCACGGCCAGCAACGCGACTCCGAGGAGCACGGGGAGCATCGCGACCACGCCGTCGAGCCCCCAGCCCGCGCTCGTGTCACCCGTCCACCAGACGATCGCGGCGGGGACCACGACCGTAACCATGGTCGGCAGGAGCAGCACGGCACGCACGTGTCGCCAGGCGTTCACGCTACGGCCAGTCGACGAGAGCGCGCTCGAGGCCCGCGAGCGTCTCGCGCTCGAGCCGCCTATGGCCTTCGTGCACGGCGAAGGTAGCCAGCGCGGCGCAGAGCGAGACCGCGAGGACCCTGGCGCGTAGGACCTGCTCCTCCGTCACCGTCCCGTACTCCGAGAGGAAGGCCTCGCGACCGCCGGGCGGGAGGAGGCTCCACACGAGCGAGAGATCCACGGCGGGATCGGCACGGCAGACGTCTCCCCAGTCGATCACGCCCGTGAGAGCACCGCCGTCGACGAGCACGTGCCGGACGTGGAGGTCTCCGTGGACGACCGCCTCGGCAGACGCCGGGCGGAGATCGAGCGCGGCAGAGAGGAGCCGCTCGACGACTTCCGGCGCGCCCCACGAGCCGAGCCTCTCCAGCTCTTCGAGCCACGCACGGGCGATCCGCACTCGGGCAGGCATGTCCGTGCGCCGATTCGGATCGACCGGCAACGACCCGGTCGGGTCCACCGCTCCCGGCACAGCGGGGGCGTGGAGCACACGAAGGAACCGACCGAGCGCCGTGCCGAGCTCGACCCTGTCGCGTTCGTTCAGGTCCGCGACGGCCGGTTCACAGCCGGGAAGGAGTGGAGCTCCGACGAACGGCCACGGGTAGCGCTCGCTCGGTCGCCCGACGTATCTCGGCGCGGGGACGGCAACGGGAAGGAGCGGAGCGACCAGCGGCAGGACCTCGACCTCGCGCTCGAGGAGCGGAACGGCAACCGCCCGATGGGGGAAGCGGAAAGCCCACCGCTCTTCGACGACCCAGACCGAGTTGTCCCATCCGCGACCGAGCAGGCGAGCCGAGGGCGCGTCGAGCTCCGGGAACTGCTCGGCGAGGAGCCCGCGCACGAGCGGGCCGTCGATGACGATCTCGGCGTCCCAGACAGGCATCGCGCGACCCTAGCTCGCGTCGATAGCGTGCCCGCAGTGCGCACGATCAGCATGACGGCGCTCCGACGCCTCGCGATCGCGACCCAGGGGTACGCGCCGCGCGGCCGTCGCGCGGGCACGCGCGAGGTCGAGGAGGCGATCCGTCGAGCATCGTGCATCCAGCTCGACTCGATCTCGACGGTCGAGCGGAGCCACCGGATCGTGCTCGGAGCCCGGATCGGCGACTACTCGCGCGCGACGATCTCCCGTCTGCTCGGACAGGGCCGCGTCATCGAGTACTGGGCGCACGAGGCCTGCCTGCTTCCCGCCGAGGACTGGCCGCTCTTCGGCTGGGCCCGCGAGCGGTACCGGCGAAACCATCCGTGGTTCGGCGACGTCGAGGCGCTGCACCCCGGTCTCTCTGACGAGATCCTCGCGCTGATCAGGGAGCGGGGACCAGTCTCGTCCCGCGACTTCGACGGAAAGGGCTCCGGGACGATGTGGAACTGGAAGCCGGCCAAGGTGACGCTCGAGGGCCTCTTCTCGGCAGGGGAGCTCGTCATCGCCGGCCGCGTGAGCGGCTTTCAGCGGGTCTACGACCTGCCCGAGCGGATCCTGCCGCGCGAGGTGCTCGACGCGCCCGAGCCCTCGGAGCACGACGCGCTGCGCGAGCTCGTCCTGCGGGCGGTCCGCGCGCGCGGGCCGCTCACGGAGGCGGCGATCGCCGAGCACTGGCGGATCAGGGGGCGAGGCGCCCGCATCCGTCCCCTGGTGGACGAGCTCGTCGCCGGCGGGCTGCTCGAGCGGCTGCGCGTGGACGACGGAGGCGCGCCGGTCGTGGCCGAGGCGGGCATCGACCTCGGCCCTCCACGGCCGACTGCCGCGGTCCTCCTCTCCCCCTTCGACAACCTCCTCTGGGACCGGCCGTTCGCGCGGCGCGTCCTCGGCTTCGACCACGTCATCGAGGTCTACAAGCCGGCGCCCCAGCGGCAGTTCGGCTACTACGTCCTCCCCTTCCTCTGGCGCGACCGGATCGTCGGTCGCGCCGACCTCAAGTCCGAGCGGAACGAGGGCGTGCTCGTCGTCAGAGCCTTCCACGTCGAGCCGGGGGTGCGCAGGTCGGGGGCGCTCGACGACGCGTTCGAGAAGGCGCTCGACCGCCTGCGCCGGGTCATCGGGCTGGAGCGCGTCCGGCACGACTTCTGAGAAGCTCCCGAGCGGTGCACTGGCAGCTCGCAGCCGTCGCCCTGATCCTCCTTGCCTACGCGGCCGTCTCGGGGCGGCTCGAGGGGACGCCCGTCACCGCCGCGATGGTGTTCACGGGCGCAGGACTGCTCTTCGGGGTCGAGGCGCTCGGTCTCGTCGATCCCTCCGCAACGGGTCTCACGGTCAAGGTGCTCGCCGAGGCGACGCTCGCCGTGGTTCTCTTCTCCGACGCGTCGCGCATCGACCTGGCAGCGCTCCGAAGCGAGCTCGGGATCCCGGCGCGCCTGCTCGGGATCGGTCTCCCGCTCACGATCGCCGCCGGCTTCGTCGCCGCTCTCGCGCTCCTCGGGGACCTCGCCTGGTCGGAGGCGCTCCTGCTCGCCATCATCCTGGCGCCCACCGACGCCGCATTAGGCCAGGCGGTCGTAACGCTGCCGCGTCTTCCCGTGCGTCTCCGCCAGAGCCTCAACGTCGAGAGCGGGCTCAACGACGGCATCTGCGTGCCGCTGTTCCTGGTCGCGCTCGCGATCGCGCAGGCCGAGGAGGGAGCAGTCGGCGGCGGGCACGCCGCCGAGCTCGTCCTCGAGAAGATCGGCTGGGGGATCGTCGCCGGAACGCTCGCCGGAGCCGTCGCCGCTTTGATCGTCGTCCACGCCGGCGCGCGGCACCTCATAGCGCGGCCGTGGCTGCAGATCGCCCCGATCGCGGCCGCCGGCCTGGCGTTCGGCTTTGCCGAGGCGATCGGCGGGTCGGGCTTCATCGCGGCGTTCGTCGGAGGCGGCGTCTTCGGAGGCCTCCGCAAGCGGCGGGGCGGAGACGTCTCCTACCTCCTCGAGGAGATGGGAGCCGTTCTCGGGGCGGTGACGTTCATCGTGTTCGGCGCCGTGTTGCTCGGGCCCGCGCTGACCGACCTCGACTGGCAGATCGCCCTGTACGCCCTGCTGAGCCTCACGGTCGTGCGCATGCTCCCGGTGGCGATCTCGCTGCTCGGCACCGGCTCCCGGCGGCCGACGGTCGCGTTCCTCGGCTGGTTCGGGCCGCGGGGAGCGGCCTCGATCGTCTTCGCGCTGCTCGTGCTCGAGGAAGGAGGCCTGCCGAACGACGACCTCATTCTGAGCACGGCCTTCGTCACCGTCGGACTCTCCGTCCTCGCCCACGGCGTCACGGCCGCGCCGCTGGCCTCGCGCTACGCGGACTGGCTCGACGCCCACCCGCTGCCGAGCCTACCCCCGACCGAGTCGGGCGAGGGCACCGAGGTTCGCTGGCGGCTCGAGCGCAAGGAGGACACCGCGTGAGGCTCGTGACGGAGGCAGAGGCTCGGCGGATCGCCGTCCGGGCCCAGCTGCTCGACCGCTCCGCGACGGGAGTCCTCGACACCGTGCGGCGACTCGGCTTCCTCCAGATCGACCCGATCTCGACCGTCGCGCCGCCGCAGCACCTCGTCCTCTGGAGCCGCCTCGGCAGCACCTACGATCCGGCCGAGCTCGACCGCCTGCTCTGGAAGGAGCGCAATCTCTTCCAGTGGGCCGCCTTCATCCGGCCGATCGAGGACCTGCCGCTCGTCCGCGCCCGCATGCGCCGCCGACGCGGCAGGTACGCCTGGGAGCGGCGTGGCGACGAGTTCCTGAAGGCGAACGCCGGCTACAAGCGCCTCGTGCTGCGGGAGCTCGAACGGGACGGGCCGCTCCTCTCGCGCGAGCTCGCCGACCACTCGGTCCGGACCTGGAAGTCGCACGGCTGGTACGGCGCCCGCAACGTCACGCTGCTGCTCGAGATCCTCGAAGGGCGCGGGAAGGTCGCAGTGGTGGGGCGGCGGAACGGGCAACGGCTCTGGGATCTCGCCGAGCGCTGGTACCCGCCCGAGACGGAGAGGATCCCGCTGCGAGAGGCCGAGCGGCTGCTCGCCGAGAGGCGCTTCCGCGCGCTCGGCGTCCGGCTCACGACGAGGGGCTGGGAAGCGCACCCGGACGTGGCGGACGGGCCGGTTCCCGACCGCGTGACGCTGCTCTCTCCCTTCGACCGTCTCGTCCACGACCGCGACCGCGCGGAGGCGCTCTTCGGCTTCCGGTACCGGCTCGAGATGTTCGTCCCGAAGGCGAAGCGCGAGTACGGCTACTACGTCCTCCCCGTCCTCGTCGGCGACCGGCTCGTCGGCCGCGTCGAGCCGCGCTTCGACCGCAAGACGCGGACGCTCGAGGTCCTCGGCGCGTGGGGAGACGTGTCGCGCCTCGACGAGCCGCTCGCGAGCCTCGCGACCTGGCTCGGCGCCGAGCGCATCTCGCACTAGCGACGACTCGTGCGTCGGTCGCCGAGCGGGGCCCCGCTCGAGACTCCGGCGTCCGCGAATTCACCGATGGCGCGACGAGCGCCCGGGCGGACACTGGGCGAAGGCGGTCGAGTCCCCATGCCCACACAGCACGCAGACCGGATGCACATCGGACGGCCGCACGTCAATCCCTGGCTGGTCGCGGTCGTCCTGCTGACGGCAGCGCTCGTCGCTTTCGGGGCTTGGGTGGTCGTCGACCGGGTCACGACGTCGCCGACAGCACCGGCTCCGAGCTCGACGCCGGGCCTGGCGTCACCCGAGACCGACGCGATCCTCGAGGATCGGCTCGCAGCCTTGAACGCCGGAGATGCCGAGGCGGTGTCCGCCTTCTACACGTCGGACGCCGTGCTGGAGGAGCGCGACGTCACGCCGCCGGTCGTAACGACCGGAAGTGAGCAGATCGGCAGACGCATCGCCGGTCTGGTGAACACCTTCGGCATGCAGCTCGAGCGGGCGAGCCCGGTCATCGAGTTCGGGCTCTCCACGGCCGAAGCCGTGAGATCTCCGAGCGACCCGACCCTGGGCTGGATCCTCGTCTACCGCTTCGCCCCGAACGGCAAGATCGCGCACCAGTGGGTCCTGCCCACCGGCGAGGAGTAAGGGCTCGACGCTCGACAGGACGCGGGGGCGATACCGCAAGCCTCTAGCATCCGCCCCGTGGAGTTCGAGACACGCGCGATCCACGTCGGGCAGGCGCCGGACCCGGCGACCGGAGCGATCACGACGCCGATCTACCAGACCTCCACCTTCGTCCAGGAGGCGGTCGGCGTCCACAAGGGCTACGACTACGCGCGGGTCGCGAACCCCACGCGAACCGCGCTGCAGGAGTGCGTAGCGTCGCTCGAGGGCGCGGCACACGGCCATGCGTTCTCGTCCGGGCTGGGCGCCGCGACCACCCTGCTGCACCTCCTCTCGCCGGGCGACCACGTCGTCTCGGTGAACGACGTCTACGGCGGGATCTACCGGATGTTCTCGCAGGTGTACGAGCCGAAGGGCTACCGGTTCACGTACCTCTCCGCGGAGGAGATCTCGGCCGGGCTCGCCGCGCACCTGGACGAGCGGACCCGGCTCGTCTGGCTCGAGACTCCCACGAACCCGCTGCTGAACATCGTCGACATCCGCGCCGCGGCCGAGGCCGCCCACGCGGCCGGTGCGCTCGTCGTCGTCGACAACACCTTCGCGACGCCGTACCTCCAGCAGCCGATCTCCCTCGGAGCCGACCTCGTCCTCCACTCGACGACGAAGTACCTCGGCGGGCACTCCGACGTCGTCGGCGGCTTCGTCGCGACCGACGACGCGGCCCTCTCGGAACGCCTCGCCTTCCTCCAGAAGTCGCTCGGCGCCGTACCCGGTCCGTTCGACGCCTGGCTCGTCCTCCGCGGCGTCAAGACCCTCGCCGTGCGGATGGAGCGGCACTGCGAGAACGCGCGCGCCGTGGCGGGGTTCCTGGACTCGCACGAACGGGTCCAGCGCGTCTTCTACCCGGGCCTCGCCGGCCATCCCGGCCACGAGCTTGCTGCCGCGCAGATGCGCGACTTCGGCGGCATGGTCTCGTTCGAGCTCGGAAGCGAGGACGAGGCCGCGCGCGTCGTCGCCCGCACGCGGATCTGGAAGCTCGCCGAGAGCCTGGGCGGCGTCGAGAGCCTCATCGAGCTCCCCGCCCGGATGACGCACGCGTCGACCGCCGATGCGCCCTTCGCCGTCCCCTCGAACCTGATCCGGCTCTCCGTCGGGCTCGAGTCCGCCGGCGACCTCGTCGCCGACCTCGAGGCGGCGCTCGCCGCATGACCGCCGTCGAGCCGATCGACCTCCACCACTTCCGGCCTCGGATCGTCGGCGCGTACCTCCTGGAGACCGAGGACGGCCCCGCGCTCTTCGACTGTGGCCCGTCGACGTGCGTCCCCGCGCTCGAGAAGGGCCTCGCAGCGCGCGGGCTCGCGCTCACCGACGTCCGCCATCTCCTCCTCTCCCACATCCACCTCGACCACGCGGGAGCGGCCGGAACGCTCGTGCGCGAGCATCCGGGGCTCCAGGTCCACGTCTCCGAGGTGGGCGCCCCCCACGTCGTCGAGCCCGAGAGGCTCGAGGCGAGCGCCCGACGACTGTACGGCGAGTCCTTCGACGACCTCTGGGGCGAGCTCGTGCCCGTGCCCCGGGAGAACGTGCACGTGGTCGGCGAGCGCGTCCTCGGGCTCGACTGCTTCCCCACCACCGGCCACGCGTGGCACCACGTCTCGTACCTCTCGGCCGACGGCACGCTGTACGCAGGCGATGCGACAGGGGTACGCATCGCGCCCGGCCGCTTCGTGCTCCCGCCCTGCCCGCCTCCGGAGCTCGACCTCGACGCCTGGGAGCGCACGATCGAGGAGATCGAGCGCCGGGCACCGGGGCAGCTCGCGCTCATCCACTTCGGCGTGTTCGACGACGTCGAGGCGCACCTGTCCGCGCTGCGCGAGACCCTCGCCCGCTGGGCCGAGCGCGTCGAGGACGGGATGGACGAGGCGACCTTCGTCGCCGCTGCCCGCTACGACGTCGAGCGGGTCGACCCCGACCTCGCGGACGACTACGACCGCGCGGCGCCGTTCTGGCACCACTTCCGCGGGATCGAGCGCTACTGGCGCAAGCGCCGCGAGGCCGCCGCTTCGTAGCCGGTCACTCCTGATAGGCGTAGGCGCGGAGGTCTTCGAGGGACACGAACTCGAGCGCGGAGGCATGCGTCGCCTCGAGGACGACGGGCGGAGCGACGCCCGCCTCGAGCGCCTCCTGCCAGCGCGGCGCCACGACGCACCAGCGGTCTCCCGGCCGCAGCCCCGGAAACGCCCACTGCGGCTGCGGCGTGACGAGGTCGTTCCCCACCTCGAGCGAGAAGGCGAGAAACTCCTCGGTCATGACCGCGCACACCGCGTGGAAGCCGGGATCGCGCCCCTCCGTGCGGCAGTAGCCGTCCCGGAAGAAGCCCGTCACCGGATCGAACGAGCATGGTTCCAGCTCGCCGCCGAGGACGTTCACGGCTCGGAGCCTACGCCCAGCCGGTGACGAGCCAGCGACCTCGCCGGAAGCGGACGCCCATCAGGGTCAGCCGGACGAGGATGAGCACGTCGAGCGCGACCCAGACGCCGCGGATCCCCCAGTCCTCGAGGAGCGCGGCGAGCAGCACCGCGGCGCAGGAGACGAACGCCGCCGCCATCGACGCGGCGAGGAAGGGACCGTCCCCGGCGCCGATCAGGATCCCGTCGAGCGCGAACACCGCTCCGGCCAGCGGCTGCATGAGGGCGAAGAGCGGCCACAGGAGCGCGGCTTCGTCGAGCACGAGCGAGTCGCCCGTAAAGACGCGCGGCAGCCCGCCGGCGAGCAGGAGCAGGAGCAGCGCGAAGACTCCTCCCGCGGCCACGCCGAGCCAGATCATCCGCTCGCTCGCGGCGTACGCGCGCTCCTTCCGGCCGGCCCCGAGCTCCTGCCCGACGATGATCTGGCCGGCGATCGCGATCGAGTCGAGCACGAGCGCGAGGAAGACGAAGAGCTGGAACGCGATCTGGTGCGCGCCGATGGAGGCGTCCCCGAAGCGGGTGGCGACCGCGCCTGCGAGGAGGAACGAGCTCATGAGCGCCGCGGTTCGGATGAAGATCCACTTGCCGAGCGAGAGCACCCGGCGCGCGAGCCGGACGACCGGTCGTACCTCCCCCGCGTGGAGCCCCCGGAGGATCACGACGACGAAGGCGGCGCCCATCCCCAGCTGCGCGATCGCGGTCCCCCACGCGGAGCCCGCGATGCCCCAGTCGAAGCCGTAGACGAACAGCACCTCCAGCACGACGTTGGCCGCGTTCCCGGCGACGACGATGACGAGCGGCGTTCGGAGGTCGGCGATCCCGCGGAGGTAGCCCTGCCCCCCGAGCGCGACGAACGCCGCCGGGAAGCCGATCGCCGCGATCCGGAGGTAGGTCACGGCGTAGTCCGCCGTGCGCCCCTCCCCGCCCATCGCCGAGACGAGCGGCTCGGCGAAGATCGCGATCAGCGCAGCGACGCCGACTCCGAAGCCGAGCGACAGCCAGAGCGCCTGCGCGCCGAGCCTGCGCGCGGTCTCGGCCTCCCCGGCGCCGCTCGCCCTCGCGACCTGAGCCGTCGTCCCGTACTGGAGGAAGTTGAACAGGGCGAACGTGCCTCCGAGCAACACGGCCGCGATGCCGAGCGCGGCGAGCTGCGCGCGCCCGAGGTGGCCGACAATCGCCGTGTCGACGAGGATGTAGAGCGGCTCCGCCGCGAGCGCGCCGAGCGCCAGCGCGGCCAGCCGCACGATCTCGCGGTCGTACGGGCTCCGAAGTCTCACTGCCGACCGACCGCCGGCGACGGCATCGCGCGGGCTACTCCTCACGGCGGACGACGCGCGCGCCGCTCGACTGCTGCAGCGCCTTCACCACGATCTCGTCCACGTTCACGTGGAGCGGCCGGGTGAGCGCGAAGAGGACGCAGTCCGCGACCTCCTCGGGCGTGACCGCGTCTACCCCTTGGTAGACAGCCTTCGCCTTCTCGACGTCACCGCGGAAACGGACGAGCGAGAACTCGGTCTCGACGAGCCCCGGGTCCACGGTCGTGACGCGGATCGGCCGGCCGAGCAGATCCTCCCGCAGCGCGTAGACGAACCCGCGCACCGCGAACTTCGCGGCCACATAGGAGGCCGCATTCTGGTACGCCTGCCGGCCCGCGACCGAGCCGATGAAGAGGACGTGGCCGCCGTCGCTGAGGTGCGGAAGTGTGAGCCTCGTCATTCGCATGGCTCCCTCGACGTTCGTGCGCATCACGATCTCCTCGTCCTCCGACGTCGACTCCCAGAACGGGTAGCGGCCGAGCGCGAGCCCGGCGTTGTTGAAGAGGATGTCGATCCCTCCGAGATCGGCAACGGCACGGACGACGAACGCCGCGCAGCTCTCCTCGTCCGTCACATCGAGCGGGAGCGAGAGGTCGGCCTCGATCCGCGCGACGCGGCGCGCTCCGCCCGCGACCCGCACGCCCGCCTCGCGGAGCTTGCGCACCGTGGCCGCGCCGATGCCGCTCGAGGCGCCCGTGACGATCGCCGTCCTGCCAGCGAGGTCCACGGCTCCGAGCCTCCTGTTAGCCGAGCTCGACGGAGTCGATGACGACCTGCTCGAGCGGTCGATCGCGCCCGTCCCGCTCCACGTGCGAGATGCGGTCGACGACGTCCTGGCCCGTGGTGACCCGGCCGAACACGGTGTGCTTCCCGTCGAGCCACGGACAGGCGTCGGCGGTCACGATGAAGAACTGCGAGCCGTTCGTATCCGGACCGGAGTTCGCCATCGCGAGCGCGCCCCGCTCCACACGGCGGTCGTTGGGCTCGTCCTCGAAGGTGTACCCCGGCCCGCCCGTCCCGTCCCCGCGCGGGCAGCCGCCCTGGATCATGAAGTCCGGGATGACCCGGTGGAAGGTGATCCCGTCGTAGAAGCCGCCGGCGGCGAGCGTCGTGAAGCTCTCGACCGTCCGCGGAGCGTCGTCCGGGAAGAGCTCGAGCTCGATCGCCCCCTCGCTCGTGTGCAGCACCGCCCGCGACACGCGCGCGACGCTACCAGACGAGGTCAGTCGCCGACCGCGACGCGGACGAGCCGGTCGAGCTCGAGCTGGCCGTCTCGGTCGAGCAGGTTCAGGGCCTGCGATCCGGAGAGACGCTCGCAGAGGGCGACTCCGGCGACGGTGC
>Ga0233417_10000545_pt1 | contig 11343 bp, 11 predicted proteins | sample Sed_MG_FD_189023 | JGI IMG/M metagenome (GOLD analysis project Ga0233417, IMG submission 189023) | Sediment microbial communities from Lake Towuti, South Sulawesi, Indonesia - Sediment_Towuti_2014_0.5_MG | ecosystem: Environmental > Aquatic > Freshwater > Lake > Sediment | place: Indonesia... | reverse complement strand
GCCCGTTCTACCCGTCAAATCTAGAAAATAAACTCTGGCTACCATACTATTCTCAGGTATTCAACTATGTAGAAATTGATTCTACATTTTATAGAATTCCAAATCAATACATGGTAAAAAATTGGGATAGAAAAACGCCTCACGATTTTAGATTTACAGCTAAATTTCCTAAGGTAATAACACATGATAAAAAATTCAAAAATGTAGAAAAAGAGTTGACTTTATTTTATGACGCCATGAAACCTTTGAAGGATAAATTACTCGCTCTGCTAATACAATTCCCACCGTATGTAAAAATTACGGAAGGACTGGAAGCGCTAAAACAGTATGATTTCTTCTTTGATGATAGTTTTCGATACAGTGTCGAAGTAAGGCATTCATCATGGTTTTCAGATTTAGCTTACAATTTCTTTTCAAACAACAATATTTGCATGGTGTGGAATCAGCTGGACAAAATAAAATCTCCCGCAATAGTAACATCTGATTATGTATATCTTAGGTTGATTGGGGATAGAAGCATTAAGGAAGAAGAATTTGGAAAGATACAAAAGGATAGAGAACAAGAAATGCAATACTGGTCTGATAAATTTAAAACAGTTCAACAAGATGAGAGAGATGTCAAAGTAGGTATAGTAGCTGCCAACAATCATTATGCCGGATTTGGAGCTGCCACAGCTAACATGTTTAGGATGATGAGAGAACTACCTCCTGTAGAATGGGGAATTCAAAAGGAATTAGAGAATATTGCGGAATTAGAGGATTCAAATCACCAAAAAGACAGTTACATTAAGAGGACTAGACAGAAGACTTTACTTGATTATGCCAGTAAATAAATAATACCACCATATTACGGACTCGCAGATTAATTAGTATAGACAAAAAGCTAAATACCAAGTAGTAGAACCCTAATACATGCAAAGTTAACTTTATCTCTTGTTAATGCTTACTCTTCAGTATAAATGGCAAATTCGATATTTACTCAAAAAGAAATTGAATATCTCAAGTCTCAACGACTTGCAAGAATAGCCACATCTCCTGCACAACTAGAAGGATCGCCCCAACCTGATATTGCACCTGTGGGGTTTGATTTTGACGAAGAATATCTTTATGTAGGAGGAATGAATCTTGATAAATCCACAAAATTTAGAAATGTCTTGCAAAATGACAAGGTTGCGATTGTGATTGATGACTTGAAAAGTGTTGATCCATGGGATCCAAGAGGAATAAGGATCTATGGCATTGCAGATATAGTTACTCGTCAAGGAGGCTACATGGAAAGCACTGACCATCCCAATCCTCAGTATATTAGGATTAACCCTAAGAAGAAGTGGAGTTGGGGGGTTGAAGAACCTGTGTTCGTAAATGGAAAGTTCAATATTAAGAAAGCAAAGACAAAGTAGTAGTTCTTAAATATTAGTAAAGCCTGCATATTTCGCTGGATAGTAGATTGGTAAAGCAAATATGAATAACAAGTCCTGACAGAATATTCAGTCTTATCCCGACGTAATATCTTGACTGCTCAATCTAGCAAAATTTAATTAAAAAAGGGCTGCTCTAGGCTATTGATTTTCTTCATTACAGCAGCATAAGCTTCATCCACTTGAATCCTTGATAGATTACCGGAGTATGTTACTTTACCGTTAAGAGTTATATTATTTTGTTCAAACGTAGGATCGTCTAACGTTATATAAGGAGGAAGATTCGGAAAAATATACTCCCTCCCAGGAGAAACCAATAAGTTGGAGTAAGTCTTGGATCCATTTAGGAATTGAATATCAGATCTAATGGTAAAGATACCGGAAGCTTGTATAAAATTTGCGAATTTATTTTGTGATTGATTTTTGGTAACTATATTTGGATCGAAAGTTGGATGAAGAATATACGTAACGTTTTTTATTTGCGCCAACAGTGAAGGAGTTGTATTGACATAAACGGTAGTTGAATATAGTTTATTTGGCACGATGATCTGGGTATCTTCTTGTGCTATGGAAATAGCATCCATGTTTGAAATAGACTCTTTTTCTAAATTTTGTGCCCACTCTGGGATTATGAGTTTTGGTAACAGTATTGAGTAAGAACTAAAAGGATTATTCGGTATTTCAGCAAAAGAAAATAGAAAATAGTTTAAAGTAAGAAAGCTAAAAATTATCAAAATTAAAGCAAAAATAAAGGAGTTTTTTCTCAAGAATTAATCTAATATTTTGCAGAGTGAAACTAATAAGTATAGCTTCAAAGGTGATAATAATATCTATTACTCAGAAATTTATTCACATAAATATACTCTGAATGTGTGAAAACCCCTAATCCTGCTTGTGCGCTCTAATAAAAGCCTCTTTTCTTGCACTGATATATTTGCATTCCGTCCAATAAATCATAGATTCACATTGTAAACAAATTCAATCCCTTTCGGCACCTTGTATTGTCAACATGTCCCTCAGGGTAGGATTGTTCAGGACCCAGCTGCCTTCTTGTATTGGAGGATAATCTACCAAGAACATTCGTTTATTAGAAATAACAAGTCATGCTTATTCCTTCTTATATATTTCCAGGTAGTTATTTAGACTGAATGGCATTAGTTTCACCTTCTTTTCGATCCATCAGTAGAATATCAATTTGGTTAGTGAACTTGAGTATTATTGGAATATTTGCATCCATCGTCCTTTTGATATTACAATTCTATGAAAGTCTGCAATTTCTGATTACTAATGTAATGGATCCTATACTCCTTGATATTGAGGGAGATTCGGTCATAATTTTTTCAATACTAGGAATTATTACTACCATTGTAATGCTCATCTGGTTTTATAAAGCAAGTAAGAATATACACTCGTTTGGGGCAAAAGATGTAACATCTCCCATTATGGCTGTAGTATGGTGGTTTGTTCCTATACTAAATTTTTGGAGGCCCTATAATGTTGCAGTAGAGATCTACAAGGCAAGCAATCCAAGAATAGTTTTATCAAACGGTAACGAATGGAAGGATTCCCCTTCCCCAAAAGCAGTAAAGTTATGGTGGATTCTAGGAATATTTTTTCTCTTTGTTTATTATATTGCTTCCTTTTACTGGACATTCAGTGGTGGCTCAGATTACTATTTGTATCAGGAACAAATCGTTGATTTATTCTCAATTTATGAAATAGCTTTTTACTCAAATTTTGCCTACATTACTTCAAACATAATTGGCATAGCTTCTACTATCTTCTTTATACGCATGGTGAAGCAAATCTCTTCGTGGCAAGAAATTAGATCTGGGTTCTCAATATAGACTACAGAAATGAATAATTTATCCATAGATTAATCATGCATCAAAACAAAAAGCTAAATACAAAGTAATAGAACCCTAGTACATGCACGGTTCCAATCCCGACGGGCCCGTAATAAAATTAGTTCTTAAAAATGATTCTAGGATAGAAATATAAAAAAAATGAACTATCAATTAATCATCTTGCCGAAGTGTCGGTAGACTTCGTGGTTAAGTGAATATAACGTTGTAAAATAGAATTAACTAATACTTGTTACCTTGGGGGGGGTATGGTAGACTTCTACAATTAGTGGTAGACTTATACAATTAGTGGTAGACTTCTGGTCTGGATCCGAGCATATTTTTGTAAAATGTTAAACTCATTAGTGAAATTACTTATCTTTGAGTCAGAAAATGCGAAGTGTTCTTACGACCTTTTTGAAAACTGTTGTGTAAAAAGACCGCAATTTGAAAGTTAACTGGCGTAATAAGACCGTTATTTGAAAACTGTTGTGTAAAAAGACCGCAATTTGAAAGTTAACTGGCGTAATAAGACCGTTATTTGAAAACTGTTGTGTAAAAAGACCGCAATTTGAAAGTTAACTGGCGTAATAAGACCGTTATTTGAAAACTGTTGTGTAAAAAGACCGGTTTTTTGAAGGTATATTCAAGTAAAATAAGTTACTTTAACAAACAGACTAGATCTTAATGCCTTTATACAAACTAAGGAATTAAAATTTTTGCCATTGTTTATTGTGCTTTATCATATGGCATTGTTCAGAACAAAAATAATCGTCACACATATAACAATATGTAGGATAGTCCTGGAGCTTTTTGCCGCAGCTTGAACAAGTTACTGACATATCCACTGCTATTATCTAATATCAATATAATTTCGTTGAATAGAAAGTTTGCTGTTAATTGCATAATCTTTCTTTGAGGATATTTGCTTCTGTGTGAACAATAGTCCCCCGACTAATAGCATTTCTTGGAATTCATAAAATATTCTCATTCTACCATAAACTAAAAAATAGTAACTAGTAATTAGATAATTAAATTTAATAACTTGCTCAGTGGAGCTCATAGCTCTTAAAATATCCGTCGTATTATATTTGATCATGAAAGTTGGAATTATTGGCGCAGGGGATCTAGGCGGAACACTAGGGAAAAGTTGGAGACAGAGAAATCACGAAGTCATGTTTGGAGTCCGCAATCCTCAATCTCAGAATGTTCAAAGGCTTAGTCAGATGGATCAAAGCCTAAGGTTCGGAGATATCAGTGAAGCTGTCGCATTTGGAGATGTCATTCTTCTTGCTATACCCTGGACCTCTGTTGAAGAAACAGTACGCAGATCAGGGAACTTGTCCGGTAAGATAGTGATTGATCCTACTAACCCCCTAACCCCGGACCTGAAGGGACTAGCTCTGGAGAACACTTCTGCGGCTGAAAGGATCGCACAATTGGCAAAAGGTGCCAAGGTTGTGAAGGCCTTTAACGCAATAGGAGCCAAGACATTAAATAATTTGATATTCGGTTCTGATAGAGCAGACCTCTTCATGTGTGGTGATGATACTAGCTCCAAGCGAGTCGTAGGGGAGTTGGCAAGAGATATTGGATTTGATGTTGTTGACGTTGGATCTCTTGCAAACGCTCGAATGCTAGAAAATCTGGCTCTTCTCTGGATAGAGCTGGCATTCAGACAACAGTTGGGACCAAATATTGCTTTCAAACTATTAAAAAGGAAGGCAGAATTTTAGTCTGCCAGTTTGTTAATAAGGGAATAGTACAAAGCAGTCTGCTCATGTTGCATCAATTTAGACATAAATAGTTGGCAAGCCATACAATACTATGTCCAGATTCTCCATTTTAATCGTGATTTCAATTATGATTAGCTCGATGATTTTCATCCCAAACTACAACGGATTCGTCGAGGGACAAACAGCTAAATCCGCAACAAACGTTTCAGACCTCGCTTTATCCGAAGATAAGGTAAATGTCAGCTTTGAAAATAAGACCGTACAATATTTTGAGGATGTTCAGGGATATTTGGTATATCCTGTTTCATCAAGTGATAGTCATGGCAAGTTGCCCGCTGTAGTAATGATTCATGAATGGTGGGGTCTAAACCAAAATATCAAGGATATGGCAAATCTGCTGGCCAAGCAAGGATTTGTTGTATTGGCTGCTGACCTTTACCATGGGAAAGTTGCCGACAATCCACAACTTGCAATGGAGTTGGTCCAGATGGCAAGGAATAATCAAAACAGTTCCATGGCTAACCTTCAAGCTGCTGTAAAGTACTTGAGTTTAGCGTCGAATGTAGACAGCACAAAAATAGCATCCTTGGGTTGGTGTTTTGGAGGAGGGCAATCTTTACAATTGGCTCTGAGCAGCAGGGAGCATCCGCTAGCGGCAACCATTCTTTATTATGGAACTCCATTGGTGACTGATAAGGAATCCCTGGCAAAGATAAAATGGCCTGTATTGGGTATATTTGGTGACAATGATGAGGTCATCCCAATATCAAAGGTAGATCAATTTAGAACTTCATTGAATCAAAATGGAATTACAAATGAGATAGACATATACAAAGGGGTTGGGCATGCTTTTGCTAATCCCTCCGGAGATAACTATGCTCCGAAAGAGACTGCCGACGCTTGGCAAAAAACCTTATCTTTTCTAAAGAAATATGTTGAAACGTAAAAAATTCAGTGACCCTTTGAATTGAGATTTAAGATCCACCAATTTAGAATCACCATGAAGGCCTTGTTATTTGAATTAATAGGCTAACCATTGAATCAATAAGAACTTGTAGAACGAAGGAGTACTTGTACTTTTTCCAAATAACCTTAATACTGACAAACTACATAGTATAACTGATGGGAGCTGTATTTAGACCAAAGGATTTGGGCAAGGGTTACAGGAAGATAATAGAAAATGCGGTAAGGGATCTCAGTCCTGATACTAGAGATGATGTGATTGAGCTTTTCGATTCCTGGCAAGATTCAACTTCCGTTCAAAAATTGAAGGAAATCCTAGGTGCCACCAAAACCGAACAGGTATTAAAAAATATCCTCGCAGATAAAGAAGATGATTTAACGAACAAAGAACGCAAAGAATTGAAAGACATTTTAAAAGATTCTCTAACATTTGATTAAGAGACTAATAATTGCAGTTAGTAACTAACCTTGGTACGATAAAGAGTATGTTCCATTTTTCAAAATTTTGGTACTTAGTTGTTACCAATGAAATATTACATGTAAAAATGCGATAACACACATGGAGGACTTATTTCAAAAATGTAATAAGAACTAAAAAGAAGTAAATTAACTAGTTTTAGAAGTAAGTTATGATTGCTCGATAAACGAAACTAATCTGGTGTTTCATACTAAATATGTTACCTCATAAGAAAACATGCAATTTTTACAATATCCACATTGGAATGCACGAATTGGACAGGTGACTGAGTTATTGGTTGTGATGAATAAGAAATAACCAATTCCATCAATTCTCGAGCTACATTTGGACTGATAATTGTTTGTCTATTATACATAAAGCGATTTACCTTCCGAAAAATATAGATACATATTGACTATTTAGTAAATATCATAAATCCGGCCGACAACTGATCGGAATCAATGAATGGTAGTTTGATAGAACAAAAACTTAATCCGACCAGTTGTATTAATAATTAAAGCAAAGTATGATTTAAAATAGATGATTCAGGTAAAAAGAGTTCAAAGTTTTATGCACCTGAAATTGGACTCATTCAAGAAGAGACACTTAAGCTGGTAAAATACGGAAATTCCAGTTCAAATTAGAACGATGACTTTGTTCCTTTAATCCTAGAATCTAAAAATTGTGAATACTAACAATTAATTGCGGAATCGATTTGTTAAATGATAATGCAGACGTCCTAACGGATGTTTCTAATACCGGGAACCTTAAATATTATTTCTTCATATATTATATGTGATAGACCCTAACGAAAAGGGAGTCATCACGAGAACACAAGCCGTTTGTAGGGATTCACCTAAATCTTTCAACTTCTCTGAACAAATAATTTCTAACCTTCCTACCAAAACCATAGAGGCTCTCTACAAACTTGAAGGATATGAAATACCTTCCGGAGTAATTGAACGAATAAAGCCCAAAGAACCATTTAATAAAATGACAGATGCTCAGATCAGGGAGGTTGTCAATGAATTCAAAAAGTTCATGGCAATCTTGGTCATTAACCATAAGACTGGCAAGGGAGTCGAGATGGTAAGTGACCTGGTCGATGAAGTATGGCACACATTCATTTTATTCACCAATGAATACAAAAAATTCTGTGATACACTGGTGGGAGAGTATATTCATCATGAACCCAATATTGATTCACTCTACGGAATTGACCCCCTTTTCCCATACAAAAAAAAACAAAGCACTGAATTTTTTTATAAGGAATATGAAAGGTGCTTTGGGCCGTTACCAGAAATATGGAATCCAAAAAAAAGCACGACTATGAATACTACAGATGAAGGAGGTGGAGAAAAAAACGCGAAAACTATTTTGGTTATTATATACACATCCCTCTCCTATCTCATTCCAGCGTTTCTTATTTGGCAATTTCAGCAAAACATGTATCATGCACTAGTCGGCGCAATATTGGTTGGAATAGCCTTTGTTGTTATCAATGTCGTTGCAGCCATAAAAATTAATAAAAAGAAAGTTACTGATTGGATGACTCAAGGAAGCGTAATAGTAGGTACAATAATCCTACTCCACATTACCATATTTTGGTATATCTGCTGGGACAATTACACTCCTTTATTTTACAATATCTTTGCTATTATGGCACTCGTCGGTGTGTTTGGAGAAGACACGAAAAATAAAAAGGAAAGACGGATGGGAGGTATTGGAATTGCTGGATGCGGTTCAATAAGTGGCGATGGAGGCGGTGGAGGCGGTGGTTGTTGTGGCGGTGGAGGATGCGGAGGCGGTGGAGGATGCGGTGGTTAATTCCGGAGATGGGAGATAAGTTAGGAAAATGACATCTTATACTCCTGAAATAGTGTTCATAACCGAACACCATCATTATCTGAAGACTCTGCCGTTACTCCAAATCGAAAATAGGAAGTTTAGGAGAAAAAAACTTGAAAGGCAGGCCAGAAAAGCAATAATGAAATTTTCAAAACATGATGTGTATTCATTAACAAATTACTTGGCAGAAGAACAAAACGAAATGACCACTTGGATCCATCTAGCTATTTTAGAGTGCAGTAAGATAAAGAAACAGGAGAGTCCATCAATAAAACCATAAAGCTAAATACTAAGCAGTAGAACCATAGTATATGCAGGGTTCAAATTCTGATGTCCGAAGACTTGAACCCGTTACTGACATTTAGATTCCGTTTATTTGAATTAAGATTATTTTTTAATTATGGTAGAAACCAGGGCATCTGATTGGATTACTGGTCCGACACTATCCTTAACGCATACTCGCCCAATATTGGTTTTTCCAGTGGTTTATTATCTACTGATGATAATTGTATTTTTAATACATAATCTCCACCTAGTGTTAGAAAACGTCCCTCTATATGATAAGCACCTGTTGTTGGCTTTATGAAATCTGGTCCCACCACCCTTGTTGGAATATCGGACGGAACTAAATCCAATTGTAGTTCATTGCCTGTTACCTGGAATACATTAGAAAATACCTTGTTGACTTTATCCCTCAATATTGTTATCTCGTATGACATTGATTTTGTTGGGTCATGAATGAATGAAACAGGTTTGATTTTTACTAGTGTTCTGTTCTGGTCTGTATAATTTAGAATGTTACCGGTACCCGACGAAATTTCAAAATCGCCGTTTCTTACAACAGTATCGTTCACATTTATATAACCAATTTTCCATGGATGAATTTCACAGTGATATGCATATTTTCCGGGCTTAGTGAAAGTATACTTGAAGTAGGAATTGTCGGGTATCAGATCAGAAGCAAAAATCTCCCCAGAATTTTGATCTGCTGGAAATCCACTCACTACCGTATGTACTTGATTTGTGTCATTGTTGTACCATAAAACAGTGGTGTTAGATGGAATCGCAGAATATTCAGGATAATAATGAAATGTTTGACTTTGTGTGGATGCTCCAGGTGTCATTATTATTGCATAAGTTGCTATGGTTTGATCTATCTTCTCTAGCTGAGATGAATTAACACGAGTTAATGGTATCTCAACCTGCCCATATGAATTCGTGAGGACAAGACAATATGAATAACCTACTACCATGAACAGGAGTATCATTATAAGCATATTCGGAATCATTACTCTATTCATTTATCCGCGTTTCACTAACGCCATTATTAGTGACCTACTTTAAGTAGTTTTAAGTAGTTAGTACATAGTGCAATGCAGTGCGTACGAATTATCATAAACATGAGAATTCCAGATATCATCTAAAGTCTATCAGATTCCTATTTTCTTCTGTTATAATATGAATGACATCTAATTAACAATAGTTAAGCCTTTCCTGAATTAACTGTTGTTTTTTGGGCGATTTCCTCACAAAATAAATTAATGTGTATTAAAAAAAGCCAAATACCATGTAATGGAACCCTAGTATATGCAGGGTTCCAATCCCGACGTCTGAAGACTGGACAATTAATCGTATTTGTCTGTTGAAACAAAAAATTATTAAGATTATTGTTTCTGCTAAATATTACTTCTTTGAATCAACAAACTCTCTTGCAACTTCAACTATTGTATGTTTACAATTTTTTTCGTTCAAATGTTTGTTAACGAGCTCTAGAAATCTGGTTGCCCTATCAATCGTATCATTTACTCTATTATTCATCGAGATAAAATAGAGTAAGTCGACTACAAAGGCAAATGAAAAGGGATAGCACTAATCAACCATTAAGACCCCCTATGGATAGCCCAGATAGTGAAAAAGGTCAGCGAGACAGAAATGACAATTGAAAATGGCCAAGGTATGAACAAATTCGTTACAATGTTGAATCCTATAGACAACAAAATTATTGTGACAGCTTCTTTTCCTGAAAGAGCTTTTTTACGTATTCTCGATATTATTACTGCTATGTATAAAATCAGAATAAACAACCAACTATATGGAATTGGTATAAACAGGGAAATAGCGATACTGACTAAGGGAAGAATAACCCCTATGATAAATACTTCTATATACCATGTTCTGCTTTCAAACACGTTACTTAGTTTAGAACGTGATTATATTAATTTGGTGGTCTAAACGTTTCTAAATCTACCTTTTGTAACTTTACGTCTTTTAATTTTTTTGATTATTTCATCAATGGATACAACCAATATCAGTAAACCAAAAAATATGCAGTCTGCCGCGACAAATGATCTTACCATTAGCGAACCTGGCTCCGGTAAACTGCTTCCTCGCATTCGTATCTCGTCAAAGTTAGCAGGAACTTCTATCCTGAATACACTATATTGGTCGTCGCTATTTATTCGCTGAAACGGTAATTGGGTTGGAAAGAAAAAGTAAGATGTAAAAACTTCTTTTATGGGATCGATTTCTTGCATTAGACTATCAGGTATTTTTAGATCTATTATTCCAATTTTCCCGCCATATTCCAAATCTAACACGCAATAATACATTAAAGATCCTTTTCCGTCGTCACAGTCCTTTTCAAACAAAAGGATTGAGGGATCTGTGGCGGTGTATAAAATTGTATGTGGTCCCTCTGACTGACCAGCTTCTTTGGCTGCGGTTGGCTGTGTCAGCTCAATAATTGTCTCTATCGGTTGAAATTGTAAGGCAATAAGAATTCCAAGTATAGACGAACTTATGAGCATGGATAAGAATTCTAGAGCGATCTTATGATTTTTGATTCCTTTCGTTAAGGAAGTCAATTACAATTATTCATAATGTATATTCATAAAGATCTAGTAACAATTCGTTATGATTATTAACATTTCACTATGGTAGGAATCCCTTATTAGAACCGATAGCGTCATGGGTACCGACGACTTAATCTGACAAATCAATCCTTTTCAGCCGGCATTTTTTGCCTCGTCTATAATACTTGAACTTAGTGTATAATCTGGGTATATGGCTGACGCACT
>Ga0233417_10000544_pt1 | contig 11349 bp, 8 predicted proteins | sample Sed_MG_FD_189023 | JGI IMG/M metagenome (GOLD analysis project Ga0233417, IMG submission 189023) | Sediment microbial communities from Lake Towuti, South Sulawesi, Indonesia - Sediment_Towuti_2014_0.5_MG | ecosystem: Environmental > Aquatic > Freshwater > Lake > Sediment | place: Indonesia... | reverse complement strand
GGAAAATGAGGGACAATACCCGAATCTGCACCCTGGGGCTTTCCTAAAGTAGAAAAAAGGGGAGATAATCTCACCTCAAGCCTAAAAGAGAAGAAGAGAGGTGAGACAATGAATACGAAGATTCGCCCCTTGCGCGAGATATATCTGGTGTTGAGCCTGATCGGCGTGGAGCAATTTGAAGCCAAGGTTAGCCAGTAGATAGAGGAGAACTGGGGGCATCTGCTCCCGCCAAGAGAACCAGCCCCAGCTCTATGCTGACATCCAGGAACTGTTTGCCGGTCGCTGTTGCCACCCCACCAGCCCCCTTTTTGCCTCCTATGGCTGCCTCTGCCATGCCTGACCCCCTCCCTTAACCCCCGCCAAGCACCTCATACGCCCCGCTGAGCCAGTATTAGCCCATCTGCTGCCCGCTTTCCCACCATCCGCTGCACGAATGACGAAGGCGAGCACCAAGCACCAAATCGGGGCAAAGGCCACCCAGACCCAGGCATCGCCGTAGGTCTCATCATAGAGTTTGGCGAATGGCAAGTTGCCCTCCTTGGTGTGCACGAAGCTCCAGAGTTCGTCCAAGGTGTACCTGGCCTCTGTCCATTGGCACTCGATGACATGCAGATTGCGCCATAGGGAGAGCATCACCAAGCGGCAGTGCTGAGCAGCGCGATCCAACCATTCACACACGGCATCCTTGTCAACCTGCACGATGCGCGCCGCGGCGCGGATCGAATTTCCTTCAGCTAAGGAGCGCCTATTCGGACAATAGAGCGACCCCAACCCATCTTGCACTCCTCAATGAAGCAGAACTTGAACGAATAGTATAAAAGTCCTATTTAGATCAGGCCGGTGGCGCAAGCACCAAAACCGATGGTACCAGGTCAGGCGCTGCCAGCCGCAGCATCTGGTAGCCGATGCCGGCCAGACCAAGCATGAGACCGGGCAGTTCGACGGCCTGGGGCCCACCGCACTGCCAGCCGTCGCGATCCATGCTGTCCAGGACCATAGCGGCCAGGCGGTCGATCTGGAGGCGCCAACGGCTGTCGTTTAACGTCTGGCTGGCCTCGATTAACAGGTCGAGGTTGCCCATGTCACCATGGCACAGCGAGTGGGTCTGCCCAAAGCCGCGGGTCAGCGTGGTGTGCAGGGCGGCCGCAATCTCATCGCTCAGGACCGGGTCCTCCAGGTGCTGCAGGGCACGCAAGCGTGCCAGCCCAATTCCTGCCGCGCCGTGACACCAGGCCGCCATGAACCGGGGCGAACCGGGCTCTGCCTCTGCGCCGGAGAGCTCGGTCTGGCGGAGGTCGGGCCAGTTCGCAGCTTCGGGGGAATAGAGGCTGCGTTCATAGTCCATGGCCTGGCGGGCAGCCACTTTGAAGCGCTCGCATCCGGTCGCCCCCGCCAGTTCCAGCAACGCCCAGGCGATACCAGCCGCGCCGTGGCCAAAGCCGGTCAACGGCCGCGGCCCAAAGCGGGGCATGGTCCAGCCAAGGCCGTGCTCCATGGGCTGTGCAGAGGCAGTAAGATGATCGCCACAGGCGATGGCTGCCTTGAGTGCCTGGTGGGATGGCACGCAGCGGTAATATGCGAGCAGGCTGCCAATGGCGCCCGCGGCGCCACGCACTACATCAAAGGCGTCATCCTGAGCGATAGACTTGTCGATCACCTCCACGATGTCCTCAGCCCGGGACAGCACCTCCTGGTCATCCCAAAGAGCCCCCAAGTGTGTCAAGGTGTAGAGTACACCGCCCCAGCCCTCAAACCCGCCGATTGCCGGCAGCTCTGCTTTGAGCATGTTCACGTATCGCCAAACTGCTTTCAAGGCGCGACGAGCCAGGATGGTGTAGCGCTCTTCTGAGGTGATGGCGCCCGCATAGGCCAGGAAGAAAGCGATACCGGGAATGCCGCCGTAGAAATCGAGCCCCGACGGCATGATGGCCCAGTTCTGCTCACCAAATGGCTCCAACCCAATCCAGGAAGCATCCTCGTCGCCGTAGATGGCTGTTTCCGCCAATCGGCTGGCCACGGCCTGGGCGCCGGCCAGGAGCCGTGAGCGGCTTGCACGCCCATCGGCTGCCACCATATAGTAGGTCGGCACTGCCGGGCGATCGCTGCCCGAATCAAGCGTGGCAAGGGAAGCACGCATGAACCATATCTGGCGGCGCAAGTCCTGTTCATCCAGGCCGCGCAGCCGGCGGTGGACCAACTCCATCCCAGTTTCGGGCAAAACGCCCCGGATAATTTCACCGTCTGAGCCTGTCAGGTCAAGCGACGTCGGGTGTGTGGTGAACATGGGAATGTCCCCCTGCCGCAGATCTGCCAGTTCGGCGGCGATCACCCTGGCCAGGTAAGCACGCTGTGGCACGGCGATCCACAGGCGATCCAGGAACAAGTCGCGCTCCAGGCCGTCGCGCAGGAGGTCAGGATGGAAGCTCTCAAAGAGGAGCTGGCCGTAGGTTCGCGTTGGCCGCAGGAGAACGCGTATCTCATCCCGGGCGAAACGATCAAGTGGCGAGTCACTTGCCAGCAGTTCCGGCCTGTATTTGACCAGCAACCGGTACATAGCGACAAAACCCGCGACGATGTCGTCCACATAGTCGTGAGGGCTGACCTCGACCCCATTAAGGTTGGGGCGATTGGCGTCGCCGGGCAGCTCTATACGCTGGCGGACATAGCGCATGGCGTCGGTTCCGGCGTCGATCAACTGCGGCACGCGGTCTGGCGAAAGCTGGCCTGCCGCACCCCCCAGCCCACTGATATCGATTCCGGCATAATCGTCGCTCGACCACAAACGAAATGGCAGCAAGCCGACCTGGAGGACGGATTCTGCCATGGCCTGCTCGGCTACCATGTCGGCCTGATCGCCGCCATAGGTATCCAGTTGGGGATGGAGGAGGGTCTCCAGATCGATTAGCATGGGGTGTTCGCCAGCCGCGATCAGGTTCTCAAAGTGGAAATCGGTGGCATGGAGGGCATAGAGGAGGGCCAGATAGGCGCCGTGACGCTGATAGAAACGTTCGAGTTCGTTAACAGAGCTGCAGCCCTGGTGCTTGACGTACTCGACCCAGCCGTAGGTGCCGCGATCGAGGATCCTGAGCGTGCGCAACGGCGGCTCACAGCCGCAATCGTTGAGCCAGGCCAGCAAATCCTGAAAATGCACATCCACGGCCAGCGATTTGGGCTTATAGACAATCCGCAAGTCCGAGGCGTTGAATCGGGCCACCATCACGGAGCGGCCGCCGCGATGGGTATCGCCCGCCCCGCCGACCACCTCCACCAATACCCCCGGGTCACCGATAGGGCTAAAGCAGTCCCGGATTTCCTCCCAGTCGGCGCAAAGGCGGTTGAGAAACTCGAGGCAGACTTCAACCCACTGGGATACACAGATGGTGAGCTGGCGGGCCAACACAGGGTACTCCGCCAGGATGGCGATTGCCTCTTCGGGTATGCGCAGGCGGCGGATGAAGCTCTGGAAACGCTCTGCGGGTGTTTCGCCATCCAGATACCCCTGCAAACGGGCCACGTTGAGCTCCAGGACCAGGGTGCGGCCCAGCCGCATGAGCAAGGGATCCGGCAGATTCATCAGCAGCACATCTTCGACGGTGCGCGGGTCGAAGGGCAGCCTGGGCCAACTGTCTACCAGGGTAGCCACACCCGCGCGCAGACGACCGCACGCCTGGTCGATGAGCGGCGAGATGAGATCGAGAAAGCCGAGCATCTCCTCACCGGGTGGTGGTTGGACGAATACGGATGAGGGATGGGCAAATGCCTCGGCGAGCTCCACCAGCCAGGGCGGCCACTGGGGCAGTCGCCCGTGGAGTTCCTCGGCCGGCTCACCCAGGAGTTGCTGTAGACGCTCCTGGTCGATGCTATCCGCTGCCAGGCGTTGTGCGAAGAGAGAATCGGCGCCAAACGGCGGTTGCGACCGCCAGCGCTGAAGGCGTCGCCGTCCAAGCTCGGCGCTGTCATCTCCCCATGACCAGGGGCCACTGTCGCCGGACAGTGTTGCACTGCGCTCGGCCAAGGTCAGCGCACGGCACCACACGACGGAGGTGAACCGCGATGAATCCACAGGTTGTGCTTGGCTAATTGGTGGTAAAAGCGTCGGCCGGTCCACTTGGGTTGTCCGATGAAATTGGCAAGCTGACACCTGCGCGAAGTGCTTTGCTGCGCGGGGGATGCACTACGGCTCTGCCACAAATCTAATTCAAGAACTGGTGCCCGGTTGGGTTACGGGGCAGGTCATCCTTGGCGGATGAGCCCTCGTTCGGCCAGTAACCCGGCCTCATGCCTGCCCCGCACCCCGTGGAACGGATTCTTTAGCCTGGACCCTGATCGGCCCTTACGCTAGCGGCGGTAGGAGTAGGACTGGCTGCAGCGCCACGAGCAGCTCGGGCGATGGCTCCATGACTGCATACTCGGACTCTGCGACGGGCGCATGGAGGGGCGCATAGACGGGCGCATCGACGGCCCATACGAGGGTCCGTATGAAGGCCCGTATGAGGGCCCACGCGGTGGGCCGTACGGCGGGCCATGGCCACCGGAGGCCAGGTCCAGCTCCTCGTCGGTCAACTCGATTGCGCCCGCCGGGTTCTCCGGCAGGAGCGCCTGCTCCTCCTCGCTCAGCTTGAGCCGGTACTCAGGATCCTTCCACGCTCGGATAATCCTGTCACGCAACATAAGGTACCCTCCTCGCGTGAACGACTAACCGGTTTCGGTTTGATGTTGCGCGATTGCAACATCCCATCCTAGCGTCGCTTTCTGATCGTGTACGAGCGTTGCATAGGCGCCGCCGAGGGCCAACAGATCCTTATGCACGCCGCGTTCCACGATGACGCCCTCATCTAGCACCAAGATCAGATCGGCATTTCGAAAGGTGCTCGGCCGGTGAGCGATCACAATGCGCGTGCATTGGAGATCGCTCAGGTTCTGATCAACGATGCTCTCGGTCACGGCGTCCAGATGACTGGTCGCCTCGTCCAGCAGAAGGATAGGCGGGCGATGGGCCAGCGCGCGGGCAATCGCCAATCGCTGGCGCTGTCCACCTGCCAGGTCAGCGCCTCCTTCTGCAATCGCAGTGTCATAACCCATGGGCATGCTGAGGATCTCGTCATGGATCGCTGCCAACCGGGCCGCCTCGGCGATCTGCTCCAGCGAAAGCCCCGGATCATGCGAGGCGATGTTGTTGCGAATAGAGCCGCTAAAGAGCGATGGCTCCTGCAGGACTACGCCGATTTGGCTGCGCAGCGTGCGAAAATTCAGATTCCGCAGCGGAAGGCCGTCGTAGAGAATCTCGCCTTCGCCCAGCGGGTATAGGCCGAGCAACAGCATGGCAAGAGTGCTTTTGCCGGACCCCGTGCGGCCAACGATCGCAATCTTCTGCCCTGCCTCAATGGTCACCGATACGTTGCGGATTGCCCATGGTGCGTTCGCGTGATAACGGAAGCTGGCGTTGCGCACCTGAATGCGACCGGACAGCCTGGGCGCACTTTGCACGGCCTGTACGTCCTGTTCCGGCGGTGTCACAAGTACGTCGGCAATCCGATCCAGGTGGGCCCCGACAAGCTGAACCTGTTGCGCAGTTGTCACCAGCGAGGCCAACGGTCCCAGGAAAGAGATCGCCAGGGTGTTTACCGCCAGCATGGTGCCCAGGCTTATGTGCCCTTGCAGCACCCACAGGGCGCCCACCCAGAGCAGGACAACAGGCGCCAGGTCTCCGATCGCGTCCCGCCCCGTCTCGACCAACGTCGTCAGATGGCTTCGTCGCAGCGAGATGTTCAACTGCTTGAAGAAGAGATTCGACCAGTGGTCCATGGCGCGAGCTTCGGATGCGGACGCCTTCAAGGTGGCAATGCCCTTGAGGGCTTCCACCAGATAACTCTGCGATTCGGCCTGGGTGGCCAGGTCGCGTTCGGTCAGGGCATATAGGCGACGTGTCGAGCCAAGCAGCAGCCCAACCTGAACACACCCGAAAATGAGAGCCAGGAGACCAAACAGGGGCTGCCAAAACAGCAATATGGCGAACGTGAAGATCACCATGGCGCCATCCAGAATCGCAGAAACCGTCTGTCCCGTCAGCGCCTCGCGGATCACCGCCGTGCTGCCTAATCGCATCAACAGGTCACCACTGGTCCGCTCGTGAAAGAAGCGAAATGGCAGCGTCAATACTTGCTCGAAGAATCCCAGCATCACCTCAATGTCCAGGCGCACCTCCAGGTAGAGCGCCACCGCACTGCGTAAATAGGTCAGAATGGCCTGAGACACGACCAGGGTAACCATGCCAATCCCCATGATGGCGAGCATGGAGACATCTTGCTCGGGCAAGATGGTATCCACCAGCACCATGGTGAAGAGGGGGAAGGCCAGGCCCAGAACCTGGAGCAGCGCCGTCGCGCCCAGAATCTGTGCCAGCAGACCTGAAGCTCCCGGTGTCTGCAGCAGCCGCCTGAGGTAGCTACGCCAGGAGAGTCTGTCTTGCGCCCGCTTTCGCTGGAAGTTCGCACCGGGCTCCAGGGTCAGCACGACCCCGGTAAAACCCGCATTGAACTCCGCCGCGGAAATCCGGCGGCGTCCAATCGCCGGATCCACGACCTGGACGGCCTGGGGTGACCAGTGTTCCAGCACCAGGAAGTGATCAAAGTTCCAGTGTACGATGGCTGGCGCGCGTACTTGGGCCAGGCTGGAAGGCTCCAGAGAGAAAGCCCGCACGCGCAGCCCCAAGTCACGGGCAGCCTGCGCGATTGCCCGCGCGGTGAGTCCATCGCGACCAGCGACCAGCACCGTACGGCACTCATTGAGAGACGTTTCGCGGCCATAGTAGCTGAGAACCATAGCCAGGCAGGCAGCCCCGCACTCGTGTGGGGTCATCTGGAGAATGACAGGCACACGCTTCATGGCGATCTCGTCACCAACTGCCCGATCAAGGGCCAGGATGTGATTATGATTCCTGCTGCGGTGAGCAGGCCGGCGAGAACCCAAAGGACTATGAAATATCGCGGTGAGACCAGGCGCGGTAGAACTACCTTCTCCTGAGTACTCTTGTAGCGCTGGAGAGCTTCAGAACGAAAGATGGAACGTTCAGAAGGCGGCAGTACCTGGACCGGTCCGCCGCTTTGGGCACTTTCGGTGGTTGGCTTTTGCAACACAAAGGCCTCCGTATTCTCATGTGTGCTTGCTGGGCTGGGGCAGGTTGCCTCACGCCCAGGATATTGGCCTGTGGCTGGGAAGATGCGTGATCTGCGTCGCCAACTCAACTGGCTGTTGATCACACGTTAACCGGTGTAATTGTCTGGGAAGACTTGGCTGTCAGGAAACAGGGGGAGTTGCCACCCCTTGTTCCGCGCGGGTGGTCCGAGGTTCAGGAGGCTGTTGTTAAAGTACACCGGCTGTCTTTGTAGGCAAGGTAGTCAAATGTTCTGCTGCCGATCCATCGTCTGCAAGCCAGGCCTTATCAGAATATGACGTTACAGGCCGAAGGCATAGGGCAGCGCCCTGGATTACTTATGTCATGATTATAATGGAATTGTTGAATGGCGCAAAAGGCAATGGACATAACTCACGGAAGTAGGGGGCAATAATGAGGGCAAGTCAAGTGAATAGTACCAAAGTACTATTCACTTCAGCCATGCCATAACACAAAAGCCGAGATCACCCGATCTCGGCTTCTGGGCTGTTTGGGACGGCCGCGTGTGAAGGTTGACACCCCGACAACTTCGGCTGGAAAGTTATTCTCCGTTCTACTCGGAGTTCAGCCAGCGGTGGTGGTGGCGCGTAGAACCAGCCCCACGGTCACCAGGGCCGCCACAGCAAAGAGTAGCATCTCGGCGCGCTGCTCACGACCCCGCGTGTAGGCGTACACAGCGGGCAAGGCCAGGGCGCTGACCGCGCCATACAGGATATGGATGTCGCGCGCCGGCCTCAGGCCGCTATACCACAGATATGCTCCCAGGCTACCCTGGGCCAGAACCAGCAACTCGGCGATGACCAGGGCTCCCCAATAGCCGGAGCTGATCCCCTGGCGCCGGAAAAAGCGGAACAGCCCCCAGACGGCCAGGGCGACAAAGTAGAAAAGGGCAGTGTTGGCCAGTTGACCGTGAATTTGACTGAGCGACATAGCGACAGGCCTTTCTCCCATAAAGGATTGGGTGCGCGAGCAACTCCGCAGGGCGGCTTATGCCTAATCTTATGCTGATGAGAAACACTGTCAAGATTCCTGTTCACCGGCGGCCCGCCACAAGGCCGACGATTGATTTGCCAACCGGCATACTTGGAGAGTATAGTCTGTGCAATCGATGATCCTGTGTGGCGGAGCGCGAGCGATGGAACGAGTATACCTCTCCTGGAACGATGTATCACGCCTGATTGATCGAATCGTGCCGCAGGTGACGGGCCCTTTCGACGCACTCGTGGCAATCACACGGGGTGGGATTGTTCCCGGTGGCCTGCTCAGCGAGCGGCTGCGTATCCAGCAAGTTTTTATCGCCTCGGTGTATTTCTTCAAGGCAGAAGATGAGGCCCTGGACTGGCCCATTTTCCTGCAGTTCCCAGACGACAACCTGTTGCAGGGCAAACGCATCCTGGTGGTGGACGACATCTGGGACACGGGGGTCACCATCACCAATGTGCGCGAGCGCATCGCACAGGCGGGGGGAGAGTGCGTCACCCTGGTTCTCCACTATCGTCCCGCTACGTCTGTCACTCCGCCTGAGGTTCGCCCCGACATTTTTGGCGAGGAGACCGACCACTACATTGTCTATCCCTGGGAGCCTGAGCGTGGCAAGCTTGGCTCGTGAAGGGCTGCCGACCACAGTGTTCAGCCGCGAGCCCTCGAAGGGTAAGGAAGTGGAGCGCGGCAGTCGCGCCTGAGGACGAGGAAGTACGCCGGGCGGCCTGCCTGGTCTTGGAGTCACCCGACCTGACGCCGCTGGCCGATCTGTTGGCGCGTGGCTACCCCCCCGGGCTGAGTGGGCCTGGCAGGCCACTTGCAGGCGTGCGCATAGGTGAGCCAGCGAAAGCCGTATTTTTCGAGAATGGGCCGGCTCATGGGGCTGGCATCCACGGCCAGGAAACGCACCCCGCGACGACGCGCCTCCTGGGCGCGGATCGCCACCAGCGCCGTGTACAGGCCCCGCTGGCGATAATCAGGCCGGGTCGAGCCTCCCCATAGACTGGCGAACTGACCTTGCTCATGGAAGACAATCCAAGCCGCACTGACCGGCAGCTCACCCACGTAGGCCACATACACGCTCAGATGGCCTGGATCCTGGAGCAGATGTTGTGCCAGCCGCTGCGCCAACTGGCCAAAGTCCTCATGCCAAACCGCCTCTTCCACCTCCTTCACATGCTGGACCTCATCCGGGCCGCTGATGCGCCGCACATCGGGAGTAACCGGGCGCCATAGAATCGCGGGTGCTTCGTTCAAGTCGAGGGCCAGTACCGCTTCGGGCTCCTCCGCCTGGAAGCCATGCGCCACCAGGCGCGCCCTCAGATCCGGCGGGCGGTCATAGTCATAGACCTTCCATTCCAGATCAATGCCCAGCTCCTCAAAATAGGCGACCTCTGCCTGAATCACCTGGTCGACATTGGCCTCGTCGAGGCGTGAATGGATGATGGCACCTTCCGGTTCAAGGTCCGACAGCGGCAGGAGCCGGGTCACATAGGGTGTGACCTCACGCCGCACGTCGAAGTAGTCCACCTCCTGGCGCTGATCTCTATCATACAGAGCCAGGACCTGGTCAATACTCATAGATTGCTTCGACATGGTTATTACTCTCCTGCGGAGACGTAATGGACCCCAGGCTGATTGGCGTAACTCAGCCAATAGTCCAGTTCGCTGGGAATGGCCTGCACGCGGGGGATGCGATACGGTTCAAAGCCTGCTGTGTGGGGTGAGGGTGCCAGTCCGCCTGCCTCCCTGACCACGGCACGGTAGGTATAGGACTGGCCCTGGTATTCCCCGCTCACCAACAGGGTTTCGTCCAGGGGGTACTGCCCAAATGGGACCGACAACGAGGTAACCTCATAGCCTGGCAACAGTGTCTCCAGGCGCGCCTGGCTCAGCGCCAACTGGCGCTGGGCTTCCTCCGGTGCACTTTCGGCCAGGTTGGCATGGCTGATGGTGTGGCTGCCTATCTCCATGCCCCAGGCGACCAGCATTTGCAGCTTCTGCTGAGCCCATTCTGGCTGGCCAAACAGGATCCGCTCCGGGACATCTACATCCTGCAGGACGAAGAAGCTGGCCCGCAAAGGCCAATCGGCCGGGTGGGCCTGGTGGAAAGCCAGCAGGATGCCCACGGCTGAGTCCGGATCAACCTGGCCATCGGGCAGCATGCGGAACTGACCCATGGACGAATCGTCAAAGGTGAGCACCATCGGTCGCTTGCCTACCGGCACCATACCCAGGTCACGCGCAGCCAGGTCGCGCAGGTTGACCGGGTAATAGCCCTCAGCCAGCAGGCGTTCCAGGTCGGCCCGGAAGTTGGCGGGGGTACGCTGCCAGCGATCTTCGGGCTCCCCGATGAGGTGATATTCCAGGACCAGCACCTGCCCCAGCAGATTGGGATCGTAGGCCGGCTGGGCCGATGTCAAGGCCTGAGGGGTGTACTTGACCCGGGGGTCCCATAACATCCAGCCGCGCGCACCAGCCTGGCGGGCTCCCTCCATTTGAAGCCGGATCTCGTCGGGCGTGTAGGTGCGCCGGTCGAAGAAGTAGTCGGGGAAATCCTGGATCCAGGGCCGTATTTCCAGGGCAGGGTTAACCGCCCTGGCGCGGTTGACCGCCTTAAGCGTGCTCTTGTTGACGATCTCGAAGGGAAAAGCAATCGCCTGAGCGTATTCTGGCATGCGTGGCAGGCCATCTTCGAACGTCGAAGGGTAGAGCATGGGGGAGAGCACGTCCAGGTAGGGGGCCATGGCCTCGATTTGCTGCCCGATGCCCATGTCATCCTGGCGCCAGGTGGTGTAACCAAACACGTCCACCGCCAGTTTGACCGGATAAGGAGCCAGGGCCTGGTCGGCGCGGGCCAGGAATGCGGTGATGGCGGCCTGGCGCTTATCGGAGGTGTTCTCGTCCGCGAAGGTGGCGCGCTTGATCGAGCCGTCGGTGGGAAAACGGACATAGTCAAACTGGATCTCGTCAAAGCCCTGTTGGGCAGCTTCGACAGCCAGGGCAATGTTATAGTCCCATACCTCTTCTCGAAAGGGGTCAGCCCAGCCCAGTCCTTCCCGGTCACGCCAGACTTCTCCGCTCTCGGAGTCAATGACGGCCCACTCGGGATGGGCCGCCGCCAGCGGGTCATCCTTGAAGACCACAATGCGGGCAATGGTGTAGATGTTGCGCGCATTGTGGTCTTCAAGGAT
>Ga0233417_10000543_pt1 | contig 11358 bp, 12 predicted proteins | sample Sed_MG_FD_189023 | JGI IMG/M metagenome (GOLD analysis project Ga0233417, IMG submission 189023) | Sediment microbial communities from Lake Towuti, South Sulawesi, Indonesia - Sediment_Towuti_2014_0.5_MG | ecosystem: Environmental > Aquatic > Freshwater > Lake > Sediment | place: Indonesia... | reverse complement strand
GGCGTTGCCTATCTGGCAGCGCTGCTGGACGGCGTGCCGCGCGTGACCAACGTCGAGCACTACGCGCGCATCGTGAAGGAAAAGTCGCTCCTGCGGAACCTGGCCCACGCGGCGAACAACATCCAGCAATCGGCGCTCGCCGGCGACGACGATGCGGACGCCATCCTCGACCGCGCCGAATCTTCCATCCTGCAGCTTGCCGAAGAGCGCATCCGCCCGGGCTTCATCGGCGTCAAGCAGTTGGTCCGCGACAGCTTCCAGCGGCTGGAAAAAATCTTCACCGAAGGCCGGCGCATCACCGGCCTGCCGACGGGCTACCAGCAGCTGGACAACCTGACCTCGGGGCTGCAGCCATCGGAGCTGATCATCCTGGCGGCGCGGCCCTCCATGGGCAAAACGGCGCTGGCGTTGAACTTTGCCGAGAACGTGGCGCTGCGCACGGGCGAGCCGGTGGCCGTATTTTCTCTGGAAATGTCGAAGGAATCGCTGTTGCTGCGCCTGCTCGCCTCGCACGCGCGCATCGACGCGCACAAATTCCGCACCGGTCACCTAGGACGTGACGACTGGCAGCGCATCACCGAGGCGCTCGGGGAATTGGGTGAAGCGCCGCTGTGGATCGACGACACCGGCTCGGCCACGGTGCTCGAAATGGGCGCCAAGGCGCGCCGGCTGAAAAAGGACAAAGGCCTCTCCATGATGATCGTCGATTACCTCCAGTTGATTACCGCGCGCGGGCGGTTCGCCAACCGCAACGAAGAAGTGTCGAGCATTTCGCGGGCGCTGAAGGCACTGGCCAAGGAGTTGCAGGTGCCGGTCGTGGTGCTCTCGCAGTTGACGCGCGCACCCGAGCGCGAGGACCGCCGCCCGCAGCTTGCCGACCTGCGCGAATCGGGCGCCATCGAGCAGGATGCCGACGTCGTGATGTTCATCCACCGCCCCAACTTCTTCAAAGTGGGCGCCACGCCGGAAGAACGCAATGAGGCCGAGTTGCTGATTGCCAAGCAACGCAACGGCCCCACCGACAAAATCGACTTCGTCTTCCTGAACACCTTCACCCGCTTCGAGGAAAAGGCTCGCGAAGAGTGGGAGCCGGGCGAATAAGGCAGGGGTCAGGGGCCACGGGCCAGGAGTGAGGATTTAGGATTTAGGGCCCAATGGAATAGACACCCTGTCGGTGTACTTCTTACCAGGCGCCTGCCGCTTTTCTCAGCTAAGTTCAATCCCTCCACCGTGCTAGCAAGGCAGCCTTTGGCACGCGGCTTGCGTCCTACCAAGGGCCAGCTCGAATCCCAGCAAAACTATGTCGGGGGAGGTGCTGAATGAAACTCAGCCGACGAAGTCTAGTTGTGCTGGCGGCCATCGTCGCGCTTGGCCTGGCGACCTATGGCGCGGCCCAGTGGGTCGAGAGCCGGAACAACGTCACGTTGCCGGAGGGTACGACGATCCGCGTGAGCTTGGATCACGCCGTGTCGAGTGCCAAGAACGAGCCCGGCGACGCATTCGAGGCCACCGTCTTGGAGCCCGTCATTGCGGAAGGCAAGACGGTAATCCCGGCGGGCGCACGCGCCGCTGGCGTGCTGGTGGATGCCCGCGAGTCGGGCCGGCTGAAAGGCGTTGCGCGGCTCGGCCTTCGCCTCACCGAAGTTGAGGTGGGCGGTGATTGGTACGATCTCGAAACCAACACCCTCAGCCGCGTTGGAGCCAACCACAAGCGTAACAACTGGACGTGGATCGGCGGCGGCGCGGCGACCGGCGCTCTGATTGGCGGTCTGGCCGGCGGCGGCAAGGGCGCGTTGATCGGCGGTCCTGTGGGCGCGGGCGCCGGCGTGGCCCTGGCCGCTGCTACTGGCAAGAAGGACATTCACCTGGGCGCTGAACGCCAGATCACGTTCACGCTCATCGAGCCGGTCGCGATCAAGCCGGTCAAGAGGGGCTAACGTTCCAAGTCCCAGCCCGCTCTTCTTCGGGGGCAGGACACAAACGAGGAGGTTCGATGCGTCGAATTGCAATTATCGGGCTCTGCATCTTGCTCACGCTCACGGCTTCGCCGCTTTTTGCGAAGCAGAAGGAAGCAAATCGCCTGGAGGACGCCGCCACGGTCTTGCAAGAAATCCTCAACGTGCCGGACTCCGTTCCGCAGGAGCTGCTCGACCGGGCGGAATGCGTGATCGTGGTGCCGTCGGTGAAGAAGTTCGCCATCGGCTTCGGCGGAAGCTACGGCCGCGGCGTGATGGTCTGTCGCGGAGGAAAGGACTTCTCCGGGCCCTGGGGCGCGCCGGCAATGTACGCGCTGGAAGGCGCGAGCTTCGGCTTGCAGCTCGGTGGTCAAGCCACGGACTTCGTCTTTCTGGTGATGAACCAGCGCGGGGCGGACTCGCTGCTGCGCAGCAAAACGAAACTGGGCGTGGACGCTTCAGCCGCAGCGGGGCCGAAAGGCCGCGATGCGATGGCCGGCACCGACGCCTTCATGCGCACCGAGATCCTGAGCTACTCGCGGACGCGCGGGCTGTTTGCCGGCATTTCGCTGGCTGGCTCGACGCTCCGGCCCGACAACCGCGCCAGCGAGAAGATCTACGGCCGGGAGATTAGCGCGCGCGAAATTGTGCTGGAAGGCGCGGTGGGGACGCCCGCCGAGGGACAAAAACTGGTGAATTTGCTCCAAAACGCTTCACCAAAGAACCTCTCCAGTTGAAATAACTGTCGGCGCAGGTCCACGGGCGTGTCGTGCAGACCGCATTCGCTTCCCGCCGCGGTTCTTTGCTCCAAAACATGGCCCGTTTAGCCTCGGCGCGCCAATCAGTTAGAATAGCGGTTCGCTCGAGGTCAAGTCCGCTGCATCTGGCCCACGGCTTGCCTAGGAAAGCGGGTGTTTACTGATGGGCACGCGTGGTGTGCTCTGGCAGTGCCCCGATTCACAGCGATGAGTTACGCTCGGATGGAAATCATCACATGACCGGAAACCCCAAGTTCGATGGCCGGCCCACGTGGGCAGAGATTTCACTCAGCGCCCTGCGGCACAACGTGAAGGCGATCCAGCGACACATTGGGAACAAGCGCAAGGTCCTGTGCGTGGTGAAGGCCAACGCCTACGGGCACGGCGCCGTGGGCGTGTCGAAGGGATTGGAAAAGGCGGGCGCGGACTGGTTCGGTGTGACGTGCGCCGCCGAGGGCATCGAGCTGCGCGAGGCAGGCATCCGCAAGCCCATCCTAGTGCTCACTGGCTTCTGGCCGGGCGAAGAAGAAGCGCTGCTGCGTTACCGCCTGACCCCGGCCATTACGCAATTGGAGCAGTTGCGACTGCTGGAGCGCACTGTCGCCAGGAAGCGCAGCAAGCAGACCGTAGACGTTCACCTGAAAATTGACACGGGAATGAACCGGCTGGGCGTGGCGCCAGTCGATCTGCCGCGGTTCGTGCGCGTGCTCGCGGCGTGTCCGCACTTGCGGCTCGCGGGCACCTTTACGCACTTCGCCTCGGCGGAGGATTTCACCCACGACCAGACCGAGCGGCAGGAGAAGGCATTCGCTGCCGCGCTCGCCGAATTGCGCGCGGCCGGGCTCAACCCGAGCATCACGCACCTGGCCAACAGTGCGGGCATCGCGGCAAGGCCAAGTACGTGGGCCGATATGGTGCGTCCGGGAGCCATCCTCTACGGCTACCACCAGTTCTACGACCCGCCGGAGCGGGAAGCGGAGATGAAGGCGAAATTGCCACTGCGCCCGGTGCTGAGTCTGCGTTCGCGGATCATCCTGCTGCGCGACGTGCCAGCCGGGCAAGGCGTCGGCTATAACGCGCGGTTCGTGGCGCAGCGTGATTCGCGCGTCGCGGTGATTGCCGCAGGCTACGCGGATGGGTTGGTGCGGCAGCGCTCGAATGGCAACTTGCACGAGGGCTATCGAAGCCGCGTGATTGTGAAGGGACGGTGCGCACCACTGGTGGGCACCATCTCGATGGATCTCTCCGCGGTAGATGTGACCGACATTCCTGGAGTGCGCGTAGGAGACGTTTGTACCATCTACGGCAAGGATGGCTGCGCCATCTATCCCTCGGACGTGGCGCGCGAACTGCACACGGTTACTTCGGACCTGCTGTGCGCCATCGGCAAGCGCGTGCCCTGCTTTTACGTTCCCTGACCGCCCAGCCGGGTGAAATTCCCGTGGGCCTTGACCTGCGGTGCTATACTTCCCCTGTCATTCGGATTCCTAGTTGACGGATTCTTATATTTCATAGCCGGGCTGCTTTTTCATAAACCCGGAATCGAAGTTTGATACCCGTTCGCTGAGGCGGCGGAACAATTCATACGAGGTTCCTATGGCGCGCACTTTTTCTCGTCAGGGGCCGGGTGTTTCAACAAGGACACGGGCGCCGGCCCCCGGCCGGGGCGAATTCACCTCACTGAAGTCGGTTGATCTCACCAAAGTCCAGGACACGGCGGTGGGAAGCTCGTTCGATCGCCTGATGGTCCGGGGGATCTTTACGGCAACCTGCGTGGCGGCCAGCGTGTATTTCCGCCCGTTCGATCTGCCCCAATTGACGGCGGCGGTGGTGGGCTTGCTGTTCTCCATCCTGGTGATCCTGTTCGAAATCCGGCTGAGGCGGGCCAGCCTGAAGCGGCTGATTGGCGCGGCGGTCGGATCCACGATGGGCATTTTGGGCGCCTATTTGACGATGCTGGTGCTCTCCCACACCACGATGCAGTCGGGGACGCGCTCGTTCCTCGGCGTGGCCATCCTGCTGGTGATGGCTTATGTGGGGCTGATTGTCGGCGCTCACAAGGGCGACATGCTGAACCTGCAAGCGCTCGGCGGCCTGTTTGGCGCTGAACGCGGGACGCGGCAAAGCTACAAAATCTTCGACACCAGCGTGATTATAGACGGGCGCGTGGCCGACGTCTGCGAGGCGCACTTCGTAGACGGCACGTTGCTCGTGCCGCAGTTCGTGCTGCGCGAGTTGCAAATGGTGGCCGATTCGGCCGATGCGCTCAAGCGCCAGCGCGGGCGCCGCGGCCTGGAAGTGCTCCAGCGCATCCAGAAAATTCCCGACCTCGACGTTGAAATCGCCGAGGACGACTTCCCGAACGTCCCCGATGTGGACATGAAGCTGATCGAGCTGGCCAAACGCTACAACGCCAAGATCGTCACCAACGACTTCAACCTGAACAAGGTGGCCACACTCCAAGGCATTGACGTGCTGAACGTGAACCAGCTGGCCAACGCGCTGAAGCCGGTGGTGCTGCCGGGCGAAGGGATGCGCGTCTTCATCTTGCGCGAAGGCAAGGAATACAACCAAGGCGTCGCCTATCTGGACGACGGAACCATGGTCGTGGTCGACGGCGCGCGCAAAATGATCAACAAGACCATCGATATCACGGTGACTTCCGTACATCAGACGCCCGCCGGGAAGATGATCTTCGGCCGCTACGACGAACGCGCCGAACAGCAAGCGCGCCAGTCTGCCTCCCCTGCCGAAACCAATGGCGGGCGTGGGGAGACAGGCGCCCGCGAGGGCCAACCGAGCGATCACGGCCCGCGGCCTGTGTTCCCAGAAACGCCGCGCGAATAGCAGGAGCGGAACCCTACTCGCAATCAGAAAGTAAGAGAACTACTTTTTGCCGGCCTTTCGCTGCAAAAAGCGCAGGGCGCACAAACCGGTCGCAAACAGAATCAGGCTGGTGGGCTCTGGGATGGGAGTGATAGCTCCGGCCTGAGCCACCGTTTGGCCATCATAGAGCAGCAACCAGAAATGCACGGGAGGGTTCGGCGGGATGTTGTTCGGCGCGAAGACCGCGAGTTGCGAAACTGACGAGAAGCCGCCGGGTGTGGTGACAATGAAGGAGAAGCTCGAAAGCTGCGGCAGAGAGAAATTGTAGAAGAGAAAGGCATCACTCGCAATCGCACCATAAAAGGTCCCTGCCAAGGTACCAAACTGAGTCACAGAATAGTTGCTGGGAAGGCCGCTGATGCTGACCGAACCCGTCGTGAAATTGAAACCGAATCCGCTGATCCCGCTGATCGCGGATAGAGTACCTGAAATGCTGCCGTCCTGGTTCAAAACTAGGCTCAGGGTGCCCAGAGATGGGGCGGGCATGGGATAGCCATTGATGGGCGAATCAAAGGAAACGCTGAGTGAATCAGCCCACGCAAGGCTCGGAAGCACGAGCAACATAAGGGCTACGATGCTGGCCTGGCAGGAATGGTCTCTCATTCGCATCGTGTACCTCCGCATGAACGGTTATGCAGAGAACGTGCACATACGTACCCAAAGTCCGGGACTTACGATCTCTCTCATTCCGTGATAGTTACAGTAATTGATGAGGATACATAGCAATTCGGTGCGGAATAGAGATGGCCTTTTTGTGCAAAGGGATGCACTGCTTCGCAGTAAGATGTCCTTGTTCCTAGGTTTACGTTCTTGAGGTACACTCTCTGCCCCTTATGAGGCGCGTCGCCGCCATCGTGCCTGCCGCCGGACTGGGCACCCGCATGGGTGCCGAAGTGCCGAAGCAGTTTCTGGAGCTGGACGGGGCGCCGCTGGTGATTTTCACGCTGCGGCGGCTCGCCGCGTGCGAGGCGATTACCGAGTTCTACATCGCCACGCGTGCTGAAGAAGTCGCCGCGCTTGCCGAGCGCGTGGCGAAGGAGAATCTCGGCCGGCCGATCCGCGTCGTTCGCGGTGGGGCCACGCGGCAGGAATCTGTCGGCTGCGCCCTAGCGGAAGTGTCGCCGGAGACGGAGATTGTCCTTGTTCATGACGCGGTGCGCCCGTTTATCACCCGGGAACAGGTGGAGCGCGTGATTGCCGAAGCGCGCGCGCGTGGCGCTGCCATCCTCGGCATGCCCGCCATCGACACGGTGAAAGAAGTGAAGCGCGCCTGCCTGCCGGAAGACGTCGCGCTGATTACGGCGACGATTCCGCGCGAGCGCATCGTGCTGGCGCAGACGCCGCAGGCGTTTCAGCACGCGCTGCTGAAGGAAGCGTTTGCGCGGGCGCAGCAGGACGGCGTGACCGCGTCGGATGAAGCCGCGCTCGTGGAGCGGCTGGGACGCGACGTGCACGTCGTGCTCGGCTCCGAACGCAACATCAAAATCACACGCCCAGCCGACTGGGAGCTGGCCCGCTTCTACCTCGACCAGGAGCGCCACGGAAAATGAAATACAAGCGCTTTGAGGAGCTTCCTGTGTGGCAAGCGGCAATCGATGTGGCCGAGCGCGTCTTCGCCCTGACCTCCTGCCCGGCCTTCCGGCGACAGCGCACGCTGCGCGACCAACTCGAACGAGCCACGCTCTCCATCTCCAACAATATCGCCGAAGGCTTCGAGCGAGGGACAACGCAGGAGTTGCTAACATTTGTCTACATCGCCCGGGGCTCAGCTGGCGAGACGCGGTCGGTCTTCCACTTGCTGGAGCGCATCGCCGCTTTTGCCGATCTCAGATCTGAGATTTCAGATTTGAAATCGAAGGCCGAAAGCATCTCCAGGCAACTGCGCGGCTGGGCGGACTCACTTCAGAACACACAGATCAGGGGCCCGCGTTACCTGACTACGAAAGTTCGCAAGTTCGAAGAACGAAAGCGCGAGCGTGAAGAGTTCCTCAAGGAGCTTCGCGCCCGCTTATCACAGGAATGAATCTCGCAATGGAGCGCCACGGAAAATGAGCCGCGCGGGCATTGGTTACGACTTGCACCGGCTAGAGGCGGGGCGGAAGCTCATCGTCGGCGGCGTCGAGGTGCCGTTCGACAAGGGCCCCGCCGGCCACTCGGATGGCGACGTGCTGGCCCACGCCATTACCGACGCGCTGCTCGGCGCGGCGGGCTTGGGCGACATCGGCACGCATTTCCCGGACACCGACCAGCAATGGAAGGGCGTCTCGAGCCTGCTGTTTCTTGAGCACGTCAGCACGATGCTCGAAACCAGCGGTCTGCGCATCGTGCACATCGACGCGGTGGTCATTTGCGAGCGGCCGAAGCTGGGGCCGCACTTCCCGGCGATGCGCACGACGCTGGCCAAATCGCTCGGCATCCGCTCCGACCAGATCAACCTGAAAGCCAAGACGAACGAAGGCGTGGACGCCGTCGGGCGAGGAGAAGCCATCGCCGCTCACGCCATCGCCACCATCGAAAGCTAGCTGCATCTGCTGCTTCGCTCCAGGTTTGCGCATAAACGAAACGGGCGGGAGCGCGGAAGCGCTGCCCGCCCAGTGAAAACAGCAAGCGGTTACTTGTGCCAGTAAGTGAGGATCTTCGCGTAGAAGTCGCGGTGCGAGCCGGGAACGAGTACGTCGGCAAATGCAGCGCCGATCGCGCGACGTTCTTCGGGGCTGCGTTTCTGGTTGGCAGCCTCGTCGGCCTGGGTGGCGCGATCGTCAGCTTCGGCACTCGGCGAGACGGAAACGACCCAACGGGTCCCGGGATCGAGCGTGTGGACGTCCTCAACTTCCACGGAATACGCGAGCAGGTTTCCGTTGGCCATATTCGCGTCCATGGAAGGCTTGTTGTACTTCTCCCAGAGCTCGCGCCACTGGGCTGCCTTGCCCGGCTGAACCTGGAAGGCGCTGACGTACAGGTATCCGGTCGTGGGAGCGGACGCCTTCGCGCCGTGCAGGATGGAGCGCACCAAGTAGTCGCGATGCTTAGTGACGCCCGCGCTCGTGGGCGGCGCCTTCCGCAGGTCGTCCAGAACACGGTTCAGGCCCGCATAGCTGGTAGATGACCAGTACACGCCGTGGGTGATGCCCGAATCGTCGTGCACGAGTGTGGTGTACGCTGCCCAGCCGACCACGTTCCCGTTGGCAGAGTGGCGTTCGAGAATCGGCTTGCTGTTTTTCTCAAAGGACGCCCACCACGCATCCCAGTCGGCGCGGGCGACGGCCCATTCTGCGACAAATGTGTAGACCGTCGGCTCTGCCTGCTGGGCCTGAGCCAGGGCCGGCATCAACAACGCAAAGCACAAAACGGCGACAGCAAAACGAAACACCTTGGACATGCTTCCTCCGTTGATTTGAGATAGTGGCCGGCCCCGGCGTGCAGCTACCTTGCAGACGAACACCCCTCCCCTGGCCAGGGCGAACCGAAAGGAAGGCTTTTGTTCCTAAGCGCGCGGCGAACACTACAGGCAAAGCGACGGAGTGTCAAGGCGAATGTCTGCGGGCAGGTACGGTACAATTCCGGCGAAATGCTGCCCGCCGACTCAGCCGAGAATGCGCAGGTGCCCGTGGAGAATCCGTTTGGTGCCAGCCACGTCGAGACCATTCTGCGCGAGCGCCGCTGGCTGCCGGATGGCTGGCAATCGGCAGCCGACAACCAACAATCGGCAGTGCAATCCTGGCTGGAGCGGGCCGCGACACTGCTGGGGCCACAGGTCGCGGATGCCGCAGCGCTTGCGGACTTGCTGAGCCTGGTTTTCCAGTATGATGCGCGGGCAATCCTGGCGACGCCGGAGGCGCACAGCGTGCTCGCGCGAGAGGGCGCGCGCGCAGTGATCCGCACCCTCGCACACACGGTGCTCGAAGGGCCGGAGGTGGACTCCGATCGCTTCAAGGAGATCATCACGGCGGTGAAAGAACAAACTGGCCGCCGCGGGCGCGAGCTGTTTCACCCCATCCGGATGGCGCTGGCCGGGCGTGCAGGCGAAGGCGAATTGGACCGCGTTATCCTGCTGCTGGACGCGGCGGCCAAGCTGCCGTTTGCTGCGCCAGTGAAAAGCGTACGGCAACGCATGCTGGAATTCTGCGCTGCCTTGGATTAGCCACAGAGGCACAGAGAAAGAGCAGTAGCGTGGCATTGGAATTGGGAAATCTGCGTTCATCGGCGCTTGCCCTGAGCGACGTCGAAGGGTTCATCGGCGGTTAAAACATGAACTTGCTGACAGGGATACACGCGGTGCGGGAGGCGCTCCGAGCGGGGCGGGCGCTGGAGCGCGTGGTGATTGCACGCGGGCGGCACGGCGAACGCGTCGAAGAAATCGTGTGCCTGGCGCGCGAGCGCGGCGTGCCGGTACGCTTTGAGGAGCGCGGACAACTCGACCGGCTTGCGGGAAAGGTCGAGCATCAGGGAGTGGTGGCACTGGCCGGAGCGCAGCGCGCCGCGTCGCTAGACGACCTGCTACGCGCGGCGCCGAAAAACGGCCTGCTGGTGCTCCTCGACGGTGTGGAAGACCCGAACAACCTGGGCGCCATCGCGCGCACGGCGCTCGCGGCCGGAGCGCACGGCGTGGTGATCCCGGAGCGACGTGCGGCAGGCCTGACGGAAGCGGTCGCGCGGGCCGCCGCCGGCGCGCTGGAGCACCTACCGGTGGCGCGCGTGGTGAACCTGGCGCGCGCGATGGAGGAGTTGAAAGACGCAGGCTACTGGCTTGTGGGCCTCGACGAGCGTGCAGAGAAGAATTACACCGCAGTGGACTTCACCGGCGCCGTAGGCATCGTGCTCGGCGGCGAAGGCAAAGGCCTGCACGAGTTAACACGCAAGCGCTGCGACTTCCTGGTTTCTATTCCGACGACCGGACCAGTGCGTTCGCTGAATGTCTCCGTGGCCGCAGGCGTGGTGCTGTTCGAGGCTGTGCGGCAGAGAAGTGGTCAGAGAAAGACGTAGATTTTCGATTTTCGATCTTATTTGTCGTATTGGATGAGCGAGAAGACATCGAGGCCGGGGAGCTTCGAGCGGCCGTTCAGGAAGCTGAGCTCGACGGCGAAGCCGGTGCCGACAACTTCGCAGCCGAGCTTGCGGATCAGCTCGACGGTGGCGGCAGCGGTGCCGCCGGTGGCGAGCAGGTCGTCGCAGATGAGCACGCGCTGGCCCGGGCGCACGGCATCCTGGTGGACTTCGAGCGAGTCGGAGCCGTACTCAAGCGCGTAGGTGACCTTCTCCGTCTTCCACGGGAGTTTCTTCGGCTTGCGCACGGGGACGAAACCCGCGCCCAGGCGATAGGCGAGCGCAGGCGCGAAGATGAACCCGCGAGCCTCGATGCCGGCGACCACGTCGATTTTCTTGCCCTGGTAGTGCTCGCAGAGCTGGTCAATCAGGGCGCGAAAGCCGCGCTGGTCCTTCAGCAGCGTCGTCAGGTCGTAGAACAGGATGCCAGGCTTCGGCCAGTCGGGCACTTCGCGGATCAACTTCTTCAGATCGTCCATTCGTCCTCCGAATTCCTAAAAGCCCTCAGGAGCTGAAGCCCCAAGAAACCGCTCGGCAAAACGGCACGGCTAAAGCCGTGCCCTCCCGGCCGGCAGTACGTTACCAGTCGTGCTCGACGGAAAAGCCGTCGGCGTAGCGCGGTTGGAATTCCGCGGCAAGCTCCTCGACGGCGGAGACGCTGGCCATGCGCGGGCCGCGTTCCAGCTCGGCCCGCAGGGCCCGCAACTGCTCGGCGC
>Ga0233417_10000542_pt1 | contig 11368 bp, 7 predicted proteins | sample Sed_MG_FD_189023 | JGI IMG/M metagenome (GOLD analysis project Ga0233417, IMG submission 189023) | Sediment microbial communities from Lake Towuti, South Sulawesi, Indonesia - Sediment_Towuti_2014_0.5_MG | ecosystem: Environmental > Aquatic > Freshwater > Lake > Sediment | place: Indonesia... | reverse complement strand
GTCCTGCTGCTGACGGATTCCACTGCCGGCGAGAGCGCTTTGCATGCCGTGTACCAGAGCACGGTCGGTCACCAGGAAGGCAAGCATGGATATGGATCGAGCGCGTTCAGTTTCTGGGGTACGCACCCGCGGCTATCGGCATTCTGGCAGGAACCGTTCATATCCAACTGGTACTTGCTGAAACCGGCGTTCCTGTTGTTCGCGGCATTTCTCGCTTCAACATTCTTCCTCGCCCGCGAAAGGAGCGTGCCACAGCTCGCCTGTCTGATCGCGGCCGTGGCGGCCTCTATCCAGCTTTGGAAAAGCCACGCCGGAGGCACATACGTCGAGTGGTATTTGCCGTTCTTGTTGATCGGGCTTTTCGCCAGCTCGAGCACGGCGGCGCCGCCCCGGCAGCTCGCTGTCTCGTCCGAGTCGTTGGACAAAGAAAGTGCACGAGTCGCCATCTAGCGGCATAGCAGCCGGGCAATCCCAGCCTTTCATGACCCGGCGCCGAACCTGGATGCTCTTCGCCGTGCTGGGCGCGGCCTGGATTCCGGCACTCACTGGCCGGGCTGCTGTCCCTGCCGCCGCGGACCTGTATCCTCTGGCCGCCGGTTCGAGTCCCTATTTTGTTCCCCAACATGCCATTCTGCTGTACCTATGGGCACCGCTGGTGGTGGCCGGCGTCTCCGTGCTGTTTCTTGCTCCCGGGTTGTTGCTGGCGCTTGCACTCAACCGGGCCAGGGGGCTTGGCACGTGGATGAGCGTGGGTTTCGCGACCAGCGTCGTGCTGGTGAGCGCCGCCGCCGCCTCCGCGCAGGAGATTCTTGGTCAGCCGCTCACGGGAAACACATTCCTGGCTGTCGTCGCCGGCTGCTGGGTGGCTGCGGCGGGCGTTCTGTTGTTCCGGCTGTTGCGGGGACACGTCCTGCCTTGGCCCTTGGGAGAGCGCCCAGCCGTGGAACTTACTCCATTGATCGTCCCTCCGCTACTCGTACTCATCGCGCTCAGTCCAAAATTCTATTGGGAGGCGTTTGACGGCGATGGTGCGCACGCAATCGAAACGGCCCGTCTGCTTCTTTTCCAGCCGCTCCCCTTCTGGTCCCGGGCCGTCGGGGGAATCTCATCCTACCCTGGGTTCACCACCATGCTCTTCGCCTATCCGGCGTCGTGGTTTCTACGCGTCTTCGGCGACGTGGAGGTATCGGCGCGCCTCCCTTTGATCCCGAGCCTGGCCGCGCTATACGCGGCCCTGGTCGCTTTGATCGAGCACGGCACGCAGGCGTTAGGCGCTGCCGCGCGCTGGCTGCTGTGGGCTGGATTGGGAGCCTTCGTGGTTGTCATGGCATTCAGCGCCACCTACGATCCCTACCATGCCGATATTGCCTCGCCGTTCACCCAGGATGTCCAGCACATCGCTTTCTTCCTGGGATTCCTGCTAGCGCTGCTGCGGGGTGACCGTCCGTTGATGGCGCTGTTTCTGCCGCTGACATTTCTATCCTCCGGCGGCAGCGCTCTGCTGATCGTTCTAGGCATTGTGTCCGTTGGGCTGGCGTCCCGGCCCTGCCCCTGGAAGCGGTTGGGGTGGGGTCTGGGAATGATGGCGGGAGTCATGCTTGTCGTGGCGGTCACGCCGAAGCTGCTGGCAGCGGCCGGCATTTCCGTGCCGGGCGGCGAACACGGCATCGCCAATCTCGTCCGGAAATTCCGTTTCCTCCAGGTGGACGACTGGCGGCGGATACTGTTTCTGCTCGTTCCCAGCGGCGTTCTTCCGGCCATCGTCATGGTTGCCGGATGGCGCCGGCATGATGCGGTTGCGCGCGCCATTACGATCATGACCTTGGCCTGGTTCGGGATCTTCTACATTCAGGCGTATACCTCGCTGCATTACTACGTGCCTTGCATGGTTCTGCCGCTCATCGCTTTCTGGCGAAGCGATTTCGCCCGGGGGCGGTTGATGCCCGCAGGGGTGGCGGCCGGGAGCTTGACCGCCCTTTTACTGGCGTGGCCGGCGCATGCAGCTCCGGTCATGGCGAGCCGCGAGTTCGGCGCCTCGGTGGATGCCCGCGTTGGCGGCTACGAGACGATGAAGCCGGCCGCAATCCGTTGTTCCGAGATGCTGCGCAACCTTCTACCCTTCGACTCGGATGCGCGGGTACCTGGGCAGAGTTACGGCGGCTCGCCGCTGGCCTGGAATTACTACGCCCGCCGGCCGAAACCGCCTGGGACAGAGATCAACTACGTGATACAGCGGGCCACGGACGCCACTCCAGCGGGCGCCCGGCTTGTCGCTGAGGGCGGCGGCTTTTCGCTCTATATGCGCAGCGAGGAGCGCTGGGCGCGCCATCGAGCGTTGCGCCCGCCTTCGCCGGCGGGAAGCCCGTCATTTGCCATCCAGCCCAGGAATCTCCTGTTTCGTGGGGCGCGGGTCGAGGGTGGCCCGCGGATTTTCGACCTGAAACGAGCCCTGGGAGAGTTGGGCCTCATCGCCCGCAGCGAGAAGAGACAGTGAACCAGCGGATCTTCGCTGTCATCGCCGCCTACAACGAGTCGCGAGCGATCGTCGATGTCGTGGCCCGGCTTCGCGCCAAGTGCCGCGACGTAGTTGTCGTTGACGACGGCTCCCGAGACGCGACCTCAGATTGCCTGCGGTCGTCGGGCGCCTACCTGTTGCGTCATCCAATCAATCGCGGCCAGGGGGCTGCCCTGCAAACAGGAATCCGGTTCGCCCTGATGCAGGGCGCTGACGTTATCGTGACCTTCGACGCCGACGGCCAGCACGACGAGAAGGACATCGAGGCGCTGGTGACACCCATCGTCCGGGGGGAATGCGACGTGACCCTCGGCTCCCGCTTCCTCGGCCAGGCGGAGAACATGCCTTTCACCCGCCGCGTTCTGCTGAAACTGGCCGTGCTGTTCACGCGCACGGTCTCCCATATTCGCGTCAGCGACGCGCACAATGGCTTGCGGGCCTTTTCCAGGGATGCCGCCGCGGGGCTTCGCATCACGATGGACCGCATGGCGCACGCATCGGAGATCCTCGACCAGATTCGCGAGAACGGCTGGCGTTTCCGGGAAATCCCGGTGCGGATCCGCTATTCCGACTACAGCCTGGCGAAGGGGCAGAGTTCTTGGAACGCTCTGCGCATCGGATCGCAGATGTTGTTGCGAAAGTTAACCATGTGACCTGGTTCCAACTTGTCACCCTGCCGGTCACGGCAGTCTTGTTCCTCCGCAGCCTGCTGCTGTTGATTCGCGGCCGGCGGCTGTCGGGACCTTCGCTATTAGGCGCAGCAACCTGGCTGGCGGCCGGCCTGGCGATTCTAAGCCCCGATCTCACCACGTGGATCGCGAAGTTGCTGGGCATCGGCCGCGGGGCCGACCTGCTGATCTACCTGCTTGCGCTCGCTTTCCTTTTTCTTGTCTTCTACCTCTACCAGCGCTTCCAGCGTATCGAGTCGGCGTTGACGGAGCTGGCCCGTCACATCGCCATTGCGGAGGCGAGAATGGCGCCCACCCAACCCACCGGCGCCGCTGGTTCGACCGTGGACGCCAGCGACGCGAAGCGCTGAATCCACCAAATGCCCCAGAATCGCAAGACGCGATGGTGGCTTCTTGCCATCCTGTCCGTTGCCGCCTTGGTGCGAATCCCCGGATTGTTCTGGGGCGCCAATTTCCCAGGCGGCTGGCAAGCGCACCATATTGACGAGTACACCCACTGGGTCGTTGCGGAGAGAATGGTCGTGCCCGGGCAGGCAGCCCGCTGGACGCATCCCTACCCAAAGGGTATGGCGGCGCACGCCGCGGTTCCGCTGATCGCCGCCCGGGTGGCGACAGGATCTGTCCGCGCGCCAGCGCCGCCGATGAGCACGATCGTGACCATGGGACGGCTGGCCTCGCTGCTGTATGGCGTGGCTACCGTTCTCGTCGTATTTCTTTGGTCGCGCCGGCTGTTTACTGACATACGGGTGGCGCTGATCGGCGCGGGCATCCTCGCTCTCGGCGGGCTTCATGTCACGCAGAGCCATTTTTTCCTTTCCGATGTGCCGGCGATGTTCTGGCTTCTGCTGGGGTTATATTGCCTGCACCGGGAATGGGAAGCGGAGGGAGAGCCCGTGCCGTGGTTTCTCGCCGCGGCGTCGTTTTGCTTTGGCGTGGCATTCGGAATCAAATTGGTGATCGCCGGGCTGCCCTCGCTGACCCTGATCGCATTACGAGCGGCTCCCCGTCTTTATCGCGCCGCCTTGGCAGGCGCGTTTTTCCTGAGCGGCTTCTTTCTCGTCAACCTGGGCCTTTACTCGTCCGCCGATCTATTCCGCATGGTGGCGGGCGGTATGGCCGATGATTACGTGTACGACCGCGCTTTCGGCGCACTCTTGTACCTGATTGAGATACCCGGCGTGGCGAGCTTCCCGGTGTGCTTGCTCGGCGCCGTCGGGCTGGGACTGCTGGCGCGAAACCTGTGGAATCCCGCGAGGCGCACGCGGCTGCCGCTGGTTTTGGTTGTAATTGTCCTGCCTTTGCTGATCCTGCTTTGGTCGCTCCTCTTCAAGCTCGACCACTTTCCCCGGCACCTGCTTCCGTTTCTGCCGTTTCTTGCGATGGCGGCTGCTTACGCGCTGACATGCCTGAGCTGTCCGAGGACGTTTGCTGCGGCGGCAGCGGCGCTGTTCGCATACCTTCTCGTCTTCGTCTACGACGGCGAGCGGGTGTTTGTGTATGAGCCGCGCAACCAGGCGGCGAGCTGGATCCAGGCTCACGCACCCCCCGGTAATACGCTCTGGTGGCGCGGGCATCAACTGCGCGACTACCCGAGCATCGAGTTTCCACGCGGCGGCCAGCCGTCATACATCGTCATCGAGATGCACAGCGCCAACCATTATCTGAGCGGCATGAATTGGCGCGACAGCTACCCGCGTGATAAGCGCCACATCTTCGATGCAGGATCTCTGTCGCACGAGGACATCAGGCAACTACAGGGGTTGTTCCGCAATTCGTCGCCTTACTCGGAGGCCGCCCGGTTCTCCGAAGGGTACTTCATGCCGGAGTACACATGGCCGAACCGGTTGATTGGAGACCGGTCGCGCAACTACGTGACCGAGGTCGTGATCTTTCAGAAGAGTCGAGACGATCGGCCCCCCCGCCCAGAATCGGACGATGACGCCGCGCGGCGGCTTCGCCCCGGCGCTAGCATGCCATGAGCGATTATTGCGTCATCGGATCCGGGCCGGCGGCTGTCTCGGCAGCGATGGCGCTTACGCGGCGGAATCTCCGCGTCGTCATGCTGGATGCCGGCATCTCGCTCGACGCCGAACGCCGCCATTTGGTGTCCCAACTGAGCGAGCGCCTCCCTCACGAGTGGCGGGCGGCGGAAGTCGCCCGGCTGAAGGAGGGAATCGAGGCAACGGCGGCAGGCATTCCACTGAAGCGCCTCTATGGCTCGGATTTCCCTTTCCAGTCCGGCGGGATCCGGTGGACTCTCCAAAGCACAACCACCGGAATCCGTCCCAGTTTCGCCAAGGGCGGACTCAGCACTGTGTGGGGGGCCGGTGTTCTCCCGTTTCATCCAGCCGATATGGCGGACTGGCCCTTCGACCCGTCGGAACTGGATCCACACTACCGTGAGGTATTCTCGTTCCTGCCATGCGCCGCCGCACGAGACGATTTGGAGGAGGTTTTCCCAATTCACTCCGTCGCACCGCACGACTTGCAGCCGAGCCGCCAAGCGGCTGCATTCCTCCAGGATGCAGCACAGGCTCGGGACCGGCTGCGACGTGACGGAATAGTTATCGGGCGCTCTCGTCTTGCCGTTCAGCCGCGCGGCGCTGCGCCGGCCGGCGGGCAACCTTGTCAGTACTGTGGCCTGTGTCTCTACGGATGCCCGTACGAGCTAATTTACAGCGCCGAGCACACCCTGCGCATGCTCCGGTCGCGTCCCAACTTTCGCTACGTTCCGGATTTTGTCGTGGATCGGCTTCGCGAAGACCACAACGAGGTCACGGTCACAGGCTACGATCGGCGGACGGGCGAACCGAGGGAAGTCCGAGCCGGCAGGGTCTTCCTGGGAGCGGGAGTGATTCCGTCCACCCTGATCATTCTTTGCAGCTTGGGCGAATTCGGGGTGAGGCTCCGTATCCAGGACAGCTTCTACTTCCTATTGCCGCTGGTCCGGGTCCGGGGAACGCCACAACTGCAAGAGGAGAAGCTGCATACGCTGGCCCAGGCCTTCATCGCGATCCGCGACGAGGAGATCTGCCGCTACCTGGTTCACCTGAGCGTTTACACTTTTAATGATCTACTGGCGCCCTCACTCCGGGCGGCCGCCGGGCCGCTGAGCCGCTTCGGATCGGCATTCGCCGAAGCAATGGCCTCGCGAATGCTGGTGTGCGGAGGCTATCTGCATTCCCATCTTTCGCCGGGAATGTGGATCACCGTCAAGAATTCCGGAGACACTACCACGGTTCATCTCGAAGCCGAGGACTCTCGGCGGGCGAAGTCGGTGGCCCGGAGGGTCGGCATGAAACTGGTGAAGACCGCCGCCAGCCTGCGCGGAATCCCGCTGGTTCCGATGATCCGGTTCTCGCACCCTGGCCGCGGCTTTCATAGCGGCGGCAGCTTTCCCATTTCCCGCGAACGCAGCTCCCACACCGCCGATCTGGAGGGCCGCCCCTACGGATTCGATCGCGTGCATCTTGTGGATGCATCCTGCCTGCCCTCCATCCCGGCAAGCACCATTACATTGCCTGTCATGGCGAACGCACACCGGATCGCGACGCTGGCGGCCCAGAGGGGGCTATGAAACCGCAGCGGATCGCTATGAGCGGGGCGCAGGGTTTTGTCGGCTCACACCTGAAAGCCCAGCTCAGAGAGAGCGGACATGCCGTCATCCCTCTCACCCGGTCCGCTCCCCCTGGTGAACCGGAGTGGATCCGGTTCTCACTGGAAAATGGTGTCGACGCCGATCGTCTCCGAGGCTTTGACAGCGTCGTGCATTGCGCGTACGATTTCAGCGTGCTGGACGTCCGGGAAGACACGCGCCGGAATGTCGAGGGTTCAGAGCGGCTATTCCGGCAGGCCCACAACGCCCGAGTTCCGCTCCTGGTGTTCATTTCGACACTCAGCGCATTTCCCCGGTGCCGTTCTCAGTACGGCCGAGGCAAACTCGCCGTAGAACGACTCGTGTCCGAGATTGGCGGCATCAGTGTCCGCCTCGGCTTCGTTCACGACGAAAGCGACCGCGGCTTGAGCGGCCGTCTCAAGAAGCTCGCGACGAATCTGGCTGTTATTCCCCTACCCGGGTTGGGGCGCCAACGGCTATATCCTTTATCCGCTCTGGACCTAGGCCTATCCCTCCTGACAATTATGGAGCGAGCCAAGCCTGGCTCCGTGATTCCACTGGCTCAAGCGGAGCCGGTGACGCTCGCCGACCTTTTGCGAACCTTCGCCAGGCAGGCCGGGAAACGGGTTCACCTGGTCCCTACCCCGTGGCAGCCGATCTGGACCCTCTTGCGATGCCTGGAGGGCGCAGGGGTACGGCTCTCGTTTCGTAGCGACAGCTTGCTGAGCCTGGTCAACCAAGATCCGCGCCCGGACTTCTCATCAACGCACGATCTGGGCCTGACTCTGCGCTGTTTTTCAGGACCGCCTTGAGCCACGTCCTGAGATGCAGTACCGGCGACAGAATGTGCCTGCAATCTGAAGGGCCAGAATTCCTGCGCATGGCCGGATGCGTCGGCTGGACGCGGAACGCTGATTCAGGGATTAGCTGAACGAGGTGGATTGACACATCGGGAATCGCTCTCGCACTTACTTTAAGCTCGGTTGAAGCGAAATGTCATTAGAACGCCGTCCTCTGCTGGATGCAGCCGGCGGCCCCTTGAGCGCGTCTCAAGAACACAGGGGAGGCTGGAGGCTTGCGAGCGTGCTGCTTGCCCTCGGAGCCTGTTCTCTCCCCGCACTGGTCGCTAGCGGCGTGATTCATAGGGCAAGCGCCCTTCACGGCCTGGCAAACAGCGCTAATCCTTACTTTCAGCCCGATCAGGCGTGGCTCCTCTACGGACTGACGCCGCTAGTGACGGTCAGCGGCTTACTTCTCTTTCTCGTTCCCGGCGTTCTGTTTGCGCTGCTTGTCCGCGTCCAGAACTGGACGGAAGCGGCGGTATTCGGGTTCGGCTTTTCCCTGCTGCTTTGTATTGTGCTGGGAACCTCCTACAAGCTTGCGGCGCGCACCGCCCTGTCCCCGCCAGCGATGCGTCACCTCTGGCTGGCCTCCTGCGCCGCGCTGATGCTGATGCTGGTGGTGCGAACCCGGCGGGGGGAAGTTACGATTCCACGTTTTTGGCCGGAGGGCCGAAGGCCGCTTTCGATGGCGCTCGCTTCCTTGGTGGGCGTGGCAGTCCTCACGCCCAAGTTCTTCTGGGAGAACTTCAATCTGGACGGAATCGAGGCGTTCGAGTTCGGCAGGAGCCTAACCACACACCTCCCGCCGTACTGGGACATTCAAGGTGGGGTATTCGGCTTCTACCGGAACTTCGTTCTGTTCTCCTACCCCAACCACTGGTTTATCAGTTTCTTTGGACCGTTCGAGGCGGCGGCCAGGCTTCCCTACCTGCTGTATCTTTGCGTGATTTTCGGTGCGATCGTTTTGCTGGCGGAGCATGGAACTGATAGGAAGCTCTCCGGGAAAGAGGAGGCAGCGCTTTGGCTGGGCATGGCCTGCTATACGGTGGTTCAAGCCTTCAACACGAATTACGAGCCGTTCTACGCCGATCTTGCAGAGAACGCTGCCACTGATACCCTCGCCGCAGCTTGTTTCCTGGCCGCCTGCTATTCGCTCTGGACCGGAAAGAAGACATGGTTTTGGACTTTCGCGCTGATGACCTTCACGGCTTCCCCTGGCGGCTTACTGCTGCTCGGGGCGCTGGGCGGAGCGGTTCTACTGGCCCGGCCGCAGCCCTGGCGAATCCACGTCCGGCAGATCGCTGCAATCGTAACAGCGTGTCTGTTTCTCGGCTTCCTATACGAGGCGTTCTACATCCGGAATCTTCCCGGCCACGCGAATGATCAGTTCTCCACCTTCAACATGCTTCGCCGGCTGTTTCCACCCACAGTGATGGAGTTTGCCCGCTGGAGCGCTATCGTGTTCCCCAGCGGCATGCTCCCGTTTCTTTCGCTATTCTTTGCTCTGCGCAAGGATGCGCTTGTCAAGGCGCTCACCCTGGTGACCGCATCTTACTTTGGCGTCATGTATGTGCAGGTATGGACTTCCGTGCATCAGTTCACCCCAATCATGGTGTTGCCGCTCATCGTTTTCTGGCGCATGTACCTGATTTCTTCGGAGCGAAAACGGAGATGGCTGCTGCCGGCGGTGACGCTATCCACGATCCTATCGTTATATCTTTCGCTGCCGAGCAGCTTCCAGATCAATACCGCCGCCCGGGAGTTCGGCCTGGCCACGGCTTACCAGGTGGGCGACTACGAGACGGCGTATGAGGAGGCGGCGCGGGCAGCCGGCAGCCTTAAAGCTCTGTTGCCCGATAATTACCGGCTAATGTATCCGAATCAGCCTTGGGGGACGGACCCGTTTGTCTGGCTGTACTACGCCACCCGCCCGAAACCTCCCGGCGCCAAGATCAACTATGTGGTTCTGCCTGCTTCCGAGCCCGCTCCGGGGAACACGACTCGGGTGTCCGACGAAGACAACGTCGCTGTATACGTGTACGACCGGGAAGTCTGGCAACGGGACCGGAACCGCCAACTGCCCCAGATTACCCAGAGTCCCCTGTACGAACCGGTCCTTCGCAGAACTTATCAGTTCTTCCGGGAATATAGACAGCGAACGCGGATGCTGGAGCCGAACCAAGTACGCGAGGGGCAAACCGACCGATGAGCTTTCCCTCTGAGCCGCAGAGAGGCGGCGGTGGCGTGAGGCTGGGCGCCGTTCAAGGCCTGAGCATCTGGATTGGGTACGGTGTAGTCGAAGCTTTCTTCCTCACCATCCTGCCCTGGCTCTCCGAACCCAGCTACCTGTTCCTGCCGCCACCTTGGGGTTTCGCTGCTGTTGGATTCGGATTGTATGCAGTTACAGGAGTTCTGGTGGGTGCGGCGTGCGGGCGGATTCTGAAGGGTGAATCGATGTGGCGCTTGCGCGCCGCTGTATTGTTCTCACTGGTGCTCGCGTGGAGCGTCAACGGGCTCCTGCGTTACCCGCGATGGCGGCTGGAGTTTGTTTTCTGTGTACTGCCTCTTTGGATGATCCTGGGGCTTGTCGCGACACCTGGACTGCGCCCTATGCGTTGGGCCGAGAGACTGAAATTCACCGCGAATCCCTGGACAGTTTCCGCAATTCTTCTAGGGGGCGCTTGGGTGCACAATGAACTGGCGCAGCGTTCCCGCATCGCACAGGCGGGCGGGATTCTGCTGAGCTCCATTCTGATCCTCACCCTCTCCTGGCTGGCGAGGAAGACCCTGGCCGGCGTAAGGCCGCCGGCAGCGCTGGTTGCCGGGGCTTTGACGCTTGCGGTCACATTCTTCCTGGAGCCAACTCCCAAGTTCACGCCAGAGCTTCCCGCGAAAACTCCGAGTCCTCACGCGCCCGATATTCTCCTCATCACTCTCGACACGGTTAGGGCAGATCACATGGGCTTGTACGGCTATGAAAGGCGAAACACGCCCAGTCTCGAAAAGCTGGTCAAGGAGGCCACGGTGTATGCCCACGCTATTGCGCCGGGCGATATGACTCTCTCGACACACGCATCCCTCTTCACCGGCTTGTACGCCAGCCGGCATGGGGCCCATTACTTTCATGACAACCGGGCCAATCCCGCGATGGCCCTTGTCGCCGGCGACTGGCGCGCCCCGGCGCTTGAGCCGGGTTTTCGCACCTTGGCCGAATCGCTGTCCGCGCAAGGCTACTTCACCGCGGCCGTGGTAGCAAACTACGGGTTCCTTGGACACCAGTTTGGCATCGACCAGGGTTTCCAGAACTACGATGCTCGGGAGGCCGGTCCCTTTGTTGAGGGAGGGCCTTCCTACTGCTTGCGCGACGCCTTTGCTGCTCTCGTCAGCCGGTTTATTCCTCCGGCATCGTTGGAGGTGAGATACCGGAACGCGGAACAGATCAACCAGGAGGCCTTCGCGCTCCTGGACAAGACGCGCCGGCAGAACCGAAACTTCTTTCTGTTCCTGAACTACATGGATGCCCACTGGCCGTACATGCCACCGGCGCCGTTCGACACCCTCTATCCCGGCAAGGATGCGTCATTCCTGACGCCGCAGTTCAACGGGTTGCGAACGGATGTCGTTTCGGGAAAACGGCTGCCGACAGAGGCCGAGTACGCTCATATGGTCTCGCAGTACGACGGGGGCATCGCCTACCTGGATTCGG
>Ga0233417_10000541_pt1 | contig 11377 bp, 10 predicted proteins | sample Sed_MG_FD_189023 | JGI IMG/M metagenome (GOLD analysis project Ga0233417, IMG submission 189023) | Sediment microbial communities from Lake Towuti, South Sulawesi, Indonesia - Sediment_Towuti_2014_0.5_MG | ecosystem: Environmental > Aquatic > Freshwater > Lake > Sediment | place: Indonesia... | reverse complement strand
TGCCCGACTGGGCCGCGTTCACCGCATCGCCCGTGCGGAGAACTACGAAGTCGTTGATTCCGTCCTTCGTGAAGCTCGGTCCGCCGCCGGAACCGTAGAGGCGTCTGGCGTTGGTCTCGTTCTCGGTGAATAGCAGCTCGGGGCTGCCGCCGCAGGCAAGCCAGCGGCGGCCGTACTGCGGTTCGTCGAGCTGGATGAGGGCTGGGGAAAGGGCCTGCAAGCAGGGCCGGCGCGCGCCAGTTCCCCACGACCACGTATTCCTGAACCAGATGGTCGGGAGCAGGTGCAGCTCGGCGGTTTCCGGGCCGCGATTCACAGCCGTGATCCTGATCAGGATGTCCTCGCACGTGGCCTTCGCATATTCCACGAAGACGTCGAAGTAGCGACCATCGTCGAAGACACCCGTGTCGGCCAGCTCGAACTCCCGCTCATCGCGGCTCCGCCTGCGGTTCTCCTCTACGAGCCGCTGGTAGGGAAAGGCGGCCTGCGGGTACTTGTACAGGTATTTCATATAGGAGTGCGTCGGAGTGGAGTCCAGGTAGAAATAGCACTCCTTGCAGTCCTCGCCGTGATTGCCCTCGTGGCCCGCCAGGCCGAAGAGCCGCTCCTTTAGAATCGGGTCGCGGCCATTCCAAAGCGCGACGGCAAAGCAGATCTTCTGATGGCGATCCGATATGCCCGCGATTCCATCTTCGTTCCAGCGGTAGGCCTTGGAACGGGCATGGTCGTGGGGAACGTACTCCCACGCGGATCCGCCGGCGCTGTAGTCCTCGCGCACTGTCCCCCAGGCGCGTTCACTCAGATAGGGGCCCCAGCGCTTCCAATGCGTGATGCGTTCCCGGGCTTCCTCAAGTCTTTGAAGTTCGGCGGTCACTCGGATACTCCTTGCGAATGTGTTCGGCAAGGATGTAAGCCGCCAGACCGGGAGCGTATTCCTTACAGTTCGAGTTTCCCGAGAAAATTGTCCAGGTCAGGCGCGAGCGCCAGCATCAGATCCGTGTTCTGCTGCTTCGGCAAATCGGATACCAGGTAGACCAGGTGGTCGCGGGTCTCGAACGCGGTCATCTGGAAGCGTTGCACGCCTGTCCGGTACATGGGAATCCCCGCATGCGTCAACGCCGGCAGCATGTCCTCGGTGCGGAACGACTCGCCGCCGGCTTTGCGCGTGATGACCAGGGATAGCAGGCTGGATTCGTTCTTCAGGGAGAGATGCACGAACTTGCGGCTGCGATAGCGGCACTCATGCGCCAACATCATCCGGTAATCCGCCGGCGCCTGCTTCCGGACAATCGGGATGAGCCCGGCATACTCCGGGGTCATCTTCGTCAAGAACTCCTCAATGGCCGGAGGGTTCTTGGGGAACTTCCGGAACACGGAACAGTGAATGTGGTCGCCCAGCCCCACTCGCATCAGCGTAGCGACTTGATTCGAGACCGATACGATGTACGATTCCTGGGAGCTCGTGGTAAGCCTGAGGTGACCGAGTTGATAGGCGATGACACCCCCAACACAGACTGCAAGAGCGGTGGCGACCGGCGTGATCTTCCAGGCGACCCCCAAGAAGGGCCGACGCCGTTCCCGGATCCGCGCGCGGATGCGGGTCTCGAGATACGGCGGCGCCTGCTCGCTCGCGACAGCCGCTTTCAATCTTGCATTCATTTCGCGCCTTTCACTCATAAACCTTCCCTTCCAGCAGAATTGCCGAATCCGTAGGACCGCGCAACATCCGCAAGCTGGTCCTTCAGGATTTTCCTTCCCCGGCTCAGGCGGGACATCACGGTGCCGATCGGGATTGAAAGAATCTCGGCTGCTTCTTTATAGGCAAATTCCTCAACGTCGACCAGGAGCACCACCACGCGGAAATCAGCCGGGATTCGATCGAGGGCGGCCAAGATGTCTTGATCGGTGAGGTGCTCGGGGACGGGTTCCGGGGCGGCAAGATTGGCTTCGATGAATTCCTCTGTTTCTTTAAGAAGCGGAAAACGGAACCACTTTCGCCGATGATGATTGACACAATGAAAGAGGATCTTGAACAACCATGCGCGGCAGTTTGTGCCCGGCTCAAAACGCTCGAACGACCTCCATGCCTGTAGATAGACCTCCTGAGCGACATCCTCCGCGCGGCTCCGATCACCCAGAATTCGAGTGGCGGTCCTGTAGATATCGTTCAGGTGAGGCATCGCCTCCAGTTCAAAACGCTCGCAGGCGTAACGATCCGGCACCCAGTGAGCCTCGGCTTGACTAAGGTCGTCAGCCATCCATTCTACGACCTCACGAAGCGACATATACCATTGGAATGACGAAGACCGGCCCGGTTATTCCCGGCCGCCAGCTCTTTTCTCCGGCTCGATAGTCCTGGCATCCTTTGTTGATACAGTTACTTAGCAATGAAGTGGCGCCGCCGGACCGGCCGGCGGCGCCCCAAGGATGGAGGAAACGACTCACTTGTTAACTTACGGCGGCAGAAAAGCCGGCCTCGCCCAGGAGCACTTCGGCCCAGGCGCAGTACACCTGCACCTTGACGATGTCGCGGACGTACGCCGGGACGATCACCTGGCGCTTCTCGCCGCCCTTGATCTTGAAGGCGTCGAGCGTGTAGATGTTTCCTTTCGAATCGATGACGCGCCAGGTGGGCGCCGGGGTATCGGGCACCTTGAAGTCGGCCGAGACGCGCAGGAGGCTCTTGCCGTTCTCGACGGTGTGCGTCACGGTTCCAGTGTTCGCCTTCGGCCCTTCGAATCTCGAAGAGACGTGATGGCTGTTGGCGTTGACAGCAACGCTGGCGGCAATCAGCATTCCCACCAGCGCGAAGACAGACAACATGCGATTGAGTTTCACTCGGGTTCTCCTTTGACTTCTGTGTTAGCTATTGCTCGGTGAACTGGATGGCATGCCCATCCGGATCGCGAACAATGATCGACCGTTGCACCACTCCGGTGGAAATGAACGGTGATCGGAACTTCCGGAAATCCTGCTCGGCCCGCGCCGCGCTGGTCCCCCGGAACCTGGTCTGCCAGTGGATGAGGTCGTTGGCTTTCTCATCCGCCGGATATGGGCGGCCGTCTCCGGGGGCGAGGTACTCCAGGAATTCGACGCCCGGCCCGGACGCCGCCCGCAAAGTTGTGATGCGTAATCTCGCGCCGAACACGTTATTGAGGCGCTCCTGCTCCGGACCGTAGTTCTCGCTTTCCCCGAGGACTTCGAGCCCGAGAATGTCGCGGTAGAACCGAAGGCTCGCATCTGTATCCGAGATCACGATGGCCGTATGATCTATTCCGAGAAACAGCTTGTCTGTGGGCCGCCGCCACTTCGGATCTCCCTTGTCGGCCGGAAACGACAAGATCTCGAGAAAATGGCCGTCCGGATCGCGAAAGTAGAACGCCCGGATGCCGCCGGCGCTCTTGTTCCAATCAGGCAGCCGCTGGGGGCCCGCCGACGCGTGCCGGACCTTGTGCTTGCGCAGGAGCTGGTAAGCCCGCTCCATGTCGCCGGTGATGATCGCGATGTGCTGGAACCACCGGTCGTTCGCCCTGGTGTCCGGCGGAAAGGGCCGGCCTTTAGGGGCCAGAAACTCCGTCAGCTCGATAGACTCCTCCCCCAGGCGCATCCGCGCGGTTCGCGTTCGCAGACCGAACACCCCTTGCAGGCGCTCGCGCTCCGCGCCCTCGGCCTCGGTCTCGGAGACCTTCTCGAACGACAACACTCTCGAATAGAACTCGATTGAGCGGTCAAGATCCGACACGGTCATCCCGACGGAGTCGACGGCCTGCGCGAGCGGAGGCTGCTCGCTCCCCGCCAGCGCGGCGCTGAACAGGACCAATACAAGCAACACCCGGCGCCGCACGTTTACTTCATCCTTTCGATCAGGTGATCCCCGACGCGGAGCGCATTCGCCATGATGGTCAAGGCGGGATTCACGGCCGCGCTGGAGGGAAAGAAACTGCCGTCGACCACATACAGATTGTCCACCTCGTGCGCCCGGCAGTTTCCGTCGAGGGCCGATGTCCGGGGATCGTGGCCGAACCGGACCGTCCCGTTCTGGTGGGCCACGCCGGCGAGCGGAATGCGCTGCCCGACAAACAGGTTGCGCGCAAACAAACCCTGGTGGCATTCATGGCCGTGAACCGCGCAGGCCGTCTGCTGCCGCATCAACTCCTTGAGCTTGGCGATAAGCCGTTTGTGGCCTTCTTCATTGTTCGGCTTGTAGCTGAGCACGATGTTGCCGCCGCGGTCGAGGGTCACGCGGTTGTCGGGGTCGGGCAGATCTTCCGAAGTGAGCCAGAAGTCGAGCGAGTGGTTCGCCATGAGATCCAAGGTGAAGCCCGGGGCGATCGCAGGCGCGCCGGCCTTAAGCGTTTCGCCGTCGAGCTTGCCGACGAACGAAATGTGGCCCATCGGGTACTCGAATTCACGGGAGCCGAGATAGAAGTCGTTTACCGATAGCGTCTTCTGAAAGACGGTGGGATTCGGGCACTTCGAGACGGCCATCAGCACGGAATTCACGTGTCCCATGTAGTGCCGGCCGACCACGTCCGAACCGTTAGCGAGGCCGTTCGGGTGCTTGTCGTTGGCGGATCGAAGCAAAAGGGCGGCGGAATTAATCGCGCCGCAGGACACGACCACGACGTCGCCGGAGAACTCCTCGCGCGCGCCGTTGGAACCGGCGATCACCTTTCGCACGTCCCGGCCCGAGGGACCGGTTTCGAGACGTTCGATCTTGCGCCCTGTCAGAAGCGTCACGTTGGGGTGCTGGAGGGCCGGATCGACGCCCAGCACCTGCGCGTCGGACTTCGCATACACGAGGCAGGGAAATCCGTCGCACGTCGAGCAGCGAATACACTTGCTCGCCTGAGAATTCTTTTCGTCGAGCATAACCCCCAGCGGCGTGTGGAGCGGACGCAGGCCGAGGCGCGCGAAGTCCTCGCTTAATTGCTGCATTCGCGGCTCGTGGCTGACGGCCGGGTGGGGATAGGGGCAGCGGGCCGGGGGCTCGGTGGGGTCTTCGCCGCGCTCGCCGTGGACGTGGTACATGTGCTCGGCCTGGCTGTAGTAGGGCTCGAGCTCGTCATAGGAGACCGGCCAGGCGGGGGACACGCCGCCGTGGTGCCTGATCTCGCCGAAATCCTCCTTGCGCAGGCGAAATAGCGCGGCTCCGTAGAACTTGGTGTTGCCCCCGACGCAGTAGTTCGTGTGTGGATGCAGCGCTCTGCCCTCGCCGTCGCGCCAGACTTCGCTGGTCTGGTACTTGCCGCGCACATTTACCGCGCCCGGGTTCCAGTTGTCCTTCTCGCGCGGCACATATCCGCCGCGTTCGAGCAGCAGGATCCTCTTGCCGGCCGGCGCCAGTTTCGCGGCCATGGTCCCCCCGCCGGCGCCAGTGCCGATAATGATTACGTCGTAGTGATTGTCACCTGACATCGAATGCTCCGTAGTTGCAGCGGAAAATGCAGCGCGTGCCGCCGTGATGGTGCAACTTGGCGCACAGCACGCCATGGACGCCATGTCTGAGCCGGTATAGCTGGCCGGCCAGCAGCATTGCCACGGGCGGGGCGATGAAGTATATCCAGATGGCAGGCCACTCGCCGGCGAAATAGGCCGAGCCGACACTCCGCGCCGGATTCAGGCTGACACCGGAAAGCGGGGCTTCCACTGTGATGAATGCGGCCAGCAGGAGGCCGGCGCAAAGCCCTGTGAACCTCGAGAGGCGCCGGCTGTTGGAGACGAAAAGGATCGCCGACATCATGAGGAATGAGATGATCGCTTCAGCAAGAAAGGCGACTCCAGCTCCGCCGCTGCCGGGGAAGGTTGCGACGTAGTTCACGGCGGAGTTTGCCAGAGGCGCGCCCATCAACACACCGGCGGCATAGACACCGGCAATCCCTCCCAGGAACTGGGCGGCGACGTAGAGAGCGGCATCCCATCGCTCAATCTTGCCGAGAGTCAGAAAGGTCAGCGTGACGGCGGGATTCATGTGCGCGCCGGACCGCCGGCCCCAAGGTGAGTACACGATGCCCACGAGGGTGGAACCCATCGCGGCGCCCATCACAGCCCGCCGTGCAAGAGGATCGTCGATCGCCTGGTGGAGCGCGGAACCGGGGTGCTCCAGCAGCACGCCGAACGCGCAGGCGGAGATCATGAACACGGCCAAGGCGGCCGCCTCGATCAGATACTCAGGCCAATGATTTCGCAGCGCCCAACACACGCCTTCCAGCCCTGCCGGGCGTGCTTGCTTCGATGCCGCCAAAGTTTGCATGAGTCTCGGGACGTGTATGCCCGATGGCCGCCACCTTATTCCGGAATAAAACAGGGCCGCCAACGGATTATCAGGCGATGATCGAAATGCCAGCTCCAGGCGCCCAAGCCGCCAGCCGGCCCGACTGCCTGCAAGCGTTGGTCGGCAGCAACGTTCACCTGCTTGTTCAAGCAATGAGCCTGGCGGAGCGAATCGATGACGATTTGTACCGCCGGCGCGCCGGGCCGGCGGGACATCGTGTCGGCGCTCACATGCGGCACATCATCGAGTTCTATGAGTGCTTCTTCGACGGGCTGGAGTCCAACCATGTCGATTACGACGCCCGCAAGCGAGACGAGTCCCTGGAGAACAACCCACGGGCCGCCGCCGGGAAGATCCGGTCCATCATTCAGCGGTTGGAAAGGGACCCGGCCCTCCGGAGCAAAGCTGTCATTTGGGTCCGGATGGAGGATGCGGAGGCTGACGCGGTGAGCGACCCGTACCTCGCGTCGTCACCGGGCCGCGAGTTGCAGGTGCTAAGGAGCCACACCATCCATCATTTCGCACTGATTGCGGTCGCGCTCGAGGCGCAAGGCGTGCCGGTTGAGCCCGACTTCGGCGTGGCGCCGTCAACACTGCGCTACCAGGCGTCGCGCCGTCAGAAGCGAAGCGCCGTAGAGGCTGCCTAATGTGTACGGTGTCGTGGCTCCATCAGGACAGCGGCTATCGGCTGTTCTCCAACCGCGACGAAAAAAGGGCGCGGCCGCGGGCGCTTCCCCCTGAGATCCAGGACCGCGATGGGGTCCTGTTCGTGGCGCCTACAGACGCCGAGTCAAGCGGCACCTGGATCGCGACTAACGAGTTTGGAATATCGTTCTGCCTGCTCAACGGCGTTCCAGAGCGCGGCGAGCCGGGCGGCAAAGCGTTCAGGAGCCGCGGCCTGATCATTCCCGAGCTGCTGGTTGCGTCATCCCAAATGGAAGCGGCCGAGCGTGCCTGGAGCCTGGACCTCACGCCATTCGCGCCGTTCACCCTCGTCATTCTGGAAGCGGGCCAGCACACCACTGCTTTCGCCTGGGATGGCGGGGAGAAGTTGGTCATCCCGTATGCCGAACCGTACACGCCCCTGTCTTCCTCCTCGTACGATCCGGGTGGAGTGCAGTTAAGGCGCCAGCAGGAGTTCCGGAGGCTGTTGACCGCGGCCGGCGAACTCAACGCCGGCCTCCTGTTCGATTTTCACCGCAGCCACGGCGACGGCCCCGATGCATACTCTCCGTGCATGCACAGGAACGACGCGGAGACGGTGAGCTTCAGTTCGGTGCGCGTCACGGATGAAGAGATAGAGTTTTCCTACCTTCCCGGAGCGCCGTGCGGGAGGGGGCCCCAGGAAACACTTAAGCTGGCCCGGACGGGTTAGAGAGCGGCGGCCCCGTGATTCCTCAAGCAGTCTGGATAGCGCTCGCGACGCTGGTGAGCGAAGACCTCACGTGTATCGCGACCGGTGTGCTGGTTGCTCAAGGAAAGTTGAGCTTTGCGGAGGGGGCGCTGGCGTGCCTTGCTGGAATCTTCGGGGGAGATATTCTCCTATTTCTGGCAGGCCGGCTGGCGGGCGCTCGCGCTTTGCGCTGGCCAGGGGTGAGGAGGTTCCTCTCCCCCGAGATGGTGGCGCGAGGAGCGGCCTGGTTCCAACAAAGAGGACTGGCCATGATCCTCCTGAGCCGCTTCACACCCGGCCTGCGGCTGCCGACGTACTTCGCGGCGGGCCTGCTCCCCACGCGATTCTCAACATTCGCCTTGTACTTTCTCGCCGCCTCGATGATCTGGACGCCGGCGCTGGTGGGAGCCACCGCCGTTTTCGGCGAAGGACTTCTTCGCACCCTCTTCTCGCACCGCAATCAGACCATCGCCGCGTTCAGCGTTGTGTTCGGGATGCTCGTGCTGGCCGCGCGGCTGCTCCGCCCGATCCTCAGCCGCGCGGGCCGCCGCCGGTTGATCGGGTTCCTGAAGCGAAAAGTCCGATGGGAGTTCTGGCCCGTCTGGGCGGTATACCTTCCACTCCTTCCATATCTGCTTTACCTGGCGCTGCGACATCGTTCTTTGACCCTGTTCACGGCCGCGAACCCGGGGATGCCATCTGGGGGCTTCGTGGGCGAGTCGAAGTCGCGGATCCTGTGTCATCTCAGCCGCGCCGAGGGCGCCGTGGCTGAATACGATGTCATTCCGGCCGAACTCGACGCCGGGCTGCGGCTTCAGGCCGCGCACGAATTCATGCTCGCGAGCGGACTCGACTTCCCGATCGTGTTGAAGCCCGACGTCGGTGAGCGAGGCTCGGGGGTGGCCGTGATTCGCTCCGGCGATGAGCTACAGGCATATCTGCGCACTGCCTCGGTGGACACGATCATTCAGCGGTACGTCGCGGGCCTGGAGTTTGGCGTCTTCTACTTCCGGTATCCGGGAGAGGCCCATGGCAGGATCTGCTCCATTACGGAGAAACGCTTCCCGGTGGTGGTTGGCAACGGCCTCAACACCTTGCGGGAGCTGATTCTCGACGATCCGCGGGCGGTCTGCATGGCGGCAACCTACGAGAAGCTCTCGAAGCGCCCCCTGGATGAAGTGCCGCCACCCGGCGAATCGGTTCCACTGGTCGAGCTAGGCTCGCACTGCCGGGGCGCGATTTTTCTCGACGGGTCACACCTGGCGACGCCGGCGTTACAGGACGCCATCGACCGCATCTCGCAAGCGCACCCCGGATTCTTGTTCGGACGCTACGATGTCCGCGCGCCTTCCACCGAGGAGTTCCGGCAGGGACGCTTTACGGTCCTCGAGCTGAATGGCGTCTCGGCGGAAGCCACTCACGTCTACGACCCTTCGGTGAGCCTTCGCGAGGCCTATAGGGTGATGTTCAGTCTCTGGCGGACTGCGTTCGAGATCGGCGCAAGGAATCGTGAGCTCGGAGTGCAGCCGGCGACGCTGGGCGAGTTGATCACCCTGGTGAGGGGTCGTGAAGCGAAGCCCTCACCTTCTCACCCATGCCGGAACCTCCCGCCGGTGCAGGACGATCAGTCCCGCAGTGCAAAGGAACACCGCCATTGCAAGAGCAAAGAGCTCGCCGTTGTCACCCACCGCCGGCATGGTGATGCCGAGTTTCGTCAGGTGGCTGAGAATCGCTACGCTGATTGTCCCGAGTGACAGGAGTGCTCCGAACAGGATGGTCCGCGGGATGAGCAGCAAAATCGAGGCGATCAGCTCGACGATCCCGCTGCCAATGCGGCCCCAGGGCTCGATACCCAGTGTCGTAAAGATATAAACGGATTCCCTGGCGCCACTGAACTTGAAGAAGAGCGTTTGCAGCAAGATGATCGCTGCAATGCCGCGCAAAGCCCAACTGGCAATGAGGAATGCCTTACCTTGTTTCATACGTTCCTTTCTGATATGCGAGGAATTCGGATGCTTCGGACTTGCCGAGATAACGCTCCAGCAGCCTCGGTTCGGTTTTGGTGAGGTCAACCAGAATCAGGCCGTCGAGGGCGTTCGAGAACTTTGGATCGACGTTGAACCCCAGGAGTCGTCCCCCAAGCTTCAGGTACTGGCGGAGCAGCACGGGCACGCCCGCTCGAGACGGCTCGATGTCCGATACGACAGCCGAAAGGTCTTCAACGTCGAATGCTGCTTTCGGCAACCGGCCCGGCTCCCTGTGAGACGGACGAAACGGATTTCGCGTGGACACCAGCCCCGCCCACTCTCTGAACGAGGCATAACGCTCGAGGAAGGAGACCATCAGCTCTCTGGAGATGGATTGGTACTGGTTGCTGATGCTCACGGGCCCGAACAGGATTTTGTAGCGCGGGTTCCGCGAGACGTACTGGCCGATTCCCTTCCACAGCAGCAGCAGTGGGGCGAAGCTCTTCTGATACTCGGCTCGCACGAAGGAGCGGCCGAGTTCGAGCGCCGGACCCAACCGGTCCAGAAACTCGGGACCGTAATCGAATAACGTGGCGGTGTAAAGGCCGCGCAGCCCGAATCGGGAGCGAACCTGGTCGGCGCCGGCCAGCCGGTAGGCTGCGGCCAACTCCTGTCTGGCTTCGTTCCAGAGGAACAGGTGAAGGTAGTGCGGATCGAACTCGTCCAGGTCGGCCGACTTCCCGGTGCCCTCGCCAGCGCCGCGGAAGGTCAACTCTCGAAGCCTTCCAATCTCCGCCAGCACGGAAGGAATCTCTCCGGCCGAAGCGATGTAGGCCGCCATCTCGCCCGATTTGGCCATCAGGCTCGCCGGCGGCAGCGCCTCGATTTCCCGGCACAGCGTTTCCGCCTCTACAGGGGCCGCAATCGGTTGGAGGGTTTCCTTCCTGCGTCTCACAAACGGGAGCGAAGTCCTTGCCTTGTACTCCTGACGCGAAGCGAGCAGATAGGTTCGCCATCGCAGATACTCCGTTTGCTCCTCCTCGGTTGGAATCGCCAGCAGTTTCCCGGTTGAAATCGCGCTGCCAATGCGAACGGAAACGCTGTACCGGCGCTTGTTGAGAAGCTCCCGCGCGAGCAGCGCCGTGCGCAGCCGCGGATGCAGCATACCCAGCACCTGGAACAACGCGCTGTTAGCCCCCTCGACATAGACCGGGATCACGGGTAAAGAGGGGGCATGGCGGCTTGCGATCCGAAGGATTCTCGCAATGCCGCAGCTCCATGGTGGATCGGTAACCGAACGCGCGCGCCACTGGAAGTGCGAGACCTCCCCAGCCGGAAAGACAACGAGGAGTCCGCCGTCCCCCAGATAATGCAGCGACTGCCGGAGCGCGCCGGGGTTTTGGCGTATTGCGCCGGCGCCCCCCATCGGATCCACCGGAATCACCAGATCCCGCAGCTCGGGGATCGCCGCAAGCACGCCATTGGCGAGGAACTTCACGTCCGGCCGGATGCGCGGCAGAATGGTCGCGAGCGCTGCGCCCTCCAGGATCCCGAAGGGGTGGTTCACGACCAGAACAGCCGGGCCCTTTCGCGGAACGTGCGCCGTGTCCAGCTCGGAAATGCGGAGCGTCACCTCGAGGAGCTGGAGCAGCCTCTCGGCGATCGGGCGGCCACCGCCCATCGCTCGCAGCCGGCCGTATACTAGCTCGATTTCGCGAATGCCGAGGATCCGCTCCAAGGCGG
>Ga0233417_10000540_pt1 | contig 11381 bp, 10 predicted proteins | sample Sed_MG_FD_189023 | JGI IMG/M metagenome (GOLD analysis project Ga0233417, IMG submission 189023) | Sediment microbial communities from Lake Towuti, South Sulawesi, Indonesia - Sediment_Towuti_2014_0.5_MG | ecosystem: Environmental > Aquatic > Freshwater > Lake > Sediment | place: Indonesia... | reverse complement strand
GAAGCGCGTTGCGGCATGGCTTTGGCGAGCCTGTTGGGCGGTTTGGCGCTGGCCAACGCCGGCCTCGGCGCCGTACATGGCTTCGCCGCTCCCATTGGCGGCATGTTCCCCGCGCCGCATGGGGCGGTCTGCGCCGCACTGCTTCCCGCCGCGATCGAGGTGAATATCCACGCCCTGCGGTCGCGCGCCGCCCAAAGCGATCGCTTGCAGCGCTACGAGACGGTCGCCAGAATTCTCACCGGCGAAGCCGCGGCCGGCGCCGAAGCCGCCGCTTCCTGGGTACGCGGGCTATGCGACGAACTGAATATTCAACCGCTGCGCGCGTATGGCATTACGGAACACGATACTCCGGACTTGGTCGAAAAGGCTTCTCAAGCCAGCAGCATGAAGGGCAACCCGATCCCGCTCACCCCCGCCGAGATGCGCGAGATCCTCCTGCGCAGTCTCTGAGCCGGCCTAATACCGGGCCAGCCACCGCGCTTTTTCCATCAGCTTGCCGGCGTTGGGCAGGAACGCCTCCTCCAGCGGAGCACTGTATGGCACCGGCGTGTCGGGCGCCGTTAGGCGGATGACCGGGCCGTCCAGATACTCAAAGGCTTTCTCCGTGATCCTTGCGCTGATCTCTCCGCCGATGCCGCCTGTCAACGTAGCTTCGTGCAGCACGATTGCCTTGGAGGTCTTTTTCACGCTTTCCAGAATGGTCTGCTCGTCGATCGGCAAAAGAGTCCGCAGGTCGATGATTTCCAGCGAGATGCCCTCCTTGTCCAACGTTGCGGCGGCTTCTCCGGCGACGTGGACCATGGCGCCATAGGTAATCACCGAGATGTTTCTTCCCTCACGGAAAACGCGGGCCTTCCCGATGGGCACGGTGTACTCATCGTCCGGAATCTCGTCTTTGATCCGGCGATATAGCGCCTTGTGTTCGAAGAAGATGACCGGATCGTTGTCGCGAATCGCCGACTTGATGAGCCCCTTGGCGTCGTAGGCCGTCGCCGGCTCGATCACTTTCAGGCCGGGGGTGTGAACGAACCAGGCCTCGGGGTTCTGCGAATGAAAGGGCCCGCCGTGGATGCCGCCGCCGCTCGGGGCCCTGATTACAATGGGCACCGGCGCGTTCCACCGGTAGCGGCATTTGGCGGCGAAATTCACAATCTGATCGAAGCCGCAGGAGATGAAATCGGCGAACTGCATTTCCGCCACCGGCCGCAGGCCCATGAAACCCGCGCCGATGGCAGCGCCTACGATGGCCGACTCCGAAATCGGGGTGTCCACGACGCGGCGCCCGCCGAATTGGTCGAGCATGCCCGCGGTCACCTTGAATGCGCCGCCGTAGACCCCGATGTCCTCGCCGATCAAGAAGACGTTCGGGTCCCGCTCCATTTCCTCCCGGATGCCCTGCCGGATGGCCTCCAGATAAGTGACCTGCATGATGCTCTCAGATCTGCTCGTCGTAGACGTTATCGAGCAGCGTGGCCGGATCGGGATGCGGGCTGGCCTCGGCCCACTCCACACTCTCATCCACCAGCCGCTGGATGCGGGACTGAGTTTCCTCCAATTCCCGGGCCGTAGCCCATCCCCGATCCATCATCCGGCGCTCCACGCGCGTGATCGGGTCTCTTTCGGTCCACTCCTCCCAGAGATGCTTGGGCACATAGTCGGCCGCGTCGTGCGCGGAGTGCCCGGTCATCCGGAAAGTCTTGCACTCGAGCATGTATGGACCCAGACCCGCCCGCGCGTGCTCGACGGCGCGCACCGTAGCCTGATGCACCGCATAGGGGTCATTGCCGTCGACGATCTCCGCCGGGAGGTTGTACCCCGAGGCCCGGTCCGAAACGTGCTCGCACGCCATCTGTTTGTCCAGCGGCGTCGAGTACGCGTATTGGTTGTTATTGCAGATCAGCACCAGCGGCGCCTTCTGCACCGTGGCCAAGTTGATGCCTTCGTGCCAGTCGCCCCGGCTGGTGGCGCCGTCGCCGAAAAAAACGAACACGACCTGGCGCGAACCCTGGTACTTCAGCGCCATCGCCGCGCCGGCGGCAACGGGCACCGAGGCCGCCATCGCGCTGATGATCGCCACGACTTTCCGCTTCAGGTCGCCCATGTGCATGTTGCCGTCGCGGCCCTTCGTCACCCCGCCGGTCCGCCCCATGTACTGCGCGAAGATCTCCCTGGGCTCGAAGCCCCGGATGAGATACAGGCCAAGATCGCGGTGGCAAGGAAACAGAACGTCCTCGGGCTCAGCGACCAGGCCGGCGCCGACACAAATCGCCTCCTGGCCGCGGCCGACGTAGACGCCGCCCAGGATTTTACCCTGCCGGTAAAGCTTCCGCTCAATACGGTCCTCCACCTCCCGCATGAGCGTCATGTAGTAGTGGAATTTCCGGTAAAGCTCAACCTCTTCCTCTCCCCGCACGGGGAGACGCGCTTGCCCCAGGGCCGGGGCGGCTGGATCGATGGCAGCCATCTCACCTCCTGCCGGAAAGCAGTCCAAAGGCATTAGTATACGCCGAACCATCCGGCGCCGTATCACCCTTGAGCATCATTTGCCGATGAGCGGGAGGACCTCGCGATCTAGTACTTCGTCCGAGATGGCCGGCACCCGCACGCCGCGATGCAGGCTCCAGCGCTCGGTCAGCTCGGCGGCGGCGCCCGGAGCAAGCCGGGTAAGGGGACCGAGGGTCTCCAGCTCCAGAAAATCGGCGTTCGTAAAAGTCTCGAAGGAGCAGCCAAAATCCGGATAGGACTTCGCCGGATCGGCTTTCACGCGCTTCACATACAGGTTGTCACCCAGCAAATAAGCAGCCCAGGTGTCGGCGTTGAAAAGCCCAATCTTTTGCGGTTCAGGCCTCTTCGGATCCTGACGCAGCGTGAGGTATTTCCGCGTGATCTTCCAGCGCGGGTCGGCCAAGTCTGTGTAGGCCCACATCACAAGCGGATTCGTCGGCAGTAACACCTCCGGGTGTTTGCCCCGCGGCGGGAATCCCGTGATCGCCAGGCCGCCCTGCGCCATCATTGTCAGCGTCCACGGGGCCATTTCAACCGCGAAACCGGTCGTATTCCGGGCGCTGTGCGCCAGTTCGACGCTGCCCGTGGCGGACATTCGGATGGAGATTCTCTTTTCGATCCCGGCCGAGTCCACCGGCTGCGCCAGCGTTAGCGCGTCCGCCTCAATCGTTGCCGTGACCGGCCCGTTGTCAACCGCCCAGCTTGTCTTCAGGTTTTCCGGAGCTACCCAGAGCCGGTGCCCGCCGCGCAGCTTGAAGTCCTTCTCTCCCTTCCCGCCGAGTTCCTCCGGGATCTCCTTGAGCAGGTTTGGACCTCCCACGAAGCCGTAGCGCATCACCCGCGGTCCGACATCGGTGGTGACGATCATCTCGACGACGCCGTTGGTGATCCGGCGGCAATTCGGCCACCCCTGCCAGGCGGTGTTTTCGATCCTCACTTCCGCCCCGGCGCTCATGACGATCGGGGCCGACAACAGAATAATCCAGCGCATCGCTGGATATTATGTCTCATTTCTTGCGCGCCAGGATCGCGTCCAGCAGGGTGCCGGTCCGCTTTCCCTCCACCTCGCCAAATCCGGCCTGCTGCATCAGGTCGGCGTATTGGCTGAAGCTACGCTCCCTCCCCTCGGTGCATACCAGCATATTGAGCGACTGCATGTGTCCGTGCGCCGGTCCGCACAGGTCCTCATCCAGCAGTTTCTCGGCGACCAGCAGCGCCCCGCCCGGCGGCAGGCTGTCATAGATCTTCGCCAGCAGGCGTTCGATTTTCTCCTCGCTCCAGTCGTGCAGAATCCGCCCGAGGCTATACAGGTCGGCCTCCGGCAGCGGATCGGAAAAGAAATCCCCGGCCAACAGTTCGACCGCGGTGCCGGCCGCAAACGGGCGGGCCGTTTCGATGACCTCGGGCAGGTCGAAAACGGCGGCTCGCAAGCCTGGCCACGCCGCCGCCGCCGCCAGGGCAAGGTGTCCGGTGGCGCCGCCGAGGTCGACGATGCGCTGGAAGCCGCCCAAGTCGAACGCTCGCACGACCGCCGGACTGCTCAACCGGCCGAAACCGTGCATGCCCAGCAGGAAGTCCCGCTTCTTCTCCTCCGTCTCGAAAAAGTGAGAAAACAGTGGTCCGTCGAGGCCGAAGACCTGCTTCCAGCGGTGCCGCCCCTCGCGCACCGCATCCTCCAGCGCACCCCACAAGGGGTACAAGACCTGGTTCGAGTAGCTGATGTAACCAGCGAGCGTGTCCGGGCTATCGCGCGCCAGGTACTTGGCCGCCAGCGCCGAGTTCGAGTAGGTCTCGCCGTTCTTGTCGAGCAGCCCAAGGGAGACGCAGGCGTCCAGCAGACGCTCCATCGTGTCGATGCTGCCGCCGGCTGCCAGCACACCGGCATGCGCCGGCCCTTCCGCCAGCCGGTCGAAGACGCCGAGCCGCACCGCCGCGAACATCGTCTTTGAGCGGCGGAAAGCCTCAATCAAATCCAGTACCGGAGCGGCCCCTTGTGAGCTCATGATTGTCGAAAATGATCGTAACCCATCGGCAGCAGCGGCCGGTCCATCAGCGTAACCTCGCCTTCCAAGCCTCGCTCGATCCTCCCGATGCACGTCAAGGGAACCCCGCCGGCGCTTTGCGGGACTGCCGCGCCCGGAGGTGTGGTGAAGAGCAGCTCGTAATCTTCGCCGCCGTGCAACGCCTGGTCGAGCGTTGCCCCGCGGAAGACCGGCAGCGGCTTATCCAGCCGGGCGCGGACGCCCGATTCACGGCAGAGGCGGTGCAAGTCGATCGAAAGGCCGTCGCTCAGATCGATGCAGGCCGTCGCCAGGCGCCTCCGGAGGAGGAATTGCCCCAATCCGAGCCGCGGCTCAGGCCGGACGTGCCGCTTCCAGGCCCTTCCCGTGCCCCGCTCGAGCCCGAGCGCCGCCCCGCCCAGTTCGCCGGAGACGTAAATACGGTCCCCGGCGCGCGCCGTGTCCCTTCGGAGCGCCTTCCCTCTTGGCGCCGCACCGATCAACACCACATCGCATGCCAGCTCGCTCGCCCGGGCAAGGTCGCCGCCGACCAGCGTTGTGCGTGTACTTCGGGCCAGCCGCAGGGCGCCCGCAAAGAAACCGCGGACCCACCGGGAATCGGTCCAATCCGGCAGCGCGATCGACAGCAGGCACCACTTCGGCGCCCCTCCCATGGCCGCGATGTCGCTCAGCGCCCGCGCCAGCGCCCGGTAACCGGTCTGGGCCGCCGAGAGCGTCTGGCGGCGGAAATGCACGCCCTCGACCAGCAAGTCTGTCGTCAGGAGCATGTCTTCGCGGCCGCCCTGCGGCCTCAGGACCGCGCAGTCGTCCCCGATGGAGCGGATCAGCTCCTTCGGCCGCCGGGCGCCCGCCTGCCGGCGAATCCACTCGACCAGCCGCAGCTCATTCATTGTCCGGCGCCAGGACCAGCCCGCGCGGCAATTGCTCGCCGAACAGGCGGTTCATCATCTCCGTATCGCGCGCTCGTCCGCCCTCCAGCACCTTCAACAAGCGCTCCGCATCCGGATGACTCTCCAGCGCGCGGCGCACCAATCCCATCGATGCCGGCGGCAGGTCCCGGGCGACGTCGCCGGTGCGGCGGGCGATCGAGGCCACTGCTTCGGCCGCCGCCGGTTTCTTGAGTAGAGCCTCCGCCCACCGCGCCGCGACGGGCGGCGGGACCACCTGGTTGGCCGGCCCGTGGAAGAGTTCCCGCGCGCCCAGCCGCGCCAGGCACCACATCTCGCTGTCGCCTCCCTCGCCTTGCAGGATTGCGCGCAGCAGGGCCTCACCGAGGTCGGTTTTCGTTTGCGTGGGCAGCAGTTCCAGACTCGCCGCGCAACGCCACATCTCCCGCAGGAGTCCTCGGTTCACGCGCGCCCGCTCGGTCTTGCGCGGCAGCAGGACGGCCGACATCCGCTGAAAGACGTCCGTCTGCTGATTCCGGTTCAGCCCGCCCGCCACGCGCCCCCAGAAGATCCACCACTCGCATTGGTTTTGCACCTGGTTGGAAAACACCAGCCCTCCCGCGAAGACTCTTCTTGCCTGCTCGATTCGATAGTCGTCTCCCGGAAAGCCAAAGCCCGGCCGCAAGCAGAGCCCGCACAAGTTCAACCAGCGGGCCTCGTAAGCCGCCGACTTCTTCCGGCCTTCGGCCAGTTCCAGGAACCGGTCGGCCATCGCGCGGATGGCCGGCAGGGGCCAGGAAAGCCGCCCCAGCGCCAGCGCTTGTTCAAGACCGGAGGGAAGTTGCGCGGGCTCCAGGGTGTCCCCGGCAAACGTCGCCGCGATCAGGTCCAACGCTTCTCCCAAAGCTGCTTCACTGATCACGGCCGCCGGGCGGGCGGGGGCTTCCGCGGCGGCGGTCTTGCGCAGCTCGAATTGCAGCCGCCACCGGTGCTCGCTCACCTTCGAGTCGGCCCACAACTCGAGGGTCCCCACGGCGCTCAGCTTCGCCCCGAGCTTGACGGGGATGAATCGCTCCGACCCGGGCCGGCCGAATCGAATCACTGCCTGCAACGGGGCGTGCTGGTGCAGCGAGCCTGAGGCCAGATCCGCCGGGTCAAACGTCACCACCTCGCCGATTCTGTCCTCCAACCGCGTCAGCGAGCTGTACAGGTGAAAAGACACCGGCTTGTTGGCCAGCAATTGCAGTCCCTCGAGGTCCAGCGACAGCTCGTCGCCCTCGTTGGCGCCGCGCGGCACGACAGTCACTGCCCGGATTCCATCCCCGCCTTCCAGGCCGATGTAGTACGTTCTCGGCAAGCCTCCGCGGATGACAAGACCGGCTCCGGTCGACCGAACGTAATTGTAGTAGGCCGCCCCCACCGCCACGGCCAGGTCCAGGTCGCGGTTTTCCAGCACGGCCGGCCGCTTGCCATACCATTTCTCCATCACGTCAGCCAGGCGATTGCGCAGGATCTCCGGAATAAAGAAACCGCCATTGAACAGAACGGCGTCCGGCGCGGGGCTGCCCGATTCGGCGAGAAACTGCGCCAGGTGCTTCGTGACGGCTGCGTCGGACTCGTAAGGGAGGCCGGTCTCGCCAAATGGGCTCATCTCTTCCTGCGCCGGCCGCTCTCCAAGCTCGCAGAAGGGAAGGAAGCCCTCCAGCGCGAGCTCCGCGGCCTCTTCGCGCAGGATTTCCGTCCGCAGCGTTCCGCCAATCAGTGAGCGGCCGGCGCCGAGCACGGTAATTTCCACCTTGGGCGGCGGATTCTCCCCCAGCAGCTTCTCCTTCGCCGCGGAGCACTGCCGCCGCAACGCGCTGCGCTGCCGCAAGGAAAGCTGCGATTTCAATTTGGATTCGGCCAGCCAGGCCAGCGCCAGGTCCAGGTTGTCGCCGCCCAACAGCAGGTGCCGGCCAACCGCCGTGCGGGTGAAGTTGATCCGGTCGCCTTGCCGCTCGACCCTGATCAGAGTGAAGTCGCTGGTGCCGCCGCCGACGTCGCAGACCAGCACAATCTGTCCGTCATAGAGTTCCTTGCGCGACTCGGCGAGGTGATTCGCGATCCACGAGTAGAACGCGGCGGCCGGTTCCTCGAGCAACGTCAATTGTGCGAGCCCGGCCTCGCGCGCGGCCGCCACCGTCAATTCGCGAGCCTCCTCGTCGAACGAGGCGGGCACCGTCAGAACGACCGCGTGTTCTTCCAGCCGCTGTGGCCGCCGGCCGTTCCAGGCGTCGCGAAGAGTGGCTAGAATGCGAGCCGAGGCCTCCACGGGCGACACGACGCGCCCCGCTTCGCCGGCGTCCCACGGCAGGATCTTCGCCGTTCGATCGACCGCGGAATTGGAAAGCCAGCTCTTGGCCGAATGGATCAGCCGGGTCGGCGTGAGCGCTCCATGCTCCCGCGCAAACACCCCCACCGCGGCCGTGTCGCCAAGCAGGATGAACGACGGCAGCGTCCGGCAGGCTTCCACCCGGTTTTCCGCCACCGGCTGCTCGACCAGGTGGATCTCCACCGGGGGAAAGTCGCTCTCGCCGGCGGCCGCCGGGTCGATGTATGCGAGTCCCGAGTTGGTGGTGCCGAGGTCGATGCCGACGAAGAAGCTCACGCCCGCTGTCCGTTCACTCCACTTCCAGTTCGGCGGGAGCGATCACATTGGTCTTGCCGGCCGCTGGCGGCAGGTCGATCCGTGTCACTTTCCAGCCGCGATGCCGCAGGATGGCGGCCTCGACTTCGGCCGCCGCCGGGATGTTCCCGAGCAGCCGGCAGGAGGACTTGTCCCTTGGATCGAGGCCCGCCGCGGCCAGCCGGGTGAGCGTGCCTTCGACGCCGTCGACGACCGGCTCGAGCTTGACGTGCCGTTCCAGCACCTGCCGGGACCTGCAATGGACATCGCGCACCGCAGCGCCCACCTGCTCGTCCGTTTAGGCGGCGATGTCCTCGACAAGAAAGTCCACCAGCCGCGCCTCCTGCTGAAGAGCCGCCAGGAGTCTGACGGCGCTGTCGTCGGCGGGGGCGGAAACCGGCGCGGGGGCCGGGGTCAAAGTCACCCGTTTCATCAGGCCAAGCTCCAGGACAAGGTCATCGGGAAGCCGGCCCTTGAACAACAGGCTCAGATAGGCGCGAAACGCCCGGAAGAAGTGTTTCAATCGGGATGTACCTCGAATCGCTCTAACTACTTTAGGATACAATCATCGCATACCAATAACTTGGATGATTGGGTTCATAGCGAATGCACAAATACATATTGATTGGCCCGATGGGAGCGGGCAAAGGCACACAGGCCGAGCGCTTGTGCCGGGACTATGATTTTGTTCACATCTCGATCGGCGATATCTTCCGCTGGCATTTGAGCCAGCATACGAAGCTGGCGGCAAAAATCACGCGCATCATGAATGAGGGCCGCCTGGTGCCGGATGAAATTGTCGAAGAAGTGGTCAGCCGGCGACTCCAGGAGCACGATTGGAACTTCGGTTTCGTCCTCGATGGTTTTCCGCGCACCAGGTCGCAAGCCGAGTACCTCTTCGAAGGCTGGAACATGGACAAGGCGATCTACCTGGATATCCCCGACGATGTCGTCTATGAGCGCGTCATGAAACGGGTGGCGATGGGCCAGAGCGGCGGATTCACCAAGCGCGACGACGACAATGCGGAATCGCTCGAAGTGCGGCTCCGGGAATACTACGAAAAGACCAAGCCCCTGCTGAAGCTGTTCGAGGAGAGACAGATGCTCGTCACCATCAAGGCCGACCGGTCGATTGAGGAAGTGTACGAATCCATCCGCGCGCAGCTTTGCCTCGGTTCGCCGGTCGAGAAGGCCGGCTGAGCCGGCCGCCTCATTTGCCCGCGCCGGCGCCTTTCGCGCCGCTGCCGCGAACGACAGTGGCGGCATAGAGCTTTTCGAGCTCCCGCCGTGCAATCTCGGCCCACTGCCCGCTGCGATCCAGCTTCAGGTACGCCTGCCAGTGGCGGACGGCGCTGAGCAGTTGCCCGGTTGCCTGGTAGAGCAGGGCCAGGTTGTAGTGAGCATCCGCATAATCGGAGTCCAGCCGCAGCGCGGCCAGGTAGTGTTTCCGGGCTGCATCGCGGTCGCCGCGTTCGTCGTAAAGGTTGCCCATGTTGAAATGGGCCATGGCGTAATTCGGGTTCGCCTCGATCGCTTTCCGATAGTAGCGCTCCGCGTTGTCCAGTTGGCGCATGGTGAAGTGGATCGTCCCGAGGTTCAGGTGCGCCGCGGCCATCTGCGGGTCCAGCGCGGCCGCGACCCGGTAGGCGTCCATTACCTGCTCGATCGGGCCTCCCGTCTGCTCGAGTTCTAGGCCCTTTTGAAACCAGTTGTCGGCTTCCCGGTGGCGCCGCCGGGCGGCCTCCCGGCGTCGTTTGTCCGCCGGTTCCCGCGGGAACGAAACCAGCCTGTCCAACTCGCCCTCGTCGAAGTTCAGCAATAGCTGGCCGCTCTCCGGTTCCATGTGGTGCGGACCCGCCTGGACCCGAATCCGGTTCCCTTCCGCGTATACACGCAGTTGCCGAAGCGGGTCCTCCACGTCCCGCATTTTTTCCTTGATGGCCGACACTGCCTGCTGCACCTTCTTCAGCGGGACGCCTTTCGCGCGCAGCCGCGCCAGCGCTTGCAGAGCGATCAGGTCCGGGAACTCGTAGGCCGAGCGGGGCCTCACCAGGCCCTTTTCCTCCCAGCGCCGCAACTGGCGCTCGGTCAGCCCGACCAGCCGCAGCACCTGCTCGCGCGAGTACTCCTGCTTGCCAACGGTCGGCACGGACAGATTGTAGCATCCGGCGTATTGCCGGCCGGCCTTGACATCGCCGGAAGGTGTCACGATACTAAAGCTAAGATGCAACTGAGTTTCAAGAAGCCGGTCTCAGCCCGCCGCCGCGGGGACGCAGGCCACGGGCTTCGGCTCAGCGATTTGCGCCGCGGCGAGCAGGGCGTGGTCGACAGATTCGACCTGCCCGAGGATGTCGCCCGGCGGCTGATGGAGTTGGGCTTCCTTCCTGGCGGCGTGGTGACCGCAGGCCGGTCCGCGCCCGGCGGCGACCCGCGCGTGTTTCAAGTAGACGGTTCCGAGGTCGCCTTGCGCGCCGAAACCGCGCGTCACATCCGGCTTCGCAAGCACGACATTGTTCCGGCCGGCCGTTCATGAGCCATTGCTCCCCCGTTCCGGCCGCCGCGCCCGGTAGCAGAATCCCGCAGCCGGGCCCGCGAGTGAAAACGGTCGCGCTGGTCGGTCCGCCCAATTCCGGAAAGTCCACCCTGTTCAACTTCCTCACCGGGCTGCGCCAGAAAGTCGCCAACTACCCCGGGGTCACCGTCGAGCACCGGCACGGCCGCTTGCAGATGTCCGGCAACAAGGAAATCGAGCTGATCGATCTTCCCGGCATCTACAGCCTCGATCCGCGGTCCGAGGATGAGCGGGTGGCCCGCGACGTCCTCGCCGGGCAGATAGAGGGCATCGCCAGGCCGGACGCCGTCATCCTGATTCTCGACGCGACGAACCTCGCCCGGCACCTCGCCCTGGCGGCTCCGATTCTCAGCCTGGGCCTGCCTACGCTGGTGACCTTGAACATGGCTGACGATCTGCGCAGCCGCGGCGGCGTGGTGGACACGGAAGAGGTCGCGCGGAAACTCGGCGCGCCGGTGGCCCTCATCAGCGCGGCGCGAGGGGAAGGCATTGAACTGGTGACCGAGTTTCTCTCCGGAGACTTCGGTATTCCGGTGCCGGTGGAATTGCCGGTTCTCAACGTCCCAACCTGCCGCGCCTGGGCGACGCGAGTCTCGAGCGGCGCCTACCAGGCGCCTGCCCCGCCGGTGTGGTCGCGCCGCCTGGACACTCTCTTTCTGCATCCGGTGGCCGGCCCGGTGATTTTTGCCCTGGTTGTGCTCGCGGTGTTTCAGGCGATCTTCAGCTGCGCC
>Ga0233417_10000539_pt1 | contig 11396 bp, 7 predicted proteins | sample Sed_MG_FD_189023 | JGI IMG/M metagenome (GOLD analysis project Ga0233417, IMG submission 189023) | Sediment microbial communities from Lake Towuti, South Sulawesi, Indonesia - Sediment_Towuti_2014_0.5_MG | ecosystem: Environmental > Aquatic > Freshwater > Lake > Sediment | place: Indonesia... | reverse complement strand
AGGGGCAAGGCGGCTGGCCCGGGCGGCCTGGCTTTCCACCCGGGCGGTGGTGGTGCCAATCTTGCTCTGCGCCTGGTACACGGGGCGAACGGCCCGCTGCAGCGAGGCACCCAACGAGCCGGGCAAGAGATAGCTGGCCTCACTCAACGTGCCGGTGACGGCGCTGCCTGTCCGTCTCAGCTCGCCAGGGCTGGGCCCCGCAGCCGGTGTACCTACCGGCGTGGCGGTTGCCTCGGCCACCGCCGGCTCAGTCTCCACGGGGCGCAGGCCGGGCAGGTTGACCCCGTGCAAGGTGAAAAGGAACCTGAGCGCGCCCATCGGGTCCTCTGCCCTCAAGGCGTAGCGACTGGCAATGTTGCCCATGTTAGCGATTTCGAGATGGTACATGGCCTGGACACCCTTTTTCTGCATTCTGAGGATCGCCAACAGCGCGATAATGCTCAAGGCGAGCAAAGCCAGGGCGCATATCAGGGTGCCGGCACCAATCAACCCCTGGCGCCCGATATTCGCGTTGAACCAATCCGCCAGGCTGGGCCGGCGCGGCTCGGGCTCGGGGGGTGGTGGGGCCAGGAATTGCAGGTCGAGGTCCGAGCTGGCCTCGTGCCCCAGGCTGTCCACCACGCGCACGGTGATGTGATGTGCGCCGGGCGGGTAGGCGCTAGTATCCAGCGAAAGGGCATATGGCGGGGCGTCTCGGCTGCTCACCAGACTGCCATCCAGCAGGAAATCCACGCGGGCCACCTCGGCCAGCGCTTCGATCTTGACTGCCACGGGAAGCTGGGCGCCGACCGGCACGTTGGCCTGTGGGGCGGACACGCTCACCGTTAGCGGTCGGACTACATTCAGGTCGACCGACGCCTGGCCCTGGTTGCCGGCCTGGTCCACCACCTCGACCGTCAGGCGATAGGTACCAGGTTCCAGCGTAGCGCTATCCCAGTCCAGGCTGAAGGGAGCTTGCACCGCCTGACCCAGCACCGTATCGTCGAGCCGGTAGGTGACGGAGGCGATCGTAGCTGGCGCGCTGGCCTGCATAGCCAACTCGAGCGTGCCACTTACTGTCTGGCCCTGGCTGAAGCTGGGCAAGGACACCGTCACTGGGCCGGGCACGGCCGTGAACTGACCGGACGCCTCACCGGCCTTCCCCTCATACGCTAGCCTGATCAACAGGTCATGCTTGGCATTATCAGCCTTGAGCCCGGACTGAAAGGTCACCCGATAGCCGCCGCGCCGCAGCGACTCGGCGATAGTTACCATGCTGGCCTCGGCTTGAGCCGGATCGGACAGGACAAAGGCCTGGCCTCCCGTCTCCGCGGCCAGGGTCTGGAGAGTAGCTGGCTCTATCTTGTCGAAGCCGACGGCGTAGACGGCCGTGCCGCCCGCGCGGGCCTGGCTAATGACTTGCTCGGACGAATGGGCACTGATGTTGTCGCGGCTGTTGGTCAATAAGACCACCGCTCTGCGGCTGGTCGGGAAAGCGTTCAGTGCAGTCACCGCGTCAAAGGCAGCGTCGTTAAAAGCTGTCAAGTTCCCCTCTGGGGCCAGTCCCTCGATGGCTGCTCGCAGCAGTTGCTTGTCACCGGTAAAACCCTGCACCGGCACGATTTGATCGTAAAAGGCAACCACTGCGGCCTGATCCGTTTGCCTGAGTGTATCGATGAATGACAGGGAGGCCGCCTTTAGCGCGTCCAGCGAGGCGCCGGGCATGCTCACGTCCAGGGCCAGGACCAGGCACACCTCCTGCGAGTCGTCAGGGGTCACCACGACCGAGTCGGCCGGCACGGGGACGGTATCCTCGAAAACGCTAAAGTTGGCCTCCGTGAGACCATCCCGGGGCCCGCCGGCATCGGAGGCTGCGACGGACGCAACCACCTGGGGAAAGGCCTGGCTGTCCACGTCGGTCAGCACAAGGATGGCCTGGTCACTCTGGGCGACCGCCTGAGCGGCCAGACCCAGGCCGAGAACCACGCCAAGCAGGGTAATTCTTTTGATTTTGGCCGAGAGCGTACCTGCCATCTTTATCCTCTGAAGATGTCCTCCCGGTAATTCATGCGGGAAACCGGGCCGGCTATGCCGAAGCTGTCTCGTCCTCTTCCAGCGCCTTCTCCTCATCTTTGGAGGCTGTCTTTTCTGCCTCCGGTTCCGCCCGCGCTTGGGATGACCACCAATCCTCCCCAGAGGGAGTCTGGTCAGCCCGAGCTTCTGCTGGCGATGGGCTGCCGGTGAGCTCCTGCTCCTCGGGTGTCTCGGGCACTGGCGTCGCCTTAAGCTTCAGGGCTGGCGGCGCTGCCGCGGGCGTCGGTTCAACTCGCGCCTGGTGGGGATCCCACCAGGCCTCCGCTGCCGGGGCGGCTTCGGCGGCCGGGGCAGCTTCCGGTTCAGGGCGTGGGCTGGCCTTCAGTTTGAGCACCCGTGGCTCCGCGCCGGCTTCGCCTTCCTTCTGGGACGGGCCTGCTGGCGGTGACCACCACCAATCCTGGCCTGCCGATGTGGGCTGGGCTGGGGCCGCTGCTTCCTCGGGCTCCGGTTCAGGCGCTGCGCCCGCTTCCTTCCCCCCGGCTCCTGCAGCCAGCCGGCCCAGATCCTGACCTCTCTCCAACTCCTCTGCGATGCTGACCTGGCTTTCCGGTTCAGCCTCCAGCTCACTCGGAGCCATCAGGTCTGGCGGACGGACATCCTGGCCCTCCACTAACTCCTCTGTAGCGCTGGTCTCGTACGTCGGCACGGGCTGAGGTGTAGCCTGTCCGCGCACGTCCTCAGGCGCTAAGGCGGCCACCAACTCGGCCCTGGTTTCGGTCAGCCACTGCTCCCATTCCCCTTCGGTCATGGCCTCGATCTCTGCTTCGGCGATGCCTGGTTCCTGTGATTCCTCGGCCAGCACAGCTTCAGCTTCCACCTGCTCTGAGGCAGCTTCGGCCTCTATGAATGCGTAACCGGCGGTTGCCAGGAGCGCTTCGCTGGCCTCGGCCGGGGGGCCTGCTCCATCCGCGGAGGGTAACGGTTGTGCGGCCTCAGCTACCTCACCCGCCGCTGCGGGTTCAGGGGGTTCCTTGCGTCGGACGAAGGGTAGAAAGGCTAGGAGGCCTGCCAGCCCGGCCCGCGGCGCTGGCTGAGGCGTTTCTGACGTGACTGGCAGAGCCTGGTAGGCAGCGGCCGCCGCCACGGGCGAGGGTGCTGCTTCCGCGGCTGGGGTGGCAGGCGCGGGCTGTGCAGGGGGCTCCTCAGTTGGCGCGGGGAAGGGCACCAGGCGCACCTGGTGGCGATACAGGGGTAACACTTGTACTACCTTTGACACGACCGCCTCGTCGCCGGGGTAGGCGCGGGGCGCAGTGGCGCGGATCGCAATCTCGTGGACGCCCGCCAGGGGTTTGTGCCCGCGATGATGGAGATGAAAAGAGACTTCCTTCTCGGCGCCAGAGGATAGGATCGGTCCTGGCTCTAAGTCGTAGCATTCCGGGTCCAGACCTTCCAGGCCCAGCTCGATTTGTACGCTGCTGCGCTCCCCGAGGTTGCTCACCCGGATCAGCCCTTCCGCCGATTGACCGGGTGCCAAGCGCGTCTGAGGCAAGGCCATGCTCAACCCGATGCGCTGGCCACCTGTGCTGACAATCCCCTCCAAGCCGGCAGCCTGTTCCGCGCCGGCGTGAAAAACCAGCGTATACTCGCCCAGCTTGAAGGTTGTCCCGTCTGCCAATGCAGCGGCCGAGCGAGGAGGGATAGTCTGATCTCCTGCGGCACCCAGCAAGATCTCCGCATCTGCCAGGTTCACCAGTTGGCAGCCTACGCCCCCGGGCAGGTAGCCATCCTCGCCTGCGGAGCGCCGCGGGGTCGAAAGGATCAACTGAGCATGCAAGGGAGCCACACCCCCACCATGGGCTGCCTCCAAGACAATGTCGTTGCGGGGCATGCTGCCGATGTAGACAATGGGTTTCACCAGAGGATATTCCCTATGCCAGCCTTCGCGGTCCACAACTTCTAACTTTGGATTCTGATTCATAGGGTTTGAGCTCCTGATGCTCGACCAAAGATCAACTCACCAACAGGGCTGCACCGGCCAACGGGCGTAGATTCGACTCCAACAGTCTGGCCAGCGCACTCTCCCTATCAGGCTCAGACTCTGGCTCGGTATCCTGAGCCTGTTCCTCAGATGGCCCCACCTGGATAATACCTTCGGCTGCCCATTGGTGCATCAGACTCAGGAGGCCGCGGCGATCGCGGCTGCCGTCGAGATAGGGCAGCAGATGGCGGCTAACCTCTCCCAGGGTCCTTGGCTCGTGGCGCAGGTTGGTCACTTTGTGGCGCCTCTTGGCCTGAAAACGCGCCACTGGACTCGCCACAGGCCGCTCACTGACCTCCAACACAAACTGCGGTGCATAGAGCTGCAGCTCGACCAGAGTCCCGCTGTAGCTATAGGCCCTCAGCAAGTTGGCTGCCAACACCTGCGCATCGCGTCCGCCTTCAGGCAGGTCACCGCCGAGACGAGCACGGGCCGTAGCCAGCAGGATTTTGAAGGGTACAGACTTGGGCCAGACCTCCGCCAGGCAAAGCATGGCCGACTTGGTAACCGGATGGTCGGTGGCCAGGACCGCACCGTCGCTGGCCTCGAATTTTTCAACTGCGGCAGAGTGGATGTCGGGTTGGGGCGACTCGGCTTTGGCGGACGAAGCTACATAAAAGTCAGCCAAGCGTTGCGGGCCCAGATCCACCTTCAACTTGACCTCCTGGTGACACAGCAGACTCTGGCGGAAGGTCCGATTGCGAATGAAATCGATGTATTGCTCCAGGGTGATGGTATCCTTAGCCATATGGCGTAAGGCCTCGGCCACTTCAGGCGTAAGATTGCTGGCCAGCATGGTCTGGAATTCCGCATCAGCCAGATACCGTAACCCGTGACGGGTGGCACGTCCGGCAAACTGGTAGAAGTAAAGGGGCTCGTTCACGTCCGAGAGCTCATCGTGGAGCAGAAAGGCGTCCTCCTTGGGAAAAAGATACTCTTTCACATAGTTCAGATACGCATTCATGAAGCCTGTGTGGGTACCATCCTGGGAAGAAACTGAGGTGGCCAGGAAATCCACCAGGCCCCGGGCCTCGGCCGCCCGCCTTGCTGGATCGGTTACGCCCCGCGTGTGGTAGAGCATCATCGTGCGGACAGCGCCCAACATATGCCAGCCGGGGTAGGTATTATAGCTGACGTAGGCCACCCCGTTTGGGGCCAGATTCTTTCGGCAGATCTCCAGGACCTTTTCCTGCACCGCCCGGGGGACCCAGGAATAGACTCCGTGAGCAATAATGTAATCGAACTGGCCCAGGTCGGCATCCACGTCCAGGATGTCCATGTGCTTGAGCGTGACGTTTTGCGCGCCCACCGCCGCCAGCATCGCCTGACCCTCAGCAACCTGGCACGCTGAGAGATCGATTCCCACAAACTCACTTTCCGGCAAGCCATAGGCCATGGGGATGAGGTTGCCGCCACTGGCACAGCCCAGCTCCAGCACCCGGCAATGTGCCACCGGTGGTGGGTTCATCCCCAGCAAAGTCGCCAGCGTAGCCAGGTGGCTCGGGTGGCTCAGGCTGTAGGAATAACTGGGATATTGCACTTCGTCGTAGATGTAGGTGTCGTGTTCGGTTTCCACTGGCATAGGTATGGCCGAAAATCCTTATGTGCGGCGACGATGTCCCGCATAGGCGACCACGTTGCCGCCCCACTCAAAGGCAGCGCGAATCTGCTCCCGGGATGGCGGGCCATCCCGCGTCTCACCTTGCCACAAGAGGCCGTAGTTATAGGTGCTGAAAATCACTCCCTCGCTTACCAGCACCTCGGGCGTGCCTTGCGTCTCATAGCCGGGCGGCGGGGCAGCAAAGAGATAGGGATCAACCAGCAGCCGGTGACCGGCTGGCAGAGGTTTGGGCTCCATATCCATGGCTGCCAGGTGGTCCAGGAAGCTCTTCTCGGCACCCGCGTCGTTGCCCTCGATGAACAGCGTGCCCCGTCCGCGCATCACAAAGTTGGAGAGGCCGTTCATCTGGCCCCTGTCCAGCCTGAACTCCCCCTGCCCGACCAGGTAGATCAGGCTGTTTGTCTCTATACCGGGGGCCAGCGGGACGTCGTCCTGCACCACCACCCGCTCAGGTCCCAGACGGTTGAGGGCACGCGCCAGATAGAGAGTCCCTCGCCCATGTTTTTTCTGGGCCACCTTGCCCAGGTAGCACACAGCCACGCTCACCTGGCGGGGCGCGCCCACCTCGCACCGAAAGCGCAGGTCAATCTCGTTGAGGTCGGGTAGGTCAAGTTCGCGGGCGTTCCGGAAGGGCTCCTGACGGCTACTGCGCCTGAGGCGAGCCAGCTCCACGTAGGGGGTGGCGGGCAGGCCTGTCCGGGCGGCGATAGAGAACTCGGCCCGAACGTAGCGCAGCCTATCCTCCCCGCCCCCCTTGTCCGCCCGAGGTGGACTTTCTCCATAGCTTAACAACAAATAGAGGAGGCCTTCCAGCTCGTCGCCAATATCATAGGCCACCGGCTGGGGCAGGACGATCGTCTGGCCGGTGGGATCTACCGCGATGCCCGGCAGGATGTACACGGCGGTGTCAGGCGGGTCGCTGGCCATGATTTCAAGCCCGGTCACGATGCCCGCGCCGTGGTGTAGCAGGGTATGAAAGCGCTGCGCCTGACGGTGGTGGTCGTGCGCTTCTTCCCAGATGTCGGCCGTCACCGCCATACCGTCCTCAGGCTTGATGCGTTTATCAGGATAGACTTGCAGAAGGTCGTCAATGCCCATCGGTCTCCACCTTTCCGTTCAAGGCGCCAGTCGAAATGCAAAAGCTGGCGTCCTGCCTTACACTTTGCTTTCTATGTGCAGTGTATAGCCCGTGTGGGCCGGTTTCTCGGCCTCGATAATTGCCTCCAGGGTGCGGCGGCGTTCCAACTCCCGGCGCGCCCGTTCACCCTCGTCGTCGGCTGGGACTGAAATGGGGGACAGGCGCAGAACAACGGTGAATGTATGCGGCCAGTTGCCTTTCCCCAAGGCAACGCCGGGGCCCAGTCGAGCCTCAGGCCCCAAGCGCAAGTCGTTGGCGCGGTGCTCGATGACCTCCGCCCACTCGCCGGTGTAAATCTCCAGGTATTCCTGCAGCCCCTGCCTGGTGCCGCGTTTGCGATAGAGAGAGGCCATCGACTGGATCAGGCGCCGCTGCTGCGCCTCGGATAAGCGCTCGTCCAGGGCCAAATTGAGCCAGGAAGCCAGCCAGGGCAGGAATTCGGGCGGTGTCATGCGGGGATCGAAATATGCGTGCATGTGATCGATCTGACCCTTGATGGGCGCCCAGAAGCTTTCCAGGAGCATCAGCAAGCGCCCCATCAGCTTATCCGACTGATACAGCGCCGGCAAATAGCGTAGATAACTACCCTGGTCCGACACGGCAACGGTCGCCCTCTCCTCAAACGAATGCGCCTCGGCATCCTCCACAGTAACCACAGCCCGGCTGGCCAGGGTCACTTCCCCCTCCACGGGGGTCACCTGGGCCTGCACCTGGAACTCCCAGCGCGTGCCCGCGCCAACCCCCCGAGCCACACGCCAGCTCAGGTGCCTGGCACCGTCCTCAAAGGCGACCACCGGCAACAAGTCCCCCACGTCCGGAGGTGCGCACGTGTCACCCGGCACCAGGCTTGCAGGCAACGTGATCCCCAGGGTAAAGCCAGCCACAGGCTGCCACACGCTGACGCGGGTATAGAAGGTCACCGTCTCGCCCGGGTAACACCGACAAGCGTCTGCCACATGGTCAACGGTTACAGGGCCTGGTGGTTGTTTGGGGTTGAGCTCATCGTCCGTCATGGTACACGACCGTTCATGGCTATAGTTCCACAATCTCAATCTGGTGATCCAGCGAACATAGCAGCGTGTCGTCGGCCACTTCGAGCACCCTTTGCTCGACGAGGGTCAGCTCTTCTTCGGCGGCACTTTCCTCCAGGGTACTCGCAGAGTGCAGGGTACTCGCAGAATGCGCAGTCACCCGAGTCTTACCTGGCAAAATTGGGCGCTGGCTGATCTGAACCTCGAGCACATGCTTGACGCCGGGCACCCCTTGGATCAAGGAGTAGAGCTCGGCGATGTAGAGGTCGCGGCCGAAAGGCCAGCCCTCCCAGTCGGGGCCAACGCCCGCCGTCTCGAGAGGTAAGGCTTGGTCAACCCCCGTCGCCAGAGGCGTGATGAAATTCCTCAGCGCCTGGATCACTCGAGCGCGGACGGTTTCGGGTCGGCTATATTCGCTCGCGACGATCTCCGCACACGCCCTGACCCCCACATAGTTCGGCTCACGGATACGCAGGGTGGTGGTCAGCAGGCGGAACTGGTCCAGATACGTCTCGACTCTTCGGCGCAACTGCTGGTCCACCTCGAGCTTGGAGAAATCGCCCGCCTGCCCCGCAGCTTCCTGCGGGGCCTGCCCCGCATCGAAGGCAGCCGGCACCACCAGCAACTCCAGCATGCCTGGGGGCAAGGCGCCGTCGCCGCTCCGAGGCGCGCGGCATTTGACACGGGCCACAGATCGGCTGGCCCGTTTGGCCAGGTTCTCGTAATCCTCGGCGGTGACTGCCCGCTGCTGGGCGCGCAGCTCGCGGGCGGCCCGCAACTTGGCCTCTTCCAGTCTCTCCTGGTCGCGCCCGCCTTCGGCCCGCGTTAGATTGATGACCCGGTCGATGTACGGCACGGCCGATTTGAGCACTTGAATCTTACCTTCAGGAACATTGCCGGCCACGCCGCCGCCGTGGCGATATTGACTAAAGCGGATAGTGCGACCCGCTTCCGGCACCCGGCCATATTGGCGCACGCTGCCATTCGGCTGGCGCACTGCTGGTCCAAAGCATACCTCGCCCGTGGCGGTGTCCAGGGTGAAATGGCGAGCGTAGCGGTCGGAACTGGCGAAATCGGGCACCCGTTCCCAGGGAACAAAGACGGGCTCGCCCTGGCGCATTTCCTCCACTTCCACCGACTCCCCTGGCAGCACGTCCAGCACCGGCGCATGTTGCAGATGAAACGCTTGGCCCGGGTCGCCGCTGCTGCGACCCAGCACCTCCTCGCGCACGATCAACGCGTGGGTGGCGCGGGTGGTTGCCCCCAACGTGTGTGCCGCCACCTCGACGATGCGCGGCGTCTCGGTGTACCGGCCCTGCTCCGGGCGACGCTGTTCAAAGCGGCAGCGCACCCAGTAGGCAACCCGGCCGTACACCGGGCTGGGCTGCATCGAGAGCGGCAGGTATAGGACCAACCTCCCCTGGGGGTTGTTCAGGCCACCGGTGGTGTCTTTTTCACCCTGGCGCGTGCTGGGGAGGACCTCTTGCCACAGGCCATCTCCGACCGAGCATTCCCAGACCCAGGGAGGGTCTTCGCGGCGGATCCCAACCGCCTGGGTTTGCTTACAGTCAAAGCCCAAGTGCAGGATGTGGCCGCTGATGTCCTGAGTCTCGTCGAAGCCCAGATAGAAGGTGTCTCCCTCTTGCGGTTGATCCGGGTTGAAGACGTGGAACGTCTCGACCCCCAGGCGGCTCAGGTAGTTGCGATGAAAGTCAGCCTCGCGGCGCAGTTGGGTCAGGCGCGGCGGCCTGATCACCAACCTCTCGTCGGTGGTAAAAGTCACCTCCTGTTCTTCCTCGGACGGTCGCGTCGCCACCTCCAGGCCCTGGGGGACGATGACCACCGTCTCGTCTTCAGGCGTGATGGGAAACGGGGCCGAGAGATAGAAAGTGAGTTCGCAGCGGGCGCTGCTGGCTGGCTGAAGCTGCATGCCCAGGAGCTCCATAAACTTGATATAGTTTTTCTCCGGCACCCGGTTCAGCCGGTAGACGAGCAACTCTGTCATCCAGGCAAACAGCTCGATCAAGGTGATGCCCGGGTCGCTCAGGTTGTAGTCGGTCCACTCCGGGCAATAGCGAATGATGCGCCTGCGGGCTTCGTCGACCAGGTCTCTTTGAAAACGGAGGTCATCTAGATTGGGAGCTGGCAATGGCATAGGCATTTTCCTCCCGGCAAGTGGCGCCTGGCACAGGCGACTTTAGCACACACATGCCCCGGGCACACAACTGGGTGCGCCCCTGCTCATAACGCTTCTTCCTCTTCGGTCAGATAGAAGGGATGGACGATACTGTACTCGTCGTGGGTGTCCTTGATACGATATTTGATCTCGATCAACAATACGCCATCCGCCTTGCTCGCCGGCGAGATACTCACTTCCTGCAACTCAATGCGTGGTTCCCAGCGTTCCAGTGCCCGCTCAACGTAGTAAACGGCCAGGCTTTCGGTGGCCGGATCGTGGGGGCCGAAGACCAGCTCGTGAATGCGGCAGCCGAACTCAGGCCGCATCACACGCTCCCCGGGGGCCGTCAGCAGGATGATACGGATGGCCTGTTCGATGTCACGCTTGCCGCTGGCCAGGGCAATACCGCCCCGAGAATCGTACTGGAGCGGAAAGGCCAGCCCCTGCCCGATGTATTCTCGATCTCTCACACTCTCGTTCACCGATTTGCCCCCTAAACAACCCGTGTGTCTCGTCTCACGGACCAATCAAGACCGTCGGCGCGCCCATAGCCACGGCCGTGGTGACGGGTACTCCACTGTAGGGGTTGGCGCCCGTCACCTGGCTGGTCACCCGCGCGGCGGGCCGCCCGCCGATCAAGACGGTGGGACTACCCATGGCGATGGCTCCGGTGCAGGCATTCCCCGTCACTGTGTCACCTGCCACCGCAGCCGGCTGCCCGACAATCAAAACATTGGGAACGCCGGGACCTGTGATCACATCACCTGTGGCGGTTGTATCGCCCAGGCGAGCAGCCGGAAAGCCCATCAAACTCCTCCCTGTGCCCCTGGGGCCTAATTGATCTTGACCAATCCGCCCTGGATTTGAGTCATCGGACCACCATTGATGCTGACCATGGTATTTCCGTTGACATCTACCTTCATTCCCTTGAGCGCAGTCGCCGCGGTACTTTCTACATTCATTGGGCCCATAGCCTTGATGTTGGCCTTGGCCTTCGAGTCCAGGGTCATATCCTGGGTGCTCTGGAGGGTGATCTTGCCCTTGGCATCCACAGTGAAATCCCCGTTGACCTTGATGGCCATGCTGTTCTTAGTAGAATCGATCACCATCTCATTATTGCCCGTCTTGTCCTTGATGGTGATCTTTTCGCTGCCACTCTTGTCATCCAGGACGACCTGGTGGCCGCTCTTGGATTTGATAGAGATCTGCTCCTCGCCTTGCTTGTCGTCCAGGATAATCAAGTGGCCCTGGCGCGTCTTGAGGACGCGCTGGTTGACTTTGCCCTCAGCGACTGCCTCACTGTTCTTCTTGGGCGGCTGGTCCTTGTTGCTCCATAAAGCGCCAATGATGTAAGGGCGATGCACGTAGCCGTG
>Ga0233417_10000536_pt1 | contig 11442 bp, 8 predicted proteins | sample Sed_MG_FD_189023 | JGI IMG/M metagenome (GOLD analysis project Ga0233417, IMG submission 189023) | Sediment microbial communities from Lake Towuti, South Sulawesi, Indonesia - Sediment_Towuti_2014_0.5_MG | ecosystem: Environmental > Aquatic > Freshwater > Lake > Sediment | place: Indonesia... | reverse complement strand
CAGATCGAAGAACCGCTGCGTAGCAAACATCGGAATGTGGGGGTGCCAGAGACCGCAGGCGAGGAAGAAGGGCCGGCCGTGTTTGCGGTTGAGTCGTTCGATCACCCAGTCAATGGCCCGCTGATCTCCGTATTCCGCCTCCTTGGCGGGGATCACGCCCCAATCGAATTCGCCAGGGAAGTCTTTCAGCCCGTTGAACGGGTGCCCCGGCGGAGCGGGGATCTTCTTGACCCACGGATACCACTCGGGCCGGCGGTACCAGGGGTCGTCGAAGACTTGCAGCGAGAACTCGTGCCACTGGTCCGGCGGGTTGAAGCCGGCTACGTGGTGGAAGACCTTTCCGGCGCCGGCCACGTGGTAGCCGTTTTGCATGAAATGCTGTGGGAGAGTGACCGCTTCCGGCAGGACCGGCCGCCACCATTGCTCATTGTTGTAGATTCCGGTCGTCGAGGGTCTGAGACCGGTCAGCAGGGCGGTTCGCGAAGGGTTGCAGAGCGGCGCGGCGCAGTGCGCATTAGTGAACAGCGCGCCCCGGCGGGCCAGGCGGTCGATGTTCGGAGTACGGACGCCGGGATAGCCGTTGAGGCAGCCGACCCAGTCGTTCATGTCGTCCACCGAAAGGAACAGCACATTTGGGCGGCTTGCCGCAGCGGCCCTCGTTGAGGCCACGGCCGGTGGCAGTCCAAGAAGGAATCGCCGGCGGTTCAGCATTGTCATCACAAGGATAGCGCAGCCGGTCCGTCCTCTCCCGGGATTTGGACCCAGGATTGCTAATGGATTGAAGGATCAGTATCTCCGATATGTACCGGATCGTTCGACGAGAGCAGTTTGGGCCGACCACCTTCCTGTGGGAAGTCGAAGCGCGGGACGTGGCCAGGGCGGCGCGCGCCGGCCATTTTGTCATGGTGCGGATCGATGAACGCGGGGAGCGTATTCCGCTCACCGTGGCCGACTACGACCGGGAAAGAGGCGCCGTCACCGTGGTCATTCAGGCGGTGGGGAAAACTACCCGCCAAATGATGGAACTCAGCGAAGGCGACCTCATTCTGGATTTCATCGGACCGTTGGGGCTGCCGAGCGAGATCGAGCCCATCGAGGGCACAGTCGTCCTGGTCGGCGGAGGTTTGGGTGTTGCGCCCATCTATCCGCAGTTACGCGATTACAAGCGGGCCGGCAACAGGACGGTGGCCATCATCGGCTTCCGCAGCCGCGACCTGGTCTTTTGGGAGCACGAGTTCCGTCAATACTCCGATGAGTTGGTCGTAACCACCGACGATGGCAGCTATGGCAGGCGCGGCATGGTCACCCTGCCGCTGAAGGAGGTGCTGGAAACGGCGCCCGGCATCCGGCGCGTTGTGGCCATTGGCCCTATCCCGATGATGAAGGCCTGCTGCGAGGTGACGCGTCCCTGGCAAATCCCTACGATAGTCAGCCTGAACTCCATCATGGTGGATGGGACCGGCATGTGCGGCTCCTGCCGCGTCACCGTGGGCGGCAAGATGAAGTTCGCCTGCGTCGACGGCGCCGATTTCGATGGCCACCTCGTGAATTTCGACGAACTGTCGCTCCGGCAAAAACGGTTCGAGCGCGAAGAGAAGGAGGCTTTGTCGCGCTATTTGGCTGAATGCGACGCCATGCTGCACCAGCCGAGGAATCCCGTGGTTGCCTCGCCCGCAACCATCCAGTCGCTCAACCTGCCGCCGCTGCCCGAACCGGAACCGGCCCCGGAAGGGCCGCTGGTGCCCAAGAACATTCGAACGATAGCTCCGGAACGGGCGTCCATGCCGCACCGCGCGGCGGATGAGCGGCGGCACAACTTCGAAGAGGTGAACCTCGGCCTGACGCTGGAGGGTGCTCTGTTCGAGGCGGACCGCTGCCTGCGGTGCAAGAAGCCGCGTTGCATCCCCGGGTGCCCGGTCGAAATCGACATCCCGGGCTTCATCGCGGCGATCACGAGACGCGATTTCCGGATGTCCTATGAAATCCTGCGCCAGGCCAACACGCTTCCGGCCGTCTGTGGCCGGGTCTGCCCCCAGGAAACGCAGTGCGAGATTGCCTGCATCGTCTCGAATAAGTATCCGCCGGTGGCTATCGGCCGGCTGGAACGTTTCGTCGCCGACGTGGCGCGCGAGCGGGGCTGGTCGGTGGAGGCGCCGGTGCCCTATGGTTCGACGGGTAAACGGGCGGCCATTGTCGGATCGGGGCCTGCCGGCCTGGCTTGCGCCGGAGATTTGGCCAGGGCCGGAGTCGCGGTAACGATCTTCGAGGCGCTGCACGTCGCGGGTGGCGTACTGAAGTACGGTATACCGGAATTCCGGCTGCCGGACATCGTGATCGATTCCGAAATCGAGCCGCTGGTGAAAATGGGCCTCGAGATCCGCCTCGATTCCGTCATCGGCAAGGTGTTCACGGTGCCGCAACTCTTGCATGAGATGCGTTTTGACAGCGTCTTTATCGGCACCGGCGCTGGCTCGCCGAAATTCATGGGTATCCCCGGCGAGGCCTACAACGGCGTCTTTTCCGCCAACGAATTTCTGACGCGCGTGAACCTGATGCGCGGCTACCGGCAACCGCTCTACGATACGCCCGTGGGCATGGGCAGAGGAGTCGCCGTCATCGGAGCGGGCAACACGGCCATGGACGCGGCGCGGGTGTCGCTCCGCATGGGCGCCGAGACCGTCGCCATCGTCTATCGGCGGAGCCGGCGCGAATCCCCGGCGCGTGTCGAGGAGCTGGAGCACGCCATCGAAGAGGGCGTCGAGTTCCACTGGCTGACCGTCCCTGTCGCCATCCTCGGCGATGCGTCCGGCTGGGTCACGGGAATGCGCTGCCAGAAGATGGAACTGGGCGAGCCCGACTCTTCCGGAAGGCGGCGGCCCGTGCCGGTGCCAGGCTCGGAGTTTGAAATGGAGGTCGATACGGTGGTTTACGCCCTCGGCACGACCGCCAACCCGATCATTGCGCAAACCACCCCCGGGTTGAAAACCAACCAGTGGGGATATATTGAGATTGACGAGCGAACTGGAATGACTTCTATTCCCGGCGTGTTCGCCGGGGGTGATATCGTAACTGGCGCTGCAACGGTGATTCTCGCCATGGGGGCCGGGCGCCGCGCTGCCCGCGGCATGCTCGAATACATGGGCATCCCGGCGCCGGTGGCGGCCGGAGCTGGTTGAGGTGACTTATGCCTTCCTTCTGCCCGAAGTGCCGCCGCGTCCTCGAGGAGGACGAAATCTGCTGCGCGCAGGTTCGCTACACCTGGAAATGCGCGCGCTGCCACAAGTTGACGACGGGATTGGCCCTCCCGTACGGGAAGTGTTTTCTCTGCGGTGGCGACGTAGTTGTCGTGGAAGGCCGGGATCTGGGCGATTCCATGCGTTTCCGAGCCATCCGGGATGCGGTTCAGTTTGAGCTGAATGCCTATCATTTCTACCGGCTGGCCTGCCAGCGCAGCGCCAACCGGCAGAACACTTTGATCTTCGAGCAGCTCTTCCAGCACGAGGTGGACCACCTGAAAGAACTCGAGCTCAAATACCATGCCCATCTCGATCCCGCGGCGATCGACCTGAAGCCGGATGCCGATCTGCTGATTGGCGACTGGCTGTTTGAGGGACTCTCGTTTTCCGACCAGAGCTCGGTGCAGCAGATCTACGAAAAAGCCCTGGAGATGGAACGCCGTACCCGGGACCACTTTCGAAAACTGGCATCGGACCTGCCCGACGGATTGGAAAAAGAGATTTGCCTGGAACTGGCCGCCGAGGAAGAGGAGCACGTGGCGTTGCTCGAGACGGAGCTGGAGAGTTTCAAGGACCGGCCGCGGTTCCACGCCCAGGCCTGAACCGTTACCGCGACCGCAACCGCAACGTCCCTCTCCTGGTCGAGCACCGAAAGTGCCCAGCGCCGCTCGAAGAGTCGCTCGGGCGTCTCATCGTGTGCAGGCTAAAGGCGGGCTACAGCCTCGCGTACTCTGCTGTGGCGCTTTTCAGGATCGGGACTTCGGCATCCGCGTCTTTCCAAAGGGTGAAGAACGCCTCATAGGCGGCTTTCGCCTTGGCCTTCTGTCCGGACATGGCCAATACCCGGCCGAGTTGCACGTGCGCTAGTGCTCCGATCGGATCCAGAGCGACCAGACCTCGGTGATCGAGGATCTTTTGAAACTCAGTCGCGGCTTCCGCATGCCGATGCGCCGCAACCAACGCCTCCCCGCGCACATAGGCCGAGTGCAAACCGCCAAGATAGTAACCATTGAAGGCAAGCCCATTCGGCGCAAGCTCGTACCGGCGGGCGATCTCGAGCAGTTCGACACTTTCGGCTGCCTGGCCCCGCCGCAGTGCGGCGAACGCGCGCAGGATCGGCACGTAAGTGAATTTCGCAAACGTATCTTCAGGGAAACGCTTTTCTAAGTCGCCTGTGAGCGCCCCCGAGCGGGAAAAGTCTCCCGATAGAGCCAGAGCAAAGCCCGCGGCGAATTCAACGTCCCGCCCCTTGGAGAGTTCGAGAGCCGCCAAGGCGGTCCTTAATCCTTCGGCGACATTCCCGTAAAACGCCTCCCAGACAGCTCGTGAGGCCAGGTAACTGGCCGCGGACTCCCGTCCGATCTGCTCTTGCAGGGCCAGTTCCACGGCGCGGTTGGATGAACGGCGCGCGGCCAGAAGCTGGCCGGAACGGGCGAGAGCGAGAGCCTCTTGATGGGCCACCCAGTGTTCCGATCTTTGCTTTCCCCTGGCCTGGCTGACGACGCGGTTCATCTCTTCCTGGTCGCCCTTTAGCGCCGCCAGGTTGTATCTGACAATTAGCATCGGGGGTGTTTCCAGTTTGCGCTCGAAGGCCCGCTGAAGCGTGCTCTCAGCCTCGGCGAAACGGTCCGTGCGAAGATAGGCGGACGCAAGGAGTCCGTACGCCATTGCTTGATTAGGATCCCCCGCGATTCTTTCCTGCGCAATCTCAATCGCCGTTTGAAATCGGCCGGTCCCATGGGAGGATATGCCTGCTGATAGACCTCTGGGATCTGCGTTGCCTCCCCCGCGACGAGGATAAGTCTGTGCCCATAATTCAAGGGTCTGGTAGGCCTTTTCGAGATTTCCCGTCACGTGCCGATCAAACGTGAAGTCAATGTAAAACTTTTCCCGGTCGCTGACACGTTCCCGCAGTAGCCAGGCTTTTCTCGCGCTCTCGGCCGCCAGCACGGACTCGCCACGCGCGCTCAAATGCGTTCCTAACTGCGCATGCGCGATGCCGAAATTCGGATCGATTTCGACGGCTCGCCGGAAGAAAGGTAGTGCTGCTTCTGCCCCCCCTTTTGAGGATAGGGCCACTTTCATTGCCGTGCTATAGGCTTTCAAGGCTTCGATTGACGGTGTCGTGGCTTCGGCGAGCGGCATCGAGTGCCGTTCTAGGGTAATCAGCGATTCGCCGATTCTGGTTCTGAATTTGCGTGACATCTCGCTGAGCGAGTTCAGGACATCCTCCCTTCTAGCGGCGACTACCTGCTGCTGATCCAGAATGTTACCCGTGTTGCAGTCCCTTGCCCGCAGCCCCAATAGATATTGGCTTCCAAGACGTGAGATCGAGCCCTCCAGGACAGCCGCGCTGGCGGTTCGGGCGCAGATCTGCCGAGCGATTTCCGGAGTCAGCCGGGCTTCTGTGGGCTGTCTCATGAGAGCCAGCGTTTGCTGGATGGTTACGTCCGAGATCAGGGCGAGGAATGGCGACTGTTGCAGATCCACGGACAGTCCCTGGCGCAGCGTGTCGTCAAACACCGGATCGCCGGTCTTGTTGTCAAAATCGGCCAGGACGATGGTGTCCTTGTCAGTGAGTCTCGGGGTGCGATGGAAGTAGAGGTAGCCCGCGGCGGATAACGCCACAATGCCGGCAGCGGCGACGAGCGTACGCCTCCTGCCGCTTCCGGACGTAGTGACGCCTACCAGTTCCCGCTCCAGCCCGGCAGCGGATTGCCAGCGGCGGACTGGGTCTTCTTCCAGACACCGGCTCACGATCTTTTCCAGCCTCCGTGACGGGACGCGCCTCCGCTGGGACGTGATACGCACGCCGGTCAGCATCTCGTAAAGCACACAGCCGAACGAATAAATGTCCGAGCGGGCATCGGCGGGTTTGCCTTCCCTTTGCTCGGGCGCCATGTAGGCAGGCGTGCCCATCACTGCGCGGCTGCCGGTGACGGTTTCATCCTGGCCCGATTTCGCCAGGCCGAAATCCAGAACCTTGATTCCGGATTTCGCGATCATGATGTTCCCCGGCTTCAGATCGCGGTGCACAATGCCCTTGCCATGCGCCTCCACCAACGCAGCCGCAATCTGCGAGGCATACAGGAGCGCCGTCTTCACCGGAAGAGGTCCGCTTTTCAGCCGGGCCGCGATCGTCTCACCCTCGACCAGCTCCATCACCAGGTAGTTCGGCCCAACATCGTGAAGCGTGCAGACGTTGGGGTGGTTCAGGGACGAAATCACCCGCGCCTCGCGCTCGAAACGGTCGCTGAACTGCTCGCGAGCGGTCTTGATGGCAACGGCGCGGCCTAACCGCGTGTCGACCGCCCGGAAGACCTCGCCCATGCCGCCCTCGCCGAGTTTGCCTTCGATAAAGTATGGGCCCAGCCTCGCCCCCGCGGCCACTTGGGTGAGAGTCAAATCCTCCAGCAGTCGCGAGGCATTCTGGACGGCAGGCCGGTCCTGGAATTCGCGGGCAGTACGCTGTGCAAGAAGAGACTCGATTTCGCGGCGCAAATCGGGATCTGTCTGGGCCAACAGTGCTGCGCGCTCCTCGGCGGTTTTCTCGCGAGCGGCATGGTATAGCTCTTCAATTCGCCGGAAACGCTCAGGAGTCATGTGCTGCCGGCCGCTCGGTTCCATGGCTCAACTCCCGCGATAGCCAGGCCTTGGCGAACTCCCAGTCGCGCCTCACCGTGCGCGGCGAGATCATCAGAGCGGCGCCAATCTCCTGCTCGGTCAATCCACCGAAATAACGCAGTTCGACCACCTTGGCCTGTCGCGGCGCCACCTGAGAGAACGCTGTCAGGACCTCGTCGACTGCGAGGATGGATCGGTCGGCCGCGGGCGAGATGGCGGCGGATTCCTCCAGATTCACTCTTAGCGGGATTCCGCCGCGCCTGCGCGAACCGCGGGCGCGAGCGGCGTCCACCAGAATGCGACGCATCATTTGCGCCGCGATGGCAAAGAACTGCGCGCGCGCTTGCCATTCGACGTTGGTCACCTCAACCAGACGGAGGTAGACCTCGTGGACTAACGCCGTGGCCTGGAGGGTGTTGCCCTGCGCTTCCTCTTTGATGCACCGGCGGGCCATGCGACGCAGTTCAGGATAGATGTGCTCCATGAGCCGGAGCAGTGCAGCTTCGTCACCACTGCCCCAAGCTTTCAACAGACCTGTAATTTCCTCAGTGCGTGCGTCGATGGATAGCCCCTTCTCCACCTGGACCAAAGAGAAATTATAAACCGTGGCCGCTTTTGGGTGTCCACTGCCGCCTGTCCCAGCGGAGATCAGAGGGTTGAAACGATCTCTTCAGAAACCAGGAGTCACAAATGAAACACATGGCAACTATGCTGCTACGGCGGCTTTGGAAAACCGCTTCGGCCGCCGCTCTATGCGCTGCGGCGTTCTCTCAACCAAGTTTGGCCCAAGTCGCGCCGCCTTCGATTCTACAGATCGACCTGGCAAACACCGTCTTGTACTTCCAAGACACCTCGGACATTTCCAAGTACGCGGCGGAGCCCAACGTCACTCCGCCGGCAATTAGCTTTCGAAACTTCTACAGGGCAGAAGGTATCGCCGACATTGTGGCAGTCAACGGCCAGCCAATGAAGGGGACTTACGCAAACGCCGCGACGGCGATGGTGCTGAGAACTGCGCCCACGCCCGGCCAGGCCCTCGCTGACATGGTGCGGCAGGCTATTACCGTCACCACCTTCGAAATCTTGAAGAGCGACGGTACCCCGATCGGAACCATTGTGGCGAGCGGATTGTTTGCCGGCGATGCGCCACCAGGATCTCCTACGGCTGCGGCGGGAGGCAACGTCGTGATCACCGGTGGTACGGGAGCGTTTCTCGGCGCTCGCGGGCAGATGTCGGTGGCGCCCGCGCCGCCGGGAGTGGTTACTCAACGGAACGCCTCCATCACGGAGGACCCCGCGAACCGCCGCCGCAATGGAGGCGGAACGCAACGGTGGATCGCCCATGTGATCCCGATGTCGGCGCCGCAAATTGTGAGCACTGCCAGCGGGCCGGCGGTATTCCATTCGGATTTCTCGCCAGTTATGGCGGCCAAGCCGGCCAGGTCCGGCGAGGTCTTGATCGTGCAGGCTACCGGTCTTGGCCCTACTCGTCCCGGTGTAGATCCTGGCCAGCCGTTTCCGACGGGCGTGATCCTACCGGTCAATTCTCCCGTGGCCGTGACGGTGAATGGTCAGGATGCGGAAGTGATCAACGCTGTCGGCTGGCCCGGACTGGTGGATACGTATCGCGTGGATTTCCGGGTTCCGTCGGGCATGGCGGCCGGAACGGCTTCCGTGCAGGTAAGCGCCGCCTGGATTTCAGGGGCGCCAGTGAGTATTCCAGTGCAATGACCGCTGGCAAAACGAAATCGGTATAGGCGATCAACAGCGCGGTATTCACGTGTCGCGTCTCTTTGGTCGCCAAACCGGAAGTTTGAAGCTCCGCACCTCCACGCCAGACAGGGCGCGATCTATGCATCAAGCGGCTTGCTTGCGACGAATCCGCCGTTGTTTCCGGGCCGCCTCCAACTTCCGATCCCGCTCGGCATGGATCTCCTGCTGACGCCCGGCCAGCATGTCCTGCGGAGTTATGTAGCCCGTGGCGCTGTTCAGCCGGACGTCCCGGTAGCGGCGGCAGAGCTCGGCAAGCGTGGTTTCGGGCAAGTCGATTCCGGCGGCGATGGTCATGATTCATGATCCAGGGTGCTGAGGCCTGCATGCACACTTCTACGGCGCAAAGCCATACAATCGCGCTGCGTTGATCCCGCGCACCTTGGCCCGGTCAGCCTCCGGCGCGAAGTCGAACATCGAAGCAAGCAGGGTCTGGGCGCGCTGGTATTCCTCCAGGTTGTGGCCGAGGCCGCCCCAAAGAACGCGGTCGGCGCCGAACTCGCGAAAGGCCCGCTCGACGATGGGCTTCGCGTCGCGGTGGGGATGAGGTTGCTTGGAGGAGTAGCCGACTCCGGAGAACTTGAAGTGCGTGCGGGGGTGCCGGGCCAGCGCCATCACCGCGTCGAGGGCGTCCGCACCGCCCATCCCTATACGGCCCATGTGGTCGAGAATCACCGGCAGCCCGGGAAACTGCCCGCATAGGGCGCCGATCGCCGGAGCATGGTGGGGCAGGAAGTGCATCTGGATGGCTATGCCCAGATCGGCCGCCTTCGCCCAGGCCGCCTTCATCCGCGGGTCCCGCAAATCACGGTTCTTGATCGGCCCGCTCTGGAGCGGCGGCTCGCCGGGTGGATTCATGGCATGGATGCGCATGGCGACGATGCGGCCGCCGTACTGCTTCACCAGTTCGCCCATTCGCGGAGGCGTTTTCGGATCGATGGGATCGAGCAGAATTGTACCCTTAAACAGCCCTTTCGGCTTCTCGTTGTCGAAGCAATACGTGAGATAGCTGTGGTCGTCCTGGTAAGGCTCCGGGTGGACGATGACGGAATGATCAATTCCGGCGGCCCTCACAAATTCCAGGTACGGCTCCAGCGGCGCCGCCGGCTGCCGGTACGTGGCGTTGGGGTGGTAAGGAAAGCGCTTCTGGTCGGCGGCGAACAGGTGGATGTGGGTGTCGATCACCGGTGATTTCGCCGGCGCGGGCAGAGCCGCGCCCAGCGCTCCGGCGAGTGCCTGGCGGCGGGTCAGTTGAGAAGTCATATGGGTAACTATATACCCCAAATGCAAGGCCAACTGAGATATGCTGTGTGATCCATGAGGCATTGGTGGGCCGCCCTGCTGGCCGGCTCCGCGCTCTGGGCGCAGGAGTTGCCTGCGCCGAAATACCAGCGGCCGGCCCCCGAGCAGCCTATACCGTTCAGCCACCGCGTCCACGCCGGCCAGTTGAAGCTGGCCTGCAAGCAGTGCCACCCCATGCCCGAGCCAGGGGACTTCGCCGAGTTGCCCGCCACAACGGTCTGCATGGATTGTCACGCGTCGGTCGCCAAGGACAGCCCGCCCATCGCCCGGCTGGCCCGCTGGCACGGCGAGGGGAAGAAAGTGCCGTGGGCGCCGGTGTACCGCATTCCCGACTACGTCTTCTTCAGCCACAAGGTGCATACCGCAACTGTTGGCGCCGCCTGCTCGGCCTGCCACGGCCCGGTGGCCGAGCGCGACGTGATGCGGCGCGAGAAGGACATCGGCATGGCGGCTTGCATGGACTGCCACCGCGCCACGAAGGGCTCGCTGGCCTGCAACTACTGTCATGAACCGAAGTGAGAGGAACAGATCATGAACCGAAGGCATGCCCTGCGTAATCTGGGTGCGTTCCTGGCGGGCTCCCCGCTGCTGAGAAGCCAGCAGGACCTGCCATACACGCCGGAGCGTCTGCCGCCCATCGATGAGCTGGTCAACGTATTCGAGTTCGAGCCGCTGATGAAACACAAAGTCCCCAAGGTGGTCTACGACTACGTGGCCGGCGGCGTCGATTACGAAGTGACCCTGCGGCGCAACCGGGATGCGTTTGACCGCATCACTTTCCGGCCACGTTTTCTGCGCAACGTAACCAAGATGGATCTCTCCCTGGAGCTGTACGGGCGCAAACTGGGGATGCCCATTCTGATCGCCCCGACCGCCGGCCACAATGCGGTTCACCCGGAAGGGGAGCTGGCATCCGCGCGTGGCGCACAGGAGGTCAAATCCGTCCTTGTTGTCTCGACGAATACGAGTCAGCCGATCGAAAAGATCACCGAGGCGGCCGGCGAGCCGCAGTGGTTCCAGTTGTATCCCGGCCCGGACATGGAAGGCACGCGCGAGCGTGTAGATCGCGCCCTGGGCGCCGGCTGCAAGGTCATCATGCTCACCGTGGACGCCGCCTACAACTCCCACCGTGAGCGCCTGCTCCGCGACCGCAACGTCGCCCAGGTGCCGCCCGGCGTCGGCAGCCCGCAGTCGCGGCGGCGAAGGGCGGCCGAACAGCCGCCGCTGCCCTACAAGTTGCAGGCTACGTTCATGGCTTACCTGGACTGGAACTTCGTGGATACCTTGATGGAGTGGGCCAAGGTGCCCGTGTTGATCAAGGGTATCCTGACGCCCGAGGACGCCGAATTGTCCGTAAAGCGCGGGGTGGCCGGCATCGTGGTCTCCAACCACGGCGGACGCTACCTCGATGGCGCGCCGTCCACCATCGAGGTGCTGCCGGAAATCATCGACGCGGTCGGCGGCAAGATTCCCGTGCTCGTCGACAGCGGCTTCCGCCGCGGCACCGACA
>Ga0233417_10000535_pt1 | contig 11447 bp, 5 predicted proteins | sample Sed_MG_FD_189023 | JGI IMG/M metagenome (GOLD analysis project Ga0233417, IMG submission 189023) | Sediment microbial communities from Lake Towuti, South Sulawesi, Indonesia - Sediment_Towuti_2014_0.5_MG | ecosystem: Environmental > Aquatic > Freshwater > Lake > Sediment | place: Indonesia... | reverse complement strand
TCTCGGCGATGTAGAAGCCGTCTGTCGAATCAAGGAGAGTGCGGATGCGTTGCTGCGCGGCCTCATTCAGCTTGCCTGTGACCAGGATGCAGTATGCCTGCTGGCTGCTGCGGCCCACGCGCCCGCGAAGCTGGTGAAGCTGGGATAGTCCAAAGCGCTCCGCGTGCTCGATGACCATGACGCTGGCGTTGGGCACATCCACGCCGACCTCGACCACCGAAGTGGAGACCAGGATGTTGAGCTGCCCGTTCTTGAAGCCGCTGACGGTTTGCTCCTTGTCGTCAGCCCCGAGCCGGCCGTGAAGCAGCCCCACAGCCAGGTCGGGGAACACATCCTGCGAGAGGTGTTGGTACATCTTGGTGGCTGCCTTGAGGGCCTGCGTTTCCGACTCTTCAATCACCGGATAGACGACGTAAGCCTGCCGTCCCGCCTCCACCTGCTTCTTCACGAAGCTCCACACGAGTTCGACCTGGTGATCGGTGACGTGTTTGGTGATGACCGGCTTGCGGCCGGGAGGCAATTCGTCGATGAGGGAAGTGTCGAGGTCGCCGTAGAGTGTGAGGGCGAGCGTGCGCGGAATGGGCGTGGCGGTCATGACCAGCACGTCCGGTGAGACACCCTTCTCGCGGAGGCGGAGGCGCTGCATCACGCCGAAGCGGTGCTGCTCGTCCACGATGGCGAGGCCGAGGCGGTGGAACTCGACGTCGCCCTCGAGGAGTGCGTGAGTGCCGATGGCAACCTGGGCGGAGCCCTCGGCGAGCGCCTGCTTGAGCCGGATCTTTTCCCGCTCGGAGGCAGAGCCCGTCAGGAGGACGACGGCGTAATCCAATTCCCGGAAGAGGTTCTTGAAATAGAGAAAGTGCTGGGTGGCAAGGATTTCTGTGGGGGCCAGCACCGCAACCTGGTAGCCGTTCTCGATTGCGAGAATGGCCGCTTGGGCCGCTACCAGGGTCTTGCCGCTGCCGACGTCGCCCTGCAAGAGCCGGTTCATGGGGGTGGGCAGGGCCATATCCCGGGCGATCTCGCCGAGCACCCGCTTCTGCGCCGCGGTGGGCTTGAAGGGCAGCATGCGCTTGATCCTTTCCCGCGCGCTGTCTTTGAGTTCGAATGCGATGCCGCGCGCTTCCCGGGCCCGGGCCCGTTTTAGCGAGAGCCCGCACTCCAACCAGAAAAACTCCTCAAGGATGAGCCGAAACTGGGCCGGCGAGCGGAAGGCGTTCAGCAACCGGAGGTCCCCGTCGGGCGGCGGGAAATGCACATGGCGGATCGCGGTCCACAGATCCGGGAGCTTGAGGCGCCGGCGTATCCCCTCGGGTAAAGGGTCCTCGACCGGCGAGAGGCTCTCCAGCAAGCGGTGAATCAGCACACGGAACATGCGCCGCGTGAACTTGCCTGCCGCCTCGTAAATGGGCACGACGCGGCCGGTGTGCAGCCAGGCTTCCGTATCCTCGTCGTCGCCGGAGAGGATCTCGTATTCCGGATGGAGCATCTGGAGGCCGCCGCGGAAATCGTCCCACTCGACCTTGCCATAGAGAGCGACTTTCTGGCCGCGATGGAAGATATCCGCCAGATAAGCGGCGTGAAACCACTTTCCGCGCAAGCTGCTGCGCGACCCGTCGGCGAACTCGGCCTCGAATATGTTAAGGGCCCTCCGCCGGGTGGTTTCCAGGTGGGCCGACCGGACCGAAGCGATTACCGTAGCCATTTCCCCAGGGGCCAGCCCGGCAATGGGCTTCAGGTTGGTGCGGTCCTCATAGCGGAAAGGCGGATAGGCAAGGAGGTCTTCCACCGTGGCAAGGTTCTTCTCGACCAGCATCGCGGCGCGCGCCGGCCCCACGCCGCGCACGTCCTTCAAGGGAGTAGATAGATCCACGAACATCATCAGTCTACAACGCGAGGTCGAAGAGGGCTTGAGTGCGGGGACTGATACTTGGCGGCGGCCAATCCAGTCTGAGCATGATGCCTGCTGGCTTATCCCTTCGCAGAGGCATCCACGGGCCTCCTATCGCGCGTCGCAACGAACGGAGCCGAACGCAGATTTCATTCCTCCCAGCCGCCAGCTTCGCGTGAACGGCTGTGTTAGCATCGCCCCAGGAGACGAAAGACATGCCATCCACGACTGACAGCACCCGACGCGGTTTCCTCCAGACCATGGGCGCCGGCCCGTCCGTGGCATTACTAGGCGGCGCCGGCCAGGCGCAACCCGCTGCCGCTGGGAAGTTCACGCCAGTGGACCTCAGCGCTTTCTTCAATTCCTCGCCGCGCGAGTTCGGCAAAGATCTTTCCGATTGGCAGCGCCGGGACCTGGAGGGAATCCCTGCCGGCAACCAGCAACTGCGCGGTGTACCATTCCTGCTCGGTACCGGCGGCGACAAGGCATCCTGGCTGGTTGTGCGCACGCAGAGGGTTGACGTGCCGCTGCCGCGACAGGATGCGAGCTACGTGTGCCTGGCCCAATTTTGCGATTGGTTCGAGCCAGATTCCATCAAGCCCGGCGAGGAAGACGTGAACAAAGTCGGCGAGCGCCTCGCGGATGCCGTGCTGGTCTATGCCGATGGCTCTGAAGAGGCCGGTCCGATCCGCCGCCGCTTTGAAGTGAATTCACCTTCTACATCGTGGGGGCAATTGAGCTTCGCGGCCCAGCCGCACCGCGCGGATGGCGCCAGCCGCTTGACCGACCCGCTGGAGCAGGGCACGGACTGGGGTGAATTGCAGACCGTGGTCCAGGATAGAGCTTACGGCAACGGAACGCTGTGGCTCTGGGCCCTGGCCAATCCTCACCCGGACCGGCCGCTGAAGGCGCTCAGCCTGCGTGGCGCAGGCGGCCCGCTGGTGGTATGCGGCCTTACCCTCTTTCACGGGCGCGAGCATCCCTTACGGTACGGGCGACTGAGCCTCTACCGGATCACCCTGCCGGAGGGCGGCGCCGAAGAAAAGGACCGCTGGCAGGCCAGTGCCGATCTGGGCGTGGTGGCGCGCACGTACACGCTGGGCGAGTTCCAGGCGGAACGCTGGCTGAGCGCACCCGATGCGGGAATCGGAGAACGCCAACAACCGCCCAAAGGCAGCCGTCACCTGTACCTGGAAGTCACGGCGGCTGCGGATGCAACATTGTCACTACGCGATACCCGAAGCGGACGCACTTACCAGTTCGATCTCTCGCGCGCGGTTTCGGGACAAGAAGTGCCGGCCACAGAGTCGGGAGCGCGTATCGAAGTGCTCGAGCCGCACAAGGTTTGGCTTCACGGCCGGGTAACCGACGCTGCCTCCGGCCGTCCCACGCCGGTGCGTTTGGCCTTCCGCTCGCGAGAGGGCCGCTACATTCCGCCTTACGGGCATCGCACGGAGATCAATGCCGGCTGGTTCCAGGATTACGGCGCGGACGTGAAGCTGATGGACTCATCCTTTGCTTACGTGGATGGGACTTTTCAGGTCGAGTTGCCGGTGGGCGAAGTGTTCCTCGAGTACACCAAGGGTTTGGAGTACAACCCGGTGCGGCGCCGGCTGAACATCCAGCCTGGCCAGCGCGAACTCAACCTCGAGGTCTCGCGCTTCACGGACCTCCGCAACCAGGGTTGGATGACCGCCGACACCCACGTGCATTTCCTCTCACCCTCCACCGCCGTGTTGGAGGGCCAGGCAGAAGGCTTGAACCTGGTCAACCTGCTGGCCGCTCAGTGGGCCGATCTCTTCACTAACGTGGGCGATCTCTCGCATGGACCGCTGACCTCGAGCGACGGCGAGACCACGGTCTGGGTGGGAACCGAAAACCGCCAGCATTTGCTGGGGCACCTGGGGCTGCTGGGCGGCCACGGCGAACCGGTGTTTCCCATGTCCGCCTCCGGCCCCAGCGAAAGCTATCTGGGCGACCCGGTATGGACCAGCCTAGCGGACTGGACGGACTCGTGCCGGAAGCGGGAGGGCCTGGTTGTGGCGGTTCACTTCCCTTACCCGATCGCCGAACTGGCCGCGGACATGGTGCTAGGCAAGATCGACGCTGTCGAGATCTACCCTTACGGCGATTACTTCAACACCCTGCGACTGCGGGACTGGTATCGATACCTCAACTGCGGCTATCGCGTGCCGTGCGTGGGCGGCACAGACAAGATGGGCGCTTACATGCCCGTGGGCGCCAACCGCACCTACGCCCATGTAGGCAAGGAACCCTGCAACTTCGCGAACTGGGCGAAGGCCGTGCGGAGTGGAAACACCTTTGCCACCACGGGGCCGTTGTTGCTTCTGCAAGTGGACGGCCGGGTCCCCGGCGAGGAAATTACGATGAGCAACGCCGGCGGCACGCTCCAGGTGCGAGTGGAGGCTCGCGGCTTCGTGCCCTTCCACAAGCTGGAAGTGGTGTGGAACGGCCGGGTGGCCGCTTCGCGCGAAGCTTCAGGCGGCACGCGCGAGCTGAAGCTCGAGGAAAAACTCAAGATCAGCGGGCCGGGCTGGATCGCCGCGCGCTGCGCGTCTCGGCACGGGCCCACCACCGGCTGGAGCCTCGGTATCCAGGCCCACACCTCGCCCGTGTATGTGCGCGTTCCCGGACAGGATCTGTTCTCCGCGCCGGCGGCTTCCTATATGCTTACGCTGGTGGAAGGTGCGCGGACATGGGTCGACACGCTGGCCACCCGGCCTGATAAAGAACGCTTCGAGCGCGTCCACAAGACGCTCGAAGAGGCGCGGCAGCACTTGCACGGGCGCCTGCACAAGCACGGCATCCCGCATTGAAGGTGTTGACAGGATAGGAACGGCGGCACGCATGGCCTTCAGGACGGGTACTCCACGCTGACCAGGAACAAGCCGCACGCCGGCGCCGTCGGGCCGGCTTTTTCCGGGCAACCTGGGGTGAGGAGGCGGCGCAAATCCTCTTGCCCGGCATTCCCCTTCCCCACTTCGAGCAGAAACCCAACCATATTCCGCACCATGTGCTTCAGGAATCCGTTTCCCCTCACGCGGCAGTACAGTCGTTCGGGAAGCGCGACAAGCTCCGACGAGTATATTGTTCTGACCTTGGAGAGACCCAGACGGTCCTTGTCATCAGCGGCACTGAAAGCCGAGAAGTCGTGTTCGCCGGTGAAGAGTGGGGCCACGGCTTGCACGCGGTCCACTGCCAACGGATAAGGATAGTGATGCACATAGCGGCGTTCAAATGGAGGGCAAACGTCCGAGCGAACCACGCGGTATTCGTAAGTCTTCGCCAGCGCATCCCGTCGTGGATGAAAGTCGGGTGGCGCTTCGGCCACGTCCAGCACGCGAATCGCGGCCGGCAGCAAGCGGTTCATGGCCTTCTTGAGATTGGGGAGGGGTATGGGATTAGCGAGCGAAAACGCCGCCACCTGTCCCAAGGCGTGCACGCCGGCGTCGGTCCGGCCCGAGCCCATGACAGGCACTTTCTCGCCCTCAATCTCTGACACCACCTTCTCGAGCGTGCCCTGAATCGTGGGCCGGTCGGGCTGCACCTGCCAGCCAAAGTAATCCGTGCCGTCGTAGGCTAGCGTTACTTTGATCCCTCGCATGGAAGGCTCGGAAACGGGCACCCGGGATGGGCGGACACTCCGAGGCTCAAGCCGCGGGAGCGGGCCGCGAGCCGGGCTTGACCAGAGGCACGCCCTCGCGGCAGAGAGGACACTCCTCCGGGGAATAGTTCACCACTTGCATCTGCTCGAGGGCCACCCGCGGCACGCCCACCTCAGCCGACCCGCCGCTCCGGTCGATGATGGAGCCGGCTCCCAGTACGCGGGCCTTGTAGTGCTCCAGCAGATCCACCACTTCACGGGTGCTGCCGCCCGTTGTAACAACGTCTTCCACGACTACCGCATGCTCGCCCGCCGCTACCGAAAACCCACGGCGCAAGGTCATTACCCCGGCCGCATCTCGCTCCGCGAAAATGAAGCGCGCGCCCAGCGAGCGCGCCACCTCGTGGCCGATGATCAAGCCACCGACGGCGGGAGAGGCCACCACGTCAACGTTCCGCCCTCCGGCGAGTTCCCGCAGGCGTGCAGCCAGAAGTTCGCCGAGATAGCGGGCCGGCTCGGGGTATTGCAGAACCAGCGCGCACTGGAGATATTCCGGGCTGTGCAGGCCGCTGGTGAGGCGAAAGTGCCCGCGTAAATAGGCGTTCGAGCGGCGGAAGAGCTCCACGATCGTCGCGGCTTGCGGGCTCACAGAGCCCTACTATACCATTGAAGATTCTGGAACAGTCGCCAAGCGCTCTGCGTAGTAACGACTTGAGGTTTGTCATCTCTTCGCGTATCGAGGTCACCAGCCCATGAAGACTTTACGAGCTCTCGTTGCGTTGTTATGTGTTGTCACGCTCGTCCATCCCGCGTTCGCCGCGGACCAAGCGCAGGAGCCGCAGCCGGCGCCCACTTGGGTGCTTCAGAAGCGTGAGGATGCCGGTGGTTTGAAGGCCATCGTGGCGCCGTATCAGCAGCGGGAGGCGCCCCCGGTGAACTATGCAAACTCGAACCGGTTGGAGGCGCTGCTACGCGCCGGCAACCTTTATTTGTCACTGAGTGACGCCATCGCGCTGGCCCTGGAGAACAACCTGGATGTGGAGTTGAGCCGGTATCGCGCGCCCACTGCCGAGGCTGACATTCTGCGCGCCAAGTCCGGAAGCTTGTTGCAGGGCATTGACACCAGCATCACCCAAGGGGCGGCGGGTGTCGGGGCGGGCGCGGCCGCGGGCGCACAGCTTGTGGGCGGCGGCGCCGGCGCCGGGGCCGGTGCGGCAGGAGGCGGAGGTGCCCAGCAGCAGCAAACCACGGTGGGCGGGACCTTCGGCGGCCTGCAAATCCAGCAGATCGGCGCCAATGTTCCTAACTACGATCCGCTGATCCAGTTCAACACCAACTGGTTCCACCGCACCCGGCCGCTGACCTCCCGCTTCGTCACCGGCACCACCTTTCTAGTGCAGGAAACCAGCGCCGCCAACTTCCAAATCCAGCAGGGTCTGGCGACCGGCGGCCAAGTCACCTTTGCCTGGGACAACAGCTACCTGAAGGAGAACACCCCCTACGACCGCAACCAGTTGAACCCGGCCCGCACAGGTGCCTTCCGCCTCATCTTTTCCCAGCCGCTTCTTCAGGGCTGGGGCTTGGCGCTCAACCGGCGTTTCCTGACCATCGCCAACAATACTCGCAGGGTCGCGGACATCGTCTTCGAACGGCAGGTGATCGAGACCGTGTCGGCGGTGATCCGGCTTTACTGGGACCTCGTGAGTCTGCGCGAAGAAGTGAAAGTGCAGCAGCAGGCCGTGGAACTCGCCCAGAAGCTGCTTAGCGATAACCGCAAGCAGGTCGAGATCGGCACCCTGGCTCCCATCGAGATCGTGCGGGCGGAATCCGAACTGGCTTCCGCACAGCAGCGCTTGATCAACGCGGAGACGCAGGTGCTCCAACAGGAGATCGTGATCAAGAATGCGCTAAGCCGCACCGGCCTTGCCAGCCCGGCCGTGGCCACCGCACGGATCGTTCCCACCGACGTCATCCGGGTGGCGGAAGAGGCGCCGATGCCACAGGTCGAACCCCTGGTGCAGATGGCCAACCAGAAGCGTCCCGAACTGCGAGAGACCAGGCTGAGCCTGGAGAACTCACACCTCCAGATGATGGGCAACAAGAGCGCCTTGCGGCCGCAACTGAGCGCCTTCGCCTTCGCCCAGAACAACGGCCTGGCGGGTCAGATCAATGAGATCACCGGCACCATCCCTCCCGAACTTGTGACGCCGCCCGATCCTTTCTTCCTCGGCGGGTTCGGGCGCACCATGGAGCAGATCTTTCGCCGCAATTTCCCGGACTACGGAGTGGGAGTACAACTGCAAATTCCCTTGCGCAACCGCAACGCGCAGGGCAACATGATTCAGAGCCAGTTGACGTTGCGCCAGCAGGAGATCCGCCTGCGCCAGCTCGAAAACCAGATCCGCTCCGACGTCGAGAATGCCATCATCGGCTTGCGGCAGGCCCAGGCCCGCTATCAGGCCGCCGCCAAGAGCCGCGTCCTGAGCGAGCAGACCCTGGATGCGGAACAGAAGAAGTATGCGCTCGGCGCCTCGACCATCTTCCTGGTCATTCAGGCGCAACGCGATCTCGCGGCGGCCCGCTCGACGGAAGTGGCCTCCCAGAGTTCGTACGCCAACGCCCAGGTCGGGTTCTACCGGGCCACGGGCCAGGTTCTCGACCAATACAACATCGCACTCAAGGAAGCCTACCAGGGACAAATCAGCCGCGCGCCCAGCCCGCTTCCGCCGGAGGAAGCCAAGCCGTAGCCTCGGGCCAGCCCAGGGCTGGCTAGTCTGGTTTGCGGCTGGCCCGGCCGGCGGAGTTGGTGTACGCGACTTCGGGGGTGACGATGTCCTCCAACGCCTCTGGGTCGCCCGCGGCCGGACCGTGCCAGACGCTTCCGCCGAACGTGGTGATGTAAATCATTTTCGAGTGGGCCGGGTCGGGAATCACCCGGTGGCCCCATTTGAAGTTGTAGCCGCGGATTCGCTGCCAGGTATTGCCGCGGTCCACGGACCGCCAGGCGGAGGATGAGAAACCGCAGGCATAGAGCACGCTCGAGCGGCGCGCATCAACGGTCACGTCGTAGATGAACTGATCTTTCTCCAGGACGCGGCGCCACGACTTCCCGGCGTTGGTAGAAAGGAACACGCCGCCGTTCACGGCGCCGTTCGGATGGGGCCGTCCCCAAGCCGCCAGGTACAGCCGCTTCGGATCCAAGGGATCGATCGCCAGTCCGTTTGGCCCGTTCACACCCTCGGGCAGCGAAAGTCGCTCCCAATGCCCGGCGCCGTCGGTGGACCTGTAAAGCGCGCCGTCCACATGCGTGTAAGGTGGAACGTCACTTCCACGGCGGGCAATCACCACGTACAACACGCCGGAGTGGTCCTGCGCCAGGCGCCAAGCGAAGGGCTCGCTTTCCGAGATGCCGTGGTTCTTGAGCGACCAGCGCCGGCCGCCATCGGCGGATTTGTACACGCCTCTGCCGAACGCGGCCACGTAGAGCACCCGCGCCTGCGGGGGACTCTTCGGATCGAGAAGAATGTGCGTGGCCGCTGTCTCGGGCATGCCGTCACTTGAGACCTTCCACGTTCTACCGCCGTCTTCGCTCAGGCACACCCCGCCATCGTAGGTTTGTGGCGGCCGGCGATGCCACATTTTGGCTCGGGGCAAGTCGTGCACCCCGCTCATGACGCCCCACGCCCTGCCGCGCACATCAGGGTCAAATTCAATCCAGTAGGTTGTGTTCACCCATGGACGGGGCACGCCGGCCGTCGAACTCATCCAGCTCTGGCCCCCGTTTTCGCTGCGGAATAAGCCGATATCCGTGTAACTGATAAAGATTCGGCGAGGATCGACGGGGTCGAAATGAACCCCGTAGTTAGTAGTCACATCCAGGCCACGCGTGGTGAATGACCCGTCCGGCAACCGAGTGGCGTATACGGCCTCCCAGGTCTTGCCGCCGTCGAGGGTGCGGATGGTGCGCCCCGAGTCCGTGCCGTAGCAGATGTCGGGATTCCTGGGCGCGACCCCCAGTCCAAACGGGCTGCCAGCCCAGCCTGCTCCGAACCGCTCCGTCATCCAGGCATCCTTCAGGTTTTCGGGAGGCGCTGGCCCGGCCCGCCAGACGAACTGCCAGGATCGCCCTCCGTCGGTGGTCTTCGCCACGCCGAATTGGCGTCGCAGGCCTGCCCGCAGCCCGCTTACCGACAGGTATGCAATCTCGGGATGAGACGGGCTGGCGGCTACCGCGGTGATCTGGGGATTCCAGGCCTCGGCGAAAACCCGCATCATTGCTGAGATGCCAGGTAACCTTCCGCTGGTCCATGTCACGCCGGCGTCGGACGAGAGGAACACTTCCGAAGGGGACAAAGCGTAAACCAGCGGGTTCCCACCCCTGGCGCGAAAGCCTGCGTCAGCATCGACGAACCGCTCCACTCCCGGCGCCTCCCGCCGGGCCCACCGGCCCCCGGCGCGGACATAGAGACAATTCGTGCCGAGGACATAGAGCGAGCGCTCGGCTGATGGAGAGTTCGGGTCAACGTAGATACGGCGCACCGCCTTTCGAAATGTGGCCGCGTCTTGCCAGCTCCCCCCGCTGTCGGCTGAAACCAGCAGCTTAGTCGTGCCGCCGCGGGCTGCGGCCAGATAGAGCGTATGCGAGTCCGCCGGATCCACGGCCAGCGCAGTCACGGCCGGCGGGTCGCCCTCCGCGGTCATCAGGATGTCGCCTGCGTGATCGTCGGACCTGCGGATGCGCACAATGCGGGAAGGATTCGGATACACGAGTTCCCACGACCGCCCCTGGTCCGTGCTGCGCCACAGCGCGCCCGTGGAGGCGTAGATGACCTGCGGGTCCAGCGGATCGAAGACGAAGAAATGCACAGTCCCGCGCAGGTTGAACATGCGCCACGTATTCCCCCCGTCGCGAGTGATGTATGTTCCCGTCATGTCGCACGCCACCAGCACAGTGCTGGAGTCGTGCGGGCTGATGGTAGGGTGGAACTGCGCTCCGCCCCCACCCGGCCCAATGACTTTCCACATCCGGCTGGTTGTATCCGGCCGTAGAGTCGCCAGCATTCCCCAGCAGGCTGCCAGCACGGCCAGGCGGATCCCGATGTGGTGGATCATTTGACGGAAGACTCCTCCCTCGATAGATTTCAGGTAGCGGCCCGGCGCGGAAGCGGCCGCCTTCATAGTCAGAACGACAAACGGAGATTCGGATGTCAAGTCCCATGCGCGGCGTGGCGGTTGTGGCTCACGGCGGCGGCCCCACACCCGTCATCAACTCGAGCCTGGCGGGGGTGGTTGAAGAGGCCCGGCGACACAAGACGATCACCGCGCTGTACGGCGCGCGCTACGGTATTCTTGGGGTTCTCAACGAGGACTTCTTCGATCTGAGCGCCCAGGCGCCGGAGCTGATCGAGGCGATTGGGTCAGCCCCGGCCTCCGCCATAGGATCCTGCCGTTACAAGGTCAAGCCGGAAGACTACCAGCGCATTCTGGATGTCTTCCGCGCGCATGAGGTCAGGTATTTCTTCTACAACGGCGGAAACGATTCGATGGACACGGCGCTGCGGGTCTCGCGGCTGGCCCGGGAACGCGGCTACGAACTGCGGGTGATAGGGATTCCCAAGACCATCGACAACGATCTTAAAGAGACCGATCACTGCCCGGGCTACGGCTCCGCCGCGCGCTACATCGCTAGCGCCCTGCGGGACATCGGCGAGGACAACCGCGCCTTGCCTACCCCCATCACGGTCGTGGAAGTCATGGGCCGCAATGCGGGCTGGCTTACCGCGGCGACAACGCTGGCCCGCCAGGAACCGGACGACGCGCCGCATCTGGTGTATCTTCCCGAGCGGCGCATTTCCGCGGAGCGAATCGTGGCCGACGTTGACATGGTCTACCGCCGCCTGAAGCGGGTGGTGATTGCGGTGTGTGAGGGCC
>Ga0233417_10000534_pt1 | contig 11458 bp, 14 predicted proteins | sample Sed_MG_FD_189023 | JGI IMG/M metagenome (GOLD analysis project Ga0233417, IMG submission 189023) | Sediment microbial communities from Lake Towuti, South Sulawesi, Indonesia - Sediment_Towuti_2014_0.5_MG | ecosystem: Environmental > Aquatic > Freshwater > Lake > Sediment | place: Indonesia... | reverse complement strand
TGGTGCGGACTCAATCACTGGGGATGGTATCTGAAGCGCCTGTCACTTCGATGGTGCCGCGCATCCGCCAGTGATTGAGTCCGCACCAGCGCGTGCAGAAGAAGGTGTATATCCCTGGCTTGTCGAAGGTCAACGTGATGCCGGCGACTTTGCCAGGGAGGATGTCAACGCTTTGCATGTCCATCTGACCGACTGCAAAACCGTGGACGACATCGTCGGAAGTGATCTTTAGATGTAGGGGCTTGCCAACTTCCGCTTGAAGGACATCGGGACTCCAGCCGCCGTTCTCCGCCATGCGCGCGTGGATGATGGGTGTGCGCGACCAAAGATAGAGCGGCGCTCCGACTACGCCGATAACTGCCACTGCGACGATAAGCCTTGAGAGGAGTTCCGAACGCTTCATAGCAATAACCAGAGCATGACCGCGGTGAGAATAAAACAATAAATGATGACTGGGATAGGCGATGTGTGTGTTTCGCTTGCAGCTTTCTGTGCCGTTCTTGCCGACCAGATCAAGCCGCCGACCAGTGCCAATGTCTGCGCGGGTGCAAGAATGGAAGTGAGCATCGGTTGCCATGCAATATTCGCCGTGCCGAAGAGATTCCAACCCAATCCGAGCGGGTCAGAGAGGGCGGCGAGGATGTAGGAGGCATTCGTGAGGACAAAAGACAAACTGAATGCAACCCAGAACACCAAGCCCAATGGAATGAGAGCAGTTGAGAGGGACGCAAAACGATGTTTTAGTGGCAGGGTGTTTTTTGTGTTTAGAATGCCAAGCGTGAATAAGCCAGGCAGAACAATGAAGATAATGGCGAGAAAAACAGCGGCGTAGATAAACCATGCTCCTGAACCGACGTTATACGCCGCATCCTTGAGCATTCCCCACGGACCAAGCAGAACACCAGCATAGATGATCGCCGAACCGAGCATGATGAAGGCTTTGAAGGCTTCATCCATACGAGTGGTCGGCTTGGCGAGGTCGGCGGAGAAGGGACGCAGGTTGACGGCGATATTATCGTGCGGGCAGGTGCGGATACATTCCATGCACAAGCCGCAGTAGGTGTTCTTGGTCAAGCCGCCCGGGAAGACATCCCACGGACAGCCATAGCCTGCCGATGAGCCGTTGTAACAGGGCTTGCCTTCGCAGTTCACACAGACTTGTTTATCTTTGATGCGCAATTCGATGGGAGCGGTTTGAGAATAGAGTCCAATAAATCCGCCAACGGGACAGAGATAACGACAAAAGGCGCGGCGCTCGAAGACAGTGCTTAATCCAATTGCGGCGAAGAGCATGGCGGCGAGCACAATCCCTGTGATGTTTGGAGTTGTGAGCAGAACACTGCTAAAGAGAGCAAGGAGTAGAAATGAAATGTTCTGCAACCAAATGTTGCGAAACATCTTGGGTACACGGAGGTTGAGCCACTTCGGTCTTTTATCTGGCGGACTCAATATTGCACCACGTTGTAACCATTCCCCTGGCAGCGGGATCGGGCAGACGGCGCACCATCCACGCCCGAAGAATGGGACGGCAATGAGAATAAGAATTGCCCACCACGCGATCCATACGAAGACGATGCTGAAGTTGTGACTTCCCACAGGCGTGCCGATGAGTCCCGCAAGGATGGCAAAGATGTACCCCACCAACATGACGATAAAAACTGCCAGTTGTGGGTAACGGTTTTTGAGAGCATTCTTTATGAAAGGGATATGGGTAAGTTCCATGCTTAAGGTTTCAAGTTCCAAGTGTCAGGTTTCAGGTTGTGCGTGCCTGTTTCGCAGGACGGATAAGGATCAGGGCAAAGAGTGCAAGGAGTAAGATGGTAATGGAACGATAGAGCCAGTTGTTTGTGCCAACGGTCAACTTGCCGATCATGAATGGGTGCATCGCTCCACAGGTGATGTTGCATCGAAAGCGGAAGGAACCTGGTTTGTCGGCGACGAAGGTCAAGGTTGCAGATTGACCGGGGTCGGCTTCGACAGAGACATCGTAGCCATCTACATAGAGTCCATGCACCACATCGGTGCTGACGAGGTGAATGGTGACAGTGTCACCTTGGTTGACGGACAGTTCGGAGGGCGAATAGGTGAATTGTCGCGCATCCAGCTCAAAGGTCCGCGCTTGAGGCGCAATGGCTGGAACTGGCAGAGGCGCGAACGCCACTACCAGTCCAGCCATCAAAAAGAGGAGAAGTTTGAAGCGCGGATTCATGCTGCCTATGGAATGTTCGATGTCCCGTACTTGGAGTAGGTCGCGTCTATATATGACCGGGCATCCTGCGGACTTTTGCCATCTCGCAACATGCGCATGACATCCTGAGTGATGTCCACACAGATGGAACATCCCAGAGCATGATTGTCGAAGGTGATCTTCCCTTTATCATCAATGCTCGAAACATAGCAGGAATAATTGGATGTGTGACCAATATTGCCGCAGCCGCAATAACAGGGGACGTTCTTCATCACATCAGGATTCGCCGTAGCGAATTGATAGGCCGTCTGCACCGACACGGGCGCAGACTGTACCTCGGCTGGCATTTGATCCATTGACAGCATAGATAGGTCATCTGATTTTTGAGATGAGCAGGCAGGCAAGCTGACTGTTGCCAGGATACCGATCATTAGCAGAAAGAATATTTTTCGGGATAATTTCATGTGTTCTCCATTCAAGCTTTTGCAATTGAATTTCTTGCCTTCGATGCCAATCATACGGTCACCATCACTGTAGAGACAGCGCGAAATGGCGGCGTCCGATATAAGCCAAATGGCTTATGTCCAATATCATGTTCGGGAAAACTTTACTTTTGACCTATGATTCTTTTCCACTGTGCATTGATAAGCAACCCGGCAGGGTCACACCTGTTTTCAAGTGCAACCCTGCCGGGTCTTTCGTTTTCTGAAAAGAGCTTTACTTACATCGCGCTTCCCATGAGCACGGTTGGGTTGAGCATGCCAAAGATCATGGCGACATGTGCGACGACAAGGAATATCGCCACGAAGGTCGCGTGAAGTTTAAGCTGCGATTGTTGATCACGGTTCTTGCCGATCACGCCTAATCCCATCAGTGCCAGTCCGCCGAGCGGAACAATGCCAAGCAGATAGAAGCCGACAGCGATCACATCTGCGATACCGCGCCAGCCGCCGCCCGTAGTAAGAGGCACCACGGCGTTGAAGAACAGGTAGACAAAAACACCTGTGAAATATATGCCAATGAAGATGCCGGCGATCTTATTCCACTGGCGCAACTGCTGGTTCTCGCCGCGTCCGAGCAGGATATACAGTTCTGTTACGGCGATGAATTCGGCAAAGATCACGGGGATCGCCATAAAGATGATGAGATTCCAGGGCTGATTGGTTGCCAGCAGTTCCATATAGTGGGTCATTGTTGTTTCCATACGTACATTTCTCCTTTTGGTATGATGTTATAGGTGTTGCGATAGGCATTTTATGAAATGATGGGGAATAACCTAAGAGCAATATTGCTTATAACCTACGCGGCGAATTGGCTTATGACAAAAATCATGTAGACGATGGATATATCTCACTACGAATGAGACAGTTTATCCCAGATAAATAAAAAGCCCTCCTTTGGGAGGAGGGCAGAGGGGATGAGGTAGCTCTGTATTTCAGGAACTATCCCCCAATGGATGTTCCACATCACCCGCCATGAACGGGTCGGGGTTCAACAGAAAAACGTCGAGACACGCCTGCGTACAGAAATATATCCTCTCGCCGCGATACTCTGCGCTGGGGTATTTGGACGGATCGTTTACTTTTCCTCCACAAGCCGTTTTATATTCCGGCAGTGGAGGAGGTGTAAGCGTTTCGTTTTGATCCTGTATCATTGTTTTCCTTTTCCATGATGTTGATTCTCATTCCTGAGCCAGAAGAGAGTCACGGCAGTTGCGGCGCCAATCATACCAGCAACAACCACAAGGCTGGATGCCGAGCCGAATACCATCTTCCAAAATACAGCGAACAAGATCACACCAATGACAAATGCCGCGATGTAGGAAAGGTTTGGCATATGGATATTTGTGTGTTTCATTTTGAATCTTCCTTTCGTCATTATTCCACAATTAATTTACCGCGCAACATTCCCATCTGGCACTGGAAGCCATATTCGCCCTCTTTGGCAGGCGTGAATTCCAATGTCACTTGCTCGCCTTCGGGCAATAATGCGTTCTGGTTGAAGTCGGGGAATAAAACTTTTTCGGAACACGCGGAACTCTCCTGCCGCGTGAACGTCAACCGCACGGGACGCCCTTTTTGCACGACAATCACATCGGGCGTGTATCCGCCTTTGACCGTGATCGCCACTTCCTGCGCACCTGAATCACTCACCTTTGCAAGAGTCCGCTCCTTCGGTGCGAACCAGAAATACCAGGCGATCAGAACGGTGAGTACGATTCCTGAAAGGATTGCAACGATTTGAATCGCGGACATATCACACTCCTTTGAATGCTTGATAGAACGAAACGGGACCGAAGAACACGACAACGTGCCCCGCTTCTTTGACTCCACTGAAGCCTGCCTCTGTCAACATGGGCAGGATCCTCCCCGCGAAATTATCCTGCGTGAGTTCGAACTTGTTCATCACCGATACCTGCATCCGCGTGAGGAGGTTGAAGGGTGGACCAAAATCCAGGATGTGGAACCAACCGTCAGGGCGCAGGATGCGGTGAACTTCCTTGAAGGCGCGCACTTTGTCCGCACCCGTCAAATGATGCGTGACAAAACTGCTCACGACCACGTCGAAGGAATGATTGGGATACGGTAGGTCGAAGGCGAGCGCGTGATCCCATTGAAAATCTGTACCGCGAGATTTATCTCGCGCAATCTTGAGCACATCCTCATCGCCATCCAATCCTGTGACACTCGCATCGGGCACAGACTGCTTGACCATGCGGGTCAGCAAGCCTGTTCCACAACCGAGATCAAGCACGTGCTGACCAGGTTGAATGTTTGCCTCTCGCAACAAACGACGCCTGAGAGGGTTGACGAGTTTGGCGAAGGAATCATAGTATGGAGTCAATCTATGCAATCCGAAAGCGGGGACGTAGTGGGAATCATTTTGTGTCATTTCATCACCTCACACTGAACTTTGGCTTGAACCCGCGCAAGCGATTGGCGTTGCCCACAACAGTGACCGAGGAGAATGCCATCGCCGCGCCTGCGATCAATGGGCTGAGCAACAGTCCAAAGAACGGGAAGAGCAATCCCATCGCAACGGGAATGCCGAGCGTGTTATAGATGAATGCGCCGAACAAATTTTGGTAGATATTGGTCATCGTGGCACGACTGACTTCGATGGCAGTGACCACGCCTTTGAGACTGCCTTTGATGAGCGTGATGTCTGAGGCTTCGATGGCAACGTCTGTGCCTGTGCCGATGGCGAGACCGACGTCGGCTTGGGCGAGGGCGGGCGCGTCGTTGATTCCATCGCCGACCATTGCGACGATTTTGGTAATTGGTAATGGGTAATTTTGCAGGTTCTTTACTTGATTAGCTTTGTCTTCGGGCAGTACTTCCGCTAACACACGAGTAATTCCGACCTTGCGTGCAATCGCTTCGGCGGTGCGGCGGTTGTCGCCTGTGATCATCACCACTTCGATGCCCAAACTTTGCAGGGCTTTGATCGCTTCGACGGAATCTTCTTTGACCGTATCCGCCACAGCAACGATGCCCGCGGCCTTGCCGTCAATTGCAACAAACATTGGGGTCTTACCGTCGTCGGCTAGCGACTTTGATTTTTCTTCGAGTGCTCCAAGCGAGATATTCTCGCGGCTCATCAACTTGAGATTGCCGATCAGGATGTTTCGTCCTTCGACTCTTGCCGATACACCATGACCAGGGATGGCTTCGAAATCTTTTACTTCCGCCAACTCCACCTTCCGTGCTTGAGCGCCTTCCACAATCGCCTGCGCTAACGGATGCTCGCTCACTTTTTCTACCGACGCGGCTAATCGCAATAACTGATCACTGATGACTGACCCTTCGACTTCGCTCAGGGCAAGTGACTGATCACTGATCACCACATCGGTTAATTCAGGCTTGCCTTTTGTGATCGTTCCTGTCTTATCCAGCACCACAGTCTGAATGGCACGCGCCGTTTGAAGGGCTTCACCAGAGCGGATGAGAATCCCATGCTCGGCGCCTTTACCAATGCCGACCATCAGACTCATCGGCGTGGCAAGACCCAACGCACACGGACAGGCAATGATCAGCACAGTCACACTGGTGACGAGCGCATACACCAACTGCGGCTGAGGTCCGATCACAAACCAGATGACAAACGTCCATACGGCGAGGATCATCACGATGGGAACGAAGTATCCAGAGATGGTGTCGGCGAGGCGGGCAATCGGCGCTTTGGAGTTTTGCGCATCCTGCACCATCTTCACGATTTGCGCCAGCGCGGTATCCTTGCCAACCTTCGTGGCGCGGAATTTAAATGCGCCTGTTTTATTCAAGGTTGCCCCAATGACCTCATCGCCTTTCTTCTTCGAGACAGGCAATGACTCGCCCGTCAGCATGGACTCATCCACAGCCGAACTGCCTTCGACGATGACACCGTCCACAGGCACTTTCTCACCAGGGCGGACTTGAATCACGTCACCGACCAATACTTCTTCAACGGGTAAATCGAGTTCTTTGCCATCCCGAATCACGAGGGCAGTCTTCGCCTGCAAGCCCAACAGCTTTTTGATCGCCGAACTGGATTTTCCCTTGGCACGCAGTTCGAGTGCCTGCCCTAAAACCACCAACGCAATCACAACGGCAATGACATCGTAAAACGGTTCCGATGTCCCTTCGGGAAATACGGACGGGAACGCGATGGCAAACGTCGAATACAGCCACGCCGCACCTGTGCCCAGCGCGATCAATGTATTCATGTTCGCCGAGCGATGCTTGAATGCCGCCCATGCACCTGTGAAAAAGTCATACCCTGAGTAGAACAACACAGGCAGGGTGGCAACGGCGGAAAGAATCCATGCCAATCGGATCGTGTTTATTGACAGGTCACGAATGACAGGCACATATTGTGGGTATGCAAATAACAATACGGGTAATGAGACAATCGCCGAGAACCAGAACATTTTCATCAAGCGGCTGTACTCACGCGCATGTGCCTCTTCCTGTTTATCCACTGGCGCGTCGGTCAATGTGGGGCGCGGTTTGTAACCCCAAGCCTCGATGGCTGCATTCAACTGTGCAAGTGTTGCCTTTTGAGGGAGATAATCTACGCTCGCTTCCTGTGTGGCAATGTTGACGGTCGCGCTCAAAACGCCATCGGTGGATTTCAACTCATCTTCGATAAATTTCACGCAGGAGGCACAGCGAAGATTCTCGATTCCAATCTTGACATTCGTCCCACCCATTTGAAAGCCTGACGCGCGAACAGCTTCCGCCATCTGCGGAACATTTACTTTTTTGGAATCATATTCCACCTGCAATACCCCTGCACCTGCATTGGTGGTCACGCCATGAACACCCTGCAAGGCAAGCAGACAACCCTCAAGATTGGGAACAGGCTTGTAGAACGGCAGATCGGCGACGGGTAGTTCGATGCGAGTGAGAGTCCGCTCAGGGTTGTAGCCCGTCGTCGCGGAAGTCATCACATAATGGTGAGGGTCTTTGTCGAATTGATCCACGCAGGATTGTGAACAAAAATAAAACGTTTGCCCCATGTGCTCACGCTGGGCGAAAGAGCTTTGGGGTTCGATTTCCATTCCACATACGGGGTCACGGACAGTCATGGTTACCTACTTTATGAGTGATGCCAATAGTGTATATCCATTAGACGACCGAAGGGAGCGGTTTTCAGCCTAACATCATATAAGCAAAATAGCCTATCTTTCGACAGGCTATTTGCAAGGAAAAGCAGGATGGTTTAGTGATGATGCTGGTGTTCGTTCGTGCTACCGAGATACTTCTCAGGCTCCTTATCGAATGCCTTCTTGCATCCGAGCGAACAGAAGTAATATGTTTGTCCTTTGTATTCGGATGTACCAGCGGCGGTGGTGGGATCAATGTCCATGTGGCAGACAGGATCATGCACAGTAGTTGTCATACGTAGGTCTCCTTTTCTTTAAATTATGTATTTAAAGGACAGCCTCAACGAGAGCCATATTACGGCTGTCTTCATAGGCAATTCTGCCTATCCTATTTCTCGATCTCATACCCTGCCTGTTCCCATGCCACCATGCCGCCGTCGAGATTCCAGATATTTGTATACCCAAACGAAACCAATTCCGTCGCCGCGATTTCGCTCATGCGACCACTTCGGCAATACAACACGATCTTTGCGTTCTTATCTGCGGGGAGTTGGTTTAGATATTCAGGGTCACTGATCTGGTCGTAGGGAATGGACAGGTCAGTGTCTTGAATGTTTCCAGCAAAAGGGATATGCACGTTTACAAAGACAAAATCCTTTTCATCCAGCATGACATCCAGTTCAGCGGGAGAAATATTCTTATACGAGCCGCCATCTACATTGACCGTTTCACCCGCCACGGAATCAGATTGACAGGCAGTGAGGAGCACGCCAAAGAATATAACGAACATCAACATCATTTTTTGCATGGTTCACGACCTCTGCTGAATGGCATGTCCGCTCAAGTAACCAAGATAGGCAGGCACGAGCGGGAGCACGCAAGGCGAAAGAAAAGATAACAAGCCAGCAATGATGGCGGTGAAATAAGTCGGCGCGGCGGCATAGGTTGTAAACGATTCGATGAAGTACCCATTCTTGAACGCCCAGATCGCGATCAGGCTCATGGTATTTGTTAACAGCAATATACCAATCGCAATAATGAAGACACCGCTCGCAAGTTTGAAATATTTTTGGTACGGTCTCATCCTCTTGATCCAACCTGATGCACGTTCCAGTCCCAATGCCATGACAAGAAATGGAATTCCTAACCCCAACGAATACCCTGACGACAACCACATCGCCTGTCCAACGGTTTGCTGGCTGAGACCCATTGTCAGAATTGCGCCCAATGTCGCGCCGATGCATGGGCTCCAACCCGCAGCAAAGAAAATGCCCATGAGGGCAGACCCGCCATAAGTCCCGCGCTGACCCGAACATTGTGCGCGCGTATCTGCATAGAACCACGGGATGCGAATCATTTCGAGAGTCGCCAGCCCGAACATAATCACGATCACGCCACCGACCTGCGCGATGACGCGTTTGTATGCGCCGAATAATTGACCCAGCGCCGTCACCGAGCCGCCCCAGCCGATCACAAAGACCAGCGAGAAGCCGAGCACGAAAAGTAGCGCGTGCAAAAATATTTTGAGTCTTTCGTTTTGTGTGGGGATGGAAATGGTAGTTTCAGTCATAACACCATGATACGCAAAATCCCGCCCCTGCATGAGCGCAGGATGACGGGATTGGAAATAGGCAAAATGGCTTATGACTTTCTTCGCCTCACAACCTGACCTCGATCCTGGTTCCCTGTCCCAAAGCGGATTCAATCTCAAGCCTTGCCCCGATCAAGTCCGCACGTTCGTGAATGCCAAGCAGTCCAAAATGTCCATTGAGGGCAAATTCGGTGGGACTGGCAGGAGCGACAAAGCCATTGCCGTTATCGGTGATCGCCAAGGTTATTTCTGAATCGGAATAACGAATGGACAAGTCGGCATGGGTCGCCTTGGAATGTTTGACCGCATTGGTAAGCGCCTCCTGAGCAATGCGATACAGTGACAGTTCCACTTCACGCGAGAGACGACGTTCATTGCCTGTCTTTTGAAATTCCACAATCAGAGGATTGGACTGACTGATTTCCCGTGCCAGCATTTCCAGCGCCGTGACCAGTCCCAGGTCCTCGAGATAGATGGGACGTAATGCCCGCGTCAGGCGACGTAAATTTTCTATCGTGTGTTCAGCGAGAGTTTCCAATTCCTTGAGAGACTCTCTGCCGTTCTGTTCTTTGATGGATTTCTGCGCAAGTTGGACACGCTGTTTCAAGGCAATGATAGCTTGAATGGTGTCGTCATGCAGTTCGCGCGCGAGGCGCATTCGTTCCTCTTCCTGTGCGGAGGTGATCGCGCCGATGTAATCGTGCAAGCCCTCCTGCGCCGCCTGCACCTTGCGGGACATTTCGGTCAATTCCATTTGAAGATGTTGCACTTCGGAAATGCCGCCGACGGGTTCTTTGATGGCTTCAAAATTTCCCCATGCCAGCGCGGCGGCTTTGGACTCAAGTTTTTGCAAGGGCTGGACAATCTGTTTTGCGCCAAACCAGATGGCGACCAACGCCAAGATGAAGGCAGGCACGACCACGAGCGGAGCCATCTGGGTCAGTTGTAAAGAAGGACTGATGACCATTTCCCATTCCTCTTCTGTGATCAATGCCCAGCCTGCCGCCTCAATCGGACTGTAGGCAACCACATGTTCAGCAGATTCCTTTTTCACGTAGAACACACCGCTCTTCCCGCTCAGAGCTTCCAATACACCTGGATGGTCTGCGTCCAGACTTTCCTGTCCAAGTACGCCGCTGACGAAGAGCAAGCGGCGGGAATTATCCAGCAAATAGATGGTCACATGACTGCCTGCTGGATAGGTGGGCGTCAGGGTTTCGGAAGCAAGCGCCTCGGGCGAAAATGCACCAGCGACGATCACATCACGGGATTCAGAATAGGCTGAGATGATTACAAAGAGTTGGCTGGAGTTGGGATCACGGATCGGGTCGGAGAAAACAGGTTCGGGGTCAGATGAAGAAGCGAGAGCAACCGCATTGGGATTTTGAGAGACCCATTCCCAAAATCCTTTATTGTTTGTATTGTCAACCAGGCGTCCGTCCGAATTAAGAAAAGCAATCCCCCCGTTGAAGTCATCTGCAAGATCATTAGTGGTGGCAAATATATCCTTGAAGGAAATGTCTTCAGACGCCAGCACTGCCATGCTCGTGATGGTCGCCATGCGGTGATGAAGTTCGGATTGCAGGGCGGCGGCGGCGGACTGCACAGCGCGTTCGTCGCGTTCCCCGACCAGGGTGCGCATGTCCTGCTGGTGCATGTTGACCCCGCCAAACGCAATGAATAGCAACAACAGCGTCAGCGGTAGAACCGTGACTGCAAAGAGTTGTGTCAGACCGCGCCAGCCTGGCAGGAGTCGTTTCATTCTTCTGTAATGTTGCCTGAGCTTTGTGAGATCAATCCCAGAGAAACACCGCGCATGACCGCTTCAGTGCGACTGTTGGCTTGTAGTTTGGCGAAAATGTGCGCGAGGTGCCCCTGCACGGTGCGGTCGCTGATGGTCAGTTGCACGCCGATGGCTTTGTTGGTGAAACCTTTCGCCGCAAGTCGCAATACATCCAATTCGCGATCGGTGAGCGGCTCGACGATTTTCTTCTCAGGGCTTTTGAAAATATTGGACATCAATTTGCGCGTGATGGACGGGTCGAGCGCGGACTTGCCTTCGTTCACATCGCGCACGGCTTGAATCAGTTCA
>Ga0233417_10000533_pt1 | contig 11473 bp, 11 predicted proteins | sample Sed_MG_FD_189023 | JGI IMG/M metagenome (GOLD analysis project Ga0233417, IMG submission 189023) | Sediment microbial communities from Lake Towuti, South Sulawesi, Indonesia - Sediment_Towuti_2014_0.5_MG | ecosystem: Environmental > Aquatic > Freshwater > Lake > Sediment | place: Indonesia... | reverse complement strand
GCGGCTTGTTTTTCTTGGTCGGGGTGATCTATGAGCGCACGCATACACGTGACCTCAAGGCCTTTGGCGGACTGAGCGCCAAGCTGCCTGTGTACTACGGGGTGATGTTGATGACTGGCTTGGCATCGCTCGGCTTGCCGGGATTGGCTGGTTTCATCAGCGAGTTCCTGGTCTTCCGAGGTGCTTTTGCCATCATACCGACTTATGCCATGATAGGCATCATCGCTATTGTGTTGACCGCCGCCTATATCTTGTGGAAGATCATCCAGTATGTCTTTCTGGGTGAGTTCAGCGAGGAGAAGTGGCGCGGTATCTTTGACCCGGCGCATTGGCATTTCTCGCTGGACATGGATCGCTTCGAGGTCATCACTATGGTGCCTTTGCTCTTCTTCATGTTGTGGGTGGGCATATACCCTGCGCCAATCCTCGACGCCATCAACGCGACGTCCACGGCGCTCCTGAGCGGCTTATAGGGGAGGGTTTGCCTTGACGCTCAATCAATCTTTGACGCTGCTGCTACCGGAGATCGTATTGACGGTCGTCGCGTTCGCAGTCTTCGCCGTGGATCTGGTCTGGCGCGGCGACTCGGTGCGTGGGCGCTGGTTGCCCTGGCTAGTCTTACTTGGCGTGTTGCTCACCTTGGTGGCGACCATCTTGGTGTGGCCGCTGGCAGGATCCACTGGACAGGCACTGACCTTTACTACCGGAGAGGGCTTTGGTGGTGATACGATCCCAATGCTTGCTCTGGATGGACTCGCGCTTTTCTTCAAACTGTTCACGGTGCTTGTGCTGGCCATTGTGGCTCTGTCGGCGGGTGAATATATTCAGACTCACACGCCATTTCGGGGTGAGTTCTACGCGCTTATGCTCCTGGCCGGGCTTTCCATTATGCTGGCTTCGGCAGCCACGAACCTGATTATGGCGTATCTGTCCATTGAGTTTCTGAGCATTACCAGCTATGTACTCACCGGGTACCTGCGAAACGATGCGCGCTCGACGGAAGGAGCTATCAAGTATTTCGTCTACGGAGCAGCAGCTTCAGCGGTGATGCTATATGGCTTTTCGCTGCTCTACGGCGCGACGGGTTCGACTGATTTGGCTGCCATCGGCACCACTCTATCGAGCGGATCGGCAACGGTGCACTGGCTGGTGGTGCCGGCCACGATCATGGCCCTAGCCGGACTAGGCTTCAAGATTGCATTGGTTCCCTTCCATCAATGGTCGCCAGATGCTTACGAGGGCGCGCCCACACCGGTAACGGCCTTTCTCTCAGTAGGTCCCAAGGCGGCTGGTTTCGCCGTGCTGATCCGCTTTCTGCTCACGGCTTTCCCTGACTTCCAGGTGGATTGGACGGCTGTGCTGGCTGGGGTTGCCATCGTCACCATGTCGTTGGGCAACCTGGTCGCGCTATGGCAGACCAACATGAAGCGTCTACTTGCCTACTCTAGCATCGCCCAGGCGGGCTACATGCTGATTGGACTGGCGGCCCTCGCGCCAGAGGCCCAGAGCTGGACGACCGGGCTGAATGGCCTGCTATTTTACCTGTTTGCCTATCTCTTCACCAGCCTAGGGGCCTTTGCGGTTGTCATTGTGGTGGAGAATAGAACTGGCTCGGCAAATATCTCTGATTTTGCGGGCCTCATCCGGCGATCACCTTTCCTGGCTGTAGCCATGTTTGTGTTCCTGCTCTCACTGATCGGCATTCCGCCCACCGCTGGCTTTATGGGCAAGTTCTTTGTCTTTGGTGCTGCAATTCAGCGCCAGATGATTGTGCTGGCGGTCGTGGGTATTGTGAACAGCGTCATCTCAGTCTACTACTACTACGCTATCATGCGCCAAATGTTCTTCGGGGAGGCGCCCGACGCCGAGCCACTGAGGGTTGCGCCGCCTTTAGGACTGGTGGTGGCCGTCAATGCCGTGATGGTTCTGGCGATTGCCCTCTACGCCGAGCCGTTCATCCAGTTGGCTAACGCCTCCACCCAAATGCTGGCATCTGGCTTCTGACGAGTTCATATACTCTCGCCAACCGATTGGTAGAGTGACATCAGGCGAAGGCCTGATGTCACTTTTTTAGGCGGCCTTGGCGGATCTGCAGACTCTAACTATTTTCATATGAAGTTCCTGTTAATTCCAAAGACATTCATTGTACAATGAGACTGGTTGAAACTGGACCTGGTCGTGCGCTTAAGAAGCGATCCTATCCTTACAGAACCCATCAGAAATCGGTTGGGGTGCAACCGGAAGGAGTCTTCCAGTTGCACTCGATATATAGACTGTGTGACACTCTGGGAGCAGTTCGCGGACAGGCTCTATGAAGACAATGCACTATCGCGTGCTGATGCTGGTCGCTTGGCTGGTGTTCTTCTACAATCTGGAGCGTGTCAGCAAATACGTCACTGAGGCACGTATTGATCTGTTGACGGCATATTCCTACGCGTTTGTGGCCGTAATTGCGTTAGTTACCCTGGGGTTGCCGGGGTTGCAGCGCTTCCCGTTGCCGCTATTGGCTGCAGGAGGTCCGAGTATCTTCCTGGTTTCCAAGGCACTGCTTGGCTATCCTTTGTGGGGAGTGGCTCTGCCAGTGACGGTGACAGAGCTATGTGCGGTCCTGGTTACGGGTATGTTGTCACGCCATGTGATCATGGCAGTTCGGGAGTTCGAGGCCTCGATCGTCAATTTCACCATCAAGCGCGTGGGTCATGACACCCGGTCCTTTTCAGTTGAGCAGAGTGAGATGTATCAAGAGTTGCGCCGAGCCAGGACATTCAATCGCCCCCTGGCGTTGCTGACTGTCGAGCCTGAGGCACAGACGTTCCAAGTAGTCGTGGAGAAGATAGTGGAAGAGGTTCAACGGGCGACCAAGAAGCAGTATGCCCTGGCTGCACTGGCCAAGGCGCTGAGAGAACAACTCGGCCCCTATAGCCTGATTGCTCAGGATGGCGATAGGTTCCTGGTGATGCTGCCTGAAATTTCCAGGGAAGATATCCCGCGGATGGTCAGTCAGGTCCGCGCCAGGGTTCTCGACTCACTTGGCCTGGAGTTGCGCGTTGGAACGGCTACGCGGCCTGAGGTCGAGACATTCGATGAATTGGTTGAGTCAGCCAATGCCTCGATGAATGACAGAATTCAGCCGAAATCTGAGGGTGCTGCGGCATCCCGTGTTACTTCGGTTCGCGAACAACTGAGTTCTCGCTAGCACTAGCTTGTAGGGGGGTCTTGTTCTGTATGGATCTAGTTATCTTGGATCGCCCACAGGTCCTCTTGCGCAGAAGAGGATATAGAATCGCCAAGCGCTTGTTAGACCTTATCATCAGCCTGCTGGTATTGCCCTTCGCCCTGATCGTCGGCTTGATTTGCGCGGTGGCTATTGCGGTGGATTCCCAAGGGCCAATCCTGTTTACGCAAAGCCGCGTGGGCAAGGGTGGTCGCCGTTTCAAGCTATACAAGTTTCGCACCATGCACCATGAGCTGGATACAAGCCAGCATCGTATTTTCATGAAGGCCTTTGTGGCTGGCGCACTCGCTGAATCAGTGGATGATAAAGGGATCTTCAAGCCTTTCGACAAGCGACAGCTTACACGGGCGGGACGCATTTTGCGCAAGACCAGCCTAGACGAATTGCCGCAACTGATCAACGTTTTCAAAGATGAGATGAGCCTGGTGGGGCCGCGACCTAACGTATTGTGGGAGGTCGAAGAATACCGCGGCTGGCACAAGGAGCGCTTGGAGGTTCTACCGGGCATCACGGGTTTAGCCCAGGTCAATGGCCGCAGCAGCAACACTTTTGATCAGATCGTGCGGTACGACATCGAATATATCGAGAATCGAAGCCTCCGGCTGGACCTGCAGATCCTGTGGTGGACGCTGACCTCGGTCATACGTGGTAAAGGCGCGCATTAGCTGAACCAAATGGCACAACTGGCACTCCTCCGGGAGTCTCGTGATGAGCAAAGGGGCGGACAGCGGTTCGCCTCTCGTCTTTCTCAGGCTGGGCTCAGCGGGGACATGCCAGTTTGCACGTGGCGGGGCCCTGACGTACAATCCAATCGTGACACTGGGCAATGGGACTGAGGAGCGCGACCGCTGTGCGTCAGTGAGCGGACACGGCGCTCGCGTGTTGGCTGTTGGGGTGCAAGTCTGGATTCCGATCTCCATGTTTTGTGCCCATCCCATATCGGTCTAAGGAGGGATCGAGGAGATGTGGCGAAACTTGCTTCTGCAGCGCAGGGCAATTGGGCTGGCTCTGTTGGCGCTGCTGGTAGCTTCGATCGGCGCGGGTTGCCGCGGCCAGGCGCGCCAGAGTGTGGCCGCTTCTGTGGATCCTACGTCGACGCCAACTGCGCGCGTGGTGTCGTTTGCCACGGCTGAGGTGGCGACACCCACAAAACGCCCAGCAACGCCGACGCCCACTCCAAGACCACCCACCCCAACGCCAGTTCCGGCTACGAAGACTCCTACTCCCCAACCGACCCTTCCACCTCGACCGGAGAGTGAGAACCCATTAACTGGTTTGACGGTTGACGACCCATCTGTGTTGCAGCGTCGCCCCGTACACGTTCGCATAGGAAATGACCCCGGTGCACGGCCTCAGGTGGGCCTCGCGGATGCTGACCTGGTGTACGAGGAAATTGTCGAGTGGTGGGTTACCCGCTACACGGCTGTCTATTTAAGCCGTGCCCCGGAGGTGGTCGCTCCCATCCGCAGTGCGCGTCTCATCAATACGCAGCTCACCCAGCAATACGACGCGGCGCTGGTCAATTCTGGAGGTTCTGACGGTGTTCGTTGGGAACTGTCGCAACTGCCCATCGTCAACTTGGACGAGTATTTTTGGCCACAGCCCTATTTCTACCGGGAGAATCAAGGGTGGCAGACCCGCCTGGCTGTCAACATCGATGCTGCGCATCAACTGATGGAGAAGAAGGAGATGGCTGCCGCAGTGCCTCTGCGGGGCTTTGTTTTTTCTGACGAGCCGCCCCCAGGCGAGTCAGCGCAGACCGTTTTCATCCCCTACCCGCAGCGAACCAGCTCTGCCGAGTGGCGATACGACGCAGGCAGTGGCCGCCATTTGCGTTGGGTTAGCGGCGAGCCTATGCGGGATGGTGCTGACAACCAGCAAATCTCGGCCGCCAATGTCATCATCTATTATGCTGAGCATCTACCAACGGACATCGTGGAAGACACCAACGGCGCGACCTCAATACGCATTATTGTCAACGGAGAGGGTAGGGCGCAAGTTATCCGAGATGGGGTGCTCATTGAGGGTCGGTGGCGCACCGACGGCACCCAAACGCCCGAGTTTGTCGCTCCTGACGGTGAGCCCATCTCCCTCAAGCGCGGCAATTCGTGGATAGAGGTTGTCCCCCTAGATTATGAGGTAAAGGTAGAGTAACGGTAGATGATGCCCTGGTCTCACCGCCAAAGCAGCGGCAAGCCCTTCGAGACTCTGGTGGCCGAGGCGCTGGACAGTCTGCCGCCTGACATCCAGGAAAAACTGGAAAACGTCGAAGTGGTAGTTGAATGGCGCCCGTCGATGGCCCAGTTGCGCCGCCTGGGGCTGGCACCAGGACACACTCTCTTTGGTCTTTATGAAGGGATTCCGCTGACCGGGCGTACATCTGGCTACAACATGGTCCTGCCCGACAAGATCACCATCTTTCGCCAGCCCATCGAGGCGCATTGCGGTTCCGATGAGCAGGTGCGGCGGATCGTCCGGCGTACGGTTCTTCACGAGCTGGCACACCACTTTGGCATCTCCGACGATCGGTTACGTGAGCTGGGGGCGTACTGAACCAATGTGCCATAGTGACCACCGGCGAGATAGCTCTCTCGTGAAGAGCTCCACATGCCGGAAGCGGCAACTCAGCGCTGTATGGGCGCTGGTGGTTGTCATGGGCTGCGGCCTGGCGCTGCTTGGATGTGAAGTGCCCTCATCAGGCCCTACGTTGGGCACCAAACCGCTGGTGAAGATCGGCCTGGCGGCTTCCTTTGAAGGCTTGGGCCGGCCGCTGGGCTATGAAGCCTTAGCCGGGACCAAGCTGGCCTTGGCCGAACGGAATGCCTCAGGCGGCGTAGGCGGTTACATGGTGGAGTTGGTAGCCCTCAACGACTATGGCGAACCGGATGAGGCAAGGTTGCAGGCTAGAGAGTTCGCGGCCGACCCAGCAGTGCTGGGTGTCGTCACAGGCTGGACCGAGCCGACGGCCACGGCAGCGCTGCCTGTGTACCGCGCGGGCGGCCTGGGCGTGGTGGTGCCATGGGGCGTGCCCTCCAGCCTGGCAGATGGGCAAGCTGGAATTATGCTGGCGGCGGCTGATGCCGACCAGATGGCGCGCGTTTTGGCGGAGCAGGTGGCGGCTGTCGAACCAAAGTGGGTGGTTCTGGTCGCTGACGGGCCGGCCGCCAATCTATATGGCAAGGCGCTACGTTCAAGCGGACTTCAGGTGGAGGTAGTTCCGCCGCCAGACCGGCTGGGTGCACGAAGCGTTCGTGACTGGGCATCCCGCTTGCTGATGGGCGGGGCCGTATCTCCAGACGCGCTGGTGCTGGCGGCTGACGGCGTGTTGGCGGCTGAGATCCTATCGACTCTGGCAATGCTGGGTTGGAGAGGGCCAGTTTTCGGCGGGGCAGAGGTGGGCAGCCCTCATTTGGTGAGCGTGGCAGGTGACAAGGCGGCCGGATTGGTGTTTGCAAGCCCGTCACCGGCCGGAGGCGATGTGCGTGGGTTGTCAGAGGCTAATGGGGGCTCAGACTTGGCCGACCTGGGGCCACGAGCTGTGTTGGCCTATGATGCCACCTATGTTCTGCTGGATGCGATAGAACTGGCTATTCGACGAGATGGCTATCCCAGCCGAATGGGGGTATTGGCTGCCCTGCCTGCTGTTGACCGGCAGGGGCTGACTGGCCCAATTGGCTTTGATGCGGCCGGACATCGGCTAATCGCTCCGGTGTGGCTTTACCAGGTTGACTCCCAGGGGTATCCTGGTCATGTCGTGGCGTCGATCCAGGCCGGGAGCGGTCAATAGCCGGACCTTGACACTACATGGAGGCATTACAATGCGCGTCTTAATGTTGTCATGGGAATATCCGCCGTATGTGACGGGGGGCATGGGCACTCATGTGGCAGGGCTAGCGCCAGCGTTAGCTCGGGCGGGTGTGGAGGTTCATCTGATTGCGCCACAACTGGAAAGATCTCCAGTTCTGGCTCATCTGTCTAAAGGTAATGGCGCTGATCGTGAAGTAACGAATGAAGGCGTTTCCGTCTACTGGGTGCCATTGGTAGAAGATGGTCGGGGTATCTATGCGCAGGCGCAGCAAACCAATCAGGCCATGTTGTCCAAGGGACAGACGCTGCTGAATGGCGACGCGCCGTTCGATGTCATTCACGCCCATGATTGGTTGACCGTTTTTTCTGCGGAGGCGCTGAAGTATCAGCATAGCATGCCCCTGGTGGGCACTATGCATGCTACTGAGCGGGGTCGCCTCAGATCCGGCTTCCTTGAGACTGACCTGCAACGCAGCATCCATGATGCCGAGTGTCGTCTCGCGTCTGAGGCATGGCGGCTAATTACGTGCAGCCAGTTCATGGCTGCCGAAGTGCAGACCTTCTTCGCCACTCCTCCTGAGAAAGTGGATGTGGTGCCAAACGGTGTCAATTCCTATCAGAACGGTCGGTGGAGCAAGGCTGATCTGGCCGCGTGTCGGGCGCGATATGCGGCCGATGATTCGCACATCGTTTTTGCCGTAGGGCGATTGGTTCACGAAAAGGGCTTTCACCTGTTGATTGACGCGGCTCCGCAAATTCTTTCCGAGTTTCCCAACACTCGCTTCGTCATCGCAGGCCGGGGGCCGGAAGCATCTCGCCTGGCCGATCATGCCCAGAGACTAGGCGTGTCTGAGCAGGTTTGCCTGTCGGGGTATATCAGCGATGATGAGCGAGACTGCCTCTATCACGTGGCGGCGTGTGCGGTCTTCCCCAGCCTGTATGAGCCGTTCGGCATAGTGGCCCTGGAGGCCATGGTAGCTGGATGTCCGGTGGTGGTAGCCGATGTAGGCGGGCTAGGCGAAGTAGTTCGTCACGGTGTCACGGGTGTAACCATATATCCCAACGACGCTCGTTCAGTGGCCTGGGGGGTGTTGCACATCCTTCGCAGCCCGGCCCAAGCGGCTGAACGCGCAGAGGAGGCGCGCCTCACGGTGCGGCATGAGTACAATTGGGATACTATTGCTTCCAAAACGGTTGCCGTCTATCAGCACGCCCTAGAAAAACGGGAAAAAATAACCGCGAAGGCTTGACAAGTCTTGTTATTTCTGGTACAATAGCTTTGTAATCAGCGTCACAAGTGCACCAAAGCATCCCCTACGCAGTCGGCCTGGGCCGAGTATCTCCACTCTAGCTTTCGTCCAAGAGCAGAAGTCATGGTTGTACACGGTGGCCACATCCTGTACGTCGCAGTCTGCTCACTCGCCCAGTCGCTGTAAGAGTCAGATCAACATCACAGTTGCGTCGTCGGTGAGAATCCTTGTCACTTCCAGTCTTGCTCGCCGATCTGGCTCACAAAAACAAGGCCCGGGGCATCTTGCTTCGGGCCTTGTCATTGCTTTTCTTGGGTCTTGGAGCTTAGCTGGGTCAGAGATGCTGTGCGCCCTATACGGTCACAATTGCATTGAACGGACACTCGAGCTGGCACGCCAAGCAGCCATGGCAGCGGTGCACGTCGATCATGGGGGCTTCGTCGCGGTCGATGCGAACGATGGCTCTAACCTTGCAAACCTGCTGGGCCAGGCAACCACGACACACTTGGCAAAGGCTATCGTCCACATAAAGTGTGGCTTTGTTGGTAGCAGTATTTAGCATAGACCCTTTCCTGGGCGCATGGTTAGATGCGCCAAGTCGCGAAAGGTTTCAGACGTCGCGCGGCCAAGGTGGCCTACAACAGGGCAGGCACAGGCCCCCTTCAGTTGGTGCGCGGTATCACGCCCGTCTTGTGCCACTCGCCCACGGGCGCGTAGACAATGCCCTTTTCGTAAATCTGCGCGCGATAGATCTTGCCTTCGTGCTCAAGGTCATATTCGCGCGTCAACCTCTCCCCCAGACCTTTCTCCTTGGCCACTCTATAGAACATCGCATCCGGATTCAGAGGGATGACCAGCGGTTGGCCCACCAAACGAATGGCCTCTTCCAGGGATAGAAGCGAGCCACTGCCGCCGCCATGTCCATGGCTCTCCTCAGTCTCCTCAGAAATAGTCGTGCGCTGGAAGACGACATAGAAGGAGTGGTGGAACAGTGTATTGCCAACCTCCTCATCGGGGTGAGCGCTGCTGAGGCCTACCGCCTTTTCGCTGGGCAGTGGGTTGCCCTCGGGCCAGAGGACTGCAACTGTTGCCTTGTCTGCTTTCCACATGGGGAAATTGGTTCCCGCTTCGTTAGCTGGTTTGTCAACCACGGCAAACACAGGATCCGTATCGGGCTGGTTGAGGACCAGGCGTACCCCATTGACACGCTCCCCATGCTCGTCGAGTACGTCACAGTAGACATGGTGGTTGCCCATGTTCTCTGCACCGCTCAGATGATGCACACCGATCACTCGCCAGTATTGCGTGGCACCCTCTGGCACGTCAGGCCCGGACAGAAAGCTTATGCCAACTTTGTACTTGGCGGCCGCGTCGTTGTAAACGGGCTCCTTCTTCTTGATCTTTTCCAGGAAATGTTCATTGTAGACTTCAATTCTGAGTCCCATTCTGTACCTCCTCATATTGGCTGTGGGACATCCTCTCCTGCGAGCAGACCGCTGGTTTGAGCACTGGCCCGGGCAGGTGCAGCGGCAGGCAAGAGGAGAATATCGCCAAAGTTGGCTTTCTGGCGTACTTCCAGCTCGCCTTGTTTGAGCAACTCAAGCAAGGCCAGGAAGGTAACTATGGTCTCCACCCGACTGGCGGGCCGGCCCACAAGCTGCCGGAAAGTGATGCGCTGGTGCCATCTCAGTCTGTCGCGGATCATGGCCATCTGCTGTCCAATCGTAACAATCAAGGGAGCTACCACCTCGCCTACGGCGGGGTCATCCGCCCGTACGGCCAAAGCCTGGCGTGCAGCCAAGACCAAATCGTCCAGGGCTGTTTCACCTGGCGATAGTCGAGGTTCCGGCTTGGGTGGCATAGCCAGACGGACGAAATTGCGGAAGCCATCGACCTCTCGCTGGCGCAGGATTTGCGCCGCCATTTTGAACTGCCTGTAAAGGCGTAGTTGATGCGCCAACTCATCGCCGGCGTCTTGATCTTCCTCTAATACCAGGCTGGGTGGAGGTCTAGGCAGTAGGGCTTGCGACTTGATGAGCAGGAGCTTGGCTGCTACCACCAGAAAGTCAGTGAGGAAGTCAACTTCAACCTCCCTAAGGACGGCAAGGTAGACCAGGTACTGGTCGGTAACCTGGGCCAGTGCCACCTTGGTGATGTCCAGCTCTTCCCGTTCAATAAGATGCAGCAGTAGATCCAGCGGTCCCTGAAACATCGGCAACTGGACCTGGTAGCTTGGCAGTTCGCGGCTATCAGACGGTTGGTTCGAGCCGTTGAGCTGGGCGGTAGTCGTCATACATGTCTCGGCTTATTCAGCAGGCGCAGGCCCAGCACCGGCCAGCCTGTCCTGCACCTGCTGGCGCAACCTTGCCCCCCACTTGGCATCCGTATCCCACTGCCTGCCAGGACAAGCAGTGGCCGCGTAGTCTTTATGAGGGCTGATGGCTTCGGTGGACAAGTCAAACTCTTGTAGTAGCCAGGCTACCAGGTGGCTGGTCGCCCGCATCTGGGCCTCGGGCGGAGGTTGGTCCGTGAAATTGCCCGCCAGACAAATTCCGACGCTGGCAGGATTGGCATCCCCAGCGTGATAAGCGACTATCTCCAGCGGTTGTGTCTGTTCGATACGACCGTCGGTATAGATGAAATAGTGAAAGCCAGCCCCCGGCCAACCCTGCTTCTCAACCTGGTATTTGGCGATCTGGGCTGCCCCCACGTTGGCGGGCACAGCACTGTGGTGCATAACGATGCGACTGATCTGCGAGAGCGTGCGTGTGGCATACCGGTCTGTGGCATGCTTGGCCAGGCTGCGAGAGACGTCCTGAATACTCGGATTGGCCACAGCACGGGTTGTCCGGCGCTCGGGTTCGCGCGAGGTCTCCAGATCCCGTAGCCGTTGGCGTAGCTCGAGCACCAAGGCTCCTGCCTGGCGCAGCCGGATTTTGCCAGGTTGGAATTCCTCCATGATGACCTGCTGAAAATATTGCACCAGCAGGCCATCTTCTTCCGCAGCGGGAGAGATGGGATAACCGCAGATCTCAAGGCCAACTCTCTCCAGGAAGTCGAGGAATGGACCCTTGACGGTCTGCCGCGTCGTCTCGAAGAAGCGTTCACGCACCACGGGTTTGACCGCGGGCATGCTAAGGGGCGGCCGCGACAGACCGCCGACGAGAGCTACCACCGATTT
>Ga0233417_10000532_pt1 | contig 11486 bp, 11 predicted proteins | sample Sed_MG_FD_189023 | JGI IMG/M metagenome (GOLD analysis project Ga0233417, IMG submission 189023) | Sediment microbial communities from Lake Towuti, South Sulawesi, Indonesia - Sediment_Towuti_2014_0.5_MG | ecosystem: Environmental > Aquatic > Freshwater > Lake > Sediment | place: Indonesia... | reverse complement strand
GATCAGCGCCGAGGCGATCGCCGCGCCGATCATCAAGATGGCGACCGTCCACGCCTCGGGGCTGATGCCGAAGCCGTCCCACTTTAGGTAATACAACACCGCCGTCACGTTCGCAATCGTGGCAATCGTGATCCAGCCCAGGTATACACTGAATGGAATGTCGGTCAGCCACTTCTCGCGCAGAGTTGGCGATGCGCGGCCAATGTCCAGACGCAAGTAGATCGTGATGAGCGTAATCAGCAGGCCTATCATCACCGGCACGGTCAGCTCAAACACGTTGTAGTGCCACAGGAAGATCCAGCCGCTGTTCAGCACGCCGGCCAGCGCCGGCAGATAGCCGATGCGGCGCAGGCGCGGATTCTCTCGCTGCGAGGGCAGCGTCTGATAGGCAGTGAAGCCGAGCAGCAGAAGGTAAATCACGCCCCAGATGGCGAACACGTAGTTGGCCGGCGTGAAGTACACTGGAAACCGATCCGAGATCTGAGCGGTCGTCTGGCCGTTGAGCGGCAGCGCGTTCGCCAGCCCGTTGACGACGACTGTGGCAAAGAACGTGATGGTGTTGACCGCCTGTCGCAAACTATCCTTGTTCATGTTGTCCTCTCTCGCGAAGATGAATCCACCTGACTTCAGCAGGCGGCACAGTCCAGTATACGCCCGGCCAGCGCATGGTCTGTATTCGCCCGGTTCCGCGGCTGGCCGGCCTGGCCTGAGTCATGCTCACGACGATGCGCCGGCGTGGGTTGGTCCGGCGCGTCCAGCCCGGCCAGCAGACTCAGGATTTCCTCGTTGGCCGGAATGTCGCTCATCGACTTGCCGTAGTGCACATAGCGCACCGTGCCCGATCGATCGATGATGACCTGCGCCGGCATCCGGCCCAGCTTGAACAGGTTCACTTCCTGCCCGTATTGCTTGAGGACACTCGCCGACGGATCGGGCAAGCCCACGAAGGGCAGGTTTTCCGTCCGCCAGTAATCCGCGAACGCCTGCGAACCTTCCGGCCCGACGACGATGACCTCTGCGTTCTGCTCGACGAATTTGTGATAATCCTGGCGCAACTGCGCCATGTGCCGGCGGCAGAACGGTCAAACGAAGCCGCGATTGAACACCAGCACCACGTTCTTGCGGCCGCGATAGTCCGACAATCGCACTCGCCGGCCGGTAAAGTCGTCGAGCGCGAAGTTGGGCGCGGGTGTATTGAGAGATACTTTCGGCATGTTCGCATACTCCGATTGATGCTGTGTGCCCGTAAGACTGGAGTTGCTCCGGGCCTCGATCAACCCCCGCTGCTTACAGTTTTGAGGAGCCGCAGCATTGCGTCGATTGTCTGCGTCTGCTGCTCAAGGCGGTCGAGCGTTGCATCGTTATCGCCCGGCTGTGATCCATACCAGCCGAACTGCGCGTGGTTGCCGCCCTCAATGGCTACCCAGCGTGTTGAGCGCGGTAGCAACCGGCGCGAGTCATCGATCTTGCCCGCGGTGGCGAGGCCATCTCGGGTACCATAAATCGATACGACCTGCAAATCGCGCCTCGATAGATCGTCGCTGCCGTCCGGATAGGCTGCCCACAACGCCAGGCCGTCTATGGCATCCGGGTGTGTCGATGCAAAGCGCGCTGCCATCGCCCCGCCGAGGGAGTGTCCGCCGACGACCCAATGCTGAACTGAGGGATTCTGCTCGATCACGTCGATAGCGCTGTCCGGCGCGAAGACGGCCAGGTTCAAGGGCATGGGCACGATCGTGACGAAGTAACCCGATTCGGCGATGGCGCGCGCTGCCGGCGCGTACGCACGCGGATCGACGCGCCCGCCCGGGTAGAAAATTAAGCCCGTGGTCGGTTGCCTGTCGGCTGGGCTAAATGCCAGCCCCGAGTGTGTCTCGACTTTCACCCGCGCGTCCGATTGCAGGGCAGACAGCGCTTCGGGCATTGGCGCGGGCGGCGTGTAAGCCCACACGACGAAGCCGGCCACCAAAACAACAGGCACGCTCAACACTGCCCAACCCCATCGAAAACGGCCCTTTTTCATTCATGCCTCCAGAAGGGCGCCAGACTTGTCTGTCACACGGTAGTCGGCCAGACTTCCCCACGGCTCGCTCCGCCGATACTGAGCCTGCCTGGCCCGAAAGTGAACGACGACGGGCGCATGCTCGAAGTCCGCATGTGAGTCGAGGAAAGCCCGATCGCCGTGACGAAATGCTTCTAACACCAGGGGTAATTCGCGCCGGAAGATCTGGTAGCGCCATCCCGCCGATCCGACGATCAGGCCGCCGCTGACGTGGCAATACACATGGAGGGTCGGGCCGCTCCCGTCGTCGCGCCACTCGGCGAGCACTTCATCGCGCATCACGCGCGTATACCAGCTGCCCATCTGCTTGCGATCGTAGTCTGTAGCGACGCTGAGGAACAAATCACCCGTCGAATCTGAGTGCGTCAGCGTATAGCGTCGGGGCGAAGCCGGCCCGATCGGGGTTGCGTCCGCGGCGAACCGAGTGTGAAGTCGGTCGGGGTTCAGTCGACTCATGGTTGTCTTCTGCCGTAAGCCACAGCCTCGGCGCGCAGGGCCACCTGGCGAATAAGGCCTGAGAAGATCAGTGCGTGAACTGGATACAGCAAGTACCAGTACAGCAGGCCTGCCAGTCCCTTCGGCGCGAAGACGGCTGTTTGGCGCAACACGGTTTTCTCGCCTGTCTGGGGAAGCGCTTCGAACTGGAGCCAGGCCAACCCCGGCACCTTCATCTCAGCGCGCAAGCGCATTTTGCGCTCAGGCGTCACTTCTTCCACTCGCCAGAAGTCGACGGCGTCTCCCACGCGCACGTCGTCGGGGTCGCGCCGACCTCGACGCAAGCCGACGCCGCCTACCAGACGGTCGATCGCGCCGCGCAGCCGCCAGGCCCAGTCGGCGTAAAGCCAGCCGCGACGGTCACCGAGGTTCGAAAAGACCGCGTACAGTCTGTCCGCTGAGGCCGCCACAACCCGACTCCGCCGCTCGATGATCATTCCCTGTTGAGTGGTGAGCACAACCGGCGCGGCGTCGCCCTGGCTGGTGACCAACGCGTCGCTCCAGGCCGTCTCCACCGCCCCGGCGACGAGATCTGCCAGGGCGCTGCGCACCGCGCTCCGATAGTCCATCGGCTCGATGTCGGGAAACAGGCGGCGGGCTTTGTCGTCGCGCACGACGACTTCGTTGCGCAGACCCTGAATCAAGGGGCGCGCGATCGCCGCCGGAATTGGCGTCACCAGGTGCACCCAATACGACGACAGGCGCGGCGTGAGCACGGGAACGGGCAGCAGCCAACGGCGCAGACCGCGCACCTCGGCGTAGCCGGTCATCATCTCGCCATAGGTCAGCACGTCCGCCTGGCCGATCTCGATGATCTGACCCACGCTTTCCGGCGTGCGCAGCGCGGCGACGAGGTAGTCGAGGACGTTGTGGATCGCGATGGGTTGCACGCGCGTGTAAACCCAGCGCGGGCAGATCATGACCGGGATGCGCTCGGTCAGATAACGGATCATCTCGAACGAGACACTGCCCGAGCCAACCACGATGGCCGACCGGAATTCGGTGACGGGCACGCCGGCTTCGCGCAGCGCCTCACCCGTCTGTTGGCGCGAACGCAGGTGTTGAGACAGGTCGGCGTCCGGATCGCCCAGACCGCCCAGATAGATGATGCGCCGGACGCCGGCGGCGCGCGCCGCCTGGGCGAAGTTGCGCGCCGCGGTCAGGTCGCGCTGATGAAAGTCCGTGGTGTCGCTCATGCTGTGAACGAGATAGTAAGCAGTCTCGACGCCGGCCATAGCCGCCGGCAGCGCCTCGGCCTGCAGCACGTCGCCGCGAACGACTTCGACCTGATCCAGCCAGTCTCGGCCCTGCAATCGAGCCGGGTCGCGCGCCAGCACGCGCACGCGGTAGCCCGACGCAAGCAGCCCCGGCGCCAGTCGCCCACCAATATATCCCGTTGCACCGGTCACCAGAACGAGCTGAGCCGACGTCATTCGTTCCGCCTCCTGCTAGGCGGCATTCTCACTGGCCTGGTCTAGCAACTCGACCTCGTCCGGCGTCAGGGACCAGCCCAGCGCCCCGAGGTTGTCCTGCACTTGGCGCGCGTTCTTGACGCCGGGGATCGGCAGCGCGCCTTTTTGTATCAACCAGTTGAGCGCGACCTGCGCCGGCGTCTTGCCGCCGTGCGCCTCACCGACTTCGCGCAGCCTAGCGATGAGCGGCTGAATGTGTGCCAGAGGCTTGAAGTTCCACTGGCGCCCGCGCACACCCGGCGGCGGGTTTTGCGGTGTGTACTTGCCGGTCAAGATGCCTTTCGCCACAGGGCTATAGGCGATCAGCGCCACGCGGAGATCGCGGCACGCCGCCAGCACGCCGTTCCGCTCCGGTTGCCGATGCAGCAGGCTGTATTCAACCTGATTCGACGCCAACGGGATGCCCCGCTTGGCCAGCACGTCATGGGCGCGACGCATCTGATTGGCGTTGAAGTTGGAGACGCGACCGCTCGCGCCAGCCCGGCTTCGACCGCATCCGCCAGCGCCGACGCCCAGGTCTTGACCGAACGCGGAGGAAACGGCCAGTGAACCTGATATAGATCGATCTGCTTCAAGCCAAGCCGATCAAGACTTCGGCGCAGCGCATCGATCAGACTGCGCTTGCGCCAGCGCCACGGAAACGGGAAATACTTGGTGGCCACGGTCACCAGCTGGCCGGAAGCGCGCACGAACTCGCCCACGAGTCGCTCGGATCGGCCTCGCCCGTACACCTCGGCCGTGTCGAAGAAGCGTATGCCCGCCGCGAGCGATGCCTCGAACGCGCGACGCACATCGGCTTCACCGTACTCGCGCCCGAAGCCCCACAGCATGCGATCGCCCCACTGCCACGCACCAATGCCGAGCGGATTCACTTTCACATCCGTCGCGCCGAGAGAAACAAGTGCAGCTGTCATACTACCTCGGCGTCCATCTCGCGCGCAGGCGTGAGACCCGCCGCGCGTCCTCGGGTGCGGCGTTGCGTAACACCTATTTGAGCCAGCACCGATCGCGCCACGCGCAGACCGCCCATCGCCACCGCCGCCGTCGATTGGCCGGGGAAGATGCTGTCACCGACCATCCACAGACTGCGCGCCAGGCGCGGTCCCCAGGCTCGGGACAGGCTCGACTGCGGGAATCCGCCGACCCAGCCGCCGTCGCGCCGCGTGAAGCGCTGAAAGGTGACCGGCGTGCCGGGCAGTATCAAACTCGCCGCCTCGCGCAATCCGGGCAAAGCGACCTCCGCCGCGTTCAACATGCGTTCGGTGTAGGCTTCGACGCGCTTCTCGTATGCGGCACGATCGTTGCGAAACAGATCCCACCACACGCTCAGATCCGTGTGTGTGCTGAGCGTCAGCGCGCGTCGACCGGCCGGCGCGCGCCCCGCGTCCCACGCCGGGCTGATGGACGCGAACACGCTGTTGCCCTCCGCCAGCGGCTGGCGGACGACGACCTGATGATGCAGTGGCAGACCGGCGGGCACGATCGCGCCGTTGAAGCCGACATATAGCATGAACGCGCCCCAGCCCTCGCGCGGACGTAGTTGATACGTCCCGTCACCGACGGCCCGGCGACGCAAGCGCAGCGGCGCATCGTCGCCCAGCAGTCCCGCAATGTTCCACGGCGGCAGGTTGAAGATCACTATGTCGGCCGGGAACGAGTCGCCGCGCTTCGTCTCGACCGCGACCGGGCGCCCCTTCTCCATCACGACGCGCGTGACCTCCTGGCGATAGTGAACCGTGCCGCCGCCGCGCCGGACGGCATCGGCCAGCGTGTGCGCGATCGCGCCCATGCCGCCCTGCAGGTGGACCACGCCGCGACGAGGCAAATCGAGCGCCGACGCGCCGCACAGCGCGTTGGCGTGGGCGCTCGTCGTCTGCGCGGAGATCAGCAACTGCGCGTCGATGAACAGGCGCAGGCGATCGGGCAGGCCGCGCAGGTGCGCCGACACGGATCGAAACGCATCGGCGGCGAGTCGTGGGTGCAGGCGGCGCTTCGGATCGCGACTCAGCCAGACGACGCCGGCGCGCGCCAGGTCGACCAGCTCGCCGGCCGTCTGCGGCGGCCAGACCGGCAATCGAAGCGCCAGGTCCCACATGGCATCTGCCGCCGTCTCCTGCCAACGCCAGAAGCGGTCCGATTCAGCGCCGAATTTCGCCCGATGCTCGGCCTGTCGTGCCTCATCGGTATATCGGGTGATCGATGCGCCGTCAGGCAAGTAGACCGTCATCGCAGGATTGGCCCGTCGGGCGGGCCAATCGTCCAGCGCGAAGCCGGCCGCGCGCGCGACGATGTCCATCGGCCCGCCGGCATAAAAACCGCCGGCCAGTGTCGCGCCGGCGTCGAAGCGATAGCCTTTGTGATAAAACGTCCCCGCGCATCCTCCGGGATAGACGTGCGCTTCGAGGACGGTCACGTCCAGCCCGGCGCGGGCCAGGGCAGCCGCCGTCGTCAGGCCTCCAACGCCGGCGCCGACGATTACGATTCGGCCCATATGGGTCTTGCCTCCAACACGCTCCGGGTCTTCCAGCCGCGATAGGCGAACAGCAGCGGCAGGCTAAACCACATCAACGCACCCACCACGCTCCAAAGCCAATGCGTCTTCAGTTCAGCCTGAACCTCGTCTGTCACTTCGGTGGTGTCAGCGTCGATCGGCGCGTAAGCATGTCGATGCCGCCAGCTTCGAAACGGGCCGTGCACCTGACGATCGACGAAGTCCGTTTCCGAAACGCTATCGATGCGCGCCGTCCAGCGAATCGGCAGCGGACCGAGCCACATGGTGAAGTCTACCTCGTCGCCTTCGCGCTGAATACCCGGAGCGCGATGTAGGCGCACGACCATCGGCGGCGGCGTCAGCACGGCCAGCCTGGCCGTGCGGCTGTGGAACTCGGCCACGCGTTCCAGCGGCGCGCGCACGCGAAAGCGATGCCGATACTTCATTTGAGCACGTCTCGAAAGGCCGGCTCGGCTTCGGGAAACTTGAAGGTGTAGTCCATGTCGAGCAGGCGCTTGGGCGCGATCTGCACGCTGTCGAGCACCAGCGTCGCCTTCTCGCCCAACAGCAATCGCAGCGCGAAGGCGGGCACAGGGAAGAACGAGGGGCGGCGCAGGATGCGGCCCAGCAGCCGGGCCAGCTGGCCGTTGGTGATCGCGCCGGGCGCAGCCAGGTTGAACGCGCCGCGCGCGTCGGGCCTATCGATCAGGAAGCGGATCGCGCCGATTTCGTCGTCGACGTGGATCCAGGGGAACCACTGCCTGCCGCTGCCCAGCCGGCCGCCCGCGAAGAACTTGAACGGCAGCATCACCATCGACAGGATGGCGGCTTTGCGGCTCATCACCAAGCCGGAGCGAATCACGACGCGGCGCACGCCCAGCACCTCGGCCTGCGAGGTGGACATTTCCCAATCCCACGGCACCCGCGCCTGAAAATCGTGGCCGTGCGGCGAATCCTCGGTTACCGGCCCGTCGTGGAGCACGCCGTAGTAGCCAATGGCCGATGCCTGGATGAGCACCCTGGGCTTCTGCCTGGCCGCCTCGATGGCCTGCATCACGGCCCGGCCGGCATCTAGCCGGCTCTGCAGAATGCGCTTCTTGTTGCGGTTCGTCCAGCGCCGGAACAGGATCGACAGCGTGTTCTCGCCGCCGATGCTCGCGCCGGCCAGATTGACGATGACGTCCGCGCCGTCGGCCAGATGGCCCCAGCCCGCCGCCGTGCGCGCGTCCCACTGCTCGGCGCGCGCGCCGTCGGGCAGGCCCTTCACGTACTTCGTGCTGCGGCTGAGCACGATCACTTCATGGTTGTCGGCCGTCAGGCTGTCGGCCAGCCCTCTGCCGATCAGGCCCGTGCCGCCGGTGATCATGACTCGCATAAGCAATATCTCCTCTCAGGACCGCCGACGACCGACGGTCGACTGCCGCCAAAGACCTGCGGTCGGCAGTCGGCGGTCGGCAATTACCCGGGCGCAACGGTTTCCAGCCAATCCACGATCGGCGAGCCCGCCCCGCCTAGATGATCGGCCACGGCCTGACGATAAGTGCGCAGATAGCGGCGCAGCGTGTCGCCATCGGGCGCGCGATGGTGAATCAATAGGCCCTCGACCCACTCCAGATCAGTGCCCACGAAGCTCATATCGCCCAACCGCAGCGCCGCGACGACGTTGAGGGCGAGGTTGTGATTGGCGAGGGTCAGGTAATCGCGCGGAATCTCACTGGAGCTGAGCGCCGCCCACACCGACGCCTCGATCGGCGCTTGATGTTCCTGATACTGCGCTAGCGCGTCGTGATAGGCCGGAGCGGGCGGCTCGACCTCGGGCGCGGGTCGCGGCGAGGCTATGAGCCGCTCGATCACTTCCGATACCCGATCGAGCTGTTCGCTCAGGAAGTAGGCCGGAATGCGATCGCGCAGGATCGGGATGCGATTGAATATCAGACCGCCGAAGGCGAGTGCGACCTTCTCTCGGCGCACCAGGTCGGCCATATCGATCAGCGTGGACGCCGTGTGCAATTGCTGGGCCGGGGCGATGACCAGGTGCGGTCGCATCTGGCGCAGCGCGACCTCCAGCCGCAACAGTGGCACGTTCGCGCCGAGAAACAGCACGTCCCAGCCGCGCCGCCGCTCGACGAGCGTGATCAGCATGGCGCTGAATACGTGCTCTTCTTCAGGCGGACAGGCGACGACGATGCGGCCCGATCGGCTGGGCGCGGGCGCCGACGCGATCAGCGCCGCCAGCCGGCGATTGGCCAATGCCGATGCGAAGTGCTCCTGCTGAGCCGTCGCCTCGCCGCGATACCAGCCTTCGCCGACCTCGGACAGACCCTTTTGCAGCACTTCGAAGCACACGGTTTCGGGCGGATACAGCGCAAAAGCCTGCGCCAGCACGTTCTCGGCGGCCTGCTCGTCGAAAGCCATGCACGACTTCAGCCAGGCTGCGCGCAGGTCGTCGATCGCGCCGCCGTACACGGCCGCCTGCGGGGGCTGCGCCGTCGCTACGGCCTGCAGCGGATCCTGACCGTCAGCCTCGAGGCTGCGCCACATCTCCACGGCGCGGCTGATGCTCAGCCCTTCCTCCTGACGGGCCATCAGCCACTTGAGCAGCTCGATATCGCGCTGCGAATACAAGCGATGCTTGCCCTTCGTCCGCTGCGGCTTGGGCAGACCGTAGCGGCGCTCCCAGGCGCGCAGCGTGTCTGGCTTCAGGCCGGTCTCCTGAATGATGGCCTTAAGGTTGTAGGTCGGCGTGTTTTTGATGTCAGGCATGACGTTGGCTTGAACCTTGTGGGATGCCCACATGATAGCGCAGATGTTTAGGTTCTGTCCAGATACAGTTCGACTCAGTGTGCACGCAAAAGATGTCAGCCGCCCCTTCGACTTCGTGGCGGGCGCATTCTGAGCGGAACGCAGTGGAGTCGAAGAACGCGCCCGCTTCACCGCTCAGGGTGCGGCTGACAGGAAAGTTCCTGACAACATATGCGTGCACACTCGACTCACGTCGCCGGGACAGGTCTGATGGCGCTGGCTACGGTACGCGGCTCGCCGGCCTCCTTGAGAATGCGCTCTGTCGTCAGCCGCGCCGACAACAGCACGATCGGCAGTCCTGTTCCGGGATGCGTGCTGGCTCCGGCGAAGTAAAGGTTGTGGTAGCGGCGATGGCGATTCTGCGGCCGCAGGTAGCCGACCTGCATGAAGTTGTGACTCAGACCGAAGGCCGCGCCCTTCTCCAGGTTGTACAGCGATCGCCATTCGCGCGGCGTGTAGCTCACCTCGAACTTGAGATGCCGCTCCAGGTCGGTGACGCCGACCTCGGCCAGACGCGCCAGCGTGGCCGCGCGCGCACGCGCCTTGAGCGCCTCCCAATCCTGCGACTGCGACTCCGCCTCGTCGATGTGGCCGACCGGCACCAGCACCATCAGCGTATCCTGTCCCTCCGGCGCGGCGGATGGATCGGTGCGCGCCGGCGCGTGGACGTACAGGCTGGGATCGTCGGGCAGCGTGTGGTCATTGAAGAGGCGATCGAAACTGGCGCGATAGTCGCCCGCCAGGAACACGTTGTGGTGGCCCAGCTGCGGATACACCTTATCGACGCCCCAGTAGAACATGATGGCCGAGCAGGTGTACTTCATGCGTTCCAAACGATCGGTCTCGGCTCGATCGGGCAGCAGCTCGCGATACACGTAGGGCAGATCGGCATTGGCGACCACGACGTCGGCCTCCAGGCGGCGGCCGCCCCTTAATCGAACGCCGGTGGCCCGCCGTCCGTCGACTTCGATTCGGTCGACCGGCGCGTTGTAGATGAAACGCGCGCCGCGCTTGTCGGCGATCGACGCCAGGCTTTCGACGATGCGGTACATGCCGCCCATCGGGAACCACACGCCGTCGGCCAGCTCGGTGTATTGCAACAGTGAGTAAGTCGCCGGCGCGTCGTACGGGCTGAGTCCCAGGTACATGTTCTGGAAGGTGAAGGCCGCCTTCAGCTTCGGGTCGGCAAAGTAGTTGCCGATATTGTCATAGTGCTTCACCAGCGCCTTGAGCTGGAACAGCAGCGGCAGATTGCGCGGGCTGAAGTACTCGAACAGGTTATGGAAGTTGCGCCCCACGAAGTGCCGGAGCGACGCGCGATAGTGTCGCCGGCCCTCTTCCAGGTAACGCAGGAATCCCCCGAAGCTGCCCGGCTCGATCCGCTCCAGCTGCGCCTGCATAGCGTTGAGATCGGCGGTCAGCGCCAGTTCGATCCCGTCGCCAAAACGGATGCGATAGGTCGGGTCGATGCGGCGCAGATCGAGATGGTCTTCCATCCGCTCGCCGAGCGCGGCGTAAGTTTCCGCGAAAACTTCGGGCATGAGGAAGAGCGTCGGGCCGGTGTCGAAGCGGTGCCCGTCGCGCACGAGCTGATCGCAGCGGCCGCCCGGCCGGTCGTTCTTCTCGACGACGGTCACGTCATAGCCGTTGCGAGCCAGCCTCGCCGCGGTCGCGATTCCACCGATTCCTGCTCCAATCACCAAAGTTGTAGGTCGATTCATGATTACTATCTCCGTAGTGCATCCTTGTTGGCGCTAAACTGTCCCGATACTATCACATAAGATGCAATTTGTCAAGTATTTGCAAATTTATATCTTGACAAATACTGTTCAAATGTGATAGTATTCAGCCAGTACCGTTATCGCCTACTTGCCGGGGGATTTGACGTGATACAGGCGCACACTTGGGAACATCGCTTACAGATGCTGGCTCATGAAGCATGGCAATCTTTAACAGTGCCGCGCGAACCGATCAGAAATGAATCTCTGTTGTGGCAGGCCTACGCCCGTTGCGAAGCCGTCACCGCGCAGCACAGTCGATCCTTCTATTTGGCGTCCGGTCTATTGCCGCCCGACAAGCGCCGCGCCGTGCGCGCGCTGTACGCGTTTTGCCGCACCAGTGATGACATCGTCGATCGACCCGATGGCGATCCCAAAACGGCGTT
>Ga0233417_10000531_pt1 | contig 11487 bp, 28 predicted proteins | sample Sed_MG_FD_189023 | JGI IMG/M metagenome (GOLD analysis project Ga0233417, IMG submission 189023) | Sediment microbial communities from Lake Towuti, South Sulawesi, Indonesia - Sediment_Towuti_2014_0.5_MG | ecosystem: Environmental > Aquatic > Freshwater > Lake > Sediment | place: Indonesia... | reverse complement strand
TATCTTCTGATTTCATGACATCTTCCTTTTCTCTTTATCCATTCGATTGAGTATGCCAATTGCTCGGATATTTAACGCAAATAGCTTTGTTCCCAATTCTTTCTTCAATATTGCTTCCTGTTTGTTTAACCTTAATTTATTCTTCAGAGGTTCATAATCTAGATTAAGGAAATCTATTTCCTCCTGTATTTTATCTAAATCATCTTTTAGGGTCATTTGTAACTAACATCCTTAACATTGCACCTAATTCAATATATCTCTCTCTAGTACTCTTAGGTAAATTCTCCAAATTATTTAATATCCTGTCAATGTCATCAATATCTTGTTCCAAGTGTTCTTGCATTATCGGGTGTTTAATTAGGTCATTTACTATAGTGGACTTTATAAGATAATCCCTAAATGCCAAAGTCTCATTCTCACAATTGAATCTATTCCACTTTATTTTAACTCCCCATTTCTCTATCTCATTAAAGACAGTAGTACACTCTAATAGGAAATCTTCTTTCTTTAACGCCATTTCTGAGTTATCTCCGGATGTAACTCTTCTTTCTTCCATTTAGTATCTTTAATATGTCCTTTCGATTTATGAAAGTCATAACAATTTGCACACATCGGATGTAGTTTATCACAATAAGGACATAAACACTGATGCCCTTTTGCTTTCTCAAAGAATTCATGACAGCAATCGCATTCCATAAAATCACCTTGATAGAAGATTAGTTAAAAAATCAATAGTGAACGTCACTGCTAAGAAAGTCAATCCGCCTAACATAAACATTATGTACGGTTTCATCGATATTCTTTCAGCAAGATTCTTCTCTTTATCGTCCCACTTTCTCAATTTTATCATCCTCTAAATTCAATTCTATCTCATAAAACGTGCCAAAAGCAGCATGGGATTTACCATGTAAATTCTTATCCATTACTACTGAACCACATTGATTGCATACAAAAAATCTCATAATTATATCATTCTCTTCTGAATAAAAAAATAAGGGGGTTATAATACCCCTTCGGGTAGAAACGGCTTTAATGCCAGTTTCAATTTATCGTAGGTAAGATCGTTCATGGCTAGATTTCCAACAGAGGCAAATCTACATTTTTCAATTGTAGCCATTCTCTGCATAGTTCTGCCAGTAACTTTACCTGTACTGTCAACATTAGGAACATCCTTCTTCTCTAAATGCGCTACAATATCACAGTAATAAGCTGTCTCTTGTTGCGCTTTAGCTTTCGTTTGAGCTGTTATATTTCCTTGAACATCATAGACAGGACCTGATCGGGCAGTCAATACTACATGACAAGGACGAGATAATAATCTCATCATTATCCATCTGTATTTTGCATTGGCTTTTTGCCATTCAGTTCTCATCATGAATTCTTTTCCAGATTGTTTTGAAACATTCTTTTTGGCAATATAGTCTAACCAATTGCCTAAGAATGCCCATACATCACTAACTGAATCAACTACTATTGTTCCTTCTGTAACATCTTTCAACTGTTCAGTTGCTTCTTCGATCTTCTGAAGAGATACTACAGGATCAATAGCAAATGGCTGTTCATCAATATCTCCACCTGCTTTCACTGGTTTTTCAGTAAAAGGAGTTGTACATTCAACTATCCTAATATCTTTACCAGGGAAGTGATGGGCTAGAGATGCTACACCAAATTCCGTCGAGATGACATATACTGGAGCAGGAAATGATAACGCAGAATAAGTTTTTCCTGTACCAAATTCACCCCAAAATAAAGCTTTTATTCCAGCTCGTTTCTGGGCTTTTTCAATTGGCACAAATAATGATTCTTTGCTCATTTCTTCCACTTCTACTGTTTGTTCTTGTTTTACAACCATTATTCAATCACCGCTGATTTGTAAATCATATGGGGACATATCTGTTGCTCTATTAGCTCACCCTTATTATTCTTCTTAAATATCTCAAAGCTATGTGTACATGCAGTGCACCAAAACTTTAAAGATTTTATCTTCAAGTCTTTGGAACGCTTAGTCGGGGGGCTACGTGCTAATATTTTTTCAACTATCGATGAATCGTCATCAATTGTTGTTTCAGCTTTGTGAGACATAAAAAAGAAAGGGGTTAAAGCATTTCCCCAGGTTCATCTACAATAGTTGTTAATCCGGGTCGTCCAAATATGCTATATGCGTTCAGCATAATGCGTTCCTCATCAGTTTGCTGTTGAGTTTCGCGATTCCATCCTTTACCAATCATTGTTTGTGCAACAAGGGTAACAACAGAATCTCTACCGAAATTCAGCATTCCTCTAAGGTTATTTGGTAACCAAACGGTAACCCCATCAGTTGTTTCGAGAGAATCATCCTGTAATGCAATCAGTATGCTTTTTGATGGATCAGTTGGATGCTTAACATAAGCTACTGTTCCTTCAGTAATTACATATCGATTCCAAAATTGTGGTGAACCTTCTAAGCTCTTATGATATTTCATACAATCGCCTAACTTTACAAAATGTGTTTTGAAAGCTTGGTCGATATGTCCGATTATCTTCTCAAATGGTATCTCAGTAGCAATTTCGAATTGTGTGACAACGGATGAACGTAGGTTATATTCTCCATCTTGCAATTCTCCTAATGCTTTGAAACTTACCAATTTGCCAAGAGGTGTACTCACAGAGGTTTGATCTCCGCGCAGTTGTAGTCTGCCTGGTGTAAATGCTGTTTCACCCGGTTTCCTTACTGCGATAATGAGGTCTTTAACAAACATATGTTCTGGTCTAGGTTTACCGAAGTTCTTGTTTGGTTTTCCATTAATTTCCTTTCTGTTATCAAGGACAACAATCTTATCGCCTTCTTCTCTTACAGAACCAGATGCTAGAGATTGTTCTCTATTCGTCCTGTATTCTTGAATAGCAGCTTCACGGATTCCTTTCATGAAATCTCGCTGTTGACCAATACCAATAATTATACCTTCAAAGGCAATTGCCTGTGATCTAGTATTAACAGATAAATCTCTGTTAACTAGTTTGAGAGCGTACTTCTCTCTAGTTTGTCCGGTATATTCTGGTGGTAGGCTATTTAAGGCGCTTTGGAAAGATGCTTTGACTTCAGCTAATGGTTTACCTGATTTTGAAGAAATTTTCTGTAAACTAGCTTCTAATGTTGTTGTTGTAGTTGTACTCATTTCAATCACCTTTTTGAACCTTTTCACTTTCGAGTGTATCGTCTGTAGACGGGTACAAGCTATGCCATTTATTATTTATATGTATAGCTTTTATGTGTAATTCGACCTCACAACCAAGAAGTTGATTGGGGGACAGATTTAATTCTTTACAAATTACTATAATATTTATCATAGGAATTGTTATTTGTCTATTCCGGCGTAAAGTGGCTGTGAACTGAGCTGCCTTCATCTCGCCAACTCCTTGAGCTGTTTGTAATCGCCATACAACATAAAATACATTTTCTTTCTCAGATGCTCCTCAACGAGATACACGAGACAGTTCACTGGACACGTACCCAAGTAACAGGTATCTTCGCTGCAATAATTCTTCGATGCAGCGTCAAATAAATCTCCTAAATCTTCAATTTCCATACGAATAAGTAAAAAAAAGAGGCAAGTTTACTCTTTTCTTGCCCAATAAACTCTACCCTTCCAATTTTTCTTTAGTAATTGGCTCTCTTCATAAGCTTTATTCAATCTCTGTCTGGCGGTGTTTTGGGTAATTTGTAGTAAATCAGCTATCTCTTTAGTAGAGTAAGCTGTGTTTTTGTCGAGAGATTGAATCCACTCTAAGGGCATTAAATTACTGTCTCTCTCTTACTATTTAACGCCTCCTGTTCTTCTTGTATTTCTACCAATGATTTACTCTCTTTCCACACTTTAGGTGGCTTTGGTTTATCAGGCATGCTAATAACCTTCCAATAAAATTTTTGATTCTTACCTAACCTCTTCTCCACTATCTTCGCTTCCTCTAACCGATGTAACCTCTTCAACACTGCACATCTTTGTTTCTTGACCATCTCTACAATCTCTACAGTACTCCAAGCTTGATAGACTCCCATTTTACGTAATAGGAAATAAGTTTCAGGTAAAATTTTCAACCTATACCACCTGTATGTTTTTCAGTCGCGATTTGGGGATTTTTAGGATTAAGTCCCATTTCTCTAGCAATATTTTCCCTTTCGGCAATCTTGATTCCAATGTCATAAACAACTTTGACTGCTGCAATTAAAGATTGTTCAGCTACAGCTATCTTAGTCATTTCATCTTGAGTAAATTCCAATCGCTTCTCATATACTTTCATCTTCTCTTTTAGATTGGTAATTTCTCTATTCAGTTTATTAAACTCTCTTTGCATTGACTTGTCTCTATCATCTTTTTTCATAGGTATGTTATCGCCTCTATTTCATCTTCTTCTGGCCAATCCTTTTCTTTAAACCATTTATGTTCTTTCTTGGTAATCTCCAACTTCAAATAACCCGATTTCTTCAACTTCTTTAACCTCTGCAATGCAGCAGGATGCTGAATTTCTAAGAACTTTTGTAAATCCGTAGTCGTATAAGGAGTATTGAATTTCATGAAATTCAATAAATCCCTATTACTTTTTAAATTCTTTTCTGGGAGATGATGATACTCTCGCAAGGATATAGGCATTCTTTTTACCTCTAAATTCTCTTCTAGACTTCTTTTTATTCTCTTGAAATTTCCTTTCATATTTCTTTTGATATTGGGTGTAAACCTTTATAGCATGTAATTGATTATCGTGGCGTTGTACTTCTTCTTGCCAATCAGGGTAATAATGTCTTGAAATATTTCCATTACATCCTCCAATATCCGGATTGGAAAATGTCTTTGGCTTAATAATTCCATTAGTCTCTTGTAAAATAATATTACACCAAGGCATCTCATGGCGTCCTAACATATTAAAATTATAAGATCCACATTGATGTGTTAAGCAATTCCATCTCGTAAATTTCCTTACATTAGGTTTGGTTATTACTTTCTTAGGTGTCTCAACAGCAAAACAATCAGAACAAATAAACGCTCTTACATCTCCGGGTATTAACAGATATCTCTGTTTGTCATCTTTTTTACATTCAACACAAGTAGGCATATCAATTATCAGGTGCGAAATCAGCACCTAATTCCTCCAAATAAGCTGTAACTGCTTTTACCATTTCAATATCAAAAGCAACTGATCTTCCGTTTTTAGTAAGAGATAAACATCGTTTAATGGGTTCTTTGGATAATTCTGGTTGAACGGGAACAAATTTTATCCTACTCAGGTGAAGTATTTTACCTTGTAGTGTCTTTAGATCCCTATGATCTTCTTCTACCCATTTGTTTTTCTTAATTAAATATTTTTCAATTTCTTCTTTAGTCATCTAACCACCATGTTCTTTACATAAAGCTTTGCCATTGACTTCGCCAGCTGCAACATTATCACATAAATCACAGAATAATTTATTCTTCACAACTATATAAGATTTTGATTTGGTATCAAAAGTCAATTGCCCTGTCTCCCTTAAATTCCCACATCCATTCGGAGTACAGAAAGACGAAGTAGAGTTTCCATAATATTCCTCTCCTTTAGGAATATCTTCTTTACAATTACTGCACTTCTGGTTTACTCTTGCTTTGTACCATTTCATTAAAACTGACCCCTTTCGGTTTAGCAGATTCTATAATGATCGCATCTGCTGGTAAAGTGCTATCAGGAATAACTTCTTCTTTTTTCTTTCTATAAATCTTCATCCCAGCTTTCTCAGCTACTGTTTTTGCCGCCCATTGTTTCTTAATCTTTATCCTCGTTTTATATTGAAAATCCATTATAATGAAATTACAATCTGGAAAGTTATGAGATTGTTTGTCCTCTGGAAGGATACATTTACTATGTGTTGCGCAATAATAATAATTATTTTCGTCCATACTATATAGTAAGAGAGAAAATAAAAAAATAAGTTGGGTGTCTAAGGCATCGGTAATCTAAAGTATTGTTTTCTACCTATAGTAGCTCTCTCGATTGTCTTATCCTTGATTAATTTTTCCACTATGTGTCTCAGGTAAACAGAACTAACCTTCGATTCTTCACTAATCGTCTTTATGCTTGTCCAGTTCTTTGGATCGTCTTTCTGCAACTCTCGTAAGAAGGTAAGTACTCTTTCTTTTGCACCTACATCCTCAGTGGGAAAAGTAGCTGCACTCTCTGCCTGAATGACATCTTTAATTACCCTTTCCATATTATATAATATGGTGGAAAATTAATATATACTTTTAGGAGGAGGAACGTAATAGTGAGTCAGGATGAGGTTAACTATTATTGATTTATTACCTAAATGGTTTCTTCGGTGAGATTCGTAGTGATCAGGGTTATTGTCTAACAAATAAATGAAACGGTAAATAATGTCCAACCATTTTAAACGTTCCACAAATTCATCCATCACCAAATTCCGCATCATCTCTTGGAAGAAGCTTGTTGTTGTTTAGCAATAATCGAAATTTTTCATTCATTCTAACTCTAATACACTCCATGAAATACTTTTCATATGGTTGAATTGTCTGTTTCTCAGGCGGTAAGTTTAAATCATATTCTAATCGATATTCTAATTCTATAAGCTCATTGATTATCTGTTGATCAGATTTGATTGGCCATCTTATAACTTCCCGCAATCTCTCAACACTCTCCATTTGTCCATAAAATATTTTCTTCGATGTATGAGGTGTATCTGACTAGAGGGATCGTGTCTTAATAAATGTTCATCTGAAGCCATTTGAGCTTCAATGGAAATTAATCTATCAACTAATTCATATACGTCCATTCTGATCTAATATCCTATACTTTTGATTTAACCAACTCTTCCTGTAATCTAACCATCTCTCTGTGCCAAATTCAACTTTATATTCTTTCATTTTATCTGACTTTTGTTTTTCAAGCCATTGAAGAGTTTGAAGAAGTTCTAATTCAGTTAACCCTATAGTAAATTCGCCGAGCTTAATATTGCCCACTTGTTTCTTAGATTGTTCCATCGTATCTGCCTTCGATCTTCTGGTAATTTTACTTGATTTTTATACTTTAATATAAGATAATAATCGTTCCGTTTCATTTGATCGACAAGGTCTTGGAGGTTAATACTAGAAGAATTCATCGTTCTTGTCCTCATAGACGACCATAATCCCTTAAAATTAACCACTGTCTTTTTTGATATTCGTGTATTTCAAGTTCAATTGATTTGATTATTTGTTCTAACTGCCATTGTTTAACTTTTAATATCTCAATTACCAGCTCTTCATCTGTTTTATCGGTTTCCATTCTATTCCTCCTCCGAATAAAGCTCCCCAACCAGTACAATTGATTACTTTGATATCGGGAAATTTTACCATATTCCAATGGAATTCTTCTTGCCATAATTCATGAGCAGGGTTCAAAATTATCTCCGTTTCAAGAATGGGGTTGTATAGAGTGTAAAATCCCCAAAAGAATAATTCAGAATCTCTTGGAACAGGAGGAGGTTTATCTCCAGCATAAGCATGATCCATTCCAATAAGATAAGTTTCATTGCATTTATGAATTAAATGTGAAATCAACCAAGAGAACAATCCTACATTAGATGTAGTTTCTGATCTACATGGTGCTGCAATTTCACAAGGAATATTTGCATCTCTGATTGCATTCTTAACCTCTGGAGAAACTCTATCAGAAACATAACAAGCTTTAATTAATTTACCTTTCTGCATTACAATTTCAGGAGTATAATATTTAGTCAATGCAGCTAAATCTTCAAGAGTTGCACAATAATCAGGAATCATGTCTCTCTCTAACATAGGAGCTACAGCAGCATCAGTTGCAATAACAATTCCGGGGAATTTTCCTAGACGCTGGTAATCATCCAAATTCTCTTTTAAAGATGGACCAGCACCTACAATAAGTGCTTTCATATTCTCAACCTTAATATTTCGTTAATTACGGGGTTCATCAACTCAGCATATTTCTTTGCTTTCTCAGGCTGACCATTAAGATAGGTCACATATACGAGTTGTTTCCATGAATCAATTAGATTAATTAAATAAGTATAATTTAAAATACGAGGAAATAAGGTCAGTATCCACCGCCACCCTTTCTACTCTTCTTCTTCTTGTGAGGCATCATCTTCACCTTCTATATCACATTCACAATCGTCTTCTTCACGATCGCAATCTACACATACCCTTATTGTATCATCTTTATTTAATGGTTCAAGTTGGAAATATTCATGAAGATGGTCTTCAAAGCAATCATCACAATAAGCATCATAACAATTATTACATTTACCATGAGCGTCGTTGCCGCAAGTAGAACAAAAAGGTGGACGCATTTCAACGTCTTCTCCACAACGATCGCAAGGATCTAATTTAATTTTTTTTACTTTTTCTTTTGCCATAACTCCATCCTCTTTGACATTGTCGGACTTTTATCCTTTAATTCAGTATAAAACCTATCTATATCTTGTGGCCAGTCAACAGTGTGTTCCATAAATCTTACAACGTGTTCGCGTGATCCAATAAACGGATCATGTTCATTTGCATATTCCAATTCCTTTTGGCTGAATATTTGTACATGATTTACTCTGGTAAAGTAACGTCTTTTCATATAAAGTTCCATAGCTAATTTAATATCTTCAACTTCTATGAAAGGACTGTCAGCACAAATTCTAATTATCGGGTCAAATTTCATATGTTTATTACATTCAATAAATCTAGCAAGCACATCTTCCTCCCATCCTCCATAAACAGTTATAGGAGGTTTGCTATCTTTGTATTTTAATTCTAAATAAGAAACTAAACCAGCATTTGATTTCGTATCAGGAATGGCTACACAAATTGGCAATCCACTTCTCATACACGATTCAATTGTCCAATCAATTAAAGCTTTTCCGTGAAAAGGAAATAGAACTTTATTGGGAAATCGTTTGCTCGTTAGTCTTGCTTGTAGAATTATTCCTGCGGTCATCTTCAATCTTCCTTATTTGATCAATTAATGCTTTCAGATATTTAATATCAAAACTAACTTTATTATCAATTAGGTCTTTATCCTTATCAGGAGTTATATGCATTTCCAGATAATTAATACCACCATTGAGTACTGATTTTATTACAGTAGAAACATCAGGAGTATGACAAGAGAATCCATCATATTTCTTCATTAAATCGTAATCAATATCTTCTTTTGGTGTTGGATACTTTGATATACAGTACAGAGTTTTAATCTTTCCTGTATCAAAACGCATTGGTTCATCACACGCCATAATAACCTTTTTCCCTGTCTTCATTATCCTTTCCCACAAAGCAGTGTTATGACAATCCTTAAATCTAATTTTATATCTATTAACATAAGGATCTAAGAAATCAACAGCTTCAGGATAACAAGGAGTACAATACCATTCTATTCCAACATATTTAGCTGCTTTGTCTATCTCAGCAATATTCTCAGCAGTAACCGAAGAAGCTAATCTTTCAAATCTTCCTGAACTTAAATGTTCTTTTTTAAATGCTTGTAACTTTACAGCATTACAACCAGCTTGTTTGCAAGCAACCATAAGCTTAACAAGATTATTAATATCACCTTCCCAATTAGTAGATAACTCAGCAGTGATAAACACTCCTCCCTCTTGTTGCGAAAGTTTCTTAGCCAATGCAGGCATAGTGGCTTCATCTCTTTCTCTAACAAACTCTGCATTTCCTGAAGGAGTTTTAGATTCAAATTCTGCCCAACTGAAGAATCTTCCCCAAGCATTAGACCTTAATCTCAACATTGCTCCAGGCGAAAAGTAAGCTCCTGGCATTATAATACAGTTAGCAGCAATAGCAACAAAATTTCTTAGTATAACTTGACCACGATAACAACTTCGCATTTCATTAGGAATAACCGGACCAATTAAAGCATTAGCTTTGTGGTCATCTGATTCAGTATATATTACAGAATTAGAACCAATCGTACAGAAATCATCTAGAATAATTCCAAAATGTCCAGACAGATGCACTTTATGTGCAATATGGCAATAATTCCCTATTTCAATATCTCCGGTTAAAATACAAAAATCATCAATCTTTGTATGATCTCCGAGAGAAATTCTCTCAGGTTCTGGAATTATAGCAGTTCTAGCTACTTGTACATTATAACCAAGATGTTTAAAATTTAACTTTTTTAATTCTTCTTGGCTATAGAATCTCGTTTGGGTCATGACGTCTCAATATTAATAAACCATTGCAATTAAAGTATCGGTACCACTGAAATTGGGTACACGTCTCTGCATTTAAAAACCAATCATTTATTGCCTCCCATACATCAGGATGTGCTGGATTGGCAATATCATGAAGAATTATAAATCCTCCTATATTAACTAACCAAGCATATTTCTTTAATTCAGCCATTACTTGTGCATAAGTATGAGCACCGTCAATAAATACGAGATCGAGAGAACTCTCGTAGCCTATTTTTAAAGAATCACTTTTTATAAAAGTCACAATCTCCCCTAGGTCTTTACTGAAAATTAGATCCTTTGCGCTCTTACATTCTTCTATATCTATAGTTGTAACATGACCTCCAATTGGTTTAGCAGCTTCCGCCATTGCTAAAGTGCTATGACCATTTCCAGTTCCTATCTCTAATATGCGTTTAGTTTTAAATTCGGAGACGATGAAATACAGCGTTGTAAGGTGTTCATGGATATAAGAATATTCATCCTTTGCAACCCGTTCATACTCTCTTTGCGGCGAGAGATTTGTTGTACAAGTTTCTTTAGGTCTTTCCTGTTGCATAATAATTCAACGCCTTTACAATATCTTCAATTGCCCCTTTTGCGGCTTCTTTACTCAGAAATAATTTAGTGCAATGTATTTGATAAAATCCAGGGGTAATCTCATACCTCTCAAAAATCACGAAATCCCCTTTACCAAGGGTTGTAGTCATATCTGTTTTTCTATTACAGTGTATGCAGATAAATAGTTAATCTCCCCACACTGCCCACATCCAATACTAGATTTGCCTTCAGCTTTATGAGGTATATTATTTAATCTTTTACAACTTTCACAAACAAATTGAGCAACAGCATTTAGTCCTCTCCGACGTATGACTGTTAGTCTAACTAGTGCCTCTTTAATTGGTAATATTTCTCCTCTGCTCATAATCTAATCCTCTTATTATTACTGTACTATAAAAAAATATTGGTGGGGTTATAGCCCCTTTGTTTCTAACCAATCCGCTATCTGCGCGAATGATTGCTGATGTACATCATTTAGGTGTGGAATCATTCCCCAAACCGTGAGACATTGTTTGTCGCAATGCGGACATCCGCCTGCGCTTGCATTCATTTCTCCAGCATGAACATGGAAGAAATCCAACATTTTATCGAATATTGGTTTGCCATCCTTCATGCTGTCGGTTGCTATTCCTAATGCACCTAATGCACAAGCTCCGTGTGAGTCGGAATAGTCACCGATGATTTGTGGAATTTTACAGGCTCGGAGAACTGCAGAC
>Ga0233417_10000529_pt1 | contig 11492 bp, 10 predicted proteins | sample Sed_MG_FD_189023 | JGI IMG/M metagenome (GOLD analysis project Ga0233417, IMG submission 189023) | Sediment microbial communities from Lake Towuti, South Sulawesi, Indonesia - Sediment_Towuti_2014_0.5_MG | ecosystem: Environmental > Aquatic > Freshwater > Lake > Sediment | place: Indonesia... | reverse complement strand
AACGCCGAAGCCGCCAAGCTCCCGGGCTGGACGGTTGCCGCGTGGAGACTCCGGCGCACCTTTACCTTCAAAGATTTCAGCGAGGCGTTTGCTTTTATGACCCGCGTGGCGCTGGCGGCGGAAAAAATGGACCATCACCCCGACTGGTCGAACGTCTGGAACCGCGTCACCATCGAGCTTTCCACCCACGACGCCGGCGGGCTGACCCACAATGACTTTGCGCTGGCGGCCAGGATTAACTCGCTGGCCGCAGGCTAGCGGCGCGTGGGCACGCCGTGGCGTGCCCCTACGGCGGCGGAAACAAAGCTAGGGCGCGTTGGACAAGGCCGGCTGGAAGCCGGCGCTACCGGGGAGGAGAGACCTGGATGAAGGCATCGACGCGCAGGCCGAGGGGCAGCTCGCGGCCAGAGTCCAGCTCGACGAGCGTTTCGAGAATCTTGGTATCCACGCGTTCGGTAGGCTCGTCGGTGCGCACGTTCTTTTTCCCCAGCAGGCGTCCTACGCGCACGACTTTCCCGCTGAATTTCTGGCCGGGGAAGGCATCCGCGGTGACGTAGGCGCGCTGCCCGACGGCGATCTTCCCCACGTCGGTTTCATCCACGTCCACGCGCACCCGCCGCGTGGAATCGTCCGCCAGGGTGACAATCGGCGAATCAAACTGCGTGGAGACGCTCTCTCCTTCGCGCTTGTGTTTGCGCAGCACGGTTCCGTTCAGCGGCGAGCGGATGTAGGTCTTCGCGAGCCAAGCACGCGCTTCGTCAAGCTGCGCGCGCGCCAGGGCCACGGCTGCCTCCGCGCGCGAACGATCTTCCTCGCGGGCGTCGTCTTCGATCAGCTCATACCGTTCCTTGGCTGCGTCATATCGCCCCTTGGCCACGCCGAACTCGCGCTCGGCGCGGTCGGCTTCTTCTTTCGCGAACACGCCCTGGCGGTAGCCGGTCGTCCGCCGATTCATTTCGATGCGGGCGTTCTCGAGCACCGCTTCGGCTGCTTTCAAATCGGCCAGCGCCTCGCGGCGCTCCTGCGAGCGGGCGCCATTCACGACGCGACGCAGCTCGGCTTCGCGCTGCCGGAGTTGTGCTTCGGCCGACGCAACCCGGGCCACGTATTCCGCATTTTCGAGCTGCGCCAGCACCTGGCCCGGCTGAATGCGGTCGCCCTCTTCCACTTCCACCTTTGCCAGCCGTCCGCCGATTTCGGCGCTGACTTTGACTTCCTCGGAGATGGCCTCGACGCGCCCAGGCGCGGCCACGATTTCTTCACTCGTGCGCGATGCCACGGCCGCCCGGTGCGGCCCGGAGCCCTGCTGGCGCGACAGGGCCACGAGCGTTCCCGTGCTCACCACAGCCAGCGCAATCAAGATCATCATCCATCGGCTTTTCATGGCCTTTTCTCCTCAAGGGCAACCCGCGCGGCGGGCGGTGCACCCATCTTGATCGCCGAAAATAGGGAAAGCGTGCCGAAGATGGTCTGGAAGCGCTGCCTTTCGCAAACCTCTTCGAAACCTGCACTGCGGATCAGGTCGGGTAGGCGCCCTTGCAAGTTGTCGCGAACCATGCTGGAAGCGCCCAGCAGCGCGGGTAGAGCAATCAAGCGCATGAGCGCCGTGTGCGGCTTCGCGAAATCGGCAACGTGCAGCTCCCCTCCGGGCCGCAAGACGCGCCAAGCTTCCCGCAGCGCGCGCTGTTTGTTTTTCCGCGTCAGGTGGTGGAGCATGAGCGAGCTGACGACGCGGTCGAAAGAGCCGTCCGCATACGGCAGCGCGTACGCCATTCCTTCGTCGAAGGCGATTTGGAGCCCGGCCTTCGCGGTTTTCTTCCTTGCGATCTCCAGGATGCCCGGATCGCCGTCAATTCCCGTGACCTCCGCATCCGGGTGCGTCTTCTTGAGCAGAAGAGTCAGCGTGGCCGTGCCGCAGCCGACGTCGAGCACCCGCTGCCCCTTCTCCAGATTCATCTGCTCCACGAGGCGCCCCTTGAAGAGCGACTCGCGCATGGTCAGGCGAAGGAGGGGGTCGTAGAGTGAGTTGAGCCTCGCGTACTTGAGGGCGTGCACGTACGCCTGCTCTGCGCCGCTGTTGTTTCCACTGTGCCGATGACCATTCATGTCCGCAACGCCTTCTTTGTCTCGCAACACGGCTCACTCAGGCAGTGACCGAAGTGGGTATCGCCCCGGTTGTTTCCGCTGCCGGAGCCAGGATTGGCGCGCCTACGGACGGTTCTGGAATTCTGCCGTCCTCGATGTGCACGATGCGGTCGCCAAATTCGAGGATGCGCGTGTCATGCGTGACCAGCACCACCGCCCGGCCGCGCTCGTGCGCCAGCTTGCGCAACAGCTCGATGACCGTCCGCCCGCTCGACCAGTCCAATGCTGCGGTCGGCTCGTCGGCCAGAACAATCTGTGGGTCGCCCGCCAGCGCGCGGGCAATGGCCACGCGCTGCTTCTGGCCGCCGCTCAAGTCTTCGGGATACACATCCAACTTGTCGGTCAGCCCAACCAGTTCGAGCAGGCTGCGCGCGCGGCGCTTGGCCTCGCGCCCGCGCACATTCTTCAAGTCCAGAGCCAGCTCGACGTTTTCCGCCGCGGTCAAAGTGGGAAACAGGTTGAATCCCTGGAAGACGAACCCGATGTTCTCCAGCCGCACCGTGGGAAGTTCGCGCTCCGGCAGGCCGCTCACCTCGCGGCCGTGGATGCGCACGCTTCCAGCGGTGGGATGCAGGATGCAGCCCATGACCGAAAGCAGCGTGGTCTTGCCGCTCCCCGAGGGCCCCATCAGCAGCACGACTTCCCCGCGGGCGACGTCCAGGTTCACGCCGTCGAGCGCCCGCACCGCGGCGTCGCCCCAGCCAAAGACCTTGGTTACGCCGCGCACCGCAATCGCCGGAGTTTTCATCGCTTCATCCCTTGAACACCATGGCCGGATCGAGCTTGGTCACCTTGTTGATGGACACCACCGACGCTCCGATGCACATGGCCAGGGCCACGAAAAACATCACTGCGCCCAGCTCCCAGGGAAAGAGAATGGCCGCCCCACCCGACTCCGACCCGCGCACCACAAACACGCTCACGACGAGCGCCACGGCGTAGCCAATCACCGCGCTCAGCACCGCCTGCTTCAGAATCACCCGATAAATGTAGCGGTTGGACGCGCCCATGGCTTTCAACGTGCCGAACTCGCGCAGGTGGTCCATGGTGGTGGCGTAAATCGTCTGCGCCACGACGACGACACCAACCACCAGCCCCATCAGCGCCGCCAGCAGCACGGCAATTCCTGCGCCGGTGGTAAACATCCAGTAGAAGCGGGTGCGGCGGCTGAACTCGGCGGTGGTGAACACGTCCACGTCTTTGTCCAGGGCGGCCAGGCGTCGCTTGAGCGCGGCGATCTCCGTTCCCGGCACCGCTTTCACCAGGATGTAAATCGTCTGGTCTTCACGGAGCTGCGCGTAGTTCTGCCCGTTCTTGAAGGTGGTGAACACGTAGGGCGAAGTGGTGAACGACCGGATTCCCTGGGTGAAGCCCACCACGCGGGCGCGGCGGCCGTCGATTTCGACGACTTGGCCGAGGTGCGTCACCTGAAGTTTCTGCTGGTAAAAGGTGTCAATCATCACGGCGTCCGGCGCCTTCAACGCGGCCACGCTTCCGGCGACGATGTTCCACGGCCCACCCAGCGGCTGGTCGGGGTTGAAGCCGACAATCAGCACGCCTTCGTTGCTTCCGTCGGCGCGCTTCCACTGGCTCCAGCGGACGACATACTTCGTGGCGGTCTGTACTCCCGGCGTGGCCAGCACGGGGTAGAGTTTGCGTTCGGAAAACGCGGCGCCTGTTTCGATGTAGGGGACGTGCTTCGAACCAATCCACAAATCCGCGCCGGAGTGGTCAATGACCGCAGTGGTCGCGGTGCTGAAGCCGAGAAAAAGTCCGATCTGCACGATGATCAGCACGATGGCGAAGACAATGCCGGTCAGCGTGACGCTGAAGCGGACTTTGTCATGGAAAAGATTGCGCCAGGCAAGCGAGGCCATTGTCGTTATCCGTTAACCCGTGACCCTTACAACCGCGAAGCTACCGGCGAGACCCATTCGACTTCGCTCAGGGCAAGCGCCGGCGCTCCGCGCTAGGCGCGGGCCTCCAGGCCCGCGACCACCGAGTCCACCAGCAGATCAATCACCTTCTCCCGGTCGCCCCAGGGAAAATGCTTGTGCACAATCAGCAGCGAGGTAATCCCGTGAATCGCCGCCCACAGCGCGCGGCTGATCACCTCGACGTCGGCGCCGCGAAACTTGCCCGCTTCCACGCAGGCGGTGACGCCCCGCCGCAAATAGGCAAAGGCTTTCATCCCTTGCGAATCCTCGGCCAGGTGCGGGACGGACTCCTCCGGAGGCGCCTGTTCATACGGCACCACGAAACTCGCCAGATAGTGCTGCGGGTGCTTCAATCCGAAGTCAATGTAGGTCCGCAGACCCCTCTTTAGATGAGTTACCGGGTCCATGGGAACGCGGTCCAGAGCGGCAAACTCCTCGAGGAGCTTCCCAAACGTTTCCTGGCAAATGGCGAAGAGCAGTTCTGCCTTGTCCTTGAAATAGAGATAGATGGTTGTTGGGGAGTACTCGATCTTCTCGGCCACGCGGCGCATGGTGACATTCTCATAGCCCTCGCGCACAAACAGCTCGCGCGCCGCAGCCAGGATTTCTGCGCGCAGGGCTTGTTTGTGGCGGGCGCGGCGTTCGAGGGTAGGTGTCATGTAGATAACACCTCTCATAAACTTAACAGAGTTAACTTTACGATGTTAAGCTTTCGTTGTCAAGCCCTATTTTTGTCGGGGTGGGAGTTACTGGCCGCCGACGGCGCGAAGACGGGAGACGGTGCCGGCGCCAAGTTGCAGAAGGTAGATTTCGCCGGAGGTGTCCTGGCCAAAGGAGGCCAACTGAAAGCGCGGCACGGTGAGAAGCTCGGTGCGCACCCAGTTTCCCTGAGCATTCTGGGCCAAGCTCCAGACCCGCCCGCTGATGAAGTCGCCGAACACATAGGCGCCGGCAAAATTGGAGATGCGCGTTCCACGGTAAACATATCCGCCGGTTACGGCCTCGTCGCCCTGGGATCGGTCGTAGGCGAAGATGGGAGGGGTCAAGCCGGACATGTTGCAGCCCGTCGAGGGGGAAAAGCACTGGAAGCCCTCCATGACGTTCCAACCCAGGTTAGCGCCGCGGAGGTTGTTGCCGGCCTCGGTGTCGATTTCCTCGAAGCGGCTTTGTCCTACATCGGCCACCCACAACCTTCCGTTCGCGCGGTCAAAGGAGATGCGCCAGGGATTGCGCAGTCCCAGCGCCCAAATCTCGTCGGTGGGCTCGCCCTGTCCAAAAAACGGGTTGGAGGACGGCACGGTGTAGGCGTTGCCCCGGCCGCTTCCCCCTCCGCAAACGGCGTTGACGCGCAGGATTTTCCCCAGCCGCGAGCGCACGTTCTGCCCGTTCATGAAGGTGTCGCCGCTGCCGCCGCCGTCTCCCAGGGCGATGTACAGGAAGCCGTCGTTGGGACTGAAGGCCAGCGCGCCACCCTTATGGTTGGTGTCCGGCTGATCAATGGTCATCAGGATGGACTCGGTCGAGCCCGCTGAATTGGCCGAGGGCGGCGTCGCCCGGTACTCGGCAATGATGGTCTGCAAGCGACCGTTGCGGCGCGTGGTGTAGTTGACGTAGAAGCAGCCGTTCTGGCCGTAGTTGGGATGAAAGGCCAGGCCCAGCAGGCCGTTCTCCCCGTCAGTCACGACCCCGCGCGCGGCGGCAATATCGAGGTAGGCGCCGCTCACTACCATGCCGTCGGTGCGCAGGATGCGGATGCGCCCGGTGCGCTCGACCACAAACAATCGCCCCGAGTTGTCGTTGGGCTGCTGCAAATCCAAGGGGGCCGAGAACCCTGCGGCCACCTGCACGGTTTCGAGCGGCGGCGGTGCGACAGGTGGGTCTGCCGGAGGCGCGGGCGTCTCCACGCTGCCCATGCAACCTGCGAGCAGCGTCGCCAGCCCGAGCACACCCAACAGTCGGCCAAACATGTCCTTATTGTACCGGTTCCAGGGCGCCAAGATAGCTGGCCCAAAGGGCAGGGATTCCATTGTACAAAGGGGAGATGCTGTTCGTTGTGGGGGATTTGCCTCTCGCGGGGAGGAGGGAAACCCGGCCGGCCTACTTTTGTGACCGTGGTGCAACCGTGGCGAGGTTCAGTTCCATGAACAGAGTGCCCCGAACAGGGTTTTCGCGGTAGGAGGGGATTTCGCGGAAGCCGAGAGAGCGGTAGAGCGCCTGAGCCGTCCTCATGGAAGGCAATGTATCAAGCACCATGCGTGCGTAGCCAATCTCCTGCGCCGCGGCAATCACCGCCTCCGCCAGGCGACGCCCCGCACCCGACCCGCGCTGCCCCGGGCGTAGGTAGAGCCGCTTCATCTCGCAGGTGTCGCGATGGAAGCGGTGCAGAGCCACGCAGCCCGCCAGCTCGCCCTCGACAACCGCCAGAAAGAGTCGCCCGTCCGGCGGCGCATAGTCGCCGGGCAGCTCGGCCAGCTCCTTCTCGAACCCCTGGAAGCACAGGTCTATCCCCAGCTCCCGCTGGTACTCGAGGAACAACACCCGCGCTTGCTCGATCTCCTGTGCCCCGTTGGCTTGGCGTATCTCCAGCATTGCACGCGTCTCGCCTATGGACGAAGCAGAGCACGATTTCGCTCCCTGCGCACGGCCCAAATTGGCCGCCAGCCCCGGCTTTGTCGCGCAGGTTTCTCCCGCCAGGTTCTGCTGCTAGAATGACTCGGCACTCGAATTTTTAGACCCTCGGAATCTCCTGCATGTCGTCCCCAACTCCTACACGCGGGCCGGTTGAACCCGACGCATCAGATCCTGAGCGTGCCCGCGTGTTTGACGCCTACCGCCGGTGGGGCCATCTCGCCGCCGACCTCGACCCGCTCGGCTTCCTCCAACCTGAGCTGCATCCGGAGTTGGACACTGACTCCCCGGCTGCTGCTGAGGCGCGACGTATCTACTGCGGCACGATTGGCGCGGAGTTCATGCACATCCCCGACCCGGCGCGTCGCCGCTGGCTCATCGAGCGTTTCGAAGCCGCGCCGCCGCAATTCGACCAGGGCTTCATCCTTGACCGTCTGATCCGCGCCGAGCTCTTCGAGCAAGTCCTGCAAGCACGATACCTGGGCACGAAGCGGTTTTCTCTGGAAGGCAATGTGGCTCTCCTCCCGCTTCTCGACGAGCTGCTCGAAGGCGCGGCCGCGCTGGGCGCTGTCGAATGCGTTTTGGCCATGAGCCACCGCGGACGCCTCAATGTGATGGCGCACATCGCCGGCCGCGCGGCGCATGAGGTGTTCGCCGGGTTTGAAGACGTGGACCCGCGCAGCGTGCTGGGCTCCGGCGACGTGAAATACCACGTCGGGGCCACTGGCCCGTACGACACGCGGGCGGGGAACACCGTGCACATTCATCTGGTCTCGAACCCCAGCCACCTGGAAGCCGTGGACCCGGTGGCCATGGGTCGCGCCCGGGCCAAACAGGTGCGCCACGGCGCTGACGGCCCGCGCCGCGTTTTGCCCATTCTGCTCCACGGTGACGCGGCGTTTGCCGGGCAGGGCGTGCTGGCCGAAGTGCTGAATTTTGCCAGCCTGGCAGGCTACGACGTGGGCGGCAGCGTCCACGTCATCGTCAACAACCTCATCGGCTTCACCACGCGCCCCAAAGAGCTGCACACCTCGCGGTTTGCCTCCGACGTCGCTAAGCGCCTGCCCATCCCTATTTTTCATGTGAACGCGGAAGATCCCGACGCGGTCGTGCGCGTGGCGCGGCTGGCGCTGGAGTATCGCTACGAGTTTTCGTCCGACGTGGTTGTGGACTTGATCGGCTATCGTCGCCACGGTCACAGCGAAGTGGACGACCCCACCATCACCCAGCCGCGGCTGTACAAAAAGATTAAAGAACACCCGCCGCTGTGGCAAACCTACGCGGAGCGCATCGGGGCCACGCCGGAAAAAGAGGTCGCCGCCATCCGCGCTGAATTTGAGGCTGCGCAAAAGAAAGCCGCGCAACTGGAGAAAAATCCCGTTCTGCGCGAGCTGCCGCAGTACTGGTCAGCCTACAAGCGCGGCAAGTACAAAGGCGAATACGAAGTGGACACCGGCGTCAGCGCCAAGGAACTGCGCGAGACGACGGCGGGTCTGGTTCGCGTGCCGGAGGGCTTTCACGTCCACCCTAAAGTCAGGAAACTCCTCCTCGACGAGCGCGAAAAGATGGGTCGCGGAGAAAAGCTGGTTGACTTTGGTATGGCCGAGGCGCTCGCCTTTGGCACGCTGCTGCGCCAGGGCACGCCGGTGCGCCTCTCCGGACAGGACTCGCGACGGGGCACATTCAACCAGCGCCACGCGGCGCTCATTGATACCGAAACCGAGGAAGAGTATCTGCCGCTTGCGCAGATGGCTGCCGGAGGCGCGTGGTGCGAGATTCACAACTCAACGCTGAGCGAGGCGGGTGTGCTCGGGTTCGAATACGGCTTCAGCCGCGATTTTCCCGAAGCGCTGGTTTTGTGGGAGGCCCAGTTCGGCGACTTCGCCAACGGCGCGCAGATTATCATTGACCAGTTCATCGCCGCCGGGGAAGACAAGTGGGACCTGCCCTCCGGCGTTGTGCTGCTGCTGCCGCACGGCCACGAAGGCCAGGGCCCGGAGCACTCCAGCGCGCGCATCGAGCGCTTCCTACAGCTCGCTGCCGAAGACAACCTGCAGGTCTGCCAGCCCTCAACTGCCGCGCAGTATTTCCATCTCCTGCGTCGCCAAGCGCTGCGGCCGTGGCGCAAGCCGCTGGTCGTTTTCACGCCGAAGAGCATGTTGCGCCATCCCGATGCTTGCTCGCCGCTGGCCGACTTTTCCCGCGCGCGATTTCTTACGGTTGTTCCCGACCCGGAGGTGAAAAAAGCTTCGCGCCTGTTGCTGGGCTCCGGGAAAATCGTTCACGAACTGCGCCGCGAGCGTCGCGCGCGCAAAGACCACGAAACTGCGGTGCTGGCGCTTGACCAGCTTTACCCCTTCCCGGCGGCTGACCTCGAAGCCGAACTGGCGCGCCACAAAGCCGCCCGCGAGCTGGTCTGGGTGCAGGAAGAGCCGGCCAACATGGGCGCGCTCAGCTACGTCATCCCCCAGTTCGAACGCATCTCCGGCGGCCGACCGGTGCGCTCGGTGAAACGCTCCGCGTCGGCCAGCCCCGCCACCGGCTCGGCCAAAGCGCACGAGCTGGAGCAAAAAACGCTGCTGACGCTGGCTTTCACCTCCTACAAGGCCTGACCCTCGATCCGTCCCACAGTCGTTCAAGCTGACCCCGGCGCGCCGGTTGATCTTCTCCGCTGCGCACCCCACAAGGGGTGCGCGAAGGACCTCAATCTTATGTCTGGCATCCAAAGCAATCCACGGTGGCAGCTTTTTCAGTTGAGATCCTTCGGCTATCCTCATCGGATAGCCTCAGGATGACGGAACTGCAGTAGAATCTTGCCGCCTTCCAATGTCGTCTGACAAAAGCTATTTCGTCTATATCCTTTCTAACACATCGCGGATGCTCTATGTCGGAGTCACAAATAATCTCGAGCGGCGTGTTTCCGAGCACAAACACGAATCTCTCGACGGCTTCACCAGGCAGTACAACCTGACGCGTCTGGTCTTTTATGAAGTGTATGGCACTCCGCGCAGCGCAATTGCCCGCGAAAAGCAGATCAAAGGCTGGATTCGATCCAAGAAAGTGGCACTCATCAAGTCTACAAATCCCCGCTGGTGCGACCTCGCCGCCGATTGGTTCTCCCAGCCGAAGCCAAAACCTCAAAAATGAGCACCACCGCTGTTGCTCCGTCATCCTGAGCCGACCTGACGAGGGTCGGCGAAGGACCTCAGCGTCATGTCTGGCACCCAAAGCAATCCGCTGTGGCATCTCTTTCGGTTGAGATCCTTCGGCGATCCTCATCGGATCGCCTCAGGATGACGGCGTGGGCAATACGCCCAAACCAAAAAGAAGCTGCTCCTGAGCACTGGTCAGGATGTGATAGGGCGCGCGCTGGACAAGGCGGTGGGAGAACGATAGGGTAGTGCGTTTAGGCCATGTCGCGGGAAATCATCAAGCGTCGTTCGCGCGGGTTCATCTGCGTCAACGCGCATCCGGAAGGGTGCTGGGTCAACGTCGAGCGGCAAGTCCGCGCCATCGCCGAGCACTGGCCCGCCGGGCTGACCGGGCCGCGCAACGTGGTGGTCATCGGGGCTTCGACCGGTTACGGGCTGGCCTCGCGCATTGCCGCGGCATGGGGGTTTGAGGCGCGTACGCTGGGCGTGTTTTTCGAGCGGCCGCCGGAAGGCTCAAAGACGGCCACGGCTGGGTGGTACAACACGGTTGCGTTTCACGATTACGCGCGCCATGACACTCTGTTTGCCGCCAGCTTGAATGGCGACGCCTTCAGCGACGACCTCAAGCGCCAGGCCGTCGAAGTCATTCGTCGCGAGCTGAAGCCTGTGGACCTGGTGGTCTACAGCCTGGCCTCGCCCAAGCGCACCCACCCCGAAACCGGCGTGGTGCACAACTCTGTGCTCAAACCGGTGGGCAGCGCGTTTTCCAGCCGCACCATCGAGTTGGACTCCGAAAAAGTCGTGCCCGTCACGCTGGAACCAGCCAGCGGAAAGGAAATTGCCGACACGGTGGCGGTCATGGGTGGCGACGACTGGCGACGGTGGATCCGCCTGCTGCTCGAAGAAGGACTCCTCGCTCAGGGCGCGCGCACGGTCGCATTTTCCTACATCGGCCCTGCGCTGACGTGGCCTATCTACCGCGACGGCACGATCGGCCAGGCCAAAAAAGACCTCGACCTGGCCGCGCGCGAGCTGGACGTACAGCTCACCAAACGCTTCCGCGGCAACGCTTTCATCTCCGTCAATAAGGCTGTGGTCACGCAGGCTTCTGCGGCCATTCCCGTCGTGCCGCTGTATTTGAGTCTGCTGCCGCCGGTGATGCGCAAGAAGAACTTCGAGGAAGGCTGCATCGAGCAGATGCGCCGGCTGTTTACCGAGCACCTGGCTGACGGCAAGGACGGCCCGCGCGACTCCGAAGGCCGCATTCGGCTGGACGACCGCGAGATGCGTCCAGAGGTGCAAAAAGAGGTGCTCGACCTCTGGCCGCAGGTCACGACCGAAAATCTGCGCCAGGTCAGCGATTTTGCCGGGTTTCAGCGCGAGTTTCGCAGCTTGTTCGGCTTCGAAGTCGAAGGCGTGGACTACGACCAGCCCGTGGAAACCGAGCTGCGCTGGTAACTTGTTCTGTCAAGAGGCTGTGATGTTGCGGCGCGCGGTGCAGGCAAGCGCCGGCGCTACCCCCGCAAGCCTTATCTGAATGTTCAACACTCCGCGAGGTCATCTGCATCCCGGCGCGGCGCGTATACATCGAAATGGGGTGGAAGCAAAGGATGGGTGTACGATGACCCTG
>Ga0233417_10000528_pt1 | contig 11492 bp, 11 predicted proteins | sample Sed_MG_FD_189023 | JGI IMG/M metagenome (GOLD analysis project Ga0233417, IMG submission 189023) | Sediment microbial communities from Lake Towuti, South Sulawesi, Indonesia - Sediment_Towuti_2014_0.5_MG | ecosystem: Environmental > Aquatic > Freshwater > Lake > Sediment | place: Indonesia... | reverse complement strand
TCTACGACGAGCCGGCCAACCTCTTCGTTGCCGGATTCATCGGGACGCCGCCGATGAACCTCTTCGAGGGAGTCGTGCACACTGCGGACGGCGAGGTCTCCGTGACGATCGGCGACGCGACCCTGCCCGTCGCGAACGTGTGCGTCCAACGCTACTCGGGGGTCCGCAGCTTCGACGGCCGGGACGTCGTGGTCGGCGTCCGGGCCGAGGACGTCCATCCCGCCGCGGCGCGTCCGGACCTGCCCACGATGGACGCACAGGTCGAGCTCATCGAGGCCCTCGGCTCCGGCCTCATGGTGTACTTCAAGGTCGCTGCCAGGCGCGTTCGGCCCGCAGGCACGGAGGAAGTCGACGAGGTCGAGGCGCCGAGCGGCGACGGAGGGGGCGGCATCGCCGAAGCGCCTCCGAACCTCATCGGCCACTTCCCGCCCAGGATCGACCTCCGCATCGCCGAGACGATCCCGGTGGCCCTCGACACCGCGGGTCTCCACTTCTTCGACCGGGAGACGGGTGCGGCGCTTCGCTGACTCTGCGCAAGAGCGGAATCCGCGCCGGCGGATTCCGCTCGCGCGAAGATCCCTGAAGCGCGGCCGCTTTGCGGCCGCGGCTCTTTCTTCCACAGTCGCAGGTGTCGCTGCGGCTGCGCTGGTTGCAGCGGTCGCGGGCGGGTCGCAGGGGGCCGTACCGAAGCCTCCCTCCGGCGCCGAGCTGGAGAAGCTCGCGCAGCCGCCTGCGTACTCGGCGTTCGCGTCGCAGCGCATCTACTTCGTCATGCCCGACCGGTACGCGAACGGCGATCCGTCGAACGACCGCGGCGGAGCGAGTGGAGGGCGCTCGGTCACGGGGTACGACCCGGCCGACATCGGCTGGTACCACGGCGGCGACCTGAGGGGCCTGACCGGGGAGTGCGCTGACACGCGCACCAGCCTCGCGCGGATCAGGGATCTCGGCTTCACGGCGATCTGGATCGCCCCGGTCGTCGTCCAGCAATGGGTGCAGGGCGACAGCGCCTCCTACCACGGCTACTGGGGGCTCGACTTCACGAAGGTCGACCCCCACCTCGGGACCGAGGCGGACTTCGCCGCCTTCGCCGACTGCGCGCACCGGCTCGAGCTGAAGGTCTACCTCGACATCGTCGTCAACCACACGGCGGACGTGATCCTCCTCTCCGGCGGGACGACGTTCCGAAGCCCCCAGGAACAGCCCTACCGGGACTGCAAGGGGAAGCCGTACTCGGCCCAGCGCTACGCGGGCGGAAAGACGTTCCCGTGCCTGTCCACCCGCTACCAGCCCAGGCAGCCCGTCGTGCTGCCCGAGAACCGGACCGTGAAGCGCCCGCTCTGGCTGAACCAGGTCGTCCGCTACCACAACCGCGGGAACATCGACTTCGGGAGCTGCTCACCCGCATGCTTCGAGCAAGGGGACTTCTTCGGCCTCGACGACATCTACACGGAGCAGCCCTTCGTCGTCTCCGGCCTCGCGAAGGCGTACGGGGACTGGATCCGGCGCTACAGGATCGACGGGTTCCGGGTAGACACGGCGAAGCACGTCGACCGCGCGTTCTTCAAGGCCTGGGCGCCCAAGATCCAGGCTGTCGCGCATGCGGCCGGCGTTCGTGACTTCGAGATCTTCGGCGAGGTCTTCGAGACGGACGCGGCAACGCTCTCGACCTTCGTGCGCGATCGCGCCGTCCCGAACGTCATCGACTTCCCGCTCCAGGACGCGCTCATGCGCTTCGCCGGCGGCTCGGCGGGGGCGCGGGCGGTCTCCTCGCGCCTCGCAGACGACGACTACTTCCGGCTGCCCGACGGTCGGGCGCCGACCCCGGCGACGTTCCTCGGCAACCACGACGTGGGGCGGGCTGCGCTGAAGATCAAGGAGCAGAGCGGCAGCGCCTCGGGGTCCGAGCTCGTCGCGCGCGACCTGCTCGGCCACAGTCTCCTCTACCTCCTGCGCGGAGCGCCCGTCGTCTACTACGGGGACGAGGTGGGGATGATCGGCCGCGGTGGGGACAAGGCGGCCCGCCAGGACATGTTCCCGACCGCCGTCACCGAGTGGCGGACCGAGGAGCGCGTCGGCTCCCCGCCCATCGGCGCCGGTACCTCGTTCGACTTCGTCGACCATCCGGTCGCGAGACACCTCCGGGCTCTCGGCGCCCTCCGGGACGCGCACCCGGCGCTCTCGACCGGCGGCTCGTTCGTGCGCTACGCGCGCGAGGGAGTCCTCGTCGTCAGCCGGATCGACCGCGAGGCCCGCCGCGAGTACCTCGTGGCCTTCAACGCGGGCGAGGAGGCCGCGACGGTCACCGTGCAGACGGCGACCCCGTCCTCGGCGTGGGCGCCGCTGCTGGGCGCGAGCGCAGCGGTGTCCACGGCGTCGAACGGCCGCGCGACGCTACGGCTCGAGCCGTTGTCCGCGGTGCTCTTCCGCGCGGACTCCGACCTCCCGCGGCGCGGCGTCGCGCGGGTGACGCTTCGCGCGGCGGCCGACCGCTTCACCAATCTCCTCCGGGTCACCGCGACGTCCGCGAGCGTCGATCCGCTCGGCGTCACGTTTGCGATGAAGCGGGCGGGGAGCTCGAGCTGGCAGCGGGTCGGCGCGGACGACGGCGCGCCGTACGCCGTCTATCTCGACCCGAGGCGGTTCCGGAAGGGCGAGCGGATCTCCGTCGTCGCGCTCGCGCGCGCGAGCGACGGAACGGCCTCGGCGTCGCCCGTCGTGACCGTCCAGCCGCGGCGATGAGCGCGGGCGAGCGCCAGATCGGCGCCGCCCTAGACCCGACGGGACGCCGGTACGCGTTCCGGCCCGCCCCGATCCTCGGCAACGGGTCGCTCCTCGTCACGCTCAGCGCGCGCGGCGAGGTCGAGAAGCTCTTCTGGCCGAACGTCGACCACGGACAGCACCTGGGCGAGCTCCGGTTGCAGCGGGCGCTCGAGTACGCGCTCCCCCGCCGGACGCCGCTCGGTCTCCTTCCCGAGCAGGTCACGCGCGGCGAGGAGCCGGCCTGGGTGGCCCGCTCGGCTGGAGCCACGCGCTGCTCGTTCTCGCCTCCCGCCCGGAGCTGGCCGTCGTCCGCGACGGCGCGACTCACGGGACCTGAGCCCGACGCAGAAACTCGCGGGCGATTCGCAACGCGGCCTCTGTCGGAGTGATGCCCTCGGCCTCGCTCGCGTCGAGGACGCGCCGCGTGGTCTCGCGCACGAGGCGCTCGACGGCGGCCAGGCAGCGCTCCGGATCCTGCTGACACTCGAGCGCTTCGTACAAGTGGACGCCGCCCGCGTTCGTGACGAAATCCGGCAGGGCGAGGATCCCGTGCCTCTCGAGCGCATCCGTCGCTCCCGGAGCGTACGGTGCGTTCGCGACCGGAACGACTGCAGCGCAGCGAAGTTCGTCCGCCGACTCCGGTGTGATCACGTCAGGCCGCGCGCCCGGGACGAGGACGTCGCACTCGGCCGCGAAGAGCGCAGCAGGGGGTCGGACCGGGGCAGGCCCGTGCCGGACGAGTGAGTCGCCGTGGCGGGTGCGGAGCTCGAGAAGGTCGTCGACGTCGAGCCCCACCGGATCGACGAGCGCACCCTCGATCGTGCTGACCGCGACCACGCGCGCACCCGCGCGAGCGCACGCGCGAGCAGTACCGGCGCCGGCCTTCCCGAACCCCTCGATCGCGACTGCCGCGCCGTCCAGGGACCTTCCCAGCCGCTCGAGTGCGACGATGGCCGCCCCCTTGATCCCGTGGCCGACGGCGAGATCGTCCATTCCCATTCCCTCGTGCGCTCGCGCCCACATGGGCGTCGTACCCCCGCGAGGCTCGAGGCGGAGGAAGTCCTCCGGCTGCGTTCCCATGTCCGGCCCCGTGAGAAAGAACTCGCGCCACTCGCCGACACGCTCGAGGTACGCGTCGAGGACAGCTGCGCGGTCGCCGCCGTCGAAGCGGATCCCCGCCTTCGCGCCCGCGTAGGGGACGCCGCAGACCGCGAGCTTCCAGGTCATCGCCCGTGCGAGACGAGCGACCTCGTCGGTCGTCACGTCGCCGACCATTCGCGTCCCGCCGGCTGCTATCGGGAAGAGCTCGTGGTCGATCACCACGACGGCGTCGAGCCCGACTGCCGGTTCCTTGATCTCGAGAACGCGTGCGGGCGGCGCGTCCTCGCGCTCGTGGACGGACATCGAGCGGATGCTAACGCGGTCTGCAGGTTCGTCCGGCGGGCGTGTCGAGGCCATGCCGGAGGCCGTGACGATCGTGTTCCTGTGGCTGACGCTCGTCTAGATCTGTTCCGTCACGTCGCTGGCTAGCGTTCACGCGGCCGTGCTCGTACCGATCCCCGAGCCGTACGACTTCCACCTCTCGACGACCCGCTTCCGCGACTACGGCTCCGACCGCGCGACCGTCTGGCACGAGGGCGGCCTCCATCGCGTCGTCGCCGGAACCGAGGTTCGCATCGAGCCCGCTCCCGGCGGCGTTCGCATCGAGCCCGGCTCGACGCGGGCGGCCGGGGACGTGGGACGGCTGCTCGGGCTGCCCTTCGACCTCGACGCTTTCCGCGCCTGGGCCGCCGGTCAGCCCGTGCTCGGCGGGATCGTCGCCGCTTTCCCCGGCTTCCGGCCGACGCTGAGCCCGGATCCGTGGGAGGCGCTCGTGACCGCGATCACCGCGCAGCAGATCTCGCTCCGAGCTGCGGCGGCGATCCGCGCGAACCTCGTCGAGCGCTACGGCACGCGGCACGCGCTCGCGTGGGAGTTCCCGGCGCGGGAGCGGGTCGCGCGGCTGCGCCCGCGGCACCTCACGGTGCTCGGGTTCTCGACGAGGAAGGCGGAGTACGTGATCGAGCTCGCACAGTCCGACCTCGACCTGGGCGCGCTCGGGGCCCTCTCGGACGACGAGGTGATCGCGGCGATCACGGCCGTCCGCGGCCTCGGCCGCTGGACCGCGGACTGGTTCCTCGCACGCCACCTCGCCCGTCCAGCCGCCTGGCCGGCGGGCGACCTCGGCGTGCGGAAGGCGGTCTCCACGTTCTACGCTGACGGCCGTCCGCTCGAGATCGAGGAGGTGCGCTCCATGGGCGACCGCTTCGCCCCCTTTCAGAACCTGTCCGCCCACTACCTCTTGGCCGGGCTGAGGCTCGCTGGATGAACGTGCGCCGGGCCGGGCCCGACGACTTCGGCGTCGTCGCGGAGCTCTGGCGCGAGTTCGGCCGGGAGATCCCGCCTCCGGTCCACGAGGATCCCGCCGAGCACGGGGAGGCGGAGATCCACGAGGTCGAGGAGATCCTCGCCTCCGAGATCGCGTTCGTGGCAGAAGGCGACGACGGGAGCGCGGTCGGGTTCGCCCTCTGCCGGCGACGCCCGCCGAGCCTCACCCTCACGGACCTCTACGTCAAGCCGGATGCGCGACGTTCCGGAATCGCGACCGACCTCGTGCGCCGAGTCGTCGAAGCCGCCCGCGCGGAGGACGCCCTGTACGTCGATCTCGACGTCATGGCCTCGAACGCCCTCGCCCGCTCGCTGTACGGCCGGTGGGGGTTCCGCGACGAGGTGATCGTGATGGTCGCGGAGGTCGAGGCGCTGGAGGAGCGGCTCGGGGCGCAGGAGGCCTCCTCCTTCGGCTCGATCCACGTGCAGTCGGACGACCTGAGCGCGGTGGAGCAGGCGGTGCGGCAGTTCGTACCCCGGCTCCCCGGCGGCTCGCGCGGGTCGATCGTCGCGCCGCCGCGGAACGGGTGGATCGCGGTCTACGACGACGTGTGCGACCGGAACCCGGAGATGCTCCGCCGGCTGGCGCGCGAGCTGTCCGACCGGATGGGCGCCGTCGCCGTCCTCCTCGGAGTGGAACGGGACGAGCTCGTCCGCATGATCCTCTTCGAGCGGGGGAGCGTGGTCGACGAGTACCTCTCCGTTCCCGAGTACTACGGGCCCTTGCCCCCCGGCGACGTGGTCGGCCTCTCGGCGAACCCGACGGTCGTCTGCCGGCTTACCGGGGCGGCGCCGGAAGAGGTCCGCCGCATCGCGCGCACGGCGTCTGCGCCGGCGGATCTTCCTCCGGCCCGCGACCTGCTCGCCGACCTCGCCGGCGCGCTCGGCGTCGCCGGGGCGGAGCACGGGTGGGCCGACGCGCCCGAGCTCGAGGGCGGGGTCACGATCGACCGCGCATGAAGGTGGTCCTCCTCCACGCGTGGCCGCTCGACGAGCGAATGTGGGAGCCGCAGCTGCCCGCGCTCGAGGCGGCCGGCTTCGAGCCGATCGCCCCGCGGCTCTACGGGCGCGGCGCCTCGATCGACGCCTGGGCGGCCCAGATCCTCTCGGAGGTGGACGGCCCGTTCGTCGCGGTCGGCGCCTCGATGGGCGGCTACACGGCGCTCGCGCTCGTGCGGCGCGCGCCCGAGCGCGTTCTCGGGATCGCGCTCGTCGGCTCACGTGCCGACGCCGATTCCCCCGAGCGCCGTGCGTCGCGCGAGGCGCAGATCGCCGCCCTGCGTGCCGACGGCATCCCGCCCGAGCTGGAGACGAACGTCCCCGCCGAGGAGCTCGCCGTCGCGCAGGAGGCGATCCGCGACCGCTCCGACTCGACCCCTGTGCTCGGCGCCTTCGGCGGGCCGCTCTTCGTCTGCGTCGGCGACGGGGACGAAATCGTGTCGGTGGAGGAGGCGCGCGCGATCGCCAACGCCGCTCTCCAGGGCTCGCTGGTCGTCTTCCCGGGCGCGGGCCACCTCCTCAGCCTCGACCAGCCCGACCGGTTCGAGGCCGTTCTGCTCGACTTCGTCTCCCAATGGCGGACGTGACGCTCGGCGAGCTCCGGCGCCGGCTGGGGGAGGACGGCCTCGCGCTCATCGATGTGCGGACGTCGCACGAGTTCGAGGGGCTGGCAGGCGCGCCGTGCGACCCACGGCAGGGACACATCCCCGGCGCCCGCAACCTCGCGCTCGACCGGCTTCTCGAGTGCCGCTCGGCGGTCGAGGTGCGGGCGCTCGTCGGGCTCCCGGAGGGCGCCGAGGTGATCGCCTACTGCCACAGCGGGAACCGATCCTCCTTCGCCGTCCAGGTCCTCCGGGCCGCGGGCTACGAGGCGCGGAACTACGCCGGTTCGTGGCACGAGTGGTCGCGGGCCTCGGAGCTCGACTAGGCGCTCGCGGCGGCGGGCTTCGCCAACGCGGCCTCGCTCAGGAAGGCGGACGCGAGCGCCTTGCCCTGCTCGTTCCAGCCCGCGATGCGCTCCTCCGTCTCAGCGAGGAACGCCTCGGGGTCCCGAAGCTCGTGCGGCTCCTCCGCGATCCAGGCGCGCACCATGTCGAGGGTGACCTCCGCGTGGAACTGGATGCCCCAGGCGCTGCCTCGGCGGAAGGCCTGTGTGCAGACCGGGCTTCTCGCGAGCTCGATGCCGCTCTCGGGGATCCCGAATGTGTAGCTGTGCCACTGGAACGCGGTCGTGCGCTCGGGGAGCGCGCCGAGCACGGGATCCGCGCGGCCCTCCGGTGTCAGCTCGACCTCGAGCCATCCGATCTCGGGCTCACTCACTGGAAACACGCCGGCACCGGCCGCCCGCGCGAGCATCTGCGCGCCGAGGCAGACGCCGATCGCCGGCACGCCCTCGGCGAGCACCGAGCGGAGGAACGCCTCCTCGTGCGCGAGCCAGTCGAAGTGGTCGTCCTGGTCCGGGTGCATCGAGCCCCCGAACACCATCACCGCGTCGTACGCGGCGGCCGGCTTCGGAGCGCCGCCCTGCGGGAGCGACCAGCGCTCGAGCTCGTGCCGGGCCGTCTCCACGACCTCCTCGAAGACGCCGCCTGGGACGCTCGGCCCGTGGGTCATCGAAAGCACGCGCACGTCGTGACTCTAGAAGAGCGTCGGCGTACGAGGAGGCGGCTCGACGCCGCCCGCCGCGTGGATCCCCGCCTCGTCCAGCAGACCGCGGAGGAGCATCGCGCTCCGCGGCGCGAAGTCGTCGCGGTTGTTGTTGAACATCGAGTACACCTCGTCGGCCTCTTCCGCGAGGGCGGCGAGCTTCGGCACCCACTCGGCCAGCTCGTCGGGCTCGTACATCCAGTCGAAGCGGTCGGACGAGCGCTCGGCGCGGATGTTCCAGGTCTTGACGTTCCGGCCGTGGAAGCGGACGTACGCGACGCGGTGCGTCGCGGCGGCGACCGGGGGGACGACGTTCGAGGCGCGCGTCCGTGGTGCGTCGACCGAGACGTACGCCAGCCCGTGACGCTCGAGGAACGCGAGCGTGTCCGCCCGCTCGCCCTCCTCGAGCCAGGAGCGGTGGCGGAACTCGACGAGCGGCACGAGCGGGTCGAGCAGCGCGCGGACGCGTGAAAGCTCCTCGAGCGCCTCGGGCGACCTCACGAACCGCGGGTGGTACTGGAGGAGGACCCCGCGGAGCTTCCCCGAGAGCTCGAGCGGCTCGAGCGACGCCCGGAACTCCGCGAACGCGCGCTCCTGCTCGGCAGGCTCGTGGTGCGTCATGGACGCGTGCGCCTTCACGTGGAACACGAACTCCGGGGGCGTCCGCTGGGCCCACCGCCCCGTCACCGCCGGGTCGGGCAGGTGGTAGTACGGAGAGTCCACCTCGACCGTGTCGAAGCGCTCGGCGTAGTACCCCAGGCGCGCCTTCGCCGTCGAGACCCCGCGCGGGTACCAGGCCTTCAGGAGGCCCTCGTCCGCGAAGCTGCACGTGCCGAGGCGGACGGTCGCGGTCACGCGCCGCGCGTCACCTCGTGACCGGGTTGCGCAGCGAGGGGAGCTTCAGGACGGCCGGGCCGACGCGCACGCGCGCCGTCTGGCGCATCGGAAGGTCGAGGTAGACGGGGTTTCCGCTCCCCTGGGCCGTCGAGGACGAGGCGAGCGTCAGCGTCAGGCGGGAGCCTCGCGGGACGTACGTCGCCTGGCCGATCATCCTGATCGTCAGCTTGCTGGCGCCGTTCTGTGTGGGGACGCCCCCGGTGCTCACGACGACCTCGCGACCCTGCGGCGTCCGAGCCGTGAGCACGGCGACGAGACGAGACCACCCTCCGCGCGCCCCGATCCCGACGTCCACGGTGGGCGAGCCGAAGATCTCGACGGCCTTCTGCAGCCGTGCGCTCGTACGGACGGCCTTGCCTCGCTGCGCAAAGGTCGTCACTCCGGGGAAGGTGACGAACGTCGGCGACACGGGCGGCAGCGCCCTCCGGCGAACGACCTGCCCCGTGAAGCTCTCGGGGGCGAGATAGACCGTCGAGGTGTCCCGGTCGCAGCCCTGCCCGAGCAGCTGGCAGTCGAGCCAGGCGCGCGTCTTGTCGACGAGAAAACCCGTATCGGCGGCGGGAAACGTGGACGGGGAGTGGCCGTGCAGGCCGAGGTAGAGGACCTTCGGGCCGCGCAGCCGCTGGAAGGCGATGGTTCCCTGGTCCAGGCCGAAGAGGAAGTCGCGACGGCCTTGAGCCATGAACACCGGCGTCGTGACGGTGTCCAGCCGCGAGAGGCTCGAGCGCTCCCGGGCCCACAGCTGCGCGGCGCGCGTGTTGCCGGCCAGCGCGGCCGCGAAGAGCCCGACCAGCGCAGGATCCTGTCTCTCCCGCGGCATCGTCGCGGCCAGCCCGGAGACGACCCCGGACTTGACGAGCCCCTGCGGCATGAGAGCCGCCTCGAGATCGGCCCAGCCCTGGAACGACACGACCGCTCCCCAGGGCACGCCGGCGGCGAGCGAGTTGAGGGCCGTGCCGCCTCCGTAGGAGATGCCCCACGCCGCGATCTTCGCGTCCGAGACGTCCGCCCGGGAAGCGAGCCAGTTCCGGATCGCACGCACGTCGGCCACGTCACGCGGGCCGGCGACCCCGATGAGTCCGCCCGAGGCGCCGTGCCCTCGCGCGTCGATCGTGAGCAGGGCGTACGTCTGGAGAGCGGCTCCGTAGCTCTCGACGAACGCGTTCAGCTCCAGCCTGCTTCCTCCGAAACCGTGGAGGAGCACGATCGCCGGCCAGCCGTCGGCGGGGGGCGAGGCCTCGGGCAGATACAGGCTCGCCGCGATCGAGACGCCGTCGTCCATCGGGATGACGACGTCCTGCTTCGCGAACGTCGACGCCCGAGCGTCGCCGACCGCGAGGACGAGCAGGATCGCGAGCCCCGCGAGCGACGCCTTCAGCACGTTCGAGAGGGTACTCGACCCCTTCGGGCGGGAGCGCTCACGCGCCTCTCGCCGCGACGCTTGGCAGATGACGGTCCGCGCGGCCGAGCGCAGTGAAGCGGAAGGAGATGCCGAGAAGGACGATCGCGCCGCCGATGATCCCGTAGACGAGTGCGACGTCCCCGGTCGCGTCGATGAGCCAGCCGCCCGCAAGGACGCCGAGCGGGATCGCCGACCACGAGAGAACACGGGCAACGCTCGTCACGCGCGCGAGGAGCTCGGGTGGCGCGACTGTCTGCCGCAGCGTCGTGGTCAGAACGTTGAAGAACCCGATGAGCCCGGCGGTTCCCGCGACGAGCCCGAGGGCGAAGGGCAGCGAGCGCGTGTGGGCAAGGAGGAAGATCATCGCGCCGATGGCGACGACCGCGCCGATGACCGCATTGGAGAACGACAAGCGCCGGCGCAGGAGCGGCGCCGTGAGCGCGAAAGCGATCGTCCCGGCACTCGCTGCCGAGAACAGGAGGGCGATCTGCGTCTTGCTCGCTGCGAGCTGCACGGTTGCGAAGAGAACGAGCTGCGCGGCCACGGTGCGCCCGACGAGGTTGAAGAGCGCGGCGAGCGCGGCGAGTTCCCGCAGGATCGGATCTCCGAGGGTGAACCGGAGGCCTTCGCCGATCTCCGTGAAAATGCTCGCGCCAGAGGCGCTGCCAGCCCCTCCGCCGAAGCTTGCGGAGATCGTGAGCAGCGAGCCGGCCGATACGAGGAAGGAGAGGCCGTCGCCGACGAGCACGACCTCGATCGGCGCGACGGCGACGACGACGCCTGCGAGGAGGGGGCCGATGATCTGTGCAGCCGCGTCGCCCGCCTGCAGGCGTCCATTCGCCCACACGAGCCGGTCTCGATCGACGATGCTCGCCACGGCTGCGGTCGCCGCCGCGTCGAAGCCGAGCGAGGCCGTCGATGCGACGAACGCGCAGGACGCGATCAACCAGATGCTCACGGACCCGACCGACGCTGCGAGGGCGACGATGCAGATCGTGGCCGCGCGCACGACGTCGGCGGCGATCATGAGGCGCTTTCGGTCGAGCCTGTCTGCGAGCGCACCCATCAGCAGCCCGAGAAGCGGGTACGGAAGGTACGTGGCGGCCGTGGCCACGCCGAGGTCGACGGCCGATCGGGTTTCCGCGAACACGAGGAGCGGTATCGCAAAGGCGCTGAACGAGCTCCCCAGGCTCGACACGACCTGGCCCGTCCAGAACCGCCGGAATCCGGCAGCTGCGCTCCTTGTACTGGTCATCTACCGGTAAATTACCGGTATTGACCAGCGTTTACCAGCCCTTCTACGATCGGAGCGTGCGGGGCAGCTCGGAAGAAATGGTCCACTTGCTCGTGCACCTGT
>Ga0233417_10000527_pt1 | contig 11496 bp, 8 predicted proteins | sample Sed_MG_FD_189023 | JGI IMG/M metagenome (GOLD analysis project Ga0233417, IMG submission 189023) | Sediment microbial communities from Lake Towuti, South Sulawesi, Indonesia - Sediment_Towuti_2014_0.5_MG | ecosystem: Environmental > Aquatic > Freshwater > Lake > Sediment | place: Indonesia... | reverse complement strand
TGAACATCTCTTCGGAGACGCGCTCGGTTACCTTCGACCAGATCTCGATGATTTTGTTATAGCGTTCGCCCTGGGTGATGGCTCCTTCGTGATACTGCGATTGGACCTCCATCACCTGTTTCTGGGCCTCAGTGACCAGGTCGCCCTTGGTGGACGGCACCACCATGTCGTCGATGCCGATGGAGATGCCGGCGCGGGTCGCATAGAGGAACCCGAGGGTCTTGACCTCGTCGAGCATGTGGACGGTGATCTGGAGACCGAACTTGAGGTAGCAGTACTGAACGAGCTGGGTGAGGCCTTTCTTCTTCAGGAGGCCATTGACGAACGGCATGTCATCCGGCAGGACATCGTTGAGAATCACGCGGCCGACGGTCGTGTCCATGTACTGCTTTCTGTAGTGGATCGGCTCGGCGCGGAGGATATCCTGGCTGTCGAAGGCCTTGGTTAGATCGATCACCTCGCCGGTGAAGCGGAGCTTGATCGGGGTGAGCGTTTCGACTTCGCCCATTTCGAGGGCGATGAGAACGTCATCGGTGGACGCAAAGGTGCGGCCTTCGCCTTTGGCGCCGGGGCGGGCTTTTGTCAGATAGTAGAGGCCGAGCACCATGTCCTGCGAGGGGACTGCGATAGGAGCGCCGTGGGCGGGCGAGAGGATGTTGTTGGAGGCGAGCATCAGCGTCGACGCTTCAATCTGCGCCTCCGGCGACAGCGGGATGTGCACCGCCATCTGGTCGCCGTCGAAATCGGCGTTGAACGCGGTGCAAACCAGCGGATGGATGCGAATGGCCTTGCCCTCCACCAGGACGGGCTCGAAAGCCTGAATGCCAAGGCGGTGCAGGGTGGGGGCGCGGTTGAGCAGGATGGGATGGTCGCGGATGACTTCCTCGAGGATGTCCCACACCACCGGGTCCTGCTGCTCGACCAGCTCTTTCGCCTGTTTGATGGTGGTGCAATGGCCGCGCTGTTCCAGGCGGTGGTAGATGAAGGGCTTGAACAGCTCCAGCGCCATTTTCTTGGGCAACCCGGCCTGGTGAAGCTTCAGCTCCGGACCGACGACAATGACCGAGCGGCCGGAATAATCGACGCGCTTTCCGAGAAGGTTCTGCCGGAAACGGCCCTGCTTGCCTTTCAGGGTATCGGACAGCGACTTGAGCGGACGGTTGTTGGCGCCGCGGAGGACACGGCCGCGGCGGCCGTTGTCGAACAAGGCGTCGACCGCCTCCTGGAGCATGCGCTTCTCGTTGCGCACGATGACATCGGGCGCGTGCAGCTCGATGAGCTTCTTCAGCCGGTTGTTGCGATTGATGACCCGGCGGTACAGATCGTTGAGGTCCGAGGTGGCGAAGCGGCCGCCGTCGAGCGGAACCAGCGGGCGCAACTCCGGCGGAATGACCGGCAGGACGTCGAGGATCATCCATTGCGGCTTGTTGCCGGACTTGCGGAATGACTCGGCGACGCGCAGCCGCTTGGCGTACTTCAGCTTCTTCTGCTGCGACTGCTCGGTCTTCATCTTCTCGCGGATTTCCTGCGAGAGCGCTTCGACGTCGACTTTCTTGAGCAGCTCCTTGATGCCCTCGGCGCCCATCATGGCGACGAATTTGCCGGGGTGCTCCGCCTCCAGCGCGCGCTTGCGGTCGTCACCGAGCACCTCGCCTCGCGTCAGGCCGGACACTTCGCCCGGATCGACGACGACAAAGGCTTCGAAGTAGAGTACTCGCTCCAGATCGCGCAGCGTGATATCGAGCAAGTAGCCGATGCGGCTGGGCAGCCCTTTGAAGAACCAGACGTGGGAGCAGGGGCTGGCCAGTTCAATGTGGCCGAGCCGCTCGCGGCGGACGCGCGCGAGCGTCACTTCGACGCCGCACTTGTCGCAAATCACCCCGCGGTGTTTCATCCGCTTATACTTGCCGCAAAGGCACTCCCAGTCGGCAACGGGGCCGAAGATGCGGGCGCAGAAGAGGCCATCGCGCTCGGGCTTGAAAGTGCGGTAGTTGATCGTCTCGGGCTTGGTGACCTCGCCGTGAGACCAGCTCCGAATCTTTTCCGGAGAAGCGAGGGAAATCCGAATGGAGTCAAAATCGGCGATCAGGTTCGCCCGGTCATACGGTGAGGATCGATACATTTGGCCTCCTTAGCCTTCTGACTTCCACGATTAATCGGCCGCGAGCGCGGTGTCGGCGAGCTCGCGCGGCCGCTTCATTAATTCGACGTCGAGGCAAAGCGACTGTAATTCGCGGATCAGGACGTTGAACGACTCCGGCACACCGGGCTCAGCGGCCGCTTCACCCTTCACGATGGCCTCGTAGATCTTGGCGCGGCCGTAGACGTCGTCGGACTTGGCGGTCAACAACTCTTGCAGCACGTAGGCAGCGCCGTAGGCTTCCAGCGCCCAAACTTCCATTTCTCCAAAACGCTGGCCGCCGAACTGCGCCTTGCCGCCCAGCGGCTGCTGGGTGATGAGCGAGTACGGGCCGATGGAGCGGGCGTGGATCTTGTCGTCCACCAGGTGCGACAGCTTCAGCATGTAGATGTAGCCAACGGTCACGGGCTGCTCAAACGGCTGACCGGTCATACCGTCGAAGAGCTCGATCTTGCCGGAAGCCGGCAGGCTTGCCTCGTTGAGCGCCCGCTTGATGTCGGCTTCGGCGGCGCCGTCAAACACCGGGGTTGCGTAGCGACGGAAGAGCTTGGCGGCGGCCCATCCGAGGTGGGTCTCCAGAATCTGACCGACGTTCATTCGCGAGGGAACGCCCAGGGGATTGAGAACGATTTCGACAGGCGTACCGTCGGGCAGGTAGGGCATATCCTCTTCCGGAACGATCCTGGCGATCACGCCCTTGTTGCCATGACGGCCAGCCATCTTGTCGCCGACCGAAAGCTTGCGTTTCATCGCGATGTAGACCTTGACGAGCTTGATGACGCCCGGGGGAAGCTCGTCGCCCTTCTTGAGCTTTGCGGTTTTTTCCTCGGTGATCTTTTCGAGCACCTGGATCTGCCGCGTGGTCATTTCATCGATCTCGTCGATCTGCTCGTTGGTCCGGGCATCCCGCTCCTTCAGCTTCATGCGCTTCAGATCGCGGGCGCGGAGCTTCTCGACGACCTCGCGGGTGATCTCGACACCCTTGGAGAGGAGCTTTTTGTTGGTCTTCTCGTCGTGAAGGTCGGCCTGAAGGGTCTGGCCTCCGAGGAGACCGACGAGGCGGTTGGCGCGCTCATCGCTGAGGATGCGCTTCTCGTCGGCGAGGTTGCGGTGCAAGCGGGCAATCTGGGATTCCAGGATCGCCTTGGAGCGCGCATCGAGCGCGGCGCCCTTACGCGAGAACACCTTGCAGTCGACGACGGTGCCCTCGATGCCGGGAGGGCAATAAAGCGAGGCGTCCTTGACGTCCCCGGCCTTCTCGCCGAAGATGGCGCGGAGCAGCTTTTCCTCCGGGGTGAGCTGTGTTTCGCCCTTGGGCGTGACCTTGCCGACCAGGATGTCGCCGGGCTTTACGCCGGCGCCAATGCGGATGACGCCGCTCTCGTCAAGGTTCTTCAGGAAAGACTCGGCGATGTTGGGGATGTCGCGGGTGATTTCTTCCGGCCCCAGCTTGGTATCGCGTCCCTCGATCTCGAACTCCTCGATGTGGATCGAAGTGTAGTAGTCGTCCTTCACCAGTTTTTCGCTGACGACGATGGCGTCTTCAAAGTTGTAGCCGCGCCACGGCATAAAGGCGACAAGGATATTGCGCCCGAGGGCCAGCTCGCCCTGGTCGGTGCAGGGACCGTCGGCGAGGACGTCGCCTTTCTTGACGCGCTCGCCCACACTGACGATGGGCTTCTGGGTGATGCAGGTGTTCTGGTTGGACCGCTTGAACTTCGTGAGCTGGTAGATGTCGGCGCCGACCTCGCGCGAGAGCTGCCCTTCGTGAATGTTGCCTTCCACGCGGACGATGATGCGCTCGGAATCCACCGAGTCGACGATGCCCGCGCGCCGGCAAATGACGACCGCACCCGAGTCGCGGGCGGTGACGCGCTCCATGCCGGTGCCGACAAAGGGCGCCTCGGCGCGGAGCAGGGGCACGGCCTGCCGTTGCATGTTAGAGCCCATCAGCGCGCGGTTGGCGTCGTCGTTCTCGAGGAACGGAATGAGGCTGGCGGCCACCGAGACGAGCTGTTTCGGGCTGACATCCATGTACTGGATTTCCTCGCGATGCTGGAGGACGAAGTTGCCCGCCTGCCGCGCGTTGATCAACTCGGAGACAAGCCGGCCGCCCTTGTCGATATCCACGTTGGCCTGGGCGATGATGTACTTGTCTTCCTCCCAGGCGGACAGGTACTGACAGAAGGCTTCGGCCTCGGGCGGCTGCTTGCCCTTCGCGGCCAGTTCCTTGCTGATCTTATCGGTCTCGGTGCGGGTGTGGATTTCTCCAACTTTCATCGCGCTGTCGCCCGGGTTGAGGATCCGCACCTCGTCGATCACCTGGCTCTTCTGGATCTTGCGGTAGGGGCTCTCGATGAAGCCGTAGTCGTTGATGCGCGCGAAGCAGCTCAGCGAGGAAATCAAGCCGATGTTAGGGCCCTCGGGCGTCTCGATGGGGCAGATGCGGCCGTAGTGCGTCGTGTGCACGTCGCGGACCTCGAAGCCCGCGCGCTCGCGCGACAGGCCGCCGGGACCGAGCGCCGAGAGTCGGCGCTTATGAGTGATCTCCGACAAGGGATTCGTCTGGTCCATGAACTGCGAGAGCTGGCTGGAGCCGAAGAACTCGCGGATGGCGGCCATGACCGGCTTGGCGTTGACCAAGTCGTGGGGCATGGCCTGCGACATCTCCTGGTAAACCGACATCTTTTCCTTGATGGCGCGCTCCATCCGGACCAGGCCGATGCGGAACTGGTTCTCGAGCAACTCGCCCACGGCACGGACACGGCGATTGCCGAGGTGGTCGATGTCGTCCACGCGAAACGGCGAATCCGGCTGGCCGGTGTAGCGGCGCAGCTTGAGCAGGTAGGTGATCGTGTCAATGAAGTCCTGTTGCTCCAGGGTGCGGCGGTCCAGCGGATTCTTTTGCCGGTGGTCGGGATGGCTCTTCCACGGCTCGGGCGCATGCTCGGCATTGTCGTGCAGCTTGATGTTGAATTTCATGCGGCCGACGCGCGAGAAGTCGTACTTGCGCGAGTCGAAAAACATGCCGTGAAAGAGCTGGGTGGCCGTATCCAGGGTGGGCGGATCGCCGGGGCGCAGCTTGCGGTAGATCTCCAGCAAAGCGTCGTTCTGGCTCTTGACGCTGTCCTTCTTGAGCGTCGCCGAAATGACGTTGCCGACGTCGTCACGCTCGGGGAAGAAGATTTCAATCGCGTGGATGTCGGTTTCCATGATGCGGGCGAGCAGGGAGGGAGTCAGCTCCTGGTTCGCTTCGACGAGGATCTCACCGGTGGACATATCGATCACGTCGGAGGCGACGAAGGCGCCTTCGAGATCGTTGGCGGCGACTTCGACAAAATCGATCTTGTGCTTGGCAAGTTCGCGCAGGATGGTCTTGGTAATCTTCTTGCCCTGCGTGACCAGGGTTTCGCCGCCGGCGCTGATGGCATGGGAGAGGCGCATGTCCAGCAGGGCGTCGGAGAACTGGAACAGGAGCCTGGCGCCCTTCACCTTCACGGTGCTGATGCGGTAGAAGGACTTGATGATCTCCGCGTCGGTCTTCAGGCCGAGCGCGCGGAGAAAAACCGTGCCGTAGAACTTGCGCTTGCGGTCGATGCGAACGTACAGGAGATTCTTGTTGTCGTACTCGAATTCGACCCAGCTTCCGCGGTACGGAATAATCTTGCCCAGGAAGTAGCCCTGGGCGGGAACGCGCTCAAAAAAGACCCCCGGCGAGCGATGCAACTGGCTGACGATGACGCGTTCGGTCCCATTGATGATGAACGTGCCGTTTTCCGTCATCAGCGGAATTTCACCGAAGAAGACTTCCTGCTCCTTGATGTCGCGGATGCTGCGGTTGCCGGTCTCGGGGTCCTTGTCGTAGACGGTCAACCGGATGGTGACCTTGAGCGGCGCGGCGTAGGTCATGCCGCGCTCCTCGCATTCCGACACGTCGTACTTCAGTTGCAGGCCGACAGGGTCGCCGCAACGGTTGCAGAAGGTGACGATGTTCCGGTTAAAGGTGCCGCACTTCTGGCAGAGCACTTCCCCGGGATGGAACGGGTCGGTCCGGATGGCGGCGCCGCATTGGCGGCAGGTGGAGCGCAAATGGTGGAGACCCTTCAAGCTGCCGCACTTGCATTCCCAGTTGCCGATGGAGTAGTCGACGAAATCAAGCTGGCTGAGCCCGCGAAAGTCGGTGATGGGGAACACGGAGGTGAAGACACTCTGGAGCCCGGCGTCCTCGCGCTCGTTGGGCAGGGAGTCCATCTGAAGGAACCGCTCGTAGGACTTCTTCTGAACCTCGATGAGATTGGGAATCGGGATCGAGGTTTTGATCTTGGAGAAGTCGACCCGTTCGCGGGTAGCACCATTTGAAGGATTCTGCATTTTCCACTCCTAAGCAAGCGCCGCACGGTCCGGGCACAGGACAGCGGGCAGTCAGCAAAACAGGCGCCGACGCCAGATGCCGGAATGGCACGGCGGCGCCGATGTCATCATCACGGGCAGCAACCCGGCGCGGAAGATCAAAGCTCGGACAAGGATCCAGGACAGGCGCACACGAGAGAGCAGAGGGGCACAGATGCGCGCCGCTGGGAGGGATGGAAGGGACACAAATCCCGGGGACGCAGCTACAGACGAACTGCCCAAAAACACGGAGAGAAAACGCACGCGCGACAGATCCGAGGCTGACTCCGGCCTATATCGCTTCAAGTGTAACAAACGCCGGGTCCGACGTCAAATCCTAGAGCCGCCGAAGCCTTCCTGCGAGAATGGCCGCCCGGCGGCCGGACAAACAAGCGATGCAGGCGAGCCAGGCTACTTGATTTCTATAGTGGCTCCAGCGTCGGCGAACTTCTTCCTGATGGCTTCGGCCTCGTCCTTGCTCACGCCTTCCTTCACCGGCTTTGGGGCGCCGTCCACCAGGTCCTTGGCCTCCTTGAGGCCTAGGCTGGTCACTTCGCGGACAGCCTTGATGACATTGATCTTGTTGCCGCCGACTTCCTTGAGAATGACAGTGAACTCAGTCTTCTCTTCGGCTACCGGAGCCGCCGCGGCCGCACCCGCCGCCGGGGCCGCCACCGCGACGGCCGCCGCGGCCGCAGACACGCCCAGGCGCTCCTCGAGAGTCTTCACGAGTTGAGACGCCTCCAGCAGGGTCAGGCCCTGAATCTGTTCGGCAATTGCTTGAATATCCGCCATGACTATGGAACTCCTATCTCCTTAGAAATCTCCCCGCCGGCTGCAAGCCGGCGGTCCGCCGCCCTCAGGCGGAAAACTTGTTCTCCTTGACCCCCTGGTCAACGACGACGGCCAAGTTCCGCGCTACACCGTTGATGGCCGTGACCAGCCGTTGCGCGGGCGCGTTGACGAGGAACAGCAGCCGGGCATAGATCTCTTCCTTCGCCGGCATGGAGGCCAGCGCCTCGATGGAGCCGACGTCAATCACCCTTCCCTCGACGAGGCCGGCCTTGAAGGTGAGCGTCGGATTATCCTTCGCGTACCTGGTGAGCGCCTTGGCCAGCGCGACGGGATCGGCGGAGGTGTACGCGATGGAGCACATGCCCGCCAACCCTTTGAGGATCGGCTCGGCCGGTGTCCCGGCGGCAGCTTTTTCCGCCAGCGTGTTCTTCACGACCTTGTAGCGCCCGCCGGCGTCACGCACGACTTTGCGGAGCTGAAAATCCTGCTCCACAGTGAGCTTCTCGAAGCCATTGACAAAGATGTTCGGCATCGAGCGGAGAGTCTGGTGGAGGGTTTCTACATCCTGAGCTTTTTGCGATCTGGTCTTCATTTGCTACCTGCCAAACTAAGCTCTACTGCGCACGGGTGTTGTATGCGGTGACGTCGAGGGCGACGCCGGGGCCCATCGTAGAGCAGATGGTGACGCTTCTCACATACTTGCCCTTAGCAGCCGCGGGCTTGGCGCGGACGACCGCCATGATGAGGCTCTGGGCGTTTTCGAGCAGCTTCTCAGTAGAGAAACTGACCTTGCCGACGGGGGCATGAACCACTCCCGTTTTGTCGACGCGGAACTCCACCTTGCCCGCCTTGATTTCATGCACGGCCTTGCCGACGTCCATCGTCACCGTGCCGGTCTTGGGATTGGGCATGAGACCGCGAGGGCCGAGGATTTTGCCCAACCTGCCGACAGAGCGCATCATATCCGGGGTGGCGATGACGGCGTCGAAGTCCAGCCAGCTTTCCTGGGTGATCTTCTGGACCATGTCCTCGCCGCCGATGAAATCGGCGCCGGCATCCTCAGCTTCCTTGATCTTGTCGCTGCCGGCGATGACCAGGACGCGCTTAGACTTGCCGAGGCCGTTGGGCAGCACGACCGTTCCGCGCACCATCTGGTCGGCGTGCTTGGGGTCGACGCCGAGGCGCATGTGCACTTCGACGGTTTCGTCGAATTTGGCGAACTTGATTTTCTGGATGAGCGGGACCGCTTCTTCCAGGTTGTACTGCTTTTTCTCAACCTGGGCGGCGGCGGCCGAATACTTGCGCGAGCTTTTATTTGCCATGTTTCCCTTGGTTCAAGCGGCCGGCAGCAAACCCGCACCATCGCGGCGAACCGGCCTCCCAATCAAATAACCGCTGAGACTCTCCGGAAGGCGAACCCTTTGAGTATAGCACGCAGGCGGCGGAGGTCAGTCCACGTCGACGCCCATGCTGCGGCAGGTTCCCTTAACGCTGCTGACGGCGGCCTCCAGATCGAAGCAGTTGAGGTCGGGCATCTTGATTCGGGCGATCTCCTCCACCTGCTTGAGAGTGATCTTGCCCACCTTGTTGCGATTCGGCTCGGCGGAACCCTTGGCAAGGTTGACAGCGCGCTTCACGAGAACGGGCACCGGCGGCGTCTTGGTGATGAATGTAAATGTGCGGTCGGAAAAGATGGTGATGACGACCGGGATGATGAGCCCTTCCTGGTCCTTGGCAGAGGTCCTGGCGTTGAAGGCCTTGCAGAACTCCATGATATTGACACCCTGCGGACCGAGAGCGGTTCCGACCGGAGGGGCGGGCGTGGCCTTACCGGCGGGGATTTGCAGCTTGACGACAGCGTTGATTTTCTTTGCCATATGAGATTCCTATCAGCCGGGCGCGCGCTAGGTGATCTTCTCCACCTGGAGGAAGTCGAGTTCGACGGGGGTGGCCCGGCCAAAAATGGTGACCAGCACGCGGAGCGTGTCGCGCTCGGGGTTGACCTCGTCGACACGGCCCGAGAAATTGGTGAAGGGCCCGTCATTGATGCGCACCATCTCGCCTTTCTCGAAGGTGAGCTTGGGACGGGGCCGCTCCTGAGACGCCACTTGCCGGAAGAGGATCTGATTGACCTCGTCGGCGGTCAAGGGGACGGGGTTGTTGCCTCCGCCGACGAATCCGGTGACGCGCGGAGTGTCTTTGACGGCGTGCCAGAGCTGCTCGCTCATCTCCATCTGCACCAGGACATAGCCGGGATAGAGAAGCCGCTTGCTGATGACCTTCTTGCCGCTGCGCATCTCGGCGACTTCCTCGGTGGGGATGAGGACATCTCCGATCTTGTCGGCGAAACCGAACGCCTGGGCGCGGCCGCGCAAGGACTCCTTCACCTTCTGCTCAAAGCCGGAATAAGTGTGAATGATGTACCAGTTCATGCCGCTGCGCTCAGGCACGGCAGGCACGGGGGACTCGGCGGCCTCGGCGGTCTCGGCGGCCACAGCGGCCTCGGGGGCCACGGGAGCTTCACCGGCTTCGGCAGGCGCCGAGGCGGCCGCAGGAGATTCTTCCACCTGCTCAGGTTCGGGCTGGCCCTGGTTTTCCTCGTCGGGCATTGGGGATACCTCTACTACCTGGTAAAGATTTGAAAGATCCGATTGATGGCGCGCCCCATGACCGCATCGACGACGGCAAAATAGCCGGCGAACAAGAAGACGGCCACGAGCACAACGAGCGTGGTGGCACGGACCTGTTTCCAACTCGGCCAAGTGACACGGCGCATCTCGGCCTTGAGATCCTGCCAGTAATCTTTTATGCGGGCGGGCAGCACGGCGAGCTTGCCCGCGCCTGTCTTCGCCATAATGGCGTTGCTTTCCATAAGACTCTCGTTGCTGGGACCGTCGCATTCGCAACGGGGGCTGACTGATCCAACTGCGCAGGAACTGGCAGGGGCGGAGGGATTCGAACCCCCACTCGCGGTTTTGGAGACCGCTGGTCTACCGTTAAACCTACGCCCCTAAGAACAGGGACCTGCTACTACTTTACTTCACTTCGCGATGATTTACATGGCGCCGGCAGCGAGGACAGAACTTCTTGATCTCGATCCGCTCCGACTTGGTCTTCTTATTCTTGGTGGAAGAGTAATTCTTCTCCTTGCACTCAACACACTGAAACGTAATGATCTCGCGCGGCATGATTCAGCTCTCAATTCCTTCAGCACCGCGGCCGGGGCGCCCGGCCGCTACTCGATAATCTCGGTGACCGTGCCGGCTCCCACCGTGCGGCCGCCCTCGCGGATGGCGAAGCGCAATCCCTTGTCCATCGCCACCGGCGTGATCAACTCCACCGCCAGGTTCACGTTGTCGCCCGGCATTACCATCTCGGTCCCCGACGGCAGCTCCACCACCCCGGTCACGTCCGTCGTCCGGAAATAAAACTGCGGCCGGTAACCCTTGAAGAACGGCGTGTGCCGCCCCCCCTCCTCCTTCGACAGCACGTACACCTCGCCGCGGAACTTCTTGTGCGGCGTGATCGACGCCGGCTTGGCCACCACCTGGCCCCGCTCCACGTCGTCCTTGTCGATGCCGCGCAACAGCAGCCCCACGTTGTCGCCCGCCTGCCCCTCGTCCAGCAGCTTCTTGAACATCTCCACCCCGGTCACCACCGTCTTGCGCGTGTCGCGGAAGCCCACAATCTCCACTTCCTCGCCCACCTTCACCATCCCCTTCTCGATGCGCCCGGTCACCACCGTCCCCCGCCCCTGGATCGAAAAGATGTCCTCGATCGGCATCAAGAACGGCTTGTCCACGTCCCGCTTCGGCAGCGGCACATAGCCGTCCACCGCCGCCATCAGCTCCTCCACCGTCTTCTCCCACTGCCCATCCCCGTTCAGCGCCCCCAAAGCGCTCACCCGCACCACCGGCAGATCGTCGCCCGGAAACCCGTACGTCTTCAGCAGCTCCCGCACCTCCAGCTCCACCAGCTCCAGCAGCTCCGGATCCTCCACCGCGTCCACCTTGTTCAGCGCCACCACGATGAACGGCACCCCCACCTGCCGCGCCAGCAATATGTGCTCCCGCGTCTGCGGCATCGGCCCGTCGGTGGCCGCCACCACCAGAATCGCCCCGTCCATCTGCGCCGCCCCGGTGATCATGTTCTTGATGTAGTCGGCGTGCCCC
>Ga0233417_10000526_pt1 | contig 11499 bp, 8 predicted proteins | sample Sed_MG_FD_189023 | JGI IMG/M metagenome (GOLD analysis project Ga0233417, IMG submission 189023) | Sediment microbial communities from Lake Towuti, South Sulawesi, Indonesia - Sediment_Towuti_2014_0.5_MG | ecosystem: Environmental > Aquatic > Freshwater > Lake > Sediment | place: Indonesia... | reverse complement strand
CTGCGCATTCGCCAAGTATTCGCCGTACAGCGCCTTTTCGCCGGTAGCCGGGTCGCGCGTGAAGGCGACGCCCGTGGCCGAGTCGAAGCCCATGTTGCCAAAGACCATCGTCTGCACGTTCACCCCAGTGCCTAGATCGTGCGCGATCTTGTTGTAGTTGCGATAGTCGACGGCGCGTTTGCCAAACCATGAGGCGAACACGGCCTCGATGCCCTGCTTGAGCTGCTCGAACACGTCGTCTGGGAAATCGACGCCGAGTTCCTTCTTGTAGAGTGCCTTGTAGTCTGCGACCACATCCTTCAGCATTTCTGTGGTCAGGTCAGTGTCCTGCTTGCCTTTGGTCTTGGCTTTGTATCTGTCGAGGACATGCTCGAACTTCTTGCCCTCGATGCCCTTGACAGTCTTGCCGAACATCTGGATCAGCCGGCGATAGGCGTCCCATGTGAAGCGTTCGTTGCTCGTGAGCCGGGCCATGCCTCCCAGCGTCGAAAGGTTCAGTCCGATGTTGAGGACCGTGTCCATCATGCCCGGCATAGAGAACTTGGCGCCCGAACGGACGGAGACGAGCAGTGGATTCTTCGCGTCGCCGAACTTCTTGCCGGTCTTTGCTTCGATGGTGGCCAGCGCGGCAAGCGTCTGATCCCACAGCCCATCTGGAAACCGCTTGCCGACCCGGAAGTACTCGTTGCAGGCTTCGGTCGTGATGGTGAAGCCGGGCGGCACGGGCAGTTGTGCATTGGCCATTTCAGCTAGGCCAGCGCCCTTTCCGCCGAGCAGATCGCGCATGTCCTTGTTGCCTTCTTCGAAAGCGTAAACCCACTGTTTCATGATTCGGAACTCCTTATGAGTTGAGTTGGCGCGGTGCGGCCCGCATGGGCGCGGGCCGGATCTAGTGTATCCATCCCAATGGGCGGGGGCAGTGACGAATCGCGCCATGCCGCGCGAGGATCGTCATCACGGCTTGCGCGATTATACTCGCCGGAGGGCGAACGGCAAGTGAGGCAACCGAGACGGACTCACACCTGGCGCACACGGTCCTGTTTGGGGCGACCCTGCCGATCGAGGATGTAGGCATAGGCTTCCTTCAGGTCGGCCTGACCGCTGTTGGTGTAGACCAGGAGACGCCTGCCATCGGTTCGAATCTTGACGATGCCGAAGGCCGCCCGGCTGAATGCGAAGAAGGTCTTGTGTGCCCTCGGGTTGACCTCCGCGCGACCGTCTTTCACCACGGCGACGCCATCCTTCAGTTTGTGGAATTCCGGTCGGACGAAATCTTCCGCCTGAAAGAAGGCGACCATCTCGGTCACGAAGATCAGCGGCTCGTCGAGACGGGAGTGCTTGCCCAGCGCACCGATCAGCGTGGCCCGGGGGTGGATGAATTCTTTGCGGAGATTCTCGTCGCCCGACGAGACGACCGAAATGATGGGCGATACGGCTTGAAGGAAACGAGGCGAGAAATCGGCCGAACCATGATGCGGCACTTTGAACACTTCGGCCTGCAGCACCGACTCTCCGCGATTCTCAGCGCGCGCATGCGCGCGGAGCAGGGCGATCGCAGCCTGTTCGTTGAGGTCGCCCGTGAACAGAAAGCGAAACCCGCCATACCTGAGCCGGAAGATGATCGAGTGGCCGTTAATGGTGTGCGAAGCCGACAGGCCGCTGAACCCGTGATCCGATTCGTCCTCGGGACGCAGCTCGCGCTTCGGCGCGCCAAGAAATTCGAGTCCCTGCACGCCGCCGACCTGGGTGGCGATGGGACCCAGCACCTCGACCCGGATGTCTTCGTCTGAGAGAAAATCGAAGGCCTTGTCGTCGCCCTTTTTCAGTCGCTGGATGTCGATCGGGCCGCGTTGCCGGTATGTTTGGAGCGCCGCCTTCCACTCGCGAAACGGCTTGTTCAGTTGCGCATCGCTTACGGCCAGAAGATCGTCGACGAGCTCGGTGATGATCGTCTTGCCGTCGACGGTCTGGGTCGCCCCCAGCATCTCAACGTCTTTCCGCTTCCGGCCGCCGATCGCATCCGGGCGCTTGACCAGCCCGTTGTGATACACGCGTCGCGGATGGATGAACAATCGCTTCCAGTCGGGCAACTTGGGATCCGTCTCCGACTTGTGGATCAGGGTCAGCCCGACGAAATGGTCGGCGTCGCCGTGCGTGACGACGATCGCATCGATGTCTCTGGGTCGCTCCTGGCTCGTCCACGCGAAGCGTTGGGCGAGGTAGCGGGCGAAAAGCTGATTGTCGCCTCCGTCGATCAGCACGACCTTGCCGCCGGGCGTTTCGATGACGGCTCCATCGCCCTGCTGCACGTCGACGAAATCGATCTGGAGGACGCGATTGTCTTTCTTCTCGATCACCACGTCGGCCGGCTTGATGCCACTGGCCTTCGATGGCGTGATGAATCCCGCCACGCGCTGGGACCGAAAGCTGCCGTCGGGCTGCTGGACGTAAGCCTTGACACTGACCTCGACGTGATTCTTGGTGACGTCTCGAACGTCAATCGCCGAGCCCCACGACAGCGTTCGGACGAATCCCTTTCGGTTCGGCGTTTTGAAGACCTGGGCCAGGTCGACGTTGACGACGTGACGCGCAGCCATGGGAACCTCCTTTGCTTGCGCCGCGCAGCGGAGTGGCGCTCGTGGGCCTGAGAGGATCGGCGCAGTCAGTACAAGATCTTCCTCAAGAACAGCTTGTGGACTCGCCCGGGATAGCCTTCTCGACCGTCGGCATTGCGAACCAATACGGCCAAGCGCTGCAGGTTGCCGACAGCCGGCCGTGATTCATTGTATGCGTTCAAACCGGCCTGCACGACTTCAAGGTCTTCTTGACTCGGTTCGTCTTCCAGGGTGAGTCGATAGGCATCCGTGGAGGCATGCGACATGGGTTGCGCCGGTCGCGGCTAGAAACCCTCGACCTTCGACAGGTCGACGATCCCTTCGCTCAGCGCCGCGACGTGCTGCACCAGGCCCAGGCGGGCCTTACGTATCGCCTCGTCCTCAGTCATCACGAGCACTTTCGCGAAGAATGTGAAGATCGCCGGCCGCATCGCGCGCAGCTCTGTCAGCAGCGTCTGCACATCGGGATTCGACTTCACCTTTGCGGCAGACTTCTCGTAGACTTCGCGCAGATCGGCGGTGGCCGATTCGGCGTCTGCCCGGGTGTCGAGCGGCAGTCGATCCTTTAGGTCACGCGTGATGCGCACGCAACGGGAGTAGTTGGAGAGCACGTCGCTCCAGTCCGCCTCCTGCATCCAGTCCGCCAGCGCGGCGACTTCGCTTGCGGCCCGCTGCGGATCGTCGGCGCGGACGGCGAGCACGGCGTCCACGGCATCATATCGATAGCCGCGGTCGAGCAGCACGACGCGCAAGCGGCCGGCCAGGAAAGCGATGACCTCGTCGACCGTTCGGCTTTCGACGCTCACGGGCTGCGCCTGGGCGGCCAGCTCCAGCGCCCGCCGCAGCGACAGCCGCCGGCCCTGGTCGAGCAGGACCTGCACCACGCCGAGCGCAGCCCGGCGCAAGGCCCACGGGTCGGCCGAGCCGGTCGGCGCGAGCCCGATCGCGAACAGTCCGACGAGGGTGTCGAGTCGATCGGCCAGGCCGACCGCCACGCCCGCATTCGACTGGGGCATTCGGTCGCCCGCGTAGCGCGGCAGGTAGTGTTCGAAGATCGCGTCGGCCACGGCCTGGCTCTCGCCCGACAGACGCGCATATTCGCGCCCTATGATGCCCTGCAGCGAGGTGAAATCGACGACCATTTGCGTCACCAGATCGGCTTTGCACAGGTGCGCCGCACGTCGGGCGACCGCCAGTTCCTCCTGACCCAGATTGATGAGTTCCGCCAGTTGAGGGACCAGCGCCTCGATGCGCCGGACGCGGTCGAGCATCGAGCCGAGTTTGACCTGGAAGGTGAGCGTGCCGAGCCGGGGCAGATAATCGTGCAGCTTCCTTTGCGTATCGTGTCTGTAGAAGTATTCGGCGTCGGAGTAGCGCGCCCGCAGCACGCCCTCATTGCCGTGCGTGACGATGTCGAGGTGCGTCGCGTCGCCGTTGCGCACGGCGACAAAGTGCGGCAGCAGGCGGCCGCTCCCATCGACGATCGGGAAATAGCGCTGGTGCTTCCGCATCACCGTGATCAGCACATCTTTGGGCAGCGGAAGGTACTTTGGCTCGAAGGAGCCGAGCAGGGCGGTGGGCTGCTCGACCAGGTGGGTTACTTCGTCGAGCAGGCCCGGATCGTCGGGGATCGCGCCGCCTGCCCGCTCGGCGATCGCGGTGATCTGCTCGAAGATCGTCGCCCGGCGTCGAGCCACGTCGGCGATGATGTGGGCGCGCTGCAGCGCGTCGAGATAGGCGCCGGCGGATTCAAGCGTGATTTCGGGCGATCCGGCTGCGCGGGCGCCGCGCGTGACGCGGCTGCTGCGAACGCCTGCATACTCGAACGAGATGACGTGATCGCCGAGCAGCGCGACGATCCAGCGAATCGGCCGGCTGAAGGCGACGCCGCTGCCGTTCCACCTCATCATCTTGCCGAATTTGAGAGAGGCGATGAGCGACGGGAGCTTCTCCGACAGGATCTCGATCGCCGGCCGGCCGACGATTCTCTTCTTGGCTCCCACGTAACGCTCGTCGGCGCTATACGGTTTGAGATCGCTGAGCGCCACGCCTTGGCCTTTGGCGAATCCTTCGGCGGCCTTCGTCGGCTTACCTGCGGCGTCATAGGCTGCCTTGAGCGCCGGGCCTTTGACTTCCACCTCTTCGTCAGGCTGGCGCTGCGCCACGGCGGCGATCAGCGCCAAACGGCGAGGCGTGCCGAGCGGCTCGCGAATCTCGTTCGCCGCCAATTTGTGCTCTTTGAGAAACTCGGGAAACGTCTTTGCCAGTTGTTCGAGCGCGGAGGTCACGTCGCCTGCTGGCATTTCCTCCACGCCGATTTCCAGGACGAAGGCGTCGGTTCGGTCGGCGGCTCGGCCCGCCGGAGACGTCGCGTCAATCGGATGACGGGTCGACTCGCTGACCGGCTGCTCTTTGAGCCACGGGTATTCCATCTGCTGCCGCTGTTCGAGATACGCCGCCGCGACCTGCCTCGACAGATCGCGCATGCGGGCGAAGTAACTCGCGCGCTCGGTCACGCCGATGGCGCCGCGCGAGTCGAGCAGGTTGAACGTGTGCGAGCATTTCAGCACGTAGTCGTGCGCAGGCACGACGAGCGGCGGCTGGTGCGCCAGTGCGGCTTTCGCCTCGGCTTCGTGCAAGTCGTATAACTGCTTCAGCCGTTCGACGCTGCCCAGCTCGTAGTTGTAAATGTTGTGCTCGATTTCCGAGCGCAGATACACATCGCCGTACGTTCGCGCACCGTCGAAGTCGATGTCCCATACGCTCCGCTTGTCTTGCAGGAACATCACGATGCGCTCGAGGCCGTAGGTGATCTCGACCGAGACGGGATTGAGGGCCATGCCGCCGGCCTGTTGGAAATAGGTGAATTGCGTGATTTCCAGGCCGTCGAGCCAGACTTCCCAGCCCAGACCCCACGCGCCGAGCGCGGGCGATTCCCAATTGTCTTCGACGAAACGGACATCGTGTTTCGACAGATCGATGCCGATTGCTTCGAGACTTTCGAGAAACATTTCCTGAGGATTGCCGGGGTCGGGCTTCAAGATGACCTGGAGCTGATAGAACATCTGCATACGGTTGGGGTTGTCGCCGTAGCGCCCGTCGTCGGGCCGGATCGACGGCTCGACGTAGGCCACGTTCCACGGCTCCGGTCCGAGGACGCGCAGGGCGGTGGCCGGGTTCATCGTGCCCGCGCCGACCTGGATGTTGTATGGCTGCCAGATCAGGCAGCCGCGGCTGGCCCAGAAGTCCTGCAGTCTGAGGATGGCTTGTTGGAAGGAGAGAGGTTTCGACATGACCGACCGGTATCGAGTTTCAAGAGATGGTTTCTCGCCGAAGCAAGTTGATGAAGTCGATCGACTTGAGTCTGCGCTCCAACACGTAGGTGAGGTATCGATACAAGGCCTGCTCGATCTCGCGCGAGACGGATTCGCGCACACCCAGCGCGGCGACGGCATGATACTCATTGCGCATGGCGTGGCGCAGCACCTTCAAGCCGCTCAACGACAGCCGGCCGACGTCGTTTCGATGGGCGGCGTGACGCGGGCACAGCGCGCCGCCCTCGGACGGGCTCCAGCCGTAGGTCTCGTCCTCGTCGACTTCCTGGAGCGCCTCGCCGCCGCCGACGCAGGTGAACACCTGGGGCTGAAAGCCGGCCAGCGTCAGCAAGCGCAATTCGAAGTAGCGCGACGTCATCGGGAGATCCGACGCGCCGGACAGCCAGGACAGCGCATCGGCGAACAGGTCGAACAACTCCGGCTGGGCGACGCCTTCTTCTGCGAACCGATCGACCAGCTCGGCGGCGTAGTGCGCGTAGGTCGATCGCAGCAGGTCTTCGCGCAGCGCGCGCGACGGGTCGACCGTTTCCACCTGCGAGACGATGTCGAACTCGCCGCGCCCTTTGGCGATCAGCAGGTTGACGCGGTTGAACAGCTCGATGTGCCCGGCCTTGCGGCTGGCGATCTTGCGCGCGCCCTTGGCGACGACGCGCAACTTGCCGCGCTCAGGCGTGAGGAGCGTCAACAGCCGATCGGACTCGCCCAGGTCCGACCGGCGCAAGACGATGGCTTCGGTTCGATACAGGCGCTGGCGATCGGGCATCGCAGACGATTATACCAAAGGAGTCGATCCCGGATGCGCGGCTGTGCGGCGACTGGACACGGCCTACGAGTTTGGGTCGCCGCCACTGCGAGTATCGGACGACGGGGCCGGCGAGCCGGTCTGCCGCACGTTGATCTTGCCGATTCGCCGGTCTTGCACGTCGAGCACGGTCAGCCGCACACCTTCCACTTCGATGGCGTCGCCCGGCGCGGGCACTTTGCCTAATCGGCTATAGATGAATCCGCCGAGCGTGTCGCTTTCTTCATCGGACAGCTCCACACCGAGCAGCTCGTTGACGTCGTCGATCAGCACGCGCGCATCGACCTCGAACTCGCGCTCGCCTAGCGTCTTGACCATCGGCTCTTCCGACTCGTCGTACTCGTCGCGAATATCGCCGACGATCTCCTCGAGGATGTCTTCGATGGTCACCAGCCCGGCGGTGCCGCCGTACTCGTCGATCACGATTGCCATGTGGACGCGGCGCTGCTGCAGCTCCTTGAGCAGTTCGTCCACCTTCTTCGACTCGGGCACGAAATAGGCCGGGCGGCACAGCTCGGTCAGGCGCACGGCGTCGCTGCCGGCGCGGCCCTGCTGGCGCAGCATCTTGAGCAGGTCCTTGGCGTACAGTATTCCGACGATGTGGTCGATCGTTTCCTCGTAGACGGGGATGCGCGAATGGCCGTAGCGAATCGCCAGATCGGCCGCTTCTAGCAGCGGCGTCGCCGCCTCGACGGCGATGACATCGATGCGCGGGATCATCACCTCGCGCGCCAGCGTGTCGCCGATCTCAAAGACCGAGTAGATCATGTCTTTCTCGTCTTCTTCGAGGAGACCGCCTTCTTGACCGGCGTCGACCAGCGTCTTGATCTCTTCCTCGGTGATCACCGGCATGCCGCGCCGGGGCTTGCCGCCGAGAGGCCGGGCGATGAGGTTGGTCGTCCACACCAGGAAGCGCACGATGGGCCCGGCCAGCTTCGCCAGCAAATCGATCGGGCGGGCGACGGCCATGGCGATGCGTTCGCTGTGCGCCAGCGCGACGGACTTGGGGACGAGCTCGCCGAGAACCAGCGTGATGATCGATAGAATCACGGTGATCACGACCACGGCGAGGCTCCTGGCCGACGCCTCGATGCCCTGAAGAGGCAAGGTCTCGATCCAGGCCGCCAGACCATCTGAAAGATTGACCGCCGCCGTGGCCGATGCGAGAAAGCCCATCAGCGTCACACCGATCTGGACGGTCGCCAGCAGGCGGCTCGAATCGTCGGATAGCCTGAACACGAGCTCGGCGGTCGTGTTGCCCTGCTCCATCAACTGCTTTAGCCGCAATCGCGGGACGCTGACCATGGCGATCTCGGACGCCGCGAAGAAGGCGTTAATCGCGATGAGGACGGCAAGCAGGACGAGTTCGTTGAGAATGGTTGAGTCCATGCGGTCAATCGACTATTTCATAGGGGCGGGCCGCGCCGGCACGCCGTAAACCACCCCGTCATCGGGCACGTCGCGCGTCACCACTGCGCCGGCGCCGGTCTTGGCGCGCGCGCCGATGCGCACCGGCGCCACCAGCATCGAGTCGCTGCCGATGAAAGCGTCGTCGCCGATGTGGGTGGGGTGCTTGGCGACACCGTCATAATTGCAGGTGATGGTTCCTGCGCCGATGTTGACCTTCCGGCCGAGCGTGGCATCCCCCAGATACGAAAAGTGATGGCTCTTGCTGCCCGCTCCGAGGCGGCTGTTCTTGACCTCTGCGAAGTTGCCCAGTTCGACGTGTTGCTCCAGGTACGCGCCCTTGCGCAGGTGGGCGAAGGGTCCCACGGTCACATGCGATTCGAGCGTTGACTGTTCGAGGACGGAAGCTTCGACGGTGCAGTGATCGCCCACGGTCGCGCTGCGCAGAATGCTATGGGGCCCGATGCGGCAGTGCTGGCCGATGCGCGTCTGACCCCAGATGTGCGTCCCCGGAAAGATCGTCGTGTCCGGACCGATTTCGGCTTCGGCGCTGATGTAGGTCGTAGCCGGGTCAATCAGTGTGACGCCAGACAGCATCAGCCGCTCGTTGATCCGTTCACGCATCTGGCGCTCGGCCCAGGCCAGGCGCGACCGGTCATCGATCCCGGTCACTTCGTCGGCGGCGGCCTCACGCGTGGCGATGGTCTTGCGCTCGGCGGCGGCCAGCGCCACCAGATCGGTCAGATAGTATTCGCCGTGCCCGTGCTGTGGTCTGAGTTGATCGAGATGTGGCCACAGCCAGTCTGCCCTGAAGCACAAGATTCCGGAATTGACCTCGCGGATGGCAAGCTGCTCGGGTGTGGCTTCGCTGTATTCGGCGATGTGCGTGACATGCCCGGAGCCGCCCCGGACGATCCGGCCGTAGCGGAGTGGATCGGACGGACGGAAGGTGAGGAGCGTGATGGTCGCATCGGATTGCGCATGGGTGTCGAGCAGGGCGCGCAGTGTTTCGACGGTGACGAAGGGCGTGTCGCCGTACAGCACCAGCACGCTGCCGGTCTTGCCTGTCAGCGCGGCGCGAGTCTGCATGACCGCATGGCCGGTGCCCAACTGCTCGGTCTGGTCGACATAGCGCACGCCATCGCCGATCGCCGCGCGCACCAGGTCGGCTCCGTATCCGACGACGACGATCGGCCGCGGGTCACCTAGCGCGAGGGCGGTGTCGATGGCGTACGCCACCATCGGCCTCCCGGCGATGGTGTGCAGCACTTTCGGAAAATCGGATTTCATGCGAGTGCCCTGGCCGGCGGCCAGGATAATGGTGGAAAGGCTCACGAGACCCTCCGCAGATCGCCTCGCGGCTTGCCGCCTCGCGCGGGGCGGGAGCCGTGCTGCGTCTGATTGAATTCGTTCGGCGACGGTTCGGGAAGAGAGGATCGATGCGGATCGGAATCGGGCGACTTGCGCTTCATGAAGCGATGGTGTGATCGTTCAGTGGCCCTGCGCCAGGCGCTCGATCAGGCGAACGGGCAGACCCTGGTCGCGCATCCGGCGCTGAGTATCCTGCACGGGGTATGCGACGCGGCGATACTCCCACACGTTCTCTTCCGGCTGCAGGATGGCGTACGACGCATCGGGGTTGCCGTCGCGCGGCTGTCCGACGCTGCCGGGATTGATAATCCAGCGTCCGCTGTTGAGATGCAAGGCTTGTTTCCACACCGGCGCGTGCGATTCGCAATGCTGACCGTCGGTGGAATCTTTGGGCATGTGGAACATGCTGGGAATGTGCGTGTGGCCCACCAGGCACACCGTGGTCTTGAACGCGCCGAAGTTGTTGCCGGCCGTCATCGGGTCGAGGATGTATTCCCAGATGGGCTGCCGCGGGCTGCCGTGCGCAAGGGTATAACCCGATTCGATCGTCGACGGGGGCAGCGCCTGCAGGTAGGCCCGCGCGCCGGGGGCGAGATGTCGCTGAGTCCACTCGACCGAAATGCGCGCGTCGGAATTGAATCCGCGCAGATCGATTTTGCCGAGCGCGGCCCAATCGTGATTGCCTGAAAGGCTCAGGTGAGGGTATTCTCGCAGGCGGGCGACGCACTCATTCGGATCAGGCCCGTAGCCGATCACATCGCCCAGGCACCAGACGACATCGAATTGACCTGCGTCCGTCAACACTGCCTCGAGCGCGGGCAAATTGGCGTGGATATCCGATAGGACTAGACAGCGCATGGGGAAACGTTCCAGCCTGCTGGCCGCGCACAGTGTAGCATGGATCAAACGATTTGCATAGTCGGTTTTGGACACAAGACGCGCGCTTGTGTATAATCGCGCCGGGGTTCGTGTTTGCCGGACGATGGCATGCCCATTCTATTCCCTGACGAATTCGAGTTTATCAGCGGCGACCCCTCGCAGACGTCGCGCATCGGCGAGCGGCTGGGCGAACTGATCCAGCCGGGCGACGTGGTGTGTCTGGAGGGAACGCTAGGCGCAGGCAAGACGTGCCTGGCACAGGGCATCGGAAAAGGCTGGGGGACCCAGGAAGTCACCAGCCCGACCTTCACCTTGATCCACGAGCTGCAGCGCGCTAGGGACAGCGCCGTGCTGTACCATATCGACCTGTATCGAATAGAGTCGCAAGTCGAGGCGGAGCGTTTGGGGCTGCCCGATCTGCTCGATGAGCATGCGGCCTGCATGATCGAGTGGCCGGAGCGCGCGCCGGGTTTGCTGCCGCCGGCATGCCTGCGCGTTCGACTCAGTGTGCTGGACGATACCCGCCGCCGTCTGGTGTTCACGGCGCACGGCGATCGACATAGTCGACTGCTGACCGATCTCAAGCGATCGGCATTTGGACTCAGCGGATAGGCGACAGTTTATGCTCCTGGCGATCGATACCGCGACGCGCGCGGTGAGTCTAGCTTTGCACGACGGCGCGCGCGTGCGCGCCGAAATCAACTGGGAGCTGATCGATCCGCACACGGTCGAGCTGACGCCGCGCGTGGCGTGGCTGCTCGGACAGGTCGAAGGCGGCGCGCGCGGGTTGACCGGGCTGGCGGTATCGATCGGGCCAGGATCGTTCACCGGTCTGCGTGGCGGCCTGGCTATCGCCAAGGGGTTGGCGTTGGCGAACGGCATCCCGATCGTCGGAATTCCCACTCTAGACGTAGTCGCCTGTGCGCAGCCGGCCTACAAAGGCCCCCTGGTTGCGGTCTTGCATGCCGGACGTGGTCGACTGGCCGCGATGACATACAAGCGCGGGCGAGGCGTGTGGCAGGCGCAAGGCGAAGTCGAGGTGACGACGGTTGATCAGATAGGGCAAGATTGGTCGAAGACGACCTGGCTG